>Ga0105048_10018710_pt1 | contig 10633 bp, 13 predicted proteins | sample MAT05_FD_78382 | JGI IMG/M metagenome (GOLD analysis project Ga0105048, IMG submission 78382) | Freshwater microbial communities from Lake Fryxell liftoff mats and glacier meltwater in Antarctica - MAT-05 | ecosystem: Environmental > Aquatic > Freshwater > Ice > Liftoff microbial mat | place...
AAAAAGATTCCGTCACTCCATTACGCTGCACGGCGCGAGAGGCTTGGGGGTGCGGATTTTCCGGTCAAGGAAATATCCGCATCGCTTTGCATTTGACAGTGACTGAAGAATAACAGAATCTCTCCGATTCTCCAAAAGATCCAATGAAGACATTTTCTGCGAAAGCTGCTGAAGTGCAGCGCGACTGGTGGGTAATTGACGCCGCCGACAAACACCTTGGCCATGTGGCCGTACAGGCCGCCAACCTTTTGCGCGGCAAAGGCAAAAAGATTTTCACCTCACACGTGGACACCGGCGATTTCGTCATTGTCATCAACGCCGGCAAGGTTCGGATCGGCGGCAAAAAGGAAGTGCAGAAAACCTACATGAGCTTTTCCGGATTCGTCGGCGGTCACAAGCACGAGACCTTTGGGGCTCGCCTGGAACGCCGCCCCGAGTTGTTGATTGAGCGCGCTGTCCGCGGCATGATTCCCCACAACCGCCTTGGCAGTGCTGTCTATCGCAAACTTAAAGTTTACGGCGGCAGCGAGCATCCTCACTCTGCCCAGAATCCTAAAAACGCCTGATCCTTCATTCCATGCCCGACATCATCGCCACCGGCCGCCGCAAAACCTCCATCGCCCGCATCAAACTGCGCAAGGGTTCGGGAGTCTTCAAAATCAACGGGAAAGATTTCACCGATTATTTCCCCAGCCTTTCCATGCAGAACGTGATTCTGCGCCCTCTCGAAATTGCCAATGCGGTCCAGGGTTTCGATGTGGACGCCAAGACCTCCGGCGGTGGCATTACCGGCCAGGCCGGCGCCTTGCGTCTCGCCATCAGCCGCGCCATTCTTCAGACCGACGAAAATCTCCGCAGTTCGCTGCGTAACGAAGGTCTGCTGACCCGTGATCCCCGGATGAAGGAACGCAAAAAGCCCGGTCAGCCCGGTGCCCGCAAGCGTTTCCAATTCTCCAAGCGTTAATCCGCACGGCCTTCATGGCGATGACTCTTTCCAAAGGAGCCCGCTGGGTCTTCATTGGCGACAGCATTACGGATTGCGGCCGACGCGAATGCCCGGAGCAAATTGGCGCAGGCTATGTGCGCATGATTCGCGACTGGCTCCGTGCTGCTGAGCCAGCCACGGCACCAGAGGTGATCAACACAGGGATTTCCGGTCACAAAATTGGAGATCTTCAAGGCCGTTGGGATGACGATGTTATCGCCTTCAAGCCAGATCTTGTTTCCATCAAAATCGGCATTAACGATGTCTGGCACGGCTTGGGAGGGGAGCAAAATGGGACTCCCCTCGACAAATTTGAGGAAGGTGTTTCCGATCTCCTTCAGCGTCTGGAAAGCGCCTGCCCGCAAACAAAGATTGTGCTGTGCGAACCCAGCGTCATCTGGCCTCCCTCTCCCGAGGAGGGGAACGAGGCGCTCCAGCCCTATATTGAAGTGATTCGAAATCTTGGATCCGTGTTTGAGGCGGAATGTATTATTCCGTTGCATGGAGCTTTTGTCCAAAGCCGTGAGGCAAGACCCGATATAGATTGGGCTTCCGATGGCGTTCATCCCACTTCCTCCGGGCACATGCTGATCGCTCGAACATGGCTGGCCACAATGGGCCTGCTCTAAATTTTCCTCATGAAGCTTTTTTTTCATACCATTCTTTTTCTCGTCGTAGCCGCTTCGGTGCATGCCGCTGATCCGGTGGAATTTTCGGTCGGAAGTTTCACCTTTGAACGTCCGCAAGGCTGGGGTTGGGTTGTCCCGACCTCGTCCATGCGCAAGGCCCAGCTTTCCATTACGGCTGCCGGGGAAAGCGCCCCGGGCGAAGTGACGTTTTTTCATTTTGGCGCCGGACAGGGTGGCGGAGTGCAGGCCAACGTCACCCGCTGGGTGGGACAATTTCAGGATGGCACATCCGACACGCGGACAGAATCGGTGGGAAAAACCACGGTAACATTTGTCGAGGCTGCCGGCACGTTTGCCAGCGGCATGCCTGGGGGTGCTCTGACACCCATGAAAGATTATGCCATGCGCGGAGCCATCCTGGAAAACCCGGAAGGTGATGTTTATATCAAGCTGACCGGACCGGCGGGGTTGGTGAAAGGCGCCGAACCGGCCTTTGCAAAAATGGTGAAAGGCGCCGCCGCCCGCTAAAAAATCTCATTGCGAAGGCGTCGCTTTCGCAGTTTTGTCAGAAAAGTTTTTTGCCGACGTAGCACAGTGGTAGTGCAATCGATTCGTAATCGATAGGTCGGGAGTTCGAACCTCCCCGTCGGCTCCAGTTTTTTCAGGCTGGAAACCCAACCAAGCCGATCTCACCTTGAGCGACCTGCGCAAATGGTGATTAAGTTTTTGACAGTGAAGCGTCCGTGCTGTCGCGGGCTAGGATTTGCCGTAGGGTGCGGCGTTCGAGGTTTCGAGGCGGGATTTGGTGATGGATTGGCGGAGAGCTTCACCAAGGCAGTAAACATCGCTGGCCGAGTAGGAGATGGTGTAGCCGCGTTCGAATTGCTCCTGCGGGGTGCCACCGGCGGCGACAGCGAAGAGTTGCTTGCCGTGTTTACGGGCGGCTTCCTCCATTCTCCGGCGGCCTGCGACGAGGTCCGGGTGCTGGATGTTTCCTGCATGGCCGATGCGGTGGGAGTAATCACCTGGTCCAAACATCAGGAAATCGTAGCCGGGCACGGCGGCAATTTCTTCGATGACTTCCACCGCCTCCGGCGATTCGATTTGGAGGATGAGTAAGGTCTCGCGGTTGCTGGTGGCGACATATTCGTCCAGCGGCATCTGGCAGTAGTTGGCGTCAGTGTTTCCGCCGTCGAGTGCCCGTTTGCCAAGCGGATGGAAGCGGCACATTTCGACGATCCGGCGCGCCTCGTCCGCGCTGGTGACGTGGGGAACCATGATGCCGGCGGCACCGGCTTCGAGGGGACGGACGTAGTCGCTGTAGGAGCCCTTGCTGACGCGTACTATCGCATCCATGTCGTGGGTTTTGGCGGCGCGGATGCAATGCTCAATCTCGTGCCAGTCGTTCGGCACATGCTCATTACAGAGCCAGACCGCGTCGGCCCCGGCCAGACCGGCGAGATCCACGACATTGGGGTGGGTGATGTTGATTTTTACGCAGGAGGCAAGGTGGCCTTCCCGGGTTACACGCAAGATGCGGCTGTTTCTCATAATTGCTTTTAGTGGGCGCTATTTTTGCGAGGGAACGACAATGCCTCGCAGGATGATTCCTTGGCAGGCAATGAAAATGATCAAGGTGGGGATGGCTGTGATGGTACATTGTATGGCCGTTTTGAGAACGGCGAAAAATTCCTGCCGGACGCCCGCCAATCGTTTGGCGCGATCCCCCCGACGGCTTCCGCGTCCGCCGACCACAAAACACTGAGGAGGTTCCAGCTTGCAGTCGAACCCGCCGCGAGGTATAGGGAATTCACGGTTGTATCAATGGCTTACAGTTTTTTACAGAAATCGACCAGTTCACCCTATGTCCGTGGTGCACGTGGAGGAAGGCCCGCCTTTTGAAAAAGGTCCCGATCAAAATAGATGCCACTGAAACCGAGGTTGCTGGGAAGGCGCGCCAGAATCCGGGCGCTTGCCTCCGGCGTTTCGGACTCCAAAAACGAATCAAGCGGCATGACGATGCCTTTGCGGACGAAGCTGCCCGTGCTCCGAAAGTTCATGTTGATCATGTCCGGTGCGATCCCGCCGACCCCCATCATGATCGTGTTGACTTCGTTGACGGTTCCTTCGAGGTGAATGCCCTCGGCCCGGACGAGTTCGACCCCGTGATTCCGGTAAAGAAATTCCTGCTGAATGCGCAGATCGGCGACCAGACCGGGTCGGTGGCATTGGGAGGAACCATATTGGAAACCCGCAAACGAAGAGCTTGCGCCGGTTCCGCCGACCGGAGCGAGGGGAGGACAGCCAGGGTCGCCCAGGACAGCGCGGAGAGAGTGGAAAAGCACCAGTATTTCCCCTCCTGCATTGTGGCTTTAGTCCTCACCTCCCCAAAATGAAAAGATTCGCTTATTTCGACAAGCAGAATAGTGATTTCATATCATGAAATTTTTAAGCCGCTTCCTGGAGGATGGGATTTCCGTGTGGGACCAGTGCCGTCAAAAATCTAAAGTCCCGTTGGCCTTGTGAAAATCGTTGGTTTTGAACTGCGTCGAATCGCGATGTCGCTGGTGCGGCCCATGCGCATCTCCTTTGGTACCCTGACCGACCGGGACGTCTTGCTTGTGCGCGCGCAGACGGAGAATGGCACCGAAGGCTGGGGGGAGTGCGTGGCCTTTTCCGCCCCGGTTTATTCGCCGGAGTACGTGCAGGGTTGCAGGGAGGTGATCGAGAGATTTTTTGCGCCGGCGATTCTTGGTCGGGGCGAAATTCGCGCCGAAGAAGTGAGTGGACTTTTGGAGGGTTTTCTTGGCCACCAAATGGCGAAAGCCACGATCGAAACCGCACTTCTTGATGCGCAGCTTAAGGAAAATGGGCAGTCGTTCGGTTCCTATTTTGGCGCGACAAGGAGTGAAGTGGATTGCGGCGTCTCCGTGGGGATCGCGAGTTCGATTGATCGTCTTTTGGAAGAAGTTTCCCTGTATGTGGCCGAAGGCTATCGCCGGATAAAACTCAAAATCGAACCGGGTTGGGATGTGGATCCCGTGGCCGCCGTCCGCTCGGCTTGGCCAATGATTCCGCTGCAGGTGGATGCCAACCAGGCCTATGCGCTGTCAGACACGGAGCACCTGGTCAGACTGGATCGTTTCGACCTCCTTCTCATCGAACAGCCTCTGAACGAACACGACCTGCTGGGACATGCGGAGCTTGCGAAAAGAATGCAAACCCCGGTCTGCCTGGACGAGACCATCACCTCGCTGGCGGATGCCCGTCAGGCCGTTGCGCTTGGGGCGGCCGAGATCATTAACATCAAACCCGGTCGCGTTGGAGGCTATTTGGAATCCGTTCGCATTCATGATTTCTGCAAAGAATCCGGCATTCCGGTCTGGTGCGGGGGAATGTTTGAGACGGGCATTGGCCGCGCTGCCAACGTCGCGCTGGCGGCACTGCCCGGATTCATCCTGCCGGGCGATACGAGCGGTTCTTCCCGATATTTTCATCGCGATGTCACCCAGCCTTTCGTTCTGGAGGGCGGCCGGTTGAAGGTGCCGCAGGGGCCGGGAATCGGTGTGACGGTGGACTTGGCTTTCGTCGAGGAGATCACGACCGAGGTTTGGCGGATCGGAGCGGTATGAACGAAGCACTACACATCCCGCTGGGGAATTTTGGCGATGGCGTCAATCTCGACCTTGATGCCGCCCAAGAGCGGGGCTTGGATCGTGGTGCGCGCGGGCGGAACCGGCGTGGTGAAAAAATCCTGATAGGTCGCATTGAAGCCGGCGAAATCGGTCAGGTCGGCGAGGTAGCAGGTACATTTGACCACATCGGCGAACGAGCATCCGGCTCGTTCGAGGACGAGGCGGATATGTTCCAGCGTAAGTTTCGTTTCCGTCTCAATCGTCCCCGCCACCGGCTTTCGCGTCTGAAAATCCAGCGGCCCCTGTCCGCTGAGGTAAAGCCAGCCATCAATCTCCACCCCGGCGGAAATGTGCGGACTGCCGGGCTGGCCGTCGAATTTCAAGATGCGTCGTTTCATTGGATAAAAAGCGATGTCGCTATAATCCTTCTCCTTCTTTCTGGCAAGGATCGTGCTGAACTTCGCTTGAGGTGAATCAACTCATGAGGGTCGCGTTGGAATTCGAGAAAATCGCCGGAGACATCCCCGGTTCCGAGGGGCCTTGCGTCACTGCGGCGGGCCGGATTTTCCTCGTCTCGCCTCCACAGGGGCGGATTCTCGAATATCGTGAGGGGAGCGGCGTGAGCGAGTTAGTTACCTACAAGGGTGCCCCGGCCGGCTTGCAGACGGACCCCGAGGGGAATCTCTGGGTGGCCGATATGATGCGGGGAATCGTTAAGGTGTCGTCGGACGGGGAAGTCATCCCGATAGTCGAAACCTTCGAGGGACAGCCGATGCGCGGCTGCAATGACCTGGCGTTCGATTCCGTCGGAAACCTCTATTTTACAGCCCCGGCGGGCTCGTCGGCGGATCACAAGACCGGCGAGGTTTTTTGCCGCCTCAGCGATGGCCGGGTGCAACGTCTGGCGGGGGGCTTTGCCTTTTCCAATGGAATCGCGGTTTCCGCCGATGATCGGACGCTGGTTGTGGCGGAGACTTTCACGCGCAGTCTGATTGCTTTCTCTCTCGAGGGCCCCGGGTTGGTCGAATCCCGGCGGGTTTTTGCCGTCATGAGCGGCAGCCATCGCGTCGGGGCGGACGGGATGGATTTCGACGAGCGCGGTCGGCTGATTTCCACAAACTACGGCGAAGATTGCCTCGACGTGCTTTTGCCGGACGGAACCCTCGAGCGTCGGGTGGATCTCCCGTTCGCCCGTCCGTCCAACCTCCATTTCGCCGGACCACGCTCCCGCACCTTGCTCATCACTGAACACTCCTCAAACTCCCTCTGGCGGACGACTTGGGATTGCGCCGGACAAGCGCAGTTCGGCTGGCCGCCACCCCATTCTTCACTCAAACCACTATGATCCTATCCCGACTGACCTCACCCGAAATCGGTGCCTGCGCACCACGTTCCATCGCCCTGCTTCCCGTCGCCTCGATTGAGCAGCACAGCCGTCACCTGCCGGTTTCGACCGATACGGCTATTGCCACGGAAATCGCCCGCCGGGCGGAGGTTGCACTGCCTGGCAAGGTCGTTCTCGCCCCCACGCTTTGGGCGGGAAACTCGCATCACCACATGGACTTTCCCGGCACGCTCAGCCTCCGCAGCGAAACCTATATCGCTGTGTTGGTGGACCTCGTGGATTGTCTGCTGAAAGCGGGATTTCGGAAAATCGTGCTTCTCAACAGCCACGGCGGAAACGTGACGCCCCTGTCCGAGGCGCTCTACCGCGTAGCGATGGAGCATCGTGGGACTGACGAGCCATGGGTGGTCTCGACGAATGTGTGGGGAGTGGCCGCGAAAGCCTTGAAAAGCCAGACATTCATGGAAACTCCGAAATGCACGCACGCGTGCGAATACGAGACCTCGGTGATGCTCGCGCTCGACGAGGCGCTGGTGCACATGGAACTGGCTGAGGGAATTCGCACGGAACGCGGATCGCAATTTTACGACCCTCTCGGCTATGAACCCTCGCGGGTGAGTGCGGCGGAGACGTTCCGGCAACTGACCGCTTGCGGCGGGCTGGGGGAGCCGAAAAAAGCCACGGCGGAGAAAGGCCACAAACTCTTTGAGATCATGGCCGCTTCCCTCGTCGAATTTCTTGAGGAGTTTTCCACCTGGAGCCACCTGCGGCACAATGGTTGAAAACTGCGCATCCGGTGTTCCGCCGGTGAAGACAATCGCGTTTATCTCAACCGTCTGTTTCCCGATCTCGCATTGTGATGTCATGCTCTCCCGCTGGAACCTTCCGCGGGCGGGCGATGAAGAGTGGGGTTGGGGGCGGAGCGAGGTCCGCGCTGTCTCCCTTTATGTTGCGCAGCATCCGGAGAACGATATTTCCGGGCTGGTGGCTGAGGCCCAGAGGGTCACGATTTACGCCACGATCGAGGACGCGCTCACGCTCGGCACTGGCACGGTGGCGGTGGATGGGGTCGCGCTGATCGCGGAGCACGGCGATTTTCCGGATGATGAACGCGGCGTGAAGCTCTATCCGCGGAAGGAGATGTTCGATGAGATCATCCGGGTGCTGGACGCCAGCGGCAAACGCATCCCAATTTTTTGCGACAAGGGCTTGTCGTGGAATCGCGGGTGGGCCATTGAGATGGTCGAGGCGTGCAAGGTTCGGGGTATCCCTTTTTTTGCCGGGTCCTCCGGGCCCTATGGCGATTGTGTGCCTGAGTTGCCCGCCCGCGTTCTTGATGAACCCGAGGAGTCGCTCTCGGTTTTTTTTGCGGGAGAGGAAATCTACGGATTTCACAGCATCGAGGGGTCTCTCAGTTATCTCGAGCAACGCCCGGGCGGAGAGGCGGGGATCCGCGCGCTACGGGTCTTGCGGGACGACGCGGCCTTTGCTGAGATCAACGGCGAACCCGGCTTGAATGCGCTCTTCCGTGCCTCTCTGGCCGCCATGGATCTCGACCCCGACACGATTCCCCGGGAGAGCTACACCCGAACGATGCTCTTCACCTTCGAGCATGAGGATGGTCTGCGGAGCCATCATTTCCACGCGGATGGCGTGCTGAAACGATTCCTGATCGCGATTCGGAGCAAGAGCGGGGAGATCGCCGCCGCGCGCAGTGCCGGAGGGGGCCCTGAGACCCATTACGCGCATTTCGCCACGCTGAACCGGATGATCGAACGCATGGTCGCGACGGGAAAAGCTTCGGCACCCATCGAAAGAACCCTCCTGTCCACTCTCGCGCTGTCCCGCGTGATGGACCTGCATTTCGCAGGCGGTGGACCGGATTTCGTGCCGACGCCGGAATTGGGGATAAGCTATCAGCCGTTGCGGCGTCCGAGATATGCACGGTCTGCGATCGCGGCGGAGTGGCGGTGCCGACCATGAAACTCCCCCTGCAACACCTGACATCCAAACGACCCGACTTTGCTCCGGGCGGCCTTTACGGCGATCTGGAGTCTTTCCTTCAGAGTTATCGCGCGTCCTGCCCCCTTGATCTCAACGCGGCGCGCTGGCGTGAGAACCATCCGGGCAGTTCCTTTTCCGAATGGCACGCCGAGGCCAAAGCCCTGGTATTGGAAAGCCTCCACTATCATCCCGGCCCGGTGGATTTAAAGTCGGAGGTTTTGGAGGTGGAGCAGAGGGAGGGATATCGGGTCGAGAAAGTGGTTTTTAACACGGCCGCTTGGTCGCGGGTGGAGGGCTATTTTCTCTGTCCGGATGGTGAAGGACCCTTTCCCGCCGTGGTCGCGCTGCATTCGTGGGGCAAATCTTTCCTATTCGGCAAAGACCATGTCGTTTCCCGGGGCAAGAGCCATCCCCGACTCGACGAAGTGATCCAAGAGAGTTTAGGAGGCCGGTTTTTCGGCGACGATCTTGCCCGCCGTGGCTATGCGGTAATCGTGATTGACTCCCTCTACTTTGGCCGCCGCGCGCCGTGGGGGGCGAAATTGCTCAATGGCCGCGAGGAACTGTGGATGCCGCCCTTCACCGATCCGCTCGATCTCGATGTCGAGACTTATGACAGGCTCTATACCCAGGCGAACGATGCGCTCACTTACGCTGGTTTTGGATATCTGGGCTGGGCGGGAACCACGATCAGCGGAGTTCATTTTTGGGACGATTCCCGCTGCGTGGACTATTTGCTTTCCCGACCGGAAGTGGATCCATCCCGCATTGCCTGCGTCGGGCTTTCCGGCGGAGGGCGGAGAGTGAATCTTCTCGCGGCCTTGGATGATCGCATCGGAGCATCGGCCAGCGTGTGCTGGATGACGACGGGAGACTGGAGCCATCTTTATAACTTCACCGGGGCGGTGGGTTCCGCCTGTACAATGGGTGGATTGTGGCAACACATGGACTATTCGGATTTGGGAATTCTGGCTGCGCCGCGCCATGCGATGGTGATTTGCGGACAGGACGACCATCTCTTCTCACCCGAAGGCATGGAGGATGCGGCCCGGAATATCCGCGAGGGTTTCGCCTGGGCAGGCGTTCCGGAGCACTTCCTTTTCCATTACCCGAAAATGGTCCATTCTTTCCCGCTTGAGTCCCAGAACGCAGCTTGGGACTGGTTTGATCGCGCGCTCAAGTAATCCCATTGTTTATGCCAACTCCAAATACTAACACCCCTGTTCCCGGTCTCCTGGAAACGATGACCATCGAGGAGGTTCGTGACTTCAATCCTGAGGTCGTGGTTATTCCAATCGGCTCGACCGAGCCGCACGGACCGCATCTGCCTTATGGGACTGATTTGTTTATTGCCGAGGCGGTTACGGCTGAAGCCGTGAGTCTGGCCAATGCGCAGAAGGCCCGCGTGTTGCGGTTGCCGCCGCTGCCCATCAGCAACAACGTGAATTTTAAAAAATTCCCCTTCGCCTGCCGCATCCGGGTGGAAACCCTCATGGCCATTTTGAAGGACTTGGTGGATTTTGTCACCGAGGAGGGGGTGCGAAAAATCGTCATCGTGAATTGCCACGGCGGAAACGACTCCACGATCATGGCCTCGCTGCGCCAGCTCTACGACGACTACCAGAATCGCGCGTTCGTGTGCCTCTGCGGTTCCGGCAGTTTTGCCGGTGACTCATATGACCGGCTTTTCTCGGACGGCTCGCCTCATGCCGGGGATTTTGAAACGAGCATGATTTACGAGATCAAACCCGGATTGGTCGCGGGAGACAAGCGACGTCCCGCTGAATTGAATCAGCCCGCCATCGCCCGCCTCGGTCAGCCGGGCGTGGAATGGGTGCGCCCCTGGCACATCTTGATGTCTGGTGCCTATGCCGGAAATCCGGAACTGGCCACGGCGGAAAAAGGCCGGGAATTTCTCAACGCCAGCGCGGGAGGCATGGCCCGGTTCCTTGTCGAGTTGAGCCGGGAGCCGTGGCACGAGCGGTTTCCTTATCCGGCGGAGTAGCGGCGGTTTTCTATTCCCCGGCTCGGCGGG
>Ga0105048_10018714_pt1 | contig 10632 bp, 7 predicted proteins | sample MAT05_FD_78382 | JGI IMG/M metagenome (GOLD analysis project Ga0105048, IMG submission 78382) | Freshwater microbial communities from Lake Fryxell liftoff mats and glacier meltwater in Antarctica - MAT-05 | ecosystem: Environmental > Aquatic > Freshwater > Ice > Liftoff microbial mat | place...
ATAACCTAGATAACCTAGATAACCTAGATAATGTACATTTAGTTTCTTCTCTTCTGGATATAAATATCCAACTACCTGCAACTAAAATCAACCATCCTCAAACCAACAACCTAACCACTCCTATAATTGATAACTTTGAAATAAAACAAGTTATATCTACTCCTACTAATCCTACTAAAAGCAGTAATAGAATCGCCCCAGAAATTAATCCCGCTAATTCCACCGAGACATTTTATACCCCAACTCATCACTCTGAACCCAACATAAGTAATCTAGAGAATCAGGCTTCTGAAACTCTCTACCCATCAACTAATCAAGCAGGCAAAGCTGCGGATAGCTTAGGGTTGTTGCTGGATTTTATATTAAGTTCCCAAGATATTATCTTGAAACCAATTGAGCCAGAAGTGGAGCTAATACCTACTCTGGAAATTCTACCGGAACCGCCATTAAAGCCAGCAATAGTGAGGGAAATTCCATCCTTATTAATTCCAGAAATTCCCGAAATTATTGTAATACCAGAAGTTGAAATTCTAGTTGAGCCTGAAATCTATAAAGAAGAGATTCTAGAGCTTATCCATGCAGCGACTAACTCTCAAGAAGTAGATTCTACAATAGAAGAAGATCCTTTGGATATTCTTCAGCGATTATTAGTTAGTCCAGATGTTTATGATGCTCAGAAATTGCTGGATAGCTTGGGGAAAAAACTCTCAAAAATTGAAGCACAAATTTATCAGCCAGAGAAGCTAATTGAGCTATTGTTGCCATCGATCGCTGAGTTATTGAGCTTGAAAGTTATTCAGTCAAGAGATGAAGTAGTAGAAGCCATTACTCCTATTATTGATGAAGTTATTCAACACCGGATTGAACAGGATCGCGTAGCTATGAGCAGTGCGATCGCCCCTATTATTTCGGAAGCAATTTCTAAGCAAATCACGGACTCTCCCGAAGAAATTGCCAATGCGATCGGCCCCACCATGGGCAAAGCAATTCAAGAACAGATCAGATTAGAAAAAGATACGATGGTAGATGCCCTTTATCCAATTATTGGCAGCACTATTAGTAAGTATATGGGAGAGGCGGTGGCTGATATTAACCGTCAAGTAGAAACTGCTTTTAGTGCGGAGGGATTAAAGCGCAAAGTCCAAGCAAAAATGCAGGGAGTTTCTGAAGCAGAATTAATTCTCCGAGAAGCCATGCCTTTTACTGTCCAAGCAGCTTTTTTGATTCATAAAAGTTCTGGCTTGCTAATTGCTGATGCTCAACCCCCTGAGCAGGAACAATTAGAATCAGATATGATCGCTGGGATGTTAACTGCTATTCGTAGTTTTGCCAATGATTGTATGGCAAATAGTAATTCTTCTATTGAATTAAACCAAATTGATTATAGTGATTCCAAAATAGTTTTAGAAGTAGCTGGCTATTGTTATTTAGCCCTAGTTGTAAGAGGAGAATTACCCCAGAACTTTGTGAAGAAAGTCCGGCGATCGATGGCAACTATTGTCCAGATTTATAGTCGTCCCATTATGAGTTTTGATGGCGATCGATCGATAATTCCTATAGAAGTAAATACCCTCATTGAAGATTTAGTAACCCGGCTTAACCCCGTTGCTAAAACTACCTCTCGCTATCCTGTAACTTTGGGCTTGGTTATCCTTGCCGTGCTTGGGGCTGTAGCTATTCCTTGGGGTATTTATCAATATCAGCAAAATGCTAATCGTCAGCTAGTACAACAAGTAACTACCGCCCTAGACCATACCCCAGAATTATCTATATATCGCTTAGGTGCAGAAGTAGTAGATGGACGGGTACAGCTACAGGGAAAAGTACCTAGTAGCTCCCTGAGAGAAGAGGCTGCGATCGTTGCTAAACAAGCGATTCCCACAAAAGTTATTGATAATCAAATAATTTCTATAGATGTACCTGTAGATTCAAGATTTACCACCTCAGAAGTTAAACGAGCAACGGAAATCATCAACCAAATTCCGGGAATTATTGTTAGTTCTAAATATAATCAAGGACAGGTAGAAATTAGTGGCGTTGTCAAAGATAAAGAATCTCTTGATAATGTAACCAAAATCCTCCAGAAAGTTCCGGGGGTGAAAACAATAGTTAATCAGATACAATTAGGAAACATAAATCAAAGTGTTGTTTCTAGTAAAATCTATTTTGACCAAGCTTCTACAGTACTACCACCAACAAGTCTCCCTCAGATTATTGAAATTAAGAACCTGTTAAGCCTTAATTCAGAGCTTCGTCTCCAGATAACTGGGCATACTGATGCTACAGGAAGTATTTTGGAAAATCAGGAACTCGCTTTAAGTCGCGCGGCTAGTGTGCAGCAAGCTTTGGTTAATCAAGGAATAAAGCCCCAACAACTAGAGATTAGAGGTTCTACTAGTCCAGTTCAGGTAGCAGAACTTTGGCAAAGTCGGTTTGTAGAATTTGAATTGATAAAGCCTAAGTAATTAAAATTAATCATCATGGTGACAGTTTCCAGAAAAATGTGCCTTATCGGCGACTTCGGGGTGGGTAAAACTAGTTTAATTAGGCGATTTGTTGATGGTCAATTTAGTGACAAATATTTATCTACAGTAGGGGTAAAAATTTCTCGTAAAACTATAACCCCACAAATTGAGGATAAAACAGCAGATAATTCTACTAATGATTTACAACTATTAATTTGGGATTTAGAAGGGCATACAAAGTTCAAGGCGATCGCTCCTAGTTATCTCCAAGGTTCTAGAGGAGCGCTCATTGTGGCAGATGTCAGCCGTCCAGAAACAATTGAACGAATTCCAGAACATCTTGGTTTATTTTTCTCTGTTAATCCCCAAGGATGTGTAATTATTGCCTTAAATAAAATTGACTTAATTGATCCTGAAAAAGCTGTGGAACTAGTGCAAAGTAGTCAATCTAATTATGCAGATAAGGTTTTGTCTGTCTATAGTACATCAGCAAAAACCGGAAAATATGTTGAGACAATTTTTGAACATTTAGCAATGCACATGACTTAAGAATGAGCTATGAACTCCTTATTTTTAAAGATGCTGCAAGCTAGAGGCAGCGAATATCTAACTCTAAGTGAACAAATAATAATTACTGGCACTTCTCTAAAGGCTGCCCGCTTTGGAGACCCTCCAGAGCAAGTATTAGTAGGTGTAGATGCTACCTTTCCTTTTCCAGAGTTATTAGGATTAGAGGACATTTTTCAGGCTATTTTATCGGGAGAAATAGCGAATTTTTCTTTGAAAGCGATCGTCAGATTACCTAGAGATCAACCGCCTATTTATTTTGATATTTATTTGTTTGCTGCCGTAGAAATTAATGACCAAGAGAGTCGGTTAATCTGCTTGTTAGAAGATGCAACAGAAAGGCGAGTTCTAGAACAAGAATTAGTCCAAAACTCTAACGAAATGAACTTGTTAGTTAATAAACTCCAACAAGCTAAAAACTATACTGAAAAGATCCTAGCTTCCATTGGTGATGTATTGATAGTTACCGATGCTCATGGAATTATTAAAACAGTCAACCGAGCAACTATTAATTTATTTGGTTATAGGGAGGACGAACTAATTGATCAGCCTATATTACTAATTACTAGATATCCACATTTTATTGGTTCTTTAGTAGCTACTAACTGTATCACGAAAACTGGAGATGCTTTGGCAGTTTCATTTTCTCGATCGACCTTAGAAGCGGTTAACGAAATATCTCCGGGGATAGTTTATATTGGGCGTAATATTACAGAAACAAAACGCCAGCAAGAACGCCAAGAACTTCAGTATGCGATCGCCCAAATTCTTGTCGTATCTCCATCGCTAAATCAATCTGTCCCCAATATTATAGAGACTATCTGTCAATATCTAGACTGGGACTTGGGGGAATTATGGATGCCAAAATCTTTAGATAATACTCAATTAGGTTTCATTGGTGGTTGGCATAATCCGACTCTCTCCTTGACGGAATTAGTAGAAAATCAGCAACAAATTTGTATTGGCTATAATAAAGGCATGGCGGGAAGAGTATGGGCTAAAGGAGAGCCAGATTGGATTATAGAAATTGCCGATGATCTAGAATTTGTTGCTAAAGATTTATTAATTGATAACGATTTGCATAGTGCTTTTAGTTTTCCAATTATTGGGAATAGTTTAGCTAATAAATCCTTGCCAGAATCAGATGATCATGCTAGAGAAGATGATTTTATAGGCTGCGAACAAATAGTTTTAGGAGTTATGACTTTCTTTAGTCGTAAGAGCCATCAATTAGACTTAGATCAATTACAAATCATGAAGTCCATTGGCTATCAATTAGGGCAGTATATAAACCGTAAGCAAACCGAAGCTGCTCTTTATATTCAACAGGAAAAAACTAATAAGCTTCTCCTGAATATTCTGCCTAAATCTATTGCTAATCGTCTTAAGGAAGATGAAATAACTATTGCTGATACTTTTGATGATGTGACAGTTTTGTTTGCAGATTTAGTAGGCTTCACTCAGCTATCTTCTCAAGTTTCTGCTACAGAACTAGTGGAAATACTTAATCAAGTTTTCTCGGAATTCGATCGCTTAACAGAGCTATACAAATTAGAAAAAATCAAAACTATTGGAGACTGTTATATGGTGGTAGGAGGACTCCCAGAAAGGGATATTAATCATCCATCTGCGATCGCTAATATGGCCCTCCACATGCAGGAGATTATTATAGAATTTAATGAAACAACCAAACACCAATTAAGTTTGCGAATTGGGATTAATACGGGGAGTGTTATTGCTGGGGTAATTGGTTTAAAGAAATTTATTTACGATCTCTGGGGAGATACAGTGAATATTGCTAGTCGGATGGAATCTCAAGGGTTGCCAAATTTAATTCAAGTTACACCCACTTCTTACGATCGCCTCAAAGAAGATTATCGTTTTTCAGAACGAGGCCCAATTATGGTTAAAGGTAAAGGGGAAATGAAAACTTATATTCTAGAAGGAAGAAAATATGGTCAACTTTTTGACACCTAAAGTATCTCAAGAATTAACACTCGAATTATCTACAATAGCTACAAAGTCTGAAGAGCTAGTATCTATTACGATTATTGCCGATAAATTACCAATTCATACTTTTCAAGGAGTAGCAGAAATCACAGATAAATTCATCGTGCCTACGCTAGATAGTCGATTGTTACAAATCAGTAAGACAGGATTAGTTACAAGTTGGGTGGAGTTTTGCCAAGGTGTTGCATGTGGTTTCTTTGGGGCTCCTTTTGGCATAGTAGCAGGGTCAGATTGTCTAATTGTTGGCATTTCAGAGTATGAAGATGGGGGCAAACTAGTGCGGATTAACCTCTCTGGAGAAGTAACAACTCTAGTAAATTTAACCACTTCTATCCCTCGCGGCAGTCCTTTTGGTCTAGCGATCGCGGGGACAAACATTATGGCAACTTTAGTAACTAATCCTAATGATTCCCAAGGAGTTTTAATTAGAGTGAGTAATACTGGGGAAGTAACAACGATCGCCGATCTATCTGTTTTTGGGATGCCTTTTGCGGTTACTATACGGGCGGATAAATTCCTAGTCGCTACAGAAAAAGGGGCCATCCTATCTATCAATGAGCAAGGAATAATAGAAGTCTTGGCAAATTTAGCAACTGCTGGGTTAGGAATCCCTCTCGGAGTTGCTAGTCAAGGCGATAATATTTTTTTACCTACAAATAAGGGATTTATTATTAAGTATAATTCCTTGGGAGAGCTATCTTTAGTAGCAGACTTAAACAAAATGAAATTAGGAGTAGGTTCAGGAATTATTTCTAGCGGTAAGGACTTGATAGTAACAACAAATAATGGTTATTTAATTAAATTAAGTCCTGCTATTGGGAATCCCTTATGAAGGAATCTTCTGGGAAATGCGCCGAGATTAGATCGCCTCACAAAATTCAGGAGGATAGTGATGGCAATCGCCACTTTGATTAAGACTTTAGTTAAGATAGATTCATCTTCATAAAACCCCCTACTGCTATACATTATGGAACAGAGTTACTATGAACAAGGGCTAGAAAAAGTAAGCATGGGGGATTTTTCAGGGGCGATCGCAGCCTTAAGTTGTGCAATTCAAGAAGAGCCAGCAAATCCTGAGGTGCATTATCAACGGGGGTTAGTATTATTTAAGTTGCAGGATCAGCAGGGCGCGATCGCTGATTATAGCCAAGCCTTGGAGCTTAATTCATCTCACTTTGCAGCTTATACGGCGAGGGCGATCGCTTACCTAGAGACCAAAAACCTCGACCCTGCTCTAGAAGATGCTCAAAAAGCTGCCGCTTTAGAACCCCAATCAGCCCCTGCCCAGCAATTATTAGGTTTAATTGCTAAACAACAAGGCAAGACTCAGATGGCAGTATCTGCTTACCAAAAGGCAGCTAACCTGTTCCTTGCTCACCAAGATGAAGAAAACTGCCGCCGCTGTATTGAGATTTATCGACAGCTCCAAACCCTCCTCCCCCCTACTCCTCAAGATTTTCTAGCTCAAGTAAAACAAAAAATTACCCAAGGGAAATCTCAAGAGGCTCTAGTAGACTTGAACTGGCTATTGCAGGTTGATCCTCAAAATGCCCAAGCCCTTTGCCTGCGAGGAGTAATTTCTAGTCAAACAGGAAATCCAACCAAGGCGTTGCAAGATTTGAACCAAGCCTTGAGCCTTGCTCCTGAAGATTGGGAGGTGCGGATGCATCAAGGAATAATTCGGCGGTTGATGGGGGATGCTTTGGGGGCGATCGCTGATTTCAATCAACTTTTGCAAGAAAATCCCCGCAGTGGAGAAGTTTATGCGAACCGGGGTTTTGCTCGCTGCCATCTCAAGGATTATCGTCTAGGCATTGAAGACTTTTCTCGGGCGATCGCTCTCCAACCAGAATTATGCCAATATTATTGCGATCGAGGAGAAGCACGCTGCCAGTTTGGAGACTTAGCTGGGGCAATTAAGGACTATCAAGAGGCGGCGAATAGGTGGTTTCAGCAAGGGGAAACTAAAAGTTATGCCAAGGCGATCGATCGCATCAAAACTTGGCAGCAAGAACTAGAAACCAAGCAATTAGAAAAATCGCAGCAGCAAGTTGAGTCTGAACTCTTTAATAATGTTGATTTCATGGATTTTGATAGCCTAGACCTCCAACAGCAACTCTTGGGTATGGTAGGTGGAAATAGGTTAATTGCCCAAAGATTAATAGATATTGTTAGAGAAAATTATCCTAATATGCCGGAAGAATGGTACTGGAAAAAGGTGATCTTCGATCTAGAAAGTGAGCAAGGTAGCCAAGATTAATCATGTTTTAGGAGACTAGCTCCGGTCAGCCCGGTGAATAACCACACGATTGCCCTTGTGCCATCCCGAACAGATTTAACTACAGGCTCCGGTTCTCGCCCAGAATTTAGAGGTAAGGGCTTAATAATTATGCCTCTACTGCCAAAAACTACTTCCCCCACTACCTGCGCTCGCCGCATATGATCATCCGAGGTGACTAGGTAAATACTATCAATCCCTTGATGGTTAAATTCATCCACAAGGGTAGTAAAATTTGTGACCGTATCCAAAGCACGGCGATCGATGTGGAGGCGATTCCGGGCAATTCCAGCTTTGTCAAACAACATTTCTGTATATTCTTCTGGGCTACCCGAAGAGACCCAAATCTTCGTTGTGGGGTGCGATCGGGCAAATTCCACCGCAAATTTTTCCCGTTCTGGCTCACCGCCCAAAACTAAAATCACTTCTGGCTGCACGAACCAACTAGCAATCTGACGGTAGCCAAAGAAAACTCCCAACCCCAATATGATTGTGGGGAGAATGGCAGCCTTGATCCCTCTGGGGTTGAATATCCTATTTTTTGGGTAGTTGTGAGCTTTGAGTTCCATCAGTTATCTTTTACAAAGTTCTCTAAATAACTTTTCACCAATATTTTTACTAACCCATGTACTAAAAACAGGATAGGACATTAAGTTAAGTAAACCGTTATATGATACCAGAGGGAATCCCAAAAGCTCCAATCTTTTTTCCAGAGAAAGAAATAAGGGGTTGGAAGTAGGTGGGCACAATTATCTAGAAAGCGATCGCCCCCGCCATGTCCATCCCCAACCAGTCTCAGTTTTGATCACCGAACCAATAGCGATCGCACTCAACAAGAAGCCTCCCACTCCACTCAGCCACCAGTACCGCAGGGGAATTTCCGTAATTTCTCTGCTCAATTGCCGGAGATAAAATTGCATCGTGATAATCACAATATTAATCATCAAAGTCAAGTTAGCGATCGTATTCCAGCCGTTAGTAAATCCTTGCCAGAGAGTCAATCCTAAGATTAACCAAGGCAGGGTATAAATCAGCATCATTATTAATACTAAGTAGAGCATTTTGGAGAGATTGCGATCGCAACTTTGGTACATATTCTTTGTCCAACCTTCCCAAAGAGTTGCCCAAGATTGATACATGCGGACTTTTGCCCAAGTAGGAGCAGGAATTAGGCGTAATTTATAACCAGAAGATTTAACTAATCTTGCCAATTCCACATCTTCTACTACTTCTGCCCCGACAGTTTTGTGTCCGCCTATTTTTTCGTAGGTAGCACGGCGAAATAGCATAAACATTCCGGCTCCGAAAGCATTAGGATGATCTGGGTTATTAACCTCCAGAAAATTAAACCCAATTACGATAGTTTGCATAATCACTGGTTGCACCAACCACTCAGCCAAACAACCACAAATTATCTGGGGAGTTGCAGTTAAGAGATCAAGTTTTTCTGTTTCTACCATTTCGATCGCTGCGGCGATCGCCCCCTGTTTTAGTCGTACATCTGCATCAATAAATAAGAAATAATCGCTATCTAATTGCTGGGTAACTTGATGACAAGCCCAATTTTTGCCCACCCAAATTTCCCCTTGAGGTCGAGCAATACCAGCCAAAATATGCAACCGAGGATCGCCCAATTCTTGTTGTAAAGCCAGAGCAATTTCCAAGGTATTATCCGTAGATTGATCATCCACAACCCACACCGAAACCTGATCATTGTTAACTGTCAACTGTTCACTGTTAACTGATATCTGTTCACTGTCTAAAACTGCTCGGATGCAATCAGCAATATTTTCTGCCTCGTTGTAAGCCGGAATAATGACGGTGATTGTAGGTAAATCAGAAGGAAGATTAGTAGATGAATTAGCAGGTAAATCAGCTAACTTTTGGGAATTTAACTTTAGGGGAATCGCATCAGGAATTAAGCTTACTCCCGCTGTCACTGAGGCAGACAATTTGCGGGTGTAGATGACGATCGCTATCCAAGAAATAAGAGTGAGAAATATTAGCATACATATTTGGGGAAATACTTAGAACCTATTGATAGTTAGGCTAGGCATTCTTGGAGTTGCGATCGCAGGGTTTCATGGTCTAGTTCTTGCCCAATTAAAACTAACTGGTTCTGCTCAGTTCTGCCCAGCCATTCCTCATCATCGATGCTAAATCGCTTCCCACTCAGATGGAAAATATGTCGACTAGGACTTTCTGCAAACCAGAGAATACCCTTAGCCCGGAATACAGTTTCTGGTAAGAGATTATCTAGGAAGTTTTGGAATTTCTTAATGGCTAGAGGGCGATCGCTCTGGAAAGATAATGAAGTGAATCCATCATTTTCTAGGTGGTGGGAATGATCATGATGGGCGTGATCATGAGATTTGTGGTCGTGAGATTCATGAGATTTGTGTTCATGATCGTGGGATTTGTGGTCATGATGCTCATGAGATTCATGATTATGTCCGGCATGATCATCATGATTAGCCTCCTCTGCTTTGAAATACTGATCAGATTCAAACAAACCAACACTAAGAATTAAAGGCAGAGGAACTTGGGATTTAGTAGTCCGCATAACTCGCGCCCCAGCTTTGATTTCTCTTACCCTTGCTTCTAGTTGGTCTACTCTATCTGAACTCACCAAATCAGTTTTATTAAGCAGAATAATATCGCCATAAGCTATCTGATTATAAGCAGCTTCACTGTTGAATAAATCTAAGCTAAAATTCTCAGAATCTACCAGAGTAATAATAGAATCTAACCTTGTAAAATCTCGTAATTCTGTTCCCAAGAAAGTTAGAGCTACGGGTAAAGGATCGGCTAAACCTGTTGTTTCTACTACTAAGTAATCAATTTTTTGTTGCTTCTCTAGAATGTTATAAACAGCATTAACTAAATCATCATTGATAGTGCAGCAAATACAACCATTATTTAGCTCTACCATATCTTGATCTGTAGAGACAATCAATTCATTATCAATGCCAATCTCGCCAAATTCATTCACTAACACTGCCGTTTTCAAGCCTTGTTGATTGGTAAGAATATAGTTCAAAAGAGTGGTTTTGCCACTGCCGAGGAATCCGGTAATGATAGTAACGGGTAAGCCGTGTTTGGGACTATCGAGGGTAGTATCTGGTTGGTTGGTGACAACTGTTTGCATAGTTTTAGGATCAGGTAATTAATTAGGAAGATGGATTTTTTTATACTTCTGGGAAGATGGGCGAACCCCAGCTTGGCTCCTACAGATTTTAGTATACTAGATTTTCCTTAGCAACTTGGGTGTGTGGTGTTCGTTGGTTCCAGCCCGATCGATCGCATTGCAAC
>Ga0105048_10018716_pt1 | contig 10632 bp, 8 predicted proteins | sample MAT05_FD_78382 | JGI IMG/M metagenome (GOLD analysis project Ga0105048, IMG submission 78382) | Freshwater microbial communities from Lake Fryxell liftoff mats and glacier meltwater in Antarctica - MAT-05 | ecosystem: Environmental > Aquatic > Freshwater > Ice > Liftoff microbial mat | place...
TGGGCTAAAGGACTAACAAATTTTTCTATCCAAATACCAAATCTTGGTTTAGCCTTCATAGCTTCATTTTCCGGCCAACCATAAAATAATGGTCCAACTACCAAAGGCTTGCCCAAAGTTTTAGGTATTGTCGGAGAACCTGTTCCATAGGGGTGCATTCGCCAGATAATATCAATATCATATTTTTTATGGCTTAAATTTTGTAACCAATGATCGGCTCGCCAAGAATGCTCCCAAGCAGCCAGCGAATCAAAGGGGACACGATGTCTACCACCAGATTTAACCTGTAAACGAGGATCTTTCTGGGATATGGCTGCATATCTGGTATAAGCAAAAATATTATGGTTCCGTTTGGCTAATCCGTTCAGTAAAGAGAAACAAATTAAACCATCGCCGTGGGGTTCATAGTTAGTCAGGTACTCAGAAGCTGAATGGACAAAGATTGATAAACTTTTCATAATAAAAAATCTTAGGTAGATATCTTCCTAAAAGTTGCAATAATTTCATCACCATAATTTAAATTAGATGCCATCAACATAATGCTTGCTTTAACTAAACCTTTCACTCCTGAGCCTATAGGTTCTAGATTGGTTGAGCAACGAATTTTAACAGCCCTTATATCTCCTGGTAATGATGCCTCAACATGAAACTTGAGAGTCTGAGGAGTAAACTGCCATACATGCTCATGAGGAACAAGAAATCCCCAATTATCTTTCATGATTTTGGAAATCCATCCATCATAATTAGGAACGTGTATGTGTAATATTCCTCCAGGGATGAGAGCATTAACAATATTTTTAATTACATCAATAGCAGGGATAATATGTTCTAAAATATGATTCATAATTACAACCCCATATTTTTTATCAAGAGGCTGATTAGATAAATCTTGAAGAAACAAAGATAGATTTTGTTTTATGCCATAGTTTATTGCTACTGGATCGATATCACATCCTTCGGCTTGGATATTTTTAGCATTTAATTGTTCGACCAATTCGCCGCCATTGCAGCCTACATCTAGAACAGGCTTTTCTTGTAAATCTGGATAAAATGACAAAATTGTCTCTACTTCATGAGCTAAATTAACGCACCAAGGTTTTTCTCGTATTATGTATTCATTACTATCTGCTGTAGAAGCGGAGTATCCCTCTGTGTAGAGCGAGATATCTGGAACGGGAAGAACTCGTACTAGCTGGCAAGTCTTACATTTATATAGGCTAAATGGGTAATTGCTAATTTGCCTATCATATATTCCTTTGTATAGTAGGATATACTGATTGTCTCCGCACAAGCAGCCTACATCTCTTAATATATCAATTGTCTGACTTTTCAAGTATATCTATCCTCACTATAATTTGCTTTGTTTAACTACTTTAGTTTTCCAATTTCATAATTAGTGATGGACCACATTTAGCTACTATTTCATAGTCATATCTGCCTAAATACTTAATAATTTCTAAGTTTTCAATTTCTCTTAGAGAAATATCATGTTTTTCAAAAATTATAATTTTTGGCTTATATACTTCCCAATTATTAGACATGAGAAGTGTTTCATCCATACCTTCTATATCAATACTCATTAAATCAATATCAGTTCCTTTTGGCAAGTATGAATCTAACACTTCTTCAAGAGTGCTAGTTTTTAGAGTCTTTTTTTCAATTATTTTTACTCCCAAAGATAAGGCTTTCTCTGCCATCTCCTGATCAACTGTGTTATATGCAGCTTGATCAAAAATGTAAAAATCTACATTTTCTACATTTTTTTCTGAATGCAATAAAATTTCTAAATTTATATCTCTTGGTCGCAAAATTCTGAATACATCCATCATACCCGGCGCGCCATCAATATTAATTCCTTGCCAGCCTTTGCAATAGAAGTGATGAGTATTAGAATAATAAACTGGGTGGTGAGCGCCAATATCTATATAAAATCCTTTTTTAATATCATTAGTTAAAAATCTCACGACCATGTCTTCTCCAAATTGAGAATGAGATAGATTAAAGCTTGGATATAAGTTAGCTTTGAACCTAGCCCAAATAGTAAACCTTAATTTGAGGAATAATTTTTCTAATAGATTCATATATTTTGGTAAATTTCCTTGAAACCCCTATAAGTCATGTATGAATTTAAGATAAGACCTGGAATCAAAGGAATCATTCCAAATATAATTGCTCCTTGAAGTTTGGATACATCTACCAGTAAAAGTGCAATAAATTGTAGGGTAAGTGTTCCTGGTATTTGAAGCCAGACAAAACTCAGCCATGCTTTAGAAGCGTTTAGTGACCACATAATATTAACAATAAAAAACAATCCCGAACTAATTATGACTAAAATTAATTCTGATTGTAGATGTGCATACTTTGCTCCTATTATCCATAATAATTGACTAGGGAAAAGTGCGGCTAAACTAACCAAAGTAGCTGAGAATAAACATACGGTGCTGAGAACCTGCCAGTAACGACGCAATAGCAGTTTTGGAGACTGACAGCGAGCAAAACTTGGAAGTACGATACCACTCATAACTGAGCTAATAATTGAAAAAATTAGTCCCAATCTTCCTAGTGCCCCAATTTCAGCCACACTCTGCACATTACCAAAGGTACTAAGTAACCAGACTGTAATTTGTCCTTGGAAACAATAGAATATCGTATTTGGTGCTGATTGTTTAATGATTTTGATAATTTCTGCATTATCTTCTTTATTGAAAGAGGCTTTTGTATCAATATTGTCGCTTACCATGCGTCCTAAAAGCGATCTCTCTATTGCTAATGCAACTGTTGCTGCTGCTAAAGCCACTGCTGCATTGAGAATTGTTAAGTAAGCAACTCCCAATAAAGTTATTCTGGAAATATTCAACACTAAATCTAGTTTTTGAATGCGGCTTAGTTGGGAATGAATACGAGGTACGATATCCAACACACTAATAGTCAATTGAAAATTCAGACTTATTAATACTGTAGCCGTAATAACAATTCCATATGAGAGAGATGCACCATTTTTAAATAGCATCCAGATTGAGATCGGCGCTACAATAACTATTGAGATTACTGCTAAGGTATAGCGTAATCGCATCGCAGTATTAATCAATTGACCAAAACGATAACGATTTTGCCATACCTTTCCACCAATGGAAGAAAGTCCAATGCTGATACCCATATCAGCTAACAAGCTCATTGTACCTTGCATTGTAGTAGCAATTGTGTAGTAAGCGTATTCTCGCTGCTCTAGCGTACGAACTATGAAAATTCCACTAGCTAAGGTCAAAGCTTGCACAAGAATTTGAACAGAGACAAACTTGCTAAGTAATTTGATCCAATGAATAACATTGGAAGTTAGGAAAGGTAAGGACATCTACTCGTTCTTCTAGTTTGGTTTGACTGCTGTAAGGAATGAGGATTAAATAACCTCTGCATTTTGATTACTGGTAAGAAATCTTAAGTTATAAGCCAAAATTTACCCTCTCGCTAAACATTTTTTGATGACTTGCTTACTTTAACTCGTTACATACTCTTTAATTCTTGGGATATGCTTCTTGACTTTATGATTCAAAGACTCGAGTTGGAATTTTACCCTAGTTCTGCTTTAAGCCTCATAATTACAATTGCTGGGTAGTTCTTTCATTTCATCACTTTAAATCATTTCCCTGTTTTTACTTGGGGTAGTTCAGCAATTACAATACGGAATTTTGGCTGATTTCTGCTTTTTTGTGATTTAAAAGAGTATTTTTGTTTTGAAATTAGTTAAGAATGCTATTCCAGCCCATAGTATGAGAAATCATGAATAACATCACTACTGTTAGCCGTTATGCCACCTATTTCACTGTGGATAATATGGAAGCTGAGGTAGCACTTCTGCAACTAAAAGAAGGTAACGATCGCTATATTTTCGATCATGTAGAACACCCCCATGAAGGAGCGCAGCGCAGGGTTGATGTATCTGTTGCCCAACATCCTTTTGCCGTGGTGTTAGGTTGTGGAGATTCTCGTGTTATCCCTGAAATGATATTTGATCAAGGAGTTGGCGATCTATTTGTCCTCAGAATTGCGGGTAATATTGCCGATGATGCTGTGATTGCTAGTATTGAGTTTGCAGTTCAATATCTGGGAGTACGCTTGGTCGTAGTACTAGGGCATGAAAAATGTGGAGCTGTAAACGCAGCGATCGCGGATGAAGTCGCAGATGGCAAGATCTATTCTTTACTGAGTTATATAGAACCCGCCATTGCTCTGGCTTTTTCTAAAACTGGAAACCTACTTACGAATGTAATTAAGACTCATGTTCAACGCATGGTCGATGTCATCTCAACCTCAGAACCAATTCTTTCCCATGAATATGAGGGTGGAAATCTCAAAATTGTCCCCGCCTATTACAATTTAGCAACTGGTATTGTGGATTTTTTGTAGGTTACAGTTGCCTAAATAAAGCCTAAATAAAAATTAATGTAATCCTCGCATTTGTCTGACTAGATGAATAATTTCAGGTTGAATTAGCTGTTCGATCGCTAGTTTTACAGCATTACTAGAACCTGGTAAAGAGAAAATCAACTTGTTTTTATAAATTCCTGCCACTGCCCGTGAAGCGATCGCCCTAGAGCCAACTTCTTGCCAACTCAGATAGCGAAACATCTCCCCAAAGCCGGGTAAGATTTTTTCTAGAAGAGCAGCGATCGCATCGTAGGTTGTGTCCCTAGGAGCTATACCTGTACCACCATTGAGAATTATGGCATCAAGTTCTAAATTAGTCGCCAAGTTTTGCACATAGGTGCGAATTTGATCGGGTTCATCTTTGAGAATTACATAGCTACTGATTAAGTGACCAGCATTACTTAGAGATTGTTTAATAAAGTTGCCACTCTTATCATTTTCGGCAGTGCGGGTATCACTGATAGTAATTACAGCACAATTAACTATGTGCGAAGGCGGATCGGGGCAGGGATTATTGGTTGACATGATTAAATAATTTAGCTTGCTTAAGCCTTATTAAAGCCCATATCATTTGCTTCGGCATAACGATTCATAAAGCGCATAAATCTTTCCCATTCTTGGGGGCTATTGATAATATAAATTGCCTCAATGCCCGCAGGTTTACCGTTAATAAATTTGGCATTGACATTACGTGTAACAATTTCGCCTTCGTCGTCGGTCATAAACATTCCTGTGATGTCAGTTAGGGCTTGATTCTTTTCGTTTGTACAATTAGGTTCTTTAAATATAAAAGTAGCAGTACCGTTCGACCCATCTTTTGCGCGGGTCATCTTTACATCAGAAGCTTCTTCATCAATGCCACGGGTTAGTTGGATTTTTGCAGTCATTTTATTATTTTGTATTTATTTTTTCTTATTTTTTAAAGTCGGAACTGAAATAAAAATTTTAGTTAGTAGATAATTATTTCATACTTGCGTTTATATTGCGAATTGACTATGGGTAATAGGTAATATCTGGATCTTTGAGCAGATAACTGAGTAGGCATAAGTATTAAGCTTTGATATGTATTTTTTACAAAGTTAGTTTTAAAAGTAATATCATGCTCATATTCCAGTAAGCGAAGAGCAGGTAAAGATGGCTCAATTAGTACCGAAGCGGATTTCTCTTCAAACTTTTTTGGTATTGCCATTTGTGATTCAAGTAGCAGTGGCGATCGCGGTCACAGGTTGGCTATCGTTAAAGTATGGGCAATTAGCGGTTAATAAAGCTGCCGAGCAAATACGAACAGAGTCAAGCGATCGCATTAGTAACAGCCTAGATGCCTATTTAACAGTTCCCCGTCAAGTCAATCAAATTAATGTCGATCTGATCAGGATGGGATTAATGCCATTGGATAATTTTGAAAAGGTGGGGCAACACTTTTGGCACCAAATGCAGCTATTCAATATTAGCTATAACAACTTTGGCAGTGTAAACGGCGACTTTATTGGAGTAGAAAGATTAGAGAATGGCGATTTGCATATTATTGAAGTCTCTAAAAGTACAAATAATAAAGCCTACACATACAGGACTAACGATAAAGGGCAGCGACTAAAACTAATCAAATCTCAGTTATTACCTAGTGTAATTTTAGAAACGTGGTTTGCCGATGCCGCTAAAGCTAAACGACCAGTGTGGAGCCAGATTTATACGTGGGTAAATAAGCCAGAGGTAATTTCTATATCCGCTAGTTATCCAATTTATGATGCTAAGTCTAATTTAGTAGGAGTAATTGGCACAGATTATGTGTTAACTCAATTTAGTGATTACCTCAAAGGTTTAAAGATTAGTCAATCGGGCACAACTTTTATTATTGAGCGATCTGGTCTATTGGTAGCTACTTCTAGGTCGAAACCTCTAGAGATATTGAATGGGAAAGCATATCGACTGAGTGCTGCCGAAAGTACCGATCCAGTAATTCAAGCTGTGGGTAAGAAATATTTAAATGGAGCAGCTCTCAGCAATATTCGCCAACTTCAGAAGCTGGAAATAACCCTAGATGACAAAAAAAACTTTATTCAAATCAAACCTTGGCAAGATCCCTATGGCTTAAATTGGCTAATTGTTGTAGTTGAGCCTGAGTCTAATTTTATTGAAGGTATAAATGCTTATACCAATGATATTGTTCTCCTCTGTCTGTTGGCTTTGGGGTTATCTTTAAGTTTAGGTATCCTCACCGCCTATTGGCTCATCAAACCTATTCGTAAGCTAAATGATGGAGCTAGGGCGATCGCTGATGTCAATCTGGATCAAACTATAAAGTTAAGTGGAGTTAATGAACTTGATATTTTGGCAGATTCTTTCAATACCATGGCAGCGCAACTACAGGCATCTTTTCGGGAGTTGAAAAAAAGTAATGAAGACTTAGAGTTGAGAGTGGAAGATCGCACCATGGAATTAACTATTCTTAAAGATATAGCGGAGTCTAACCAGAGGGCTGCTAATGCTGCAAACATCGCAAAAAGTGAATTCCTAGCCAATATGAGCCATGAACTCAGAACTCCCTTGAATGGCATCCTTGGCTATGCTCAGATTTTACAGCGATCGCCACAACTGAACCAAAAGGAACTTAATGGAGTCGGAATTATCTATAAATGTGGAAATCATCTCCTAACTCTGATCAATGACATTCTTGACCTGTCTAAAATTGAAGCAAGGGGTATGGAGCTATATCCTACCCACTTTGACTTTCATGTTTTCCTCCAAGATGTTCAGGAAATTTGTCGGATTCGGGCTGAAGAGAAGGGGCTAGAGTTTAGGTATGAACCCTCCCCTGAACTGCCTCAAGGCATCTATGCTGATGAGAAAAGACTACGCCAAGTTTTGATTAATCTTTTGGGGAATGCCATTAAATTTACAGAGCAAGGCACAGTGTGTTTGAAGGTTGACTGCCTTAGTAAAGAGACTAATCAAGAGCTTGGATCTTGTAAAATTCGATTTGAAATTGAAGATACGGGTATAGGCATAACTGATAGCCAAATTAGCAGAATCTTTTTACCCTTTGAACAGGTAGGGAGTCAGCAAAAAATGACAGAGGGAACTGGGCTAGGGTTGGCGATCAGTCAAGAAATCGCTATGGTGATGGGCAGTAAGCTAGAGGTAAAAAGCCAACCTGCCCTTGGTAGTGTTTTTATCATGGATTTAGATCTGGAAATTTCTACAGAGTTGACAAAATCTCAATATAGACAGCCTGTAATTATCGGTTGCAAGCAAGAAGGTGTCAGAATTTTAGTAGTAGATGATATTGCTGATAATCACTTAATTATTCAAAGTCTCTTACAGCCATTAGGGTTTGAAGTATTTGTCGCAATTAATGGTAGTGATGGTTTAGCTAAAGTTGCAGAGGTTAAGCCTATATTAATTATTACGGATCTTTTGATGCCAGTCATGGACGGGTTTGAGTTCATTAAACAGATCAAGGAGATGAACCTCAATATCCCCATTATTGCTTCTTCGGCGAGCGTCTTTGACTCCGATCAACAACATAGTCTTGATGTCGGTGCCGATGACTTTCTAGCTAAACCTGTCCAAGCTAACGAGTTAATGAATCTGCTGCAGCAATACCTACGGATTGAATGGATTTATGGGGAAACAGTGATTGATTCAAAAGTTTCTGCTTTTTCCATAAGTTCAGGGGCAGAACAAATTACAATACCACCCTCTTGGGTTCTAAAGCATCTACTGGAGCTTAGTCGCCGTGGAAATTTGCGGGAATTAATTAAACAGGCAGACTTGTTAGAACCAGAGTTTTCTAATTTTTCCCAGCAGATTATGCTGCTAGCCAAAAGTTATCAAGAACAGGAGCTTTTCAAGTTTATTAATCAATTTTGTTAATCTTATTAAAAATATAAATATCTGAGTGGGGTGAAGGGGTAGACCCTCCCAATATCTATAACTTTTACTGGGCTACAGTGTACATATAAGTATCGAAACTAGCCAAGTCAAGCTCAATTTGCCCCCTAGCCCCCAATTCTGGGAGTACAAGAAAATATAGATCTTTCAAAGTTCCCCAGAATTGGGGGATTTAGGGAGCAGAATGGACTGAAACACACACATGTAGGTTTTACATACACCGTAGCCAATACCTATAATCTTTTACTGGAAGGGGATTAAGCATGGATATTATTTATTCTGATGAATTTTTAGATCATAAAACGGGAGCATTTCACCCCGAAAATTCTAAGCGCTTAACAGCGATCGCCACTGCCCTGAAAAATCAAACTTGGAGCGATCGCCTAAAATGGTACGCCCCCAAGACCCGCAATCCTCAAGAACTTACAGATGAGATCAGCAAATGTCATAATCCAAATTATATTGAACGGGTCAAAGCGATCGCTAACAATGGTGGCGGCATGATTGATGCGGATACCATTCTCTCAGAGCGTAGTTATGATGTGGCGGTACTAGCAGTTGGGGCTTGGCTAGATGGCGTAGATCGGGTGCTAGAAAATTCTAAATCTGTATTTACCCTCTCCCGTCCCCCTGGACATCATGCCCTCAGAGATTCTGGGATGGGATTTTGTATTTTTAACAATGCGGCGATCGCAGCCCATTATGCTTTAGATCGGCATGGAGTTGAGCGAGTAGCCATTCTCGACTGGGATGTGCATCATGGCAATGGTACCCAAGAAATTGTCTGGGATCATCCCCAAATTGCCTACGTTTCTATTCATCAAGCTCCTCTTTATCCGAATACAGGTTGGCAAACAGAAACTGGTGGACATGGGAATATTTTGAACTTACCTTTGCCTGCTGGTAGTGCGATCGCCGAATATCTGCCAATCTTTACGGAAAGAGTGATTCCGTTTTTGACAGATTTTACACCTGATTTACTAATTGTGAGTGCTGGCTTTGATGCTAATTCCGAAGACCCATTAGCGAGTATGAATCTCCATCCCTCTGACTACGGCATATTTACAGAACTATGTCTAGGTCTGACCTCCAAGATTTTATTGGGATTAGAGGGTGGCTATGATTTTCAAAGCTTATCAGAGTCAGTGGTAGCAGTGGTTGAGAAGGTCTTGGGAGATCTCCTTTAAAGAAGCTACAAAGCCCTCTGCCCCAAATTCTGGGGGTTCTAAAAATCAAAGTCGACAGAATTAGGGATTTAGGGGCTTCAGATTGGGTGATTTTTATACTAGAAACTGCCTTAAGTCAGTAAAAATAAATTCGTAGAAACTCCCATCGCGATCGCCCAATAGGTATTTGAATATTTAGGGAATTTGGGCTTAACCGTAGGGAAAAAGTTTGGCGATCAATCTCATTAATTCATCCTTACGTACGGGCTTACTCATAAAGTCATCCATGCCCGCCATAAAACATTCCTGCATGGAGTCAGCCATGGCATTTGCGGTCATAGCTACAACAAGCGGTTGACAATTAGGAGGGAAATCTTGGCGAATTCGGATGGTGGCAGTTACTCCATCCATTTCTGGCATTTGCATATCCATAAATATGAGGTCATAGGTCTTAGTATTTAGCATTTCTAAAACCTCTAATCCATTATTGGCAACTTCAGTTTCATATCCCAATTTTTTTAGCATAGTTCTTGCCACTTTTTGATTCACGACATTATCTTCTGCCAAGAGAATCCGTAAATTAGGATTTAGTTGTGCTGGATTTTCACCCAAAGAGGAAGAATTATCTAAGGGTACCTTACTCAAACCGAGGTTAATGATAAAAGAAAAATTAGAACCTTTACCAAAGGTAGTTTTAACCCACATTGTGCCGCCCATCTTTTCACAGAGGCGCTTACTAATTACTAGCCCTAATCCAGTACCACCATAGCGACGGGTAATAGAATTATCTCCCTGCTCAAAGGGTTGAAATAATCGTTCTAGGCGATCGCTCTTAATACCAATCCCTGTATCAATTACATTAAACTGAATTTTACAATTACTTCCTTCTTTACTAACCAGATTTACTTCAATGCGGACTTTTCCTTGCTCAGTGAACTTGAGCGAATTACCGACTAAGTTGAGTAATATCTGACGTAATCTGTTTGTGTCCCCAATCAAAGTAGTTGGTACTCGCCGATCAACACTTGTGGACAAGGTTAAATTTTTCTTAATTGCCTTCGGTGATAGTAAGCTGACTATGCTCTCTAAACAAGAACGTAGGCAAAAAGGCTCTAGGGAGAGTTCTAAAGCATTTGCTTCAATTTTAGAA
>Ga0105048_10018717_pt1 | contig 10632 bp, 7 predicted proteins | sample MAT05_FD_78382 | JGI IMG/M metagenome (GOLD analysis project Ga0105048, IMG submission 78382) | Freshwater microbial communities from Lake Fryxell liftoff mats and glacier meltwater in Antarctica - MAT-05 | ecosystem: Environmental > Aquatic > Freshwater > Ice > Liftoff microbial mat | place...
TCGCGCACGTTGCCGGGCCACGGGTAGCGCATCAGAACCGATTCGGCCTCCGGGGTCAGGGCGAGGCCCTTCTTGTTGAGGGATTGGGCGGCCCGGTTGAGGAAGAAGCGCGCCAGTTGGGGGACGTCGGAGGCGCGGTTGCGGAGGGCTGGAATTTCGATGGGGAAAAGGTTCAGCCGGTAGTAGAGATCTTCGCGAAAGGCACCGTCGGCAACAGCCTGGTGGAGATTGCGGTTGGTGGCGGCGATGACGCGGACATCGACAGAAATGAGGCGCGAGCCGCCAACGCGTTCGAAAGATTTTTCCTGGAGTACGCGGAGCAGTTTCGCTTGGAGGTTCGAGTCGAGTTCGCCAATTTCGTCGAGGAAAAGTGTGCCTCCGTGGGCTCGCTCAAAAAGGCCCGCATGTTGATTGGCGGCGCCGGTGAACGCGCCTTTTTCGTGACCGAAGAGGGCGCTTTCAATTAACGATGGGGTAAGGGCGGCGCAGTTCACGGCGACGAACGCACGGCCGGCGCGCGGGCTGTTGGCATGAACGCAGCGGGCGATGACTTCTTTGCCGGTGCCGCTTTCCCCGGTGAGCAGGACGGTCGCGGGAGTGGCGGCAACCTTCCGCACAAGGGCAACAACGGCGGTCATGGCGGGATGGCCGGCAATGAGCGAGCCGCAGGAAAACAGGGCCTCCTGGGCTTCGCGGAGCAGGCCATACTCCTGTTGTAGCTGTCCTCGATCAAGCGCTTTCCGGACCAGGATGCGCAGTTCATCGGGGCTGGTGAGGGGTTTGCCGATGTAGTCTTCGGCGCCGAGTTTCATAGCTTCGACAGCGGAGGCGACGGTGCCGAAGCCGGTAATCATGATGACGGGAGTGTCTGGATTCTGCTCCTTGACGGAGCGGAGGATGGCGAGTCCGTCGCCATCGGGAAGTTTGAGATCCGAGACGACGAGATGGAAGTGGCGTTGGAGAAGGGCCTGCCTGCCCGCGGCCACGTTTGCGGCGGCGGTGACGGTGTAGCCTTCGCCGGTGAGGATGGTTTCCAGTAAGGCGCGGAAACCGGGGTCGTCGTCGACGACGAGAATTTGTGCTCGGCTGGTGGTATTTTCAGGCATGGGGGTGGAGGGGAAGGCGAATTTCGGCGGCGAGACCGCCTGCTGGAGGGGAGCTGATGGTCAGGCTACCGCCGAGGGCTTCGATGAGCTTGCGGGAGATGGAGAGGCCGAGTCCGGTACCGGTCGCCTTGGTGGTGAAAAACGGTTCGAAGAGGCGTGCGGAGGCGGCTTCGGAGAGTCCCGGGCCGTTGTCGACGACGCGCAGAATGGCGTGATGGGGCGTGGCGAGCGCCTCGAAGCGCACGAAACCATCCGGCTGGGAGCCAGCCGCATCGAAGGCGTTCCGGAGCAGGTTGAGGAGCACTTGTTCGAGGAGATTCGGATCTGTGATCAGGGTGAAGGGTGCGACGGAGTTGTCGAGCCGCGGTGCTTGGGGCGCATGTTGGCGGACGAGTTGTTCCAGGAAATGGGACTTCACGGGGCCGAGGACCGGTTGGGCGGGTCGACCGTAGAGGAGGAGATCCCGGACGAGTGCTTCGAGGCGGGACGTCTCCGACAGAATGGGCGTGAGAAGCGAATCGTGTTGGCCGTGGAGTTTTTCCTGGAGGAGTTGGGCGAAGCCCTTGATGGTGCCGAGCGGGTTCCGGATTTCGTGAGCCAGGGCGGCCGACATTTCGCCGAGAGTGGCCAGATTCTGGAGTTCGACCTGGCGGCGTTCGGCGTGGGCGAGGCGGGAGGCGCCGTAGAGCGAAACGAGTGAGAGGATGACGATGAGAAGGCCGCCGGCGCCGACAAGAATAAGATGATGAATGGCGTGCGCGGTGAGAAAATCGGCCGAATCCGCGGCAATATCGATGCGCGCAAGTAAGAGATGACCGTTGGAGTGAAAAGGGACGTAGGCGCGGAAGAGAGCAGGTGTGGCGAAGATAGATTCGGTGCGGAACAACTCGCGGCCGTCCCAGAGCGGTGCGAGAGAGGCGTCGGAACCGGCGCGATCCAAAATGGCGAGGGCGGCAAGAGAATCTTCCTCGGCCGCGATGAGTTGTTGCCACTCGGATTGGGGCACCGAGGGCGGGATGGACTCCAAGCGGGCCGCCAGTGTGGCGACGCGGCTTCGCAGATACACAACTCGCTGATCGCTGAGCTCCTGATAGGTGCGAAGAGCGCTCAGCATGAGCATGGCTGCGAGGAGAAAAGTGAGCGCGGTGAGCAGAAGGTGGAGTGAATGCCGGGGCGGCTTGGTCACGGGGTGCACGTTCCCATCGTATACGCGGGGACGGTTTTTAGGGCCGGGGGCTGTACGCGCCGCCCCGCCACAGCGGCCTGCCGTCGTCGTCGCGGAGGGTGAGTTTCTGGCGGGTTTGCGGGCATTCGAGCTTTATCGCGATGAGCTCACCGCGGTCGGCGACGAAGCCGCGAACGATTACCGTTTGGCCGGCTTTCGGGTTGAAGTCATGCGCGATGAGATAACGGATGGAGCCGAGCCGGACGGTCCAAATCCGATCTTTTGCTTTCACCGCGATGGACGGCATGCCACCGGGGGTCAGGTTGACGGAGACGATGGCGCCTTCGATCGTTTCAATTGATTTGAAGGCGACCGGCTTCGCGGGAGTATGAGCGATGAGGCAGAGTGATGCTGTTGACGAGTGTGCAAATCGCTCTGGTAAAGGTGATAGTGATTCGCTCCTGATGCGAGCCGGCCACCCACTTTCATTATCGACGCGGGCCACGGTTACCGCGACGCTGCTGGTGGTTTGGTCCAGTGCCATCGCATTGGCCGGAGTGTTGGCCCTTTTTTGCACAGGGGCCAGCGCCGTCGCGCTTCGGACCGCCGCCGTTGGGACAGTTGGGGCAGGAGCCTTGATTGGGGGGCGGTCCCTGCTGGGCAAAGGCGGCGGCGGAGCCGAGCGATAGCAGGGCGGCCGTGATTAGGGTAACGATTGTGCGTTTCATGGTGTTTATAACCTCCACCTGGAATAGTGCAGTACTGTTGCCAAACTGAACCTATTGAAAACATGGGGGAGCACCGGCACCGGGCGCGCAAGATCTGCACACCGGGCGCAGGGCTTGCACGATTCCGCGGAGGTAGCCCCGGACTTCCCGACGTGTCAGGGGTCCATCGTCACGCGTCCCAGTCCGGTCGCCGGCGCAACGGAAAAACCGCCAATGCGGTGGAACTCCGTGGTTTCCATCAGCTGGCCGTTCACGCGGGATGAGCAAGCTCCGCCGCCGTCAACGTAATCAACAGACCCCAATTCGCCGCATCCGCCGATCCGTGTTCCTGAACCCACCTTCGCGCCGCCTCCGCCATGGATTCCCGGCACAATGTACCTTCAACCAGCCAACCGGCCGCGGTCAAAAGCGCTCCGCGCCCGGCCCGGGAGCCCGCACCGCGAGCGATACCAAAAATTCCAACCGGTTCTGCAGGAACTGGTCTTTCGCGACGCGAACGATTAGTGCTCCGGCACCCCCAAGGAAATCGGTGAATTGCGGACCGAACTGGTCTTTCGCGAACTCCCAGGGACGCTGGTTCAAAGGGGCGGGCAGACGGAACGGTTCAGGCGCCGGCGCGGTCTTCACCGCGCGGTGAACGAGGCGGTAATCGGCCGCGTAACTGGGGTTCCGGCGCCGGCAATCGGGTTGGGTCTTATGCCGGCGTTTGGTTTGGCAGTCCGGCTTCCCGCACGCTTTTTTGGCGATCTCCCACTTGCCCGTTGGGCCGGAACCACCGGCGGCAAATCGAACACGGTCCCTTGCGGGGCTCTGGCATCGTGATCGTTTATCGTCGCCATGCTTCGTCCCGGCCCAGTCGAGCGGATTACATCAAATGGCCTGGGTCAATTTTGGAGAGCAGAAGCTCAAGACATTGTTCATGAGAGCCCAAGGCAATGGCTGGTTTTGGGTGTCCCCCGAGGGCGCACAGTTCTTTAAATGGCTCCAACGCATCAGCGGCAAGCCATCATCGGCCATGGGTCTGCAGTCTTCCGATAGACGCTCGTGGCGGCGGCGCGGTGCGAGCCGTCCGGGCGGTGTTTCAAGCGATCGGCAGATTGTAGTGGCCGCTCCGCCGCTCTACGCGGCGCCCCGATGGATTCGTTCAGGCAGCCCGTTCGGTTGTCGCGACACCGTAGATTTCCCCGGTATCATTCACTAACGCGGCGGCGATCAGGGAGACTTTGACAGCCCGGCCGCTCTTGGCGATCCGCACCTGACGCAGCGGTTCCAAGACGCCTGACTGGCATTGCTCGCGGAGAGCCAACAGCGCTGGCTCCCGCTCACCTTCCGGGATCAGGTCGCGCATATTCATCAACAGCGCCTCGGCTTCGCTCCAGCCGTACATTCGCTCCGCCCCCGGGTTCCAGGCCAGGATGTGGCCCATCATGTCGTGGACCAGGATGGCGTCGCGGCCATCGCGCACCACCACGGCTAAACGCCGCAGCGCTTCGGAATCCCGCACCGCAGCTTGTGCCTTCTTCATATCGGAAATCTCGGTGAAGGTGATGACGGCTCCTTCAATCACGTTTTCCAGAGTCCGATAGGGCCGGATGCGAAGCAGGTACCACTCTCCCGTGCGGGTCTGCACTTCCTGTTCTTTGGGCACAAGGCTCTGCAACACGTTCTTGATGTCCAGCCCCATGCGGTCATAGTCCACAAAATTGGATCGAATCTGATCCACGGGACGGCCGACGTCCGACTCGATCAGGTTGACCAACTCCGAAACCGGCGGGGTGAACCGAAGGATGCGAAGGGCATGATCCACAAACACGGTGCCAATTCCGGTACCGCTCAGCAGATTCTGCATATCGTTGTTGGCGCGCGACAAATCGGCCACTTTGGTCTGCAGTTCGCCGTTTACCGTAGCCAACTCCTCATTCACCGATTGCAGCTCTTCCTTGGAAGTCTCCAACTCCTCGTTCGTCGATTGCATCTCCTCATTCACCGACTGCATTTCCTCGTGGGCGGAACGGAGCTCTTCGTTGGACGTTTCCAACTCTTCGATGGTTGTCTGCAGGTATTCGTCCTTGGCCCGGATTTCCTGTTTCAACTTGAGGATGTAGGTGTCTAAGTCCGGCGGTACCGGCCCCCCGTCCATCATGTCCACGGTCATGGAAAGCCTGGGTTCCGCAGGCAGCACTTCTTGGAGAATGACCAGAAACAGGCGATACGGCATGGCGCCTTCGCGCTCCGGCGCCACGGGCACGACGGTGAGATTGACTGTCGTCGTAACCCCCTCGCCTTTCACCGTCAAGCCTGTTTGGCGCGTCGGGATTCCCAACGATACGGCCCGGTGTAAGGCGATCGTCAAATCGCCGCGCAGCCCTTCCCGGGCCATGCGGAAGATGTTCATATGAGCTTCACCGGGCGCCGGCTCCAAATATTTGCCGGTGCGGCCCACCAGGTAGAGGATATCGCCATGCTCGCTGACCAGCGCTCCCGCTGGGGAGTAGTGTTCCAGCAAGGCGCGCTGGGCAATCTCGCTCAGTGGCAATATGGCTTCCGGCGGCGCGCCGTTCCCGCCTCGCGGCGCGATCCTTTCGCCAGCCGCGGGAGGCAGCAAACGAAAACCACCCGCGGGATAAGAAGCCACCTCGCCAACCTTCTGTTGATAGATTTTCAGCTTGCGGTCGAGCGTCGTAAAGAGGCTCCCGAATTCTCCGACCGTCTCAGACGATCCCAGAATAAGCACGCCGGCCGGGTTTAGCGCATAGTGGAACATGGGCATCAGCTTCTTTTGCACTTCACTACTGAGATAGATCAGGAGGTTGCGGCAACTGATGAGGTCGAGCTTGGAGAACGGCGGGTCTTTGATGAAGTTATGCTCGGAAAAAATCAGCATCTCACGGATTTTTTTGTGGATGCGGTAGGCGTTGCCGTCAGGGTGCTCCTCATAAAAGAAGTGGGCCAGCCGCTCCGCGGAAACGTCGGCAACAATGCTGGATGGGTAGACACCAGCGCGGGCATGTTCGATGGCTTTAATGTCAATATCGGTGGCGAAGATCTGGACCTTGAAATTTACTTTCATCTCGTCCATGCGTTCCCGAATCAGCATGGCAAGAGAATAGGCTTCCTCCCCGGACGAACACCCCGGGACCCACACTCGAAGCGTTAAACCGGCGGGCCTGCCGTTCAAGAGTTTCGGAATAACCGTTTTCTGAAGTTCTTCGAAAACCTCCGCGTCGCGGAAGAAATTGGTCACACCGATCAGCAGGTCGCGGAACAGCGCCTCCACTTCTCCCGCTGTAATCTGCAAATAGCGGACGTAGTCTTCCAGCTTGTCGATTTGGTGAACCGCCATTCTCCGCTCGACTCGGCGAATGATGGTGTTCCGTTTGTACTGGGAAAAGTCATGGCCCGTCTGGGATCGGATGAGGAAGAAAACCTTTTGCAGCCCGTCCGCGGGTTGTGGCGCCAGTTCGGAGACCGGAGTGAGGGATGTCCCAAAGGCATGGGAAACGTAGGCAAGCAATTGCGCGGGCATCTCGTGCGGAACGAGCACAAAATCGACCATGCCCGTGGCGATAGCGCTGCGCGGCATGCCATCGTACTCGGTGGATTCCGGGGTCTGCACCATCACCAGCCCACCTTCGCCCTTCACCGCCCGCGCGCCTAGAGCGCCGTCGCTGCCGGTGCCAGATAGGACGATGCAGATTGCGCGATCATGCTGATCCTGCGCGAGCGACCGGAAGAAGAAATCGATGGGCAGCCGGATGCCCCGCGCCAAAGTGGGTTCGAACAGTTTCAACGCGCCGTTGTCAAGGGCCATATCGCGATTGGGCGGGATGATGTAGGCGCAGTTGGGCTGGACGATTATGCCGTCCTCGACATCAAAAACCTGCATTCGCGTGTAGCGCCGAATGAGGTCGGAAAGGATGCTTTTGTGGTCCCGGGCGAGGTGCTGGACCAAAACAAAGGCTACACCTGGATCAGTGTCGGCCGGCATGGTGGAGAAAAAAGCTTCGAAGGCAGCGAGGCCACCGGCGGAAGCCCCGATCGCGACGATGGGAAATCTACCGCGTTGTGGCTCCGGCGGTGGCTCGATGTCCTGTAGTGCCGTTACCTCGTCCGGATCCTCGGCGCTGTGTTTTGCTTCCGCCATCGTTTAGCCCCTCTGCTTGTGCGTCTTCGACGCCTTTTACCCCTGCAACCGGATGGCGATACCGTCCGACCGCATTAATACTAATGCTATTATAGGTTCCTACTGGCACTCCGGGCAGATTCAACGTTGCCGGCACGAGGGCTTGTTTGGCGCGACAGCAAAAGGAGAATGAAATGACGCACTCCGGAGCCGTTCCGCGAACCGCCCGCATCTCAAGCCCGAGCCTCGTTCAGTCTGCGGGGACTTATGAACGCACGTAGCGTTGGGGCGAGTCGAGCGGGCCCGCTCGATGCCATCATCTCCCCGGAAGAACTGCTTCAGCGCCCTCAGCGAAAACCGGATTTTGAGGCGCTCAGCGGCGCTTTAATCAGGCTGGCCAGATCGCTGGTGACTTCGCCGGAAGGCATCCTGCAGGAACTCGTGCAGGATGCTCTGGAATTGTGTTCCGCGCACTCGGCGGGGATAAGCCTTTTAGAGGAAGAGCATGGCCAGACCATCTTTCGCTGGTACGGCGTCGCGGGCCAGCTTTCCCCACAATGGGAGACCTTACCTCGCAACGGCTGTCCGTGCGGCCCCGCGTTGGACAAAGGCTCAATTGTATTGATATCGCGTCCCGACCTTCATTTTACGAACCTCGCTCCGCTCCAGCCGCGCGTGGAGGAAGCAATGTTCGTCCCTTTCCAAGTGGGAGGGGTAACGATGGGCGCCATTTGGATTGCCGCTCATGATCGGCTTCGACAGTTCGACGCCGAGGATGCACGGGTGGCCACGGCATTGGGCGACTTTGCGGCCGCCGCCTATCAATCCCTTTCCAGGTCCTTGGTGCTGAAGAGCATTTTTGCGACGATTCGGGAACCTCTTCTTTTGCTGGATGAGAAACTTCGCGTCCAAACGGCGAGCCGGTCCTTTTACGAGGCCTTTCAGGAAAAACCGGAAGCGACGGAGGGACGGCTCCTTCACCAGATTTGCGATGGGGCTTGGAACGTCCCGGAACTTCTCAGTCATCTCGAAGACGCCTTGCCGAAAGAGAGCATTTTTGAAAATCTGGAAGTGAAGGCGACGCTGCCGTTGCTGGGGCAACGAACCATGTTGCTCAATGCCCGAGCTCTGCGACGCGAAAAGCATGCGGCAGGGCTGGTTCTGCTGGCCATCCAGGACGTAACGGACCAGAAGAGCAAAGGGGAAGACCTGCTGCTCAAATCCCTGCTTAGCCCACTGCCGAATCCAGTAGGCCGCCAGCGCGACCGCGACGGGCAGGAGAGCATCAACGACGATCTAGCGGACCCGCCCAACTTTGAAGGGATTATAGGAAACGGCAATAGCATAACCGAGGTCTTGGAACAAGTGGAAGTTGTCGCGCCTACCGACGCTACTGTTTTGATCCTCGGAGAAACGGGCACGGGTAAGGAATTGGTCGCGCGCGCCCTTCACAACCTGAGCCACCGCCGAAAGGGCTCCTTCATCACGCTGAACTGCGCCGCCATTCCCACCGGATTGCTTGAAAGTGAGTTATTTGGCTACGAGAAGGGCGCGTTCACGGGCGCCTTGCAGCAAAAGATCGGCCGGTTTGAAAGGGCCAATCATGGAACTCTATTCCTGGATGAGGTTGGCGACATCCCCTTGGAACTGCAGCCCAAACTGCTTCGGGCTCTACAGGAGAAGGCATTCGAGAGATTAGGCGGCACGCGGACCATCCCGATTGATGTCCGGTTGGTGGCCGCCACGAACCGGGACCTGCGGCAGATGATGCGGGATCACCTCTTTCGCAGCGACCTCTTCTATCGTCTATGCGTTTTCCCGATTACCACGCCTCCGCTGCGGGAACGGGCAGAGGACATACCGATACTCGCCCGGCACTTCACGAGGAAGTACGCTCTTGAAATGGGCCGGACGATCGACACGATTCCGGCGGCAGCCATGAAGGCACTGATGAGCTGGTCCTGGCCCGGCAATGTCCGCGAATTGGAGAACTTTATCGAGCGCTCCGTGATCTTGACGCAAGGTTCCAGCCTCAGCGTCCCGATCTCGGAGTTGCAGCCGGACGCGGCGGAAGCGAGCGGCGATGCTTCGATCGATCAGATGGAGCGGGATCACATCGTGCGCGTATTGCGAGAGTCCGATGGTGTGGTGAGCGTCGCCGCCAAGCGGCTCGGCATTCCGCGAACCAGCCTAAACGCCAAGATGATTAAACTTGGGATCTCGCGCACCGATCTTTCAAGGATATGGCAATGATGGCAGATACCGGCACCAAAGACTTTCCCGTCGTGTGCGTGGGCGGATCGGCTGGCGGCCTGGACGCTTACATTCGGTTACTTAAAAACCTGCCTGCCGATACCGGAGCGGCGATTGTCATCGTAAATCACCTGAGAACGGTTGCGACCCGGCTCCACGAAATCCTGCCCAAGTATACGCAGATGCCGGTGGAGCTGATCACGGATGAGTTGAGTATCCGTCCCAACCACGTCTTCATCATCCCCGAACAGCGCGATTTGCACGTGCAGGACGGAGAGTTTCGCCTGGAGCCGATTTCAAAGCCCAGGGGATGGCCGGATGTGATCACGGTTTTCCTTCAATCTCTCACCCAAAACTGGGACGGGCCGTTGATCGCGGTTATTGTCTCCGGCTTTGACGGAGATGGGGCCGCGGCGCTTCGCGGCATTAAGGAAGTGGGCGGCATCACCATTGCGCAGAAACCCGAAACCGCGGTCCAGCCGGATATGCCCGTCAGCGCCATCGCCAGTGGTTGCATCGATTTTATACTTTCGGCGGAGGATATCGGCCGTGAAATCGCGCGAATCGTGCGGGATACACAAAGCCTGCGCGGCTAGGGGGAGCATTCGATAAGGCTTCGACGTTGTGATCGAGGCTTGTCTACTGCCGTGCACCTTTGGTTGAGGCGAGGCGGCGGGCGGGTTACCCAGAGGATCAAGTGATTATTGCGGTTGAAGAGCGTAGCCTTGAGAACCTTGCAAAATCGCCAGCAAAAGTGTCGGGTACACGTCAGGAGGTCCCGCCGTCCTTACACACTTCGCAACGATAGGTCATTCAATCTTGGTTGGCTCGGCTTACTGGGCTTAGCCGGCCTGATACGCCGTTCAGAGGCGCCCGATGTGAACCATTTGCTTAACCGCACGACAGGAACACACCGCGCCACCTAACACCGAAGTTACTCGTTAGTAGAGAGCCCACGCCTCCGGGTGTGGGCTTTTTTTGGTTCGCTGGATGTGAATCGGGGCCCTTTGAAGCGCGCTGTGTGTCAGTCAGATCCGGCGCGGCGCAGCTATCGAAATGCGGCCCGGAGACGCTGTTTATGCGAGCGAGGAGCTAGTTTTAGCAGTCTGTCCCTTCGGCACTCGCGAGAAATTGCCCGGGTATGCTCACGGAGAGTGACCCACCGGCCCAACGGGGCCGGGGATGATAATGCCTTGCCCATCTGCGGCTTACGGGCCAAGGTGCGGTGCCGGGGGTGGGCAACTCTATCGGAGCACA
>Ga0105048_10018721_pt1 | contig 10630 bp, 8 predicted proteins | sample MAT05_FD_78382 | JGI IMG/M metagenome (GOLD analysis project Ga0105048, IMG submission 78382) | Freshwater microbial communities from Lake Fryxell liftoff mats and glacier meltwater in Antarctica - MAT-05 | ecosystem: Environmental > Aquatic > Freshwater > Ice > Liftoff microbial mat | place...
CGGCCGGTCTGGTCGACTACGGCGAGCAAGGTCCGGCCATCGCCCGCGGCGGCGAGCTGGGCAAGTTTCATCTGGGATCGACGGCGATCGTGATGATGGGTCCATCGCAGAGCTACGACTTCCTGGTCGAGCAGGGCGCGACCGTGCGACTGGGCCAGGCCGTCGTGAGTGCGTCGGAAGCACCGCGTTCGACCCTGGGCTCGACAAACAAGCGTCCGCACGGAAACAGCCAACCATGACCAGCGCCTCGCGCCCCCCTGCGTTGCACGTGCCCGTCACTGACGTGGTAACGCGCACCAGCCTGGTGACCCCTGTGCCGCCACGGGGCTCGAGCAGCGAGTTTCCGCCCGGCGTGGCTGTGGTGCAGCGCGCCGTGCGCTACATCTCGGACGCGCCTCCGCCCATGGCGCAGATCGGCGCTTCTCACGGTGCCTCCGAGCCCTCCGTGACAATCGAGTCGGGCACGCCACCCGGCTTCGTAACGGGTAGCCTGGCCGGCAGCGACGAACCCGACTTCGTGGCCAGCCTAAAGAACGCCATCTCCGACAGCGCAGAGCATGCGCCGCCGGAACCGCTGCTCGGTGACGAGCCATTCACGGACCAGGTGCAGCAGGCGCATGCATTTGCCGAGCAGCTGGACGACGAAGACGACGCGCCAGACGGGTCGGACGATCCGTACGCATCGATGGAGGTCGAGCAGCTGGAGCTTGCTGACGAGCTGTCAGATGAGCTTGGGGACGACGGCGACGAGTTTGGCGAAGAGCCCACCGAGCCTGAGGAGGAGGAGAGCGAGATCGAGTTCTCGATGCCTCCACCGGCGCCGCCCCAGGCGCTGCGCCGTCCCTCGAACGAACCGGGGGCACACGAATCCCACGAGCGAGGCGCTTCGGGCGAGTTCGAGGAGCTGGACGTCGAGACCGATGAACGCCCCGAACTCGCCGGCGGCTCTCGTTCGCTCGCGCCTCCTCCTCCGCCCGGGCGCCTGTCAATGCCGGAGGGGCCCGACCTGAGCTCGCTCGCGCGCAGCGCGCGTATCCAGGAGCTGCGCCCAAGCCGTCCGCGTCCCCACGCCTGGTGGGAGGTGTTCTTCGACGACGATTACCTGCGCACCGTGCGTCCTCCCACGCGCGAGCAGATCTCGCGGCAGTGCGACTTCATCGAGCAGCGGCTGGCGCTGAAGCCGGGCGCGACGCTGCTCGACGTGTGCTGTGGGCTTGGCCTGCACGTGCTGGAGCTGGCTTCGCGCGGCTACCTGGGCGTGGGCCTGGACCTGTCATTGCCCATGCTGTCGCGTGCGTCCGAGGAGGCTCAATCCCGCTCGCTGCGCGTGAACTTTCTGCACTCCGACATGCGCGAGATGAGCTTCGAGGGCGCGTTCGACGCGGTCTTGTGCCTGGGCACCAGCCTTGGCTATTTCGACGAGGACACCAACCGTAAGATCCTGGAGCGCCTGTATCGCGCGCTCAAGCCCGGTGGTTTGCTCTTGCTCGACCTGGTCAACCGCGACCACGTAATTCGCTCGCAGCCAAACCTGATCTGGTTTGAGGGCGACGGCTGCGTGTGCATGGAGGAGAGTGAGTTCAACTTCTTCACTTCACGCCTTCACATCAAGCGCACGGTCATCCTGGACAGCGGACGGCAGACCGAAAATGAGTACTCGCTCCGGCTGTACTCGCTGCACGAGCTGGGGCAGCTACTGAACGGCATCGGCTTCCGCGTGAAAGAGGTCAGTGGTCGTGATGCACTGCCCGGCGTGTTCTTCGGGCAGGAGTCGCCCAACCTGGTGATCGTGGCCGAGCGTCGCCTGAACAGTCCCGATGGTGCCGAAGAGCGACCGAACGGCTAGAGCGGTTTGCGCTTCACGCCGCTGAGCGCGTAGCGGACCACACAGGGCAGCTTCTCGAAGGCGCCTGCTGGCTGAAGCGCTTCGCTGCAATCGCCGCTGGTGGTGATGGTGAGCTTGTGGTCGCCCACCAGCATGAGCGACTCGTCGCGACTCTCGTCGTCGGCCTCCCCCGCATCCAGATCGACGACCTGTACGCCCGCGTCGCCTTGCGCGACCTGACCGCTCAGCACTTCGCTTTGCAGCAGGCGACAGTTTGGGGTGCCCGAGTCGGGTGCGCTGGAGGCGACCACCGACGCGTACTCGAACGCGAACCTGGGCGCGTCGTAACTACCCTGGATCGGTGTCTGGCCGGGGATGCGCCAGTAGGCATGGTCATCGTCGTCGCGCAGCTCGACCGAGTATTTCCTGCCGTCCAGTGGATGGACCGCCGCGATGCCGCAGGTGTTCTCCTCGAGTGCCATGGTGACAGCGTACGTACCGACCACCTCACCGGGCAGCGGTCGACAGGCTGTAAGCAGGGCCGCGCTTGCAAGGGCGAGGCAGAGGACGATGCGCATCTCAGTTCCGTAGCGAATCGCCGGGGCGCCCGTCCAGAAAGCTACCTGCCGGCAGCCTCGCCGCTGACGGGTGGCTTCGGAGTGGGGGGCGCCACAGGCGCGGGAGGCCTGGGCACGGGCGCCGGGACCGGTGCTGCGGGCCTGGGTACCGGGGCGGCGGTGGGGGCCGGAGGTCTGGGCGCGGACGCTGCGGGAGGCGTCGCCGCCGGGGGCGGTGTCGCGGCGGGAGGCGTGACCGCAGCGGGAGGCGTGACCGCAGCGGGAGGCGTGACCGCAGCGGGAGGCGTGACCGCAGCGGAAGGCGTGACCGCAGCGGGAGGCGTGACCGCAGCGGGAGGCGCAGCCGGCTTCGGTGCGCGCATTGCCGTAGGTGGCGCCACCGGCTTGGGCGCGGCGGGCCGCGCGGGCGCTACAGCGGGCGCCTTTGGCGCAGATGGCGCGCCAGATTCCTGATCGGGTTCTGCTTCTGTCGCGTTGGGCTGGACCGCCGCAGCTGGCGGCGGAGGCTCCTTCCAGGCAGGCGGCAGCAGCTCTACCTCGAAGCGAGTCGGGGCGCCGACGATGTGCGTGCTGAGCACCCTGCGCTGCGTCCGCTTCCCGAGCGATGCGGCCAGCAGCGCGGCGCGCGTGGCGGCCCACGGCGTCTTGTCGGGGGCGATCAGCACCACGCGCAAGCTGCCGCGCCGGTGGTAGCGCTTGATGAAGTCCGAGATGGTGTTCAGAAGCGGACGCTCGTTCGTGAGGCGTTCGCCCTCGAAGGTGGCGGGTGCCACCGGAATCAGCTTCTGGCCCTGCAGGGTGACGACACTCTGACCGTCGGGGCAGCCGTCGCCGTCCTTGACCGCGTTCAGGGTCTCTGCCTGCTCGGCGCAGGCATCGACCTGGTCGGGAACGGAGTCGGCGTCCGCGTCGTCCTCGGGGCAGCCGTCCTGGTCGAGGATGCCGTTCCAGCTCTCGGGCTGATCGGGGCACCCGTCCTCCGTGTCCTTCAGCGAGTCGCCGTCGAAGTCTTCTTCGGGGCAGCCATCCTCGTCGGCCAGGCCGTCGGTGTCCTCCGCTTCGCTCGGGCAGCGATCCAGGTCGTCACGGATGCCGTCGCGATCGGTGTCGAAGTCGGGGCAACCGTCGTCGTCCTTGTCGCCGTCCATGTCTTCCTTGAGGCCCTCGCACGAGTCGTAGCCGTCCTGCACGCCGTCGCCGTCATTGTCCAGCTCGGGGCAGCCGTCGTCGTCGGCAAAGCCATCGAAGTCTTCCGGCTCGTTGTCGCAGGCGTCCGTCTTGTCGGGCACGCCATCGCCGTCGTTGTCCGGTTCGGGACACCCGTCTTCATCCATGTACCCGTCGCGGTCTTCCGGCTCGCTGGGGCAGGCGTCCTCTTCGTCATCAATGCCGTCCTGGTCGTTGTCACGCCGCACGGGCGTCCACTGCGCACCTGCAAAGATGCGGTAGCTTGGATTGCCGACCTCGCCGTACAGTCCGCCGCCGCCACCCAGCTTGATCACCACGTCCTGCCCGTACGAGATCGCGCCGCGCGCCTCGATGGGATGGTCATCGACCCCGATCAGGTTGACCCAGCCCACGAGCTCGGCGGTGGCATGTACCAGCGGCGTGATGTCGTACTGGCCTGCGACGCCGTAGAGCAGCTCGGAGCCGGTCTCGCGCGTGAGGAAGGTGCGGTTCGGTCGGTACGCCGCGCCCAGGTTGCCCGCCACGCGAAAGTTGGTCACGCGATACTCGGCCACAGCATTGGCGCCCACGTTGGCTCCGCGCTCGCCGGTGTAGAAGCAGGCGCCGTCGTCGCGGCAGTCACCGTGGCTGGTGATCATGGCCGTGGGCAGTGTTGTGAAGGCGGTGGCGGACAGCGCGAAGGGCGTGTTGGCATGTCCCACGATGCGGGTCTTTGCGGCGACACGCGTGTCGGCAAACGTGAAGCCCTGACCGGGCGCGAACTCACGGCTGGGACTGGTGCCATCGTCGGTGCGAACGCGCGTAAAGAAGCGCTCGGAGTCAGTGAAGCCGATGGGCACGTCGATGGAGAGCTGCGTGCGGTCTGCCAGCGAGATGCTGGCCATCAGGTGGAACATGCCCGTGCCCGCCACGAACGCGGTCCTCTTGTTCTCGCAGCGCAGCGGGTTGGTCACGCCGTCGCATGGCTTGTCGACGACCAGCGTGTCGGCCGCGTAGTCGAAGAACGCACCGAAGCTGCGGCTCAGATGGTTGCCTACGTGGGCACCCTCCACCGTGATGAAGTTGTTCGGGCCCACCGCGGGGTAGAAGCGAACGGTGCTGAAGTCTTTGCTCTGCGCCTGCGCAGATTGGCTGCTGAGCAAGAGGCTGACGGTTGCGCCGGTGGCTACGGCAAGGGCGAGGAGTTCAGGTCGCTTCACAGCGGAATAGTGCACGAAGCACGCGCGCATGGGCAACCTGCTCGCACGTGTTTGTTTGGCTCGCGTGCAAACGGCCCGCTGCGAAGAGGGGCCAGCGCGAGCTCAGTCGATGATGAACTCGCACTTGAACTCGATGTCGGTCGCTGCGGGCTGGGCGCCCTGATCGAGCCCGGGCCCCCAGTTGTTCTCGCGCAGACTGGCTTTGCAGGCTTCCGCGAAGCCAGGATACGTCTCGCTGACCGTGGCCTGCGGTTGCACCTTCCCGCTGGCCAGGACGCGGAGCTTGATGCGAGCGATGCCCTCGATGCCCTGTTGCTTGGCGCTCCTGGGATAGTGGCGCTCGAGCGCAGCATTCAGCAGATCGCCGCTCGGCGGCTTGGGTCGGCGGCTCAGGTCGCTTTCGCTCACGACACGGACCCCCGTACCCCCCACCACGCCCCCCTGCACGCCGCCGCGATTGCGGCCGGTGACCGCCGCGTTCGGCTTCCCGACCGGACCGGTCATCGCCTGGTCGTTCCCGACCGCGCTGGCCCAGCCGCCAGCGCCCTCGCCGGTGAGCGTGGTGCCGCTGAAGTCGGCCAGCGTCTCTTCAGCGGCGGGTGGCGGCTCGGGCGTTTTGGAATCGGCCTTCTCCACTGGCCGGGGCGATGCCTCGGGCCGGGGGGCCTTCACCACCTTGACCGGCTCGGGCTCGGGCTCGGGCTTGTCGACCGGAGGCGGCTCGGGCTCGGGCTCGAGCGGGACCTCGGTGACCACGCTGAACTCCAGCTCCCTGGGCCGCGGCGGTGCCGGCTCGCTGCGCACGGCACCGAGCCCGACGAACACCACCAGGTGGGCGCCCGCGCTGAGCACGATGCCGAGTGCGCCCAGCCAGGGCCGCCTGCGGACATCATTTTCCACTGCCGCCAAGGTCCTCCGGGCGCACGTTGATGGCGAACTTGGTGACCTTTTCCTGGCGCAGCAGGTCGATGACCTGGACCACGTGCGAGTGGCTCACCCGGCCGTCGGCGGCGATGACCGCGCGTGTGTCGTTGTCCTTGGCGTAGGCCGCGCGGACGCTGCCGCGCATCTGCTCGAGCGTCAGCTCCTTGGCGTCCAGGTAGAACTTGCCGTCCTTGTCGATGGAGACCGAGAGCGTGGACGAGACCGCGCTGTCGCCGCTGGCTGCCTTGGGCAGGTCCATGGGGATGGCGTCTTTGTCTGCCGCGTATTGCGCGGTGACCATGAGGATGATCAGCAGAACCAGCACCACGTCGACCAGCGGCGTGACGTTGATGCCTGTGATGGTCTCGTCGTCGCCACCGCCGTTTGTGCTTCCGGCCATGAGCTACTCCGCCGCGTCTGCGCTCTTGTCGGCCCGGAGGTGCGCGAGCAGCTCGTGGGCGAGCGTGTCGGCCTGCCCCAGGCGCGACTTGATCACACGCTGAAAGAGGTTGAAGAAGGCGACCGCCGGAATGGCCACGATGATGCCGATGGCCGTGGCGACCAGCGCCTCGCCGACGTCGGACATGAGCGTGTCGCTGAGCTTGCCCTGCGTCTGGTTCAGCTCGTGGAACGAGCGAATGATGCCGATGACCGTACCCAGCAGCCCCACGAACGGCGCGTTGTTGCCGACGGTACCCAGGAACGCCAGGTTGCGCTCCATGTTCAGCCGCGCCAGCTGCTGGGCGCTGACCATGCTCTCGGCTGCAGACTCGGCGCCACGGTCGGCCCAGTCGATGCCGGCGGACAGCACCTTGGCCTCGAACGAGCGCGACTTTTCCAGGCGCTGTCCGACCCCGCGCAGGTCGCCCGCCTTGAGCAGGGGCAGCAGGTCATCGCGGAGCTTGCGGAAGTCGTCGCCTGACGCGAGATAATAATAGGCGCGCTCCAAAATGACGCCGACGCTGATCACCGACAGGCCGATCAGGAGCCACATCACCCATGTGGCGCCCAGCATCGCGAAGGCGGTCAGTCGCTCTTGGATATCCATTTGCTCTCCGATAGTTGCGGGCGGCGCGGCGAACCACGCCAGGCCGCGAGAAGTTAGAGGACGCGCCCGTGGCGGGCAAGGCGGCGCAAAGTCGCAGAAAGCGCGCTTGCGCACTTTGCTATCGTCGGCTGATCGGTCAGGGATCCTCGCTCAGAGCGAGGCCCCGGGTCTTGGTCAGCTCTTCGACCAGCACCGTTGCGTACGAGCCCTTGGGGAGGCCAAAATCGAGCAGCAGGTCGCCCCCTTCACGGCGACAGCTCGCGTCGCTGGGACGCACGCGCGCCACGCGTCGTGTGCCCTCGCCAAAGCGTTCGGCGCGGGCGAGGCACGCTTGGTCGACCCCCCAACGCTCCAGCACCTCCGTTTCAAGCACGAGCGCGGCTGCGGCTGGAGACTTCATTCGGGCTCCAAACATCGGACCCGTGGCCGATATTTCCCATTGCGCAGCACGTTCTGCGTCGCTGGTTGCGTCCGAGCAGACGAACACGCCGCCCGTGTCCTCCTTGCGCAGTACGTCACCCTCGAGCACCTGCCCGAACAGGCCCCTGTCGATGCGCACGCCGAGCCAGGCGTTGAACAGCGCACCCTGGAGGGCCGACATGAACAACTTGCGCAGAAATGGCTTTTGCGGCGGGCGCTCGCCATGCACCACGCAGGCATAGGCCGAGAGCAGGTTGCGCCCCCCGTGCCCAAAACGCTGGGCTCCATAGTAGTTGGGCAACCCTTGCTCAGCCAGAATGGCCAGTGTTGCCTGCACGTGCGCGTCGTGCTCCTCGGGCACGTCGGCGAGGCGCAGCGAGAAGCGATTGCCTCGCAGGTGGCCCGTGCGCAGCTTGTTCACGTGGCGCGACACCTCCAGCACGCGCACTCCCTCGATGTTGAAGTCCTCGGCCTTGGGGGTCGGCGCGTGGTGCAGGCTGATCCACTGGCGTGTGATGGCCTGCTTGTCCTTCAGGCCGGCCCAGCCAGCGTTTTCGGCGCGCGCACCCACGGCCTGCGCCAGGTAGCGGGCGGCGTCGGCGGTGTTGACGCCACGCTTTTCGATCCACAAGTACAGGTGCTCGCCTTCTCCGGCGGGCAGGTAAGCGGGTAGCTCCTCGACCACGAAGTCTTCGGGGGACTCCTTGACGCGGCCCGACACGGCGGGGACGGCCTGGCTGACGAACGGCAGCTCGGTGAGGTGAGAGAGCAGTGCGGGGGCAAACGAATCGGATTCTGACACGAGCGTTATGTAGACCTGTGGCGCTCGCTTCGGTAGACGAATGGTATGGCTGGTAGCGAGCAAGGGGCCGGCGACGCGCTTTTGGGCCTGTTGCACGAGGGGGTGGAGGGCGGCGTGTTCCCCGGGGCCGTGGCGGCGCTCGGGACGCTCACGTTCGGGCAGGTGACGCGCGCGGAAGCGTGCGCGGGTTTGCTGGAGCCGGGGGGCAGCAAGGTCAGCTTCGAGACACCCTACGATTTGGCCTCGCTGACGAAGCCCGTGGTGGCGATCGCCGCGCTGCGCGTGTCTCAGTCGGGCTCAGTCGACTTGCACGAGCCGGTGCGGCGCTGGCTGCCCGAGCTGGAGGCGACGCCGGCCGGGGAGGCCAGCCTGGCGCAGCTGCTCTCGCACCGTGCCGGACTCTCGCCATGGGGCGGGCTGTATCGCACCATCCCGGGTCCATTCGGCTCGCCCGCGACCCGCGCGTACATGCTGCGAGAGGCGTCCTCTCGACCTGGGCCCTCACCCACGCCGACCGGTAGCGTGTACAGCGACCTGGGCTATCTGGTGGCGGGCGAGACGCTGGCCCGGGCAACGCGCTTGCCACTCGAGGAGTTGGTGCGCCGTGAGGTGACGGGACCGCTGGGGCTGGAGCGCCAGCTGTTCTACGCGGCGGCACTCGACGAGGACGAGCGCGCGCGGCTGCGTGAGCACGTGGCGCCGACCGAACGTTGCGACTTCCGGGAACGGCTGGTGCGTGGCGAAGCGCACGACGAGAACTGCGCTGCGTTCGGCGGCATCGCCGGCCACGCGGGACTGTTCGGCACCGCACACGGCGTACTGACGTTTGGCCTCGCCCTCCTTTCGGCACTGGAGGGGCGCTCGGGCTGGATGGACCAGGCGCTGCTGCGCTGGGCGCTCCGCCCACTTCCGGGCGGTGGCCACGCAGTGGGCTGGGATACGCGCAGTGACCAGGGCTCCAGCGCGGGCTCGCTGTTCTCGGTCCGCTCGTTTGGCCACCTGGGCTTCACGGGCACCAGCATCTGGTGCGACCCGGTGCGCAACCTGTGCGCCGTACTGCTGAGCAATCGCGTGCATCCCACGCGCGAGAACATCCGCATCCGCGAGTTCCGGCCGCGTTTTCACGATGCCATCGCCGAGCTGTCGCTCTAATCTTTGTCGGGCGAGGCGTCGTCGGCCGGCTGGCGCAGGCGCGCGCTGAGCCGACTTTGGCATGCATAGCTGTGAGCATTGCGCGCGGCGCGTAGCAGCGCCCGCTCGTCGCCAAGGATGACCACCAGCCGCTTGCCGCGTGTGACCGCGGTGTACACGAGCGCGCGCGAAAGCAGCACGTGGTGCGATGCATGCAGCACCAGGATGATCGCCTGAAACTCGCTGCCCTGCACCTTGTGCACGGTCGATGCGTAAGCCAGGGCCAGGTCGCTCAGCTCGTCGTGTTTGTAGCGGACCTCGCGCCCCTCCATGCTGACGAACGTGATGCCGCCCGCCACCGTGCGTACCTCGCCCAGGTCACCGTTGAAGGTTTCCTTTTCGTAATCGTTCACCAGCTGCATCACGCGGTCGCCCGGGCGGAAGGCCAGCGCACGAGGCGGGCCGTCGCTGTTGGGATTCAGCTCGTTCTGCAGGAACTCGTTCAGGCGCTCTGTGCCGAGCGGGCCGCGACGCATGGGCGACAGCACCATTACGTCGCGCTTGGGATCTAAGCCGTAGGCGACGGGCAGACGCTTGAGCATCTCGCGAAGGCGCTCGAGGGCCTGCTCCGGCTCGCGGGCCTTGACGATAAATAGCTCGCCGTTGGCCTGCGTGTGGGCGGGGCTGGGCTCGGGCATCTGCCCGTTCAAGATGGCGTGAGCGCCGCGCACGATGTGGCTCTGCTGCGCCTGTCGGAACACCGTCTGCAACCGCACCACGGGCGCCACGCCGCTGTCGATGATGGAGCGCAGGACCTGGCCCGCCCCCACGGGAGGCAGCTGATCGACGTCGCCCACCAGCACCACCGGTACGTGCGGCGGGATGGCCTGCATCAGCCGCTCGCCGAGCTGCAGGTTGAGCATGGAGGTCTCGTCGACCAACACCAGCTGCGCTTCGATGGGATTCTCTTCGTCGCGCTGGAAGCGTGCCGTCGCAGGGTTCCACTCCAACAGGCGATGGATGGTGCGCGCCTCGGCGCCGGCCGCCTCGCTGAGTCGCTTGGCAGCCCGACCTGTGGGCGCGCACAAGACCACGCTCCGACCCGCGGCGCGGTGGGCGCGTACGATGCCGCGCACGGTGGTAGTCTTTCCGGTGCCGGGCCCCCCCGTGAGAATCAGCAGACGCCCCTGAAACGTGGCGCGCACCGCATCGGCCTGCGCCTCCGATAGCCCCTCCAGGGCCGTGGCATCGATGGTCACGGGGCGGTGCACGGGGTCGGTGCTGCGCGCGCGCACCAGCTGCGCCAGGTGCACCTCGGCGCGGTATAGAGGCGTGGCGTACACGGCCTCGTCTTCATGGACCAGCAGGCCGCGCGCGCCCAGCGTTTCGATGGCCTCCTCGACCCGCTCGGCCGGGATGGCCAGCTCGTGCGCGGTCTGCACCAGGTCGTCGCGGGTAGCGTACACATGGCCGTCATCAGCGTGCTCGCTGAGCAGGTGCAACACCGCGCCTGCA
>Ga0105048_10018723_pt1 | contig 10630 bp, 12 predicted proteins | sample MAT05_FD_78382 | JGI IMG/M metagenome (GOLD analysis project Ga0105048, IMG submission 78382) | Freshwater microbial communities from Lake Fryxell liftoff mats and glacier meltwater in Antarctica - MAT-05 | ecosystem: Environmental > Aquatic > Freshwater > Ice > Liftoff microbial mat | place...
AAACGTGATGTGCATGAAGGCGGCATTCGTGTCCCAGGCATCACACGCTGGCCCGGCAAGATCCAGCCTAGCAGCACCTGCGACGTGCCCGTGATCGGCAGTGACATGTTCCCCGCCATGCTAAGCATCGCTGGTGTCAAAGCACCGGCAGATCGTCTGCTCGATGGCGTGGACGTGCTCGCCGCGCTCACTGGAAATGCCGCGCAGGTTCAGCGCCCACAGCCTTTGTTTTGGCGACTGCACATGGCTCCGAATATGAAAATCGCCATGCGTGTAGATGACTGGAAAATCCTCGCCAATGCCGAGTTGACCGAGTTTGAACTCTACAATCTCAAAGACGACGTGAAGGAGCAGACCGATCTCAAGGATAAAGAAACGGACCGCTTCAACACGCTCAAAGCTGAATTGATCAAGCATAACGCCAGCGTCGATGCTGAAGGCCCAGACTGGTGGCAGCGCCTGAGCCCGAATGGCGGTGTCGATAAAAGCACCGAAGGAAAAAAGAAGAAGAAATCTGCCGACTAGCTTTGCTCCGCATGTCGAAGTGGCAGTTCTTCCTTTCGTGCCTTCTCTGTTTTCAGTGGTGTTCCAATGCTGCTGAACCCAGCGTGGAAGACGCCGTGAAGCGTGGTCTAGCGCGGATCACTCAAGCCGCGAGTGACTGGCCGAAGCACAAGACCTGCTTCTCATGTCATCATCAAACATTGCCCATGCTCAGCATGATTGAGGCGAGTCATGCGGGCATCCCTTTGGACAAAGCATGGCTGCAAGTGCAGGCGGACATCACACATCGCTATCATGCACAAAGGATCGAAACCATGTTGGCGGGCGAACACGTTCCAGGCGGCTCCACGACCGTGGGTTATGCCTTTTGGGCGCTAAAGATGACCGGACGCCCTGCCGATGCCACGACCACCGCCATGGTGACTTATTTGCTAAAAATCCAGGGCGCGGCTCGGCTCAATGGCGACCTATCCAAAGACCTAACTCAGCTGAATAACGGCCGCTGGCTGACCTCTTGTCGGCGACCACCCATGCAGGGAGCAGACATCGCCGATACTGTGCTAGCGCTGCACGGTATGAAACAATACGCCACTGCGGAGCAAGAGCCTGCCGTGCTTAAAGCCCGCGCCGCTGCTGAAAAATGGCTCGCTCAGGCGCCGCTCATCACCCAAGAAGATCACATCTGGCGACTGTGGGGTCTGTATCATGATCATGCCGAAGAAGCCGAGATCGAGGCACGCCGCGCCGCGATCCTCAAGCTCCAACAGACTGATGGCGGTTGGGCCTCCAGCGCCGAGTATGCAAGCGATGCCTTTTCTACTGGCGAGACCCTGCATGTCTTGCTGGAGTCTGGTCTGCCTCGTGATCATACCGCCATGCTGCGTGCGCGTGATTGGCTACTCAAGACGCAATACCCCGATGGCTCATGGCTTGTCGAATCGCGCGTGAAAAACAAAGCTCAGCCCTACTTTGAAAATGGTGATCCGCATGGTGAGAACCAGTTCCTCTCCACCGCCGCCACCGCCTGGGCCGTTGCCGGCTTAGCGCGGCTGCTTCCTCCCAAACAGCCATGAAATATCTCCTCTTTCTCTTGTCGTTCCTATCAGGTGTTGCGTGGGCTGCTGATGCCAAACGCCCGAACGTTCTCCTGCTCATGTCGGACGATCTCGCCGCCACGCTGAGCTGCTATGGTTATCCGCAAGCGAAGACACCGAATCTCGATGCACTCGCGAAACGCAGCGTGCTCTTCAGCCGCGCTTACTGTCAGTTTCCCCATTGCAATCCTTCACGCTCTTCCATGATGAGCGGGCTGCGCCCTAACACGACGCGTGTCACGAACAACGACGACAATCTTTACAAGAACATCCCCGATGTCTTGACGCTGCCACATCACTTCCGGGACAACGGCTACGCCACTGCACGCTGCGGCAAGATTTTCCATCTCGGTGTGCCCTCCGGCCTTGAAAGCATGGATGACCCACAGGCATGGGACTTCGGCACTCCTTTCAAAAGCGAGCTGCCGTTTCCGCCGAAACGCAAAAGCATCGTCAACGTCGGCACGAATAAAAAACAAGGCATCGGCTGGCAGGAAATTCCCGGTGATGATGATCAACTCGTTGACGGTGTCTTTGCCAAAACGGCCATCGAGTGGCTCGGCCAACGTGATCAAGAGAAGCCCTTCTTCCTCGCCGTTGGTTTTCATCGCCCGCACCTCCCGCTCGTTGCACCCGCGAAGTATTATGACCTGCATCCATTGGAGAACATCATGCTGCCCGCTGCTCCTGCCGATGATGAAGCGGACATACCAGCACCAGCGCGCAATGGTGCCGTGCCCGGCTACGCGCTTACCTCCACGCCCGATCAACGCCGTGCCGCCATTCGCGCATACCTCGCCTGCGTGAGCTACGTCGATGCCCAAGCCGGGCGCTTGCTCGCTGCGATCAAGCAGATGGGACTCGATGACAACACCATCATCCTTTTCACCAGCGACCACGGCTGGCATCTCGGCGAGCATGGACTGTGGCACAAACGCAGCCTCTTTGAAGAAAGCGCCCGTGTGCCACTCATCATGCACACGCCCGACATGAAGACCGGTGGTCAGCTAAGCCGCAGCCTCGTTGAGCTGCTCGATGTCTTCCCCACCCTCTGCGATCTTTGCAGTCTCCCCGCTCCCAAACATCTCCAGGGCCAAAGCCTGCGACCTTTGCTCAACGATCCAACGGCTTCCATTCACGATGCCGCTTTCACGCAGGCACGACGTGGCAAGAACGCCGAATTCTGGGGTCGCACCATCCGCACCGCTCGCTGGCGCTGCACCGAATGGGACGCAGGCGAAAACGGCGTCGAACTCTACGATCACGACAATGATCCGCACGAGTACACCAACCTCGCCAATGATCCGCAGCACGCGGATGTGTTGAAGGAGCTGCGCGCTCGCCTCGCCAAGTTGGAGTGACGCGGCTGCTGCGCCTACACTCCACCACACCAAACGGTTGCAACATCAGCTTCACGACCGCGTTTCTGCGCGAACCATGAAGTTCTCGCTGATCCTCGCTGCTACATTTCTTTCGTTTGCCACTCTGGCTTCCGCCGCCAAACCCAACGTGCTCGTTATCCTTGCGGATGACCTCGGTTGGGGAGAACTGGGTTGTCAGGGCTTCACTCAGCAGATACCGACGCCGAACATCGACAGCATCGCGAAAAACGGTGTGCGATTCACTAGTGGTTATGTCAGCGGGCCGTATTGCAGCCCGACGCGTGCTGGCTTCATGACCGGGCGTTATCAGCAGCGCTTCGGACATGAGTTCAATCCCGGTCCGGCAGAAGCAGCGGTGCCTAATTTTGGCCTGCCGCTCACGGAGACGACGATCGCTGATCGCCTCAAAGGCGCGGGCTATGCCACGGCTTGGATTGGCAAATCGCACCTCGGCTATCAGCCGCAATTTCATCCGTTGAAGCGTGGCTTTGATTATTTCTATGGCTTCCTCGGCGGAGCGCACAGCTACCTCGACGCACAGGAAGACAAAGCCAATCCGATCTTCCAAGGCACGGAATCCGTCGCGAAGATCGAGTACACAACCGACACGTTTGCCAGCGAAGCCGCTGGCTTCATTGAGCGCAGTAAGGACAAGCCATGGTTCGTCTATCTCGCCTTCAATGCCGTTCATTCACCGCTGCAAGCCACTGAGAAGTATTTGAGCCGCTTCAGCAGTATCAGTGACCCAAAGCGCAAGAACTTCGCCGCCATGCTTTCTGCGATGGACGATGGTGTGGGCTCAGTGATGAGCAAGATCCGCGAACTCGGCCAAGAGGAGAACACGCTGGTTGTTTTCTTCAGTGACAATGGCGGTCCAACACCCTCGACCACGAGTCAAAACGGCTCGCTGCGTGGCTACAAAGCGCAGACTTGGGAAGGTGGCGTTCGTGTTCCCTACCTCATGCAATGGAAGGGCAGCATCCCTGCTGGCCAAGTCGATGATCGTCCCGTGATCCAGCTCGACATCCATCCAACGGCGCTCGCTGCGGCAGGCGTGAATACCGATCCATCATGGAAGCTCGATGGTGTCAATTTGCTACCTTTTGCCACAGGTAAAGACAAAGCCGCACCGCATGACTCGCTCTATTGGCGTTTTGGTCAGCAGATAGCGCTTCGACAGGGTGATTGGAAAATCGTCAAGGCTAACGACATGGAAGGTGATGCACTCAGCAAGCCCGGAGCTGAAGGTGTCGCGCTTTACAACCTCAAGGACGACATCGGTGAGAAAGCAAATCTCGCCGCCGTACAGCCTGAAAAGCTGAAGCAACTCACCGAAGCTTGGAATGCCTGGAACTCTCAGCTCATGAAGCCACAATGGGGCCGTATGGACAAGAAGGCAGGCAAGGGTAAGAAGAAAAAGAAGGCGAAGTGAGCCACAGCTTCATCGCGGCATCGTCTTGAAAGCCTCATACATAAAAAAGGCCAAGCCAGCGTAGCCGCGATGCCCCTGATAGGTTTCATCCACTGGCTTCAGCGCGGTCATCATGCTTTCTTCCGTCTGGCCAAAGAACGACTCCATCTCAGGACCGATGTCTGCCATTTTAACACCGACAAAAGCACGCCCTTTGACCGTATCAGCATAGGCGATTGTTTTGGCAACAAGAGCGGTTATGCCATTGCGACCTTCCGCGGTATTGCGATAACTCATGATGCCAACGTGATCGACGACATCGAGTAGATGCTTGGCGGCGTCCTTGGCTTTACCACGATACGTCACGGGATAGGCAGGTGAGCCATCCGGCTTGATTTTATCCAGCCAGAAAACGATGTCGGCACCATAGACGACGTTCTTATCAGCCGTATGAAGCCGCTCCACGACCTTCGTGTGAACATCCACCATTTGAGTCAGCAGATCGCACTTCTCCGCAGCACTTGCTTTCTTCCACTGCGGTAAAGCATGGGGTTCAATATCGAGATGCAGACCATCGAAACGCTCACCCGTTTGGTTGAACGCCAGCAGCGCATCTGCCAGCGCACAAACACGCTCATGGTTCTTTGTCAGGGTGTGTGATGGATCACCGCTGAGTGCATGGATATGGACGCCTTGAGCATGGGCCGCCGCGAGGAAGAGGCGATTTTCCTCTACGTTTTTCAGCGAAGAGGAGTGCTCTGGCGAACCTGCAAAGTCGACTTGCCAGAACATGTCCGTGATCTGCCGCTGCTTACAAAAAGCAAACAGCAGCTCCTGCTCAGCGGCTGACGTCATGACGTCTTCAGTCTTGTAAACCCACATCGCTCTTGCTGGGGCTGCACCCGCGATGTGTGGCATGACGATCAGCACTAGCAGCGCCACGCAAGTGCCTAGCAGTTGATGCTTCATGCTATTCTATTCGGTAACGATTCCTGCCTGCGATATAGCAGATTGGCAAGTGTTGCTACACGGCGCGCTCCAGCTTTTCGTCGATGCGAGCGACCAGTGTGTCGAGCAGTTCGCTATTGCCAAAGCGCTCCACCACACCGGCGAGGAAGCCTTCGATAATGAGCTTGCGGCTTTCGCTGTCGCTGATGCCACGCGCTTTGAGGTAGAAGAGTTCTTCGTCGCTGATCGGACCGCTGGTGGCTCCGTGGCTGCATTTGACCTGATCGGCGCTGATTTCGAGGCCCGGCAGGCTCGTGGCTTCGGCTTCGTTGCTGTTAAGCAAGTTGCGGCAGGTCTGATAAGCGTCGGTGTAATGTGCACCTTCATCGACGGTGATGAGGCCGCTGAAAATGCTTCGTGATTTGCCGTAGAGCGCGTTTTTGTAAAGTAGATCGCTGGTGGCGTGCGGAGCCTTGTGATTCTGCAAGGTGCGCTGATCGACGATCTGATCACCGATGGGCAAAGACACGCTGAGCATGTCGCTGCGTGAGCCTTCGCCGATGAGATCGCTCACGCTTTCACTACGACTGAAGCTGGCTCCGAGCTGCACCTGGAAGCTCTTGATGGATGAGTCGCGACCAGCGACGATGCTGGAAAGATGCAGCGCCTGGGCGTCATCGGCGAGTTCCTGACAGGCAGCATAGGTGATCTTGCTGCCGCGTCCGCCTACAAGATCGGCGATGGCGATGCTAAGTCCGCCTTCGCCTTCGAGACTGCGGTAATGATCGACGACGCTGACCTCGGCATTGTCAGCGGTGACGATGAGCGTGTGCGGGAAGATGGCTGCGTGATCGCCGACGACCCAGTGGAAGATTTCCACCGGCTTCTCAATCGCCACGCCTTTCGCTACGATGATCACCACGCCTGCTTTGACATGCGCCAGATGCAGGGCGGCAAACTTCGCGGAGCCGAGTGTCATCTCACGCTGCATGAAGTGTTGCTGGAGGACATCGCTGTGATCTCGCAGCGCATCGGCGAAGGTCACGCAAACGACGCCCGAAGGCAGATTCGCCGTGTCGGATTCGATGAGCACGTCATTCACGAAGACAAAGCGTGCCGCACGTTCTTTGAGGCCTTCCGTCGCCGCAAGAGCTGCGGCGACGTTCGCAGCCGTCGGTGCCTTGGCTGGTGAGTGCTCGGCGAGTTCGATTTTCTTCGAGTTGGAGTAGCGCCAGTTCTCGTCCTTGATGCCCGGCATCGGTAGGGATTGGAACTCAGTCCATGCCGCATCGGAGCGGGTGAGGAACCAGCTGGGAGCAGTGTAAGCACGAGTAGGAGTGGTGACTTCGAGACCGGAAGGAGTGGGGGTGGTGGAAACGTCTGGCATGGGAGCGATTGGGAATTTGGGTGAAAGCGTTGCAGTCAAAGGGTTAAAAATCTGGCTAGACTGGCTAGAATCTGGCTGTTAGTCTTGGCAGCATGAAACCAGTCAAGAAATCGGAGTGGCAGCTCCAGAAAGCCAAGAACTGTTTCAGCGAGGTGGTGAACCGGGCGATCACCGACGGGGCGCAGACGATCACCCGGCATGGAAAGCCAGTGGTGGTAGTGATGTCGCAGGAGGAATTCCGGCGGCTGGCTCCGGCTAAGGAAGAAAAGGAGTGGAGCATGCTGGAGCACCTGCTTGCTTGCCCAGACAAGACTTTGCACAAGCGCGTTTTTCGCACGCCGGGAGTTGCACGAGACGTTGATTTCTCATGAAGTTCCTGCTCGATACCATGGTCGTGAGCGAGCCGACGAAGCGGAAGCAGGACCCGAAGGTGATGCAGTGGCTTGTCGCAAACGATCCTGACTGCGCTATTTCTGTTCTCACACTGGGCGAACTGGAGCGTGGTATCGCGGATATGGCTCCCAGCAAACGGAAGCGAGGTTTGATGGCGTGGTTCCAGAGTTTTTACGACCGCATGGAACAACGCGGGCGAATCCTGCCGGTAGATCGAAAGTTGATGAGCTTCTGGGGACCTGTTTATACTCGTGAAGAACGGCTCACAAAGCGCAAGCCGCCTTTTGTGGACATCATCCTTGCGGCAACGGCTGAGATGCATGGACTGACGATGGTCACGCGAAATGAGAAGGATTTTCCGAAGAGCCTGCCCTTGGTCAATCCATGGAAGAAATGAACGGAGGTTGAATGAGGCTTCGGTGAAAGTGTTTGGGTCTGTGCCGACCCTCTGGCGCCTTCGAGTGACCATCGGCCTGCGAAAAGCTCCAGGACGCTGGCGCGAGGTGGCATATGCGTTGGCGATTCCTGGCTCAGAGTTTTGCACCGCAGAGATGGGGAGAACGCAGAGATTTCTTTTCAGCAGCAGCCTTTTAAAAATTTCTGAACCTCTGCGTTTTCCGAATCTCTGCGGTGTAGCATTGGACATGCTCATACCCTCTCGTCCTCCTTCGAACTTAGAGCGAATCTTCTCGATGAACTCGACTTTGGTCATCATTTCAATAGATCAGCCGACGCTACCTTCCATCTCCAGATCAATGAGGCGCTTCAACTCCACGCTGTATTCCATTGGGAATTCCTTCACGAGGTCGTTGATGAAGCCGTTTACACTCAGACTCATCGCTTCGGCTTCGGTGAGGCCGCGCTGCATGAGGTAGAAGATCTGATCGGCGCTGACTTGGCTGACGCTGGCTTCGTGCTGGGTGGAGTGCTGATTGCCACGGACGCTGATGGCGGGGTAGGTGTCGGTGTGGCTGTTGCTGTTGATGAGCAGCGCATCGCACTCGGTATTGTTCTTGCAGCCTTTGAGGTGCTTTGGGATGTGAACGAGGCCGCGATAGGTGCTGCGACCCTGGCCGATGGAGATGGATTTACTGATGACGTTGCTGGTGGTGTCATCGGCGGCGTGGACCATCTTGGCTCCGGTGTCCTGATGCTGGCCACTGTTCGCCAAGGCGATGCTGATGACTTCGCCACGGGCGCGTTTGCCCTTCATGATGACGCCGGGGTATTTCATGGTGAGGCGGCTACCGATGTTGCAGTCGATCCAGCGCACTTCGGCGTCTTCATGCGCGATGCCGCGCTTGGTGACGAGGTTGAAGACGTTGCTGCTCCAGTTTTGCACGGTGACGTATTGGATCTTCGCACCTTTCATAGCGACGAGTTCGACGACGGCGCTGTGCAGCGTGGAGGTCTCAAATTTCGGCGCGGTGCAGCCTTCCATGTACATGATTTCAGAGCCTTCATCGGCGATGATGAGTGTGCGCTCGAACTGGCCGAACTGCTCGCTGTTGATGCGAAAGTAGGCTTGCAGCGGATGGCTGACTTTCACGCCCGGTGGGACGTAAATGAAGGAGCCGCCGGAGAATACGGCGCTGTTGAGCGCGCTGAATTTGTTGTCGCCCGTGGGGATGACTTTACCGAACCATTTGCGGAAGATTTCCGGGTGCTTGTGCAGGCCTTCGGTGCTGTTCACAAAGATGACGCCCTGCTCAGAGACGGCGGCTTTGATATTCGAGTAAGCGGCCTCAGAGTCGTACTGCGCCTCCACACCCGCGAGGAACTTCCGTTCTTGCTCAGGGATGCCAAGACGATCAAAAGTCTTCTTCACATCTTCCGGCACGTCATCCCAGGAGCGCTTCGGTGCCTGACCGTCGCTGAGGTAGTAGCGGAATTGGTCGAAGTGGATGTTTTCGAGGTCCTTCGTGGCCCAATGCGTGGGCATGGGCTTGTCCTGGAAGATTTTGAGCGCCTTGTGACGGAATTCACGAATCCAAGCAGGATCGTTCTTCACATCGCAGATGTAATCGACGGTCTTCGCGCTGATGCCGAAGCCGGAGTCGAATTTGTTACGCTCGGGGAAAGTGAAATCGCCGACGCTATCGACTTTGATGTCAGAGATGTCGTTGTCTGGGGCAGTGACCATATGATTTAGGATGTGGGAGTTAGGATTAATGATTTGCTCAAGCAGCGAGTGTCTTGGCATGGGATTCAAAGGGCTGGCCATTGAGCCAGAGTTCGGAAGCGGCGATGTCTATGTCGTCGTTCCAGACGGCACCGAGGCCATGAGGATCAGCTTGAACGGCACGGAAATAAGCTGGGTCACGGATGAGTTGAAACATGTCCAGTTTGAGATGACGGCGGAAGTCGTAACGGCGGATGTCCCCGTTGTCGAAACGGCACAGCAAGTGATGCTCCGGCAGGGCTTCGACGGAGATCAGTCTTGGGTAGTCTGTCCATTCTTCGTTCATGCGTCGAGTCCGGGGATGGTTTTGAATTCATGCTTCTCCCAAATCGCCAAAAGCTCATCCTGGTGCTCAGCGGCCCAATCTTTGACGAGTCGGATAGCTCTGGGCGGAAGGTCGCCTTTGATTAGCTCCAGTGTGCGGATGTTGAACCAGCCGATGTGGTCTCCATGCACGGCATGAAAATGCGGAGGATTGTGGTCCTCGAAAAACATCTTGATGCTGATGCCATAGAATCTGGAGATGGTGGGCATGGGAGGTGGTGCTTGGATGTCCTTGGCGATGATGCCGAAGCCGACCTCGAATTTGTTGCGTTCGGGGAAAGTGAAATCGCCGACGCTATCGACTTTGATGTCAGAGATGTCGGAGATGTCGTTGTCTAGGGCGGTGACCATAGGGCTAAAAGGTGGGATCAGGACTCTGTCGAGGTGGGTGGTTCTTCGCGGAGGATGAAGGATCCCTGGGGCTTTGTGCGGACAATCGGACGGTCGGCAAAGACCCAGCCTTCGCGTTTAAGCTGCTCGCTGACTTCGCGCATGTGGGCGGTGAACTTGGTGTGATCGTAATCACAGCTGGCAAAGATGGCTTCGCGATTGGCCCGAACTTCGGCAACGATGGGATCTTCAACGGAGTTCATAGCGGTTAGATGAGTTCGTCAGGCGTACCGATGACCGGAGGGATGAAACCGGCGTCCCGACATGCTTCTTCGATGCGCCGAAGCATCTGTAGGTTGTTGATGTGTGTGCAGTTCCAAGTCAGCAGGAAGTCCATCGAGTGCGCGGCTGCGATGGAGATGTGGTAGGCATCCGCCTCGGCCTTCTGCGGTAGGCCTAGCCTCGCGATCAAACGCAAGGCTAGAGCATCAGATTCGGGCGTCTCGGAGAGCATGGGAATGCCTTTGAGGCTTTCTAACCGTCTGGAGGCCATCTCAACTTCGCCACCACGGGATTCATCAATCACATACGAGGAGATAAAGAGATCAAAATCTTGGCGACGATTGTTCCAGAAATCACGAGTTGCCACCTGATGCCCGGCGAGAACAATGTCAC
>Ga0105048_10018724_pt1 | contig 10629 bp, 11 predicted proteins | sample MAT05_FD_78382 | JGI IMG/M metagenome (GOLD analysis project Ga0105048, IMG submission 78382) | Freshwater microbial communities from Lake Fryxell liftoff mats and glacier meltwater in Antarctica - MAT-05 | ecosystem: Environmental > Aquatic > Freshwater > Ice > Liftoff microbial mat | place...
ATCGCTGCCGGGTAGACCCGCGCCAGAAAGCTGGCGCTAAGATAGTCACTTAAACGTGCACCTGCTCCCAATACTGCTTTGGTTCGCGCCATGACTAGCTCCAGAAAAATGATGAGCATAGTGTGACACAAAAATATCTAACCGAACAGTATTGAGACCTGACCCTAAGCTCTGACTGTGACCCCAAAGCCCTGACTGCATTCAAAAACGTTATCAGGATTACCGAATTTCTGAAGAAATTGAGGTGCAGTAAGTGGTTTACAGGAACTGCGGAGCAGATAATTTCAATAGGGGTCCGCCCCGTGTTTTTCCGTGTTACCCAGTGACCTGCCTGAAGCACAAATAGGCATGATAGAATGCATCCGCCATAAGGATACAGGCATATTGCAATCGGGGAAATAATGGGAAAGCCAATTAGCGAAAAGCACGCCATTGAGGTAGCGTCTTTCATCGTAGTTTTCGAGCACCCCTTTGAAGCCAATATTATTGCGGCATTGCCAGGCTTACACGCAAAACTTAAAGGTGATTACCCTGTTTTTAATCCAACAAACACTATGGAAGTGCGTGTTGAAGGTGCTGATGTTAGCCAAAATGCTGTTTTATCTGGAGGTCTGTTTCAAAGTCTGCTTCCAGATAGACGCCCAAGTTGGACCTTACGAGTACAGGATAATACAATAGTCGTGTCATGCACTGACTATAAGAGATGGGGCGATGTCTCCACTAAAGCGCTTAACCATATCAAGGCGGCCATTACTTTCGTAAATAGTGAAACGAACGCCGTATCGAACGTAATCTACCAAATCGTTTATCGTTTTGTGGCGGATAGCCAAGATAAATACAACATCAATCAGGTGTTCCAAGTTCAATCTCCGTATCTCACTGCGCAAGTCGTGAATGCTGGTAGGCTGTGGCATGTGTATCAAGGATGGTTCGAAGACAAAGAGAAATTTAACGGCAAATTACTCAATGTGCTGAATTTGAGTACGGCAGAAAATCCGGTAGGTATTACCACTACGATTGATCATGCGGCTCACTTACGATTTTCATCACCCAAAGCAATTGGTGAATTTGATGATATATTCATCCGCAATGCATTTGACGAACTGCACAAATGCAACAAATCTATAATTAGAAACTTGCTAACCAGCGACCAACTTAAAGCTATTGGGCTTGTATGAATACTTTTACCGATACATCTGACGCAACTTTTCGCGCCCTACAGGCGCCCTCAAAAAATGGGCTTTGGGCAGGGTATGTGCCGCCCACACTTCAACAAACTTCCGAAAAAAAACAAACAAATATTTCGACCGTCGCTTGCTTAACTCTGGCATCAATACTTGGTGGAACTGTATATACATCGTATTCGTTGCCACCTACTTTTGCTGATACAGCAAAAATTATCTCTCCCTCAGGCATCGTCGAACAAAAAGATTCTGCACTCTCTGGTTACGAGATTAACCAATCACAGGACTCAGCCATAAACCAATATTTGCGTCAGCACATTTCGTCCCGTGATTTCTTACGCAATGTTGCTGTAATTATTGATGGTATCTACGGTTCAAAAGCCATCCGCAACATTCATGTCGTCGAGGATGTTGACACAGGCAAACCCATCATGGAACTAACGATTCTCTCTGAGCTACCTTTGAATGATGAATTCGATCAAAAGGATCAATTGCTCTTCCAACAGATAGGGGCCGCCGGACTCGCTTGGGGTTTGCGTGATGTTGTCATCTCCCAAGGCTAATTCTTTTAATCCAGCAGAGTGGTATTCGCTCGCGCTCTGGCTTTTTGATACGAAACCCGGTCTATCTTCCGAATGTTTGCGCCGAACAATCATTGGGCGAGCTTATTATGCAGCATTGATTTGCGCTAGAGACGCAACTGGTAGTAGCACTACTGGACCAGAAGGGCATAGAAATGTTGTTAATGCTTTAAGAAAGCGCAACGATACAGCTGCTGACAAATTAGATTCTCTTCGGCTCACGCGACAAAAGGCCGACTATTCGCCCGATACAGACATTTCCCCTAGAGTCGTTGAAATTTGCTTGAAGGATTCGCGCACTGTTTTAAGTGAGTTGGGGATGCTGCCGCAAGATATACACCCCCACAACAAACCGTATGCTGACGACTATCTCGATAGCAGTAAGTTCATGTTGAAGAAATGAAATAGGCATGGTTACTTCGGCCATCACCCTCAGTTTCACCACTTGGTAGCCGTCTCCTTCCACCTACCGGATCATCTGGCTGCCCATGAAGCAATGGTGTCAGACTCGATCGATTTACATTTCAATTAGCATTAATACATGAACCTTAATTCCGATTTTTCCCAGCGGCTTGTCATTCAACCTGACAAACTGGCCTGGTCGCACAGCCCATCAAGTGGGGTTGATCAAAAAATGCTTGAGCAGGATGGAGCGGAAGCAGCACGCACCACATCCATAGTGCGCTACGCCCCCGGGGCAAGTTCTCCCAGCCATGTGCATGATCTTGGCGTAGAGGTTTTCGTGCTGAAAGGTGTTTTCAGCGATGAAAGCGGAGACTATGGCTCGGGCAGCTATATCAAGAATGCCCCAGGCTCTGTGCATGCGCCACATTCTGCTGAGGGCTGCACTTTGTTCGTCAAGCTCGGCCACATGGACGTGAGAGATCGTCAAAGCGTGGTTGTAGATACACTCAAAACGAACTGGCATCCGGGGCTGGTACCCGGCCTTGCGGTCATGCCGCTATCCAGTTTTGAAACCCAAAATACTGCTCTGGTGCGCTGGTCGCCTGAAACTTACTTCAGCGCGCATCGACACTTCGGTGGCGAGGAAATTTTGGTGATCGCCGGAGTTTTCGAGGATGAGCATGGGCGCTATCCGCAAGGAACATGGATACGCAGCCCGCATCTGAGCTTTCATCAACCTTTCAGCAAAGAGGGCTGCACGATCTTGGTCAAGACCGGACATTTACTTTTTTGATGGTTGGGTTCGGTCAAAAAATGCCGAGGCCTTGCAAACCACATTCTTACCCGCTTTTATCAACAATCTTTTTGCCGGTTTATACATAAGGGCACCTCTAAGGCATCTTTGTAGTGCGCACGTAATTCGCCCTTGGCTTGTTCCAAGATGCGATTCTGGTGTTGACGCTGGTTTTCATCCAGATTCTTGCCTGCAAAAATGTCTTGCCCAGCGATATTGTTGCGAAACAGTGCCTTTTTCATCGTTGCTCGCGTAACATGCAAACCAAAAGGAGTAAGTCATGTTTATAAGCGTCTTGGATCTTTTCAAAATCGGGATCGGCCCGTCCAGCTCACACACCGTCGGCCCCATGGTGGCCGCGAAGGAATTTATCGGTTCCGTCGAAAAATATTTTTCGTCACACCCGCACATCCGGTACAGCCACATCCGCTGCACCCTCAAAGGCTCTTTGGCGTTTACCGGCAAGGGCCACAGCACTGATCGCGCGATTACCCTGGGGCTGCATGGTTACACAGCGGTGGGTCTGGCGGGCGAGGATGTCGATAGCGTGGTTGAGCGCATCTGGGGCAAGGGCTGCGTTGTGGTGGGTGACCAGCTATCCATTTTGTTTGTTCCAGAACAGCATATCGTCTTCGACCGTGGCCCACCGCTGCCACAGCACCCCAATGGCATAATCTTTGAACTGATAGGGCCGTCCGAACCAACATTGCTGAGCGAGACTTATTTTTCCATCGGCGGCGGCTTCATCAGCACCCTGGCGGAAATCTCGCAACTGGTTGCGCCGCTCAAAATGCAATCTGCCAAGTCCTGCCCCTACCCTTTCGACTCTGCTCGTTCGATGTTGAGAATGGCGCGGGAGAGCAAACTTTCCATTGCCGAGATGAAGCATATGAACGAGCTCACACACCACTCCGAAGAAGCACTGAATCACGGCCTGGATGCCGTCTGGAATGCCATGCAAGTTTGCATCAAACAGGGCCTGGTGGCCGAAGGCATTCTGCCCGGCGGCTTGAATGTGCCACGGAGGGCAAAGCATCTTCACAACCAACTGATGAGCGAGCCGGCAAAGGCGAATGTCAACGATTGGCTGTGCGCCTACGCCATGGCCGTGAATGAAGAAAATGCAGCCGGTCACATGGTAGTCACCGCCCCCACCAATGGCGCTGCCGGGGTCATCCCCGCCGTGCTTTACCAGCTCATCACCCATGAAAATGGCACAGCGGAACAGGTGCGAAAATTCCTGCTCACCGCCGGCGCAATTGGCGGCATCATCAAGCACCGCAGCTCTATCTCCGGCGCCGAAGTGGGATGCCAGGGAGAAGTCGGTTCTGCCGCTTCCATGGCTGCTGCCGGGCTGTGTGCCGCACGCGGGGGCACACCCGAGCAGATAGAAAATGCCGCAGAGATCGCTCTGGAGCACCACCTCGGCATGACCTGCGACCCGGTGAAAGGGCTGGTGCAGGTTCCCTGCATTGAGCGCAACGGCTTTGGCGCGATCAAGGCACACACCGCCGCTTCACTGGCTATGCGCGGCAACGGCCAGCACTTCATGCCCCTGGATAGTTGCATCGCCGCGATGAAACAAACCGGGCTGGAGATGTCTACGAAATACAAGGAAACCTCCCTGGGCGGCCTGGCCACAAGCATCACCGAATGTTGATGCGTACTGGATAGATGCGTTTGCGTTGCAGCGCAAAGTCGACATGATCTTTCAGAAACCCAACCCGATTCCATTATCAATACGGCGCAATATCGAAATGCCATTGCGCGAACATGGTCGGCCGGAGAGAGCAGCGAAATGCATTGCTTGTTGGAGAGCCACAATGAGCCCGCCCATTTCGCGGTGGACTACTTTTGCAGCCAAGTGCGCGCTGCCATCGGTTCATTTGCCGCAAAGGCAATGGCGACATAGCCTTATTTTTCACGCAGTTATCTAGACCGTGACGATTGGCACACGTTCGGTCAGCGCGCACAGCAACTCATAGCTGATAGTATCAGCCGCATGGGCTACCTGTTCTACCGGCAACCCTTCTCCCCACAACGTGACGCTGCTGCCCACATCTGCTGCGGGTAAAGCACTTAAATCCACAGTCAGCATGTCCATCGAAATGCGCCCCAAGGTGCGCGTACGCTGGCTTTCTACCAGCACTGGGGTACCTGTTGGAGCATGGCGAGGGTAACCGTCTGCATAGCCGCAGGCGACCACGCCAACACGCATGGGAGACTCGGCGCGAAAGATCCCGCCATAGCCAATACTTTCGCCCGGACTCAACTCTTGCACCGCAATGATGCGGCTTTGCAGTGTCATTACCGGTCGCAGGCCAAGTTGTTGCGCGCTGATTTCCGCAAACGGCGATGCGCCATATAGCATGATGCCAGGACGCACCCAATCATCATGGGTTGCAGGATAACGCAATAGAGCGGCAGAGTTAGCCAGCGAGCGAGCCATTCGGTACGGAGCGGCCAGTTCATTAAACACGTCCAATTGTGCAGCCACCCCTGTCGATTGATCCGCATGGGCAAAATGCGTCATCAGCGTGATGTCGCGTACGGCAGGATGCTTCTTAAGAATTTGCAGTGCAGCGGAAAACTTGTCCGGAGCAAAACCCAGACGGTTCATCCCACTGCCCACCTTGAGCCACGCCTCCAGACTGCGACGCCTGGGATAAGCCTCCAGCATGTCAATCTGCTGCTGGTTGTGAATCACACAGGCGAGATCATATTCGGCCACCAGCGGCAAATCGTCCAGAGTAAAAAATCCTTCCAGCAGCAGGATAGTCTGACTGAACCCCGCATCGCGCAGGCATATCGCATCACGGATATCCAGCAGTGCGAAACCTTCCGCCGCATTCAACGCTTTAGCGGCACGTAATAAACCATGGCCATACGCATCGGCCTTAATCACCGCCATAATGCGCGCGCTGCTCGCACGACGTACGACTTGCAGGTTGCACTCTAACGCGGAAAGATCAATGCGAGCTTGGATCGGACGGGGCATGGATGCAAGATTTCAGGATAAAATAGGCTGTTGTTAATGATAGCAGGCATCCTATTTTCGTGATATAAAACGCCCTCTTAAAAAGTGCGCCTCCCAATGAATCGCGGATTTTATATAATACTTGCGGCGCAGTTCTTTTCCGCACTCGCAGACAACGCTCTACTCTTTGCCGCCATCGCATTACTTCACGAAGTACATGCGCCAGAATGGCATACCCCGATATTGCAAGCCGCATTTGTGGTGTCTTATATTGTGCTGGCGCCTTTTGTCGGCGCCTTCGCTGATTCGCTACCCAAGGGTCGCGTGATGCTCATCAGCAACAGCATTAAGTTGTTCGGCTGTATCGCCATGCTGGCCGGGGTAAATCCGCTCCTCGCCTACGCAGTGGCAGGTTTTGGCGCAGCGGCCTATTCCCCAGCAAAATACGGAATCCTTACCGAATATTTGCCGCCTGACAAATTAGTGCTGGCAAATAGTTGGATGGAAGGATTGACTGTCGCCGCCATCGTGCTTGGCGCAGTACTAGGAGGCATACTCATCGGCCCGAACATTTCAGGCCAGATGCTGCAATGGTGGGACGTACCGATAATAGAAACCGGCATCGACTCCGCGCCGGAGCTGGCTATTTCCATCATCACTTTTACTTATCTCATCGCGGCGTTGTTCAATCTCTACATCCCGCGCGTGCCGATCGAGCACAAGCCGTTAAGCCGCAACCCAGGGTTTTTGATACGTGAATTCTCACATTGTTTCAAACTACTATGGAAAGACCCGCTAGGCCAAGTGTCGCTGAGTGTCACCACGCTTTTCTGGGGGGCAGGCGCCACGTTACGTTTAATCGTCTTGGCATGGGCCGCCACCGTACTTCACTATGACATGGGCGAGGCCGCCAAGCTCACCGCTTGGGTCGCTATCGGCATCGCCATCGGCTCTGTACTAGCAGCTAAATTCGTCAAACTGGAACACTCGGTGAAAGTGTTGCCAATAGGCATCGCCATGGGGCTAATGGTACTGGCCATGATCCCAGTTACCAACACACCACTTGCCATTGCACTGCTCATCGTTATTGGGGCAATGGGCGGCTACCTCCTAGTACCCATGAATGCCCTGTTACAACATCGCGGCCACTTGCTTATGGGGGCCGGCAGATCAATTGCTGTGCAAAACTTTAATGAAAATATCAGTATTTTCGCCATGCTTGCATTGTTTGCCTTAATGCAAAAATTGGAACTAAGCATTTACACTATTACTTTAGTATTCGGCCTCTTACTCGCAGGCATCATGACGGTATTGTATAAAAAGCACAGGCATGATCAGGATGCGGGGCAGATGTAGTCTTTAATTTCAAACCAACCTCTGCATCGTTGCAACTGCCAGACACAGATCGTCCCATGCTTCGGCTTTTTTCAGCGGGGCGTGCAGCAGATAGGCCGGATGGTATGTGATGATGAGTGGAATACCTTTCACCAAAGCATGAGAGGATGAACCGCGATAGTCGTGCAGTTCGCCACGCACGCCAGGCAAAGTGGCACCATACCCCAATAATAATGCGGCGGTTTCACCCAGAGCCACGATCAGCTTGGGCTGAATGAGTTGAATCTGGCGTTCCAGGTAGGGCACACATTGAGCAATCTCATTAGCTTCTGGCTTGCGATTGCCGGATGGATAGCATTTAACGACATTGGTAATATAAACATTGTGGCCGCGCTTCAACTTAATTGCGGCCAACATATTATCGAGCAACTTGCCGGATTGCCCCACGAATGGCTCACCCTGAACATCTTCGTCCGCACCCGGCCATTCGCCCACGAACAACCAATCTGCCCGCACATCACCCATACCAAAAACCGTCTGTGTGCAACTCGCACGTAGCTTGCACGCCGTGCAATTTTTCACCAATGCTTGTAACTCAGGCCAGTTGTAACTGGCCAGATTCTGCACCTCTTCTTTTTCCACGACAGGGTTACTAATAGGTTGTACAGCTGCTGCTAATTGCTCAATTACAGGCTGAGCTTGTTCGCGCCGTTGCCACAGCGGATAGAGATTGAGCTCACGTAGTATCGCTTCTTCTCGATTCACAATAAATATTCCATCACGATCGCGTCTTCGCGCCCATTGCCTGCTGAATAATAGCCATGGCGCAGGCCAATTTGGCGAAACCCGACAGCACAATATAGTCCCAACGCAGCCGCGTTGGAATGACGCACTTCCAGCAACATGCGCTGCATGTTACAAGCGCGCGCAATTTTCATGGCTGCACCCAACAGCCCACGGCCCAGACCCTTGCGTTGATATTCGGTAACGATGCTGATATTAAGTAAGTGAACTTCATCCACTGCAAACATAAATACAACATAACCTAATATTTCACCCTCTGCTTCATACACCTTGCATACATAATTACTTTTAAGCGCATCGATAAAATTCCCGCTAGACCACGGACAAGCATGCACGCGTTGCTCAATGCACACTATCTCGGCCACGTCTGCTAGACTCATATCACGCAAGACGGTGTGGGTATGCAATGGGGGAAAATTCATCGCTCGCTGGTTTTCAACGCCACCTTGTCGCGTAAATAAAACGGCATGGCTTGCGCCGCATCCATGCCTTGACCAGCGGCAAATAATGGCGCGGCAAATTCTGCAATAGCACTGGCCTGTGGCACGGCCTGAATATCGCTGCCAGAAATTTGCCCGGCATAACGATTATTTAATACAGCACCATACATGGCAAAACCACTGCCTGTGCCAAACCATCCAGAGCCTGGAACCTGCGGAGCCTGTTGCGGCAAACACAAATTCGGCTCGCAAATTGTCACCCATGACCCCGCCCGCTTTTCATATACAGCATGATAGATTTCGCCCATGCGTGCATCCAGTGCAGCGATCACTTTATCGTGACCAGCGGCTTGCGCTAATGCTTGCAACGTACACACTCCCACCACCAGCAAATCCGCTCCCAGCGCCAATCCTTGCGTTACCCCACAAGCGATGCGCACACCAGTAAATGAACCAGGCCCGGCGCCAAATGCAATGCCATTTAATTCCGAAATTTTAACGCCCGCTTCATGCAATAAACTATCCAGTATCCCTATCAGCAATTCGGAATGGCGCTGTCCAACCAGTTCACAACGATTGACGACATTGCCGTCCTGCCATAGTGCGACGGAGCAGTATTCTGTGGACGTTTCCAGAGTCAATATACGCATCATTATTAAAAATTAGTCCGTTGAATAATATGTTCTTTCTCATTCCAATTTAATGGGTAAACATTGAAATGATGAAATGACATAGTCATAATTTATGTTGGTTCAAACCGTGCTTATCCGGTTAGCACACCCAAGAATTTCGCGTCCCACAATGTGGCCGAATTTGTGCGGCTGGCGTCAATAATGGCTGCGGATTTGCCCGTCAAGAAAGTTTGCGCCCCACTTTATGCCCGGAAATGCCTTGGTGTGAGTTCTGGGTGTGCTAACCGGATAAGCACGGTTCAAACTAACAATAGCGCTACTGCCTGCGCCGCGATACCTTCCCCACGCCCGCTAAAGCCCAGCTTTTCAGTGGTGGTCGCTTTCACATTTACAGCATTCACCGCTACACCCAAATCAGCGGCAATATTTTCTATCATGCGTGGAATATGCGGTGCCATCTTGGGTGCTTGCGCAATGATAGTGGCATCCAAATTGCCTATGCGGAAACCCGCATTGGTCACCATTCGCGCTACTTCGCGCAATAAAATGCGGCTATCAATATTTTTAAACTTTGCATCGGTATCTGAAAAGTGACGCCCGATATCACCCAGTGCTGCTGCACCCAGAAGGGCATCACAGATAGCATGCAACAGCACGTCAGCATCGGAATGGCCGAGCAGCCCCTTGTCATAACATATCTCCACGCCACCAATAATTAATTTACGACCCTCAACCAATTGATGAACGTCAAATCCCTGTCCGATTCTCATATTTATTTTCTTTTAGCTAACAGTAATTCCGCCAACTCGATATCTTGCGGATAAGTTACCTTGAAATTACTGGAACTGCTTGTCACAAGCTTGGGATGAAACCCCAGCGCCTCAACTGCGGAAGCGTCATCCGTTACATTCGAAGTGGTTCGTAGCGCCTGCAGCAAAAGCCCAGTGCGAAACATCTGCGGAGTCTGCGCCTGCCATACTCCCTCACGATTCTCGGTATGTACAATTCGGCATTCAGCATCGGCACGCTTCAAAGTATCCGCCACTGGCACAGCAAGAATGCCGCCAACCTCGTCTTCGCGCAATACTTCAATCAAGTATGCAAGCTGCTTATGACTCAAACAAGGCCGTGCAGCATCATGCACCAGCAACCAATCATCAAGTTCAAGTTCCGCGGCCATTAATCCATTCAGCACGCTTTCCGCGCGCGTTACGCCACCACAAAATAGCGGCTGCAACTTATCTCCGAATGGCGACCAGTCATAACCATGCCAATACACGTCATCAGGCGCGAGCACTACAAAGACAGTATTGACGTCCGAGCTGGCACACAAAGTTAAAAGTGCGTGATAAATCATCGGCTGTCCGGCCAGCTGTATGTATTGTTTTGGTAACTCACTACCCATACGAGAACCACAACCAGCGGCGGGGACAAGTGCGAAAATTTCAGACATTGCTTGAAGGGGAAATACCGACCTA
>Ga0105048_10018725_pt1 | contig 10628 bp, 7 predicted proteins | sample MAT05_FD_78382 | JGI IMG/M metagenome (GOLD analysis project Ga0105048, IMG submission 78382) | Freshwater microbial communities from Lake Fryxell liftoff mats and glacier meltwater in Antarctica - MAT-05 | ecosystem: Environmental > Aquatic > Freshwater > Ice > Liftoff microbial mat | place...
GCGCATGTGCTCGGCGTCGCCGTTGTATTCGAACACCTGTCCGTCCGCGAAGCGGATCCGATAGAACGGATCGACCGGTCGCAGATCGATCTCGTCTGACATCCGCTTGCCGGCGAGCGTCCACAGGTCGTCGAAGAGCTGCGGAGCAGTGATCACCGTCGGCCCGCCGTCGAACGTGAACCCGTCTTGCCGGTACACGTAGGCGCGACCACCGGGTTGATCGCGACGCTCGAGCACGGTGACCTTCCACCCGCGCGCACCGAGTCGGATCGCTGCGGCCAGTCCTCCGAAACCGCTGCCGATGACGACGGCGTGGGGCTTCTCGGCGGTTTCGCTGGCGGCGTCAGATCGTTGCACGCTGACACGCTAGCATTGGACCAACCTTTGACAACCCGGGGGGTCGACCGTAGGCTCGGATCGCCTCGAGCTCGACAGCTCGAGGCAGTGCACGACGTGAGTGATCCTCGGGGCAAATACCGCATCCAAACCGTCGCGGAGATGACCGGCATCCCTGCGGCCACGTTGCGGGCGTGGGAACGGCGCTACGGGGTGCCCGTCCCGGCGCGCAGCGACTCGTCGTATCGACTGTACTCGGACGCGGATCTTGCGATGATCCAACGCTTGCGTGAGATGTGCGACGGCGGCATGTCACCGTCGGAGGCAGCGCGCCTCGTGCTCGAGCAAGAATCGACCGTCGCTCCTCTGCCCGGGGTGGAGGACGTGTTCGCGCCGATGCGCCAGAGAATCATGCAGGCGGTCGAGCTGTTCGATCCCTATCGACTCGAGCGCGAGCTCGATCGTGCAACGGCGCTCGGCACCGCGACCTCGATCGTCGATCGGATCCTGCGGCCGGTCATGACCGAGATCGGCACTGCGTGGCACGAGGGCCGCCTCAGCATCGCCCAGGAGCACCTCGCGACCGACGCGATCAGCGGCGTCACGCGACGCCTGCTCGGGCTCGTGCAGCCCGAGAGCTTCACGCGCGTCGTCGTGCTGGGTTGTTTCGCCGACGACCAACACGCGTTTCCGCTGCAGGCTCTCGCGGTCCACTTCGCGACCTGGGCGTGGCGCGTCGTGATGCTCGGCGCATGCACGCCGCCGGCCGCCATCAAGCACGCGGTCGACGAGCTGCGCCCGCAGCTCGTCGGCCTGTCGTGCACGATCGCCCCGCCCGGCCACCGGGCGCGTGAGCTCGTCGATGCGTATGCCGACGCCGCCGCCGGCACGCCGTGGATCGTCGGCGGCAGCGGTGCCCGCGGGGTCGCGAAGTTCGTGGTCGCGCGCGGCGGTCACGTGACCGAAGACCCCGATCCGAAGACCCTGAGGCCGATCCTCGAGCGGCTTGGTGCTGCGCAATCATCACCGCGGAGATGAACTGATGCCGATCTTTCTGACAACCATCGCGACCACCACGTTCCTCCTCGCAGCGAGTGCCGCCCCGGAGAGCGGCGACGGCGAAGCCGTGCTCTGGGCGGGGCATCAGATCAGCTTCGGCTCGCGCGACGTCCCCTTTCGCGGGGAGGTCGCGACGCGCATGGACACGCTCGTGCTCGCGAGGGTCGAGTTCGACGGCAGCCGACTCGTGATCGACCAGGTCGCGTGTGCGGTGCGGTTCGACGAGGTCGGCGGCGTACGCGTGACGATGGACGCGGCCGGCTTGCCGCGGACGCGGATGATGTTCGCGCTGCAGGACGGCGGCGAGATGTTCCTCGCGAAGTCGACGGTCGCCTGGGACGACGAAGACGTCGACGGCGACGGCCATCCGGGGATCACGATCGGAGTCGACGCGCCGGTCTGCTCGGGCGACCTGTACGTCAGCAACCGGTCGCGCACGCGGGCGGAGGGTCACTTCGAGGGCGATCTGTTTCGCGGGCGAGCGAGAGTCAAGGTCGATCAAGAGGTGCTCGGCACGAGAGGTCGCTGCCTAGGCGTGGTGGCGCGCGACATCACGGAGACCGTGGCGGGTCCATTCGCGTACGTACGCACGCCGACGGGCTCGACGTGCGCGTCGCTCATCTCGAGCGGGTGGCCGATCGACGCCGAGTCCTGACTGGCTCACGCCGGCAGCTCGTCGAGGACGTCGCGGTGCTCGAAGCCACGCCGCTCGAGCGCGTGTCGAAGCACTCGCAACGCGCCTTCTTGGAGCTGACGGATGCGCTCGCGGGACAGCGAGTACGACTCACCGACCTCGCGCAACGTCATCGCCTCCTCGCCGTCGAGCCCGTACCGCATCCGCAGGATGCGGAGCTGGTTCGGGTCGAGCTCGTCCAACGCCGCGAGTAGCTCGCGCTGCACGTGGTTGCGATGCAGAAGACTCGCGGAGTCCGGCAGCGCGGAGTCAGGCAACGCCTCGAGGCCCGCGATCGATCCGTCTTCGCCGTCGTTACGCGGCGTCGAGGTCGGCTCGAACAACGCGCGGTCGAGGCCGGTGATCTTCTCGACCGGCACGCCGGCGAGCGCGGCGAGCTCCTCCGCCCGCGGCGCACGCATGTGCAGGCGCTCGAAGTCGCGGCGCAGCTTGGAGAGCTTGATCTGCAGCTCGATGATGTGGACAGGGAGCCGCACGGTGCGTCCGGTGTCGGAGAGTCCGCGGCTGATCGCGTGTCGGATCCACCAGGCTGCGTAGGTCGAGAAGCGGAATCCCCGGCGCGGGTCGAAGCGATCCGTCGCCGTCATGAGCCCGACGTTGCCTTCCTGGATCAGATCGGCGAGCGGCAACCGGCCGCTCGCCTCGAATCGCCGGGCCATCGAGACGACGAGCCGCAGGTTCGCTGCGATGAACTCCTTGCGCGCCGTCGACCACGCCATGCGGCACGAGGTGATTCGCGCACTCTCGCGACGAAGGATGTCGCGCCGAGGCCTGCGCTTCACGTCGAGCTCACCGCACTCGCCGCCTGCCGCGAGCGCGTGTACGTCGGCGGCAATTCGATCCGCGAGATCACAGCTCGGGTCGACGTCGACCAGCGCGTCGGCGAGTCGCGAGAGCGCCGCCTCGTCGAGCTCACCGTCGGCGTCGGGTCGCGGTAGGCCGTCGCCCAATGCCGCGCGTATGCGCTCGAAGATCGCAGGGAACAGCGGTCGAACCCCGAGCAGTCGACGCCAGTACCGACAGCGCAGCGACCGCAGCTCGGTCGCCGCCGCGAGCTCGCGCTCCGCACTCATCAGCGCCCCGGCGTCGAGACGGCGCAGATACGGCGCGAGCAGCGGGTCCGCGAGCGAGGCGCCGCCGTTTGTATGACCCCGACGACGAACAGCAAGCACCGCAGAGCGTGAATTGAGCTGGTTCGCGTTCGCCATGGCCACAGGATGGACCGCTGTCTAATGTTAGTCAAGGCTGATACAAACATTAGACAACGATCTTTGCACGCAGCGACCCGCACTCGACGGCCGGCTCGGAACCGCCCGAACGACCGACGCGGTCAACACACGCGGGCGAAGGCGGCGATGGCCCCGTCGACCGCTGCGTCGTCCACCGCGAGCGACAGCCGCAGATGTCCGGGCGCCCCGAACGCGATGCCCGGCACCACGATCGTCCGCTCGGCGACCAGGCGCTCGGTCAGCGCGACGTCGCCACCCTCGTCGTCACGCAGCCGCGCTGGCAGGCCCGGAAACAAGAAGAACCCCGCACGCGGCTCGGGTAACGCGAAACCGAGCTCGCGCAGCGCCGCCGCCATGCGTCGACAGTTGCGCGCATACACCGAGACGTCGACCCGCGCGCCTTCGCCCTCGAGCAACCGCGGCAGCACGCGCTGCATGAGCGCCGGCGCGTTGACGAAGCCGAGCACTCGCGTCGCGTACGACACCGCGCGCACGAGCAGGTCGCGGCCCGCGAGCGTCGGCGCGATCGCGAGATAGCCGATGCGCTCGCCCGCGAGCCCGAGATCCTTCGAGTGGCTCGTGACGAACACCGTGTCGGGGTACCGCGACAGCATCGACGGCACTGGCACGCGCTCGTAGACGAGGTCGCGGTACGGCGCGTCTTCGATGACCACGATCGGTCGTGCACGATCGCTGCTCGCCGAGGCGAGGACGCGCGCGAGCGCATCGAGCTCGTCGCCGTCGTAGATCGCACCGGTCGGATTGTTCGGCGAGTTGAGCAGCACCCATCGCGTGCGCGGTCCGATCGCCCGCGCAATCGCATCGACGTCGAGACGAAACCCCGGAGCGCACGGCACCGCGACGAGCTCGGCACGCACGGTCGAGCAGTAGTGCTCGTACTCTGAGAAGTACGGCGACGGCACGACGACCTCATCGCCGGGATCGAGCATCGCGTGCGCGAGCACGTTGAGCGCGCCCGCTGCGCCGACGGTCATCGTGATGTCCGTCGGCTCGAACGCGCAGCCATAGCGCGCACCTTCACGAGCCGCTACGAACGCACGCACCTCGGCGAAGCCCGCGTTCGTCATGTACCGGTGCATTCCGCTCTGGCCATCGCCGAGCAGCTCGACCACGGCACGGCTCCACGCGACCGGCGGCTCGAGGCTCGGATTGCCGAGCGAGAGGTCGTAGACCGGCTCCGGCGACTCGCGACGGAGCTGCACCGCGAGCTCGAACATGCGGCGGGTCCACGACTCTCGCGACGCGAGCAAAGTGTCGGCAACGCGCTGCGACAGCGGACCTCGCGCGGCGTCGGGACCGGAGGGCAGCGGGTGCCGTTCGACCGTCTCGCTGCCCGTAGAGGGTTTGCCCACGGCTGCACACTATCATCGCCGCCTTCGCGCGTGACGACGAAGTGAGGCCCGTGCAGGGGAGAGCTTGGTGCGATAGTCTCTGCCGCCCGGATGGATACCGATCGATCCCTGTCCAGCCACAACGTCGCCTACCTCGACGCGGTGTACGAAGCGTACGAGGCCGACCCGAGCTCCGTCTCCGCCCAGTGGCGCGAGGTGATCGAACGCGAACGTGCGCGCACGAGCACGCTCACGAGCAACGGCCACGCGCGCGGCCACGGCGCGGGCAGTGACAGCGACCGCGCCGAGCGCATCGCCGTGCAGGCGGCAGCCGACCGCCTCATCGAGCACTACCGTCTGATGGGTCACATGCGCGCGCAGATCGACCCGCTCGGTCGACCGCGCCGCGAGACGACCATCGCGCTCGACCTCGAGTACTTCGGCCTCGGCCCGCAGCACATGGATCGCAAGCTCGATCCCGGCACGCTGTTCCCCGGCCGTCGCGAGGCGACGCTGCGCGAGATCGTGACGCGCTTGCAGAACACGTACACGCGCGGCATCGGGGTCGAGTACTGGCAGATCAACGAGGTCGAGCAGCGCAACTGGCTGCGCGATCGCATGGAGCACTGCGAGAACAAGGTCGTGCCCGACGCGGCGGACCAGGTGCACCTGCTGCGTGCGCTCACCCGCGCCGAAGCGGTCGACCGATTCCTGCACACGAAGTTCATGGGCGCCAAGCGGTTCTCGATCGACGGCGCCGAGAGCATCATCGCGCTGCTCGAGACGCTCGTCGAAGACGCTGGCATGCTGGGCGTCGAAGAGGCGATCTTCGGCATGGCCCATCGTGGGCGCCTGTCGGTGCTGCTCACGCTGCTCGGTGCAACGCCGGCACAGGTGTTTTCGCGCTTCGCCGGCGGCGAGGATCCGCTCGAGGCGCTCGGCTCCGGCGACGTGAAGTATCACCTCGGCTCGTGGCGCGACTACGTGACGCGCGGCGGCAAGCCGATGTATCTCGCGCTCGCGTTCAACCCGAGCCACCTCGAGGCTATCACACCGGTCATCGCGGGCCGCGTGCGCGCGAGCCAAGAACGGCGCCCGACCGGCCGCGAGAACGCGGTGCTCGGCGTGACGCTGCACGGCGACGCGGCGTTCATGGGCCAGGGCGTCGTCGCCGAGACCCTGAACCTGTCGCGGCTGCGCGGCTACGCGAACGCCGGTTCGATCCGCGTCATCATCAACAACCAAGTCGGCTTCACGACGAACCCGGAGGAAGGTCGCTCGACGATCTACCCGACCGCGGTCGCGGACATGCTCAACGTCCCGATCTTCCACGTCAACGGCGACGACCCCGAGGCGGCGGCGTACGTCGCGAAGCTCGCGATAGAGTTCCGCCAACGCTACGCACGCGACGTGATCATCAATCTCGTGTGCTACCGCCGCTACGGCCACAACGAGGGCGACGAGCCGACGTTCACGCAGCCGAAGATGTACGCGGCGATCGCGAAGCGGACGTCGGTGCTCGAGCAGTACCAGACGACGCTCGTGGAGCGCGCCACGGTCACGCGCGAGCAGTGCCAGGCGTTCGAGGCCGAGCAGCGCCAGGAGTTCGAGCAGGCGCTCGCGGAGATCAAAGAGAAGGGTCCGCAGCCCCTGCGCTCACCCATGCACGGCGCGTGGCAGAACTACGTCGGCGGGCCCGAGTCGCCGAGCCACGAGGTGCCGACGACGATCGACGGCCAGACCGTCACGCGCATCGGCAACGCACTCACCACGATACCGCCGGGCTTCACGCTCCATCCGAAGCTCGTCCGCTTCGTCGCCGAGCTCGGCGAGATGGCGGCCGGCAAAGCGCCGCTCAGCTGGGCGATGGCCGAGCACCTCGCGTACGGCTCGCTCGTGCTGCAAGGTGCGCACGTGCGGCTGTCGGGGCAGGACACGATCCGCGGCACGTTCACGCATCGACACTCGGCGTACATCGATGGCGCCACCGAAGAGCGGTGGTTTCCGCTGCAGCATCTCGCGCCGGATCAGGGCCGCTTCAACGCGCACAACAGCCCGCTGTCGGAGTTCGCGGTGATGGGCTTCGAGTTCGGCTACAGCCTCGCCGCCCCGGATGCGCTCGTCGTGTGGGAGGCGCAGTTCGGCGACTTCATGAACGGCGCGCAGGTGATCATCGATCAGTTCGTGTCGAGCTCGGAGGACAAGTGGAACCGCCTGTCCGGTCTCGTGCTCATGCTGCCGCACGGGTTCGAGGGTCAGGGCCCCGAGCACTCGAGCGCGCGGCTCGAGCGATTCTTGCAGCTGTGCGGCGAGGACAACATGCAGGTGTGCAACCTGACGACGCCGGCGCAGCTGTTCCACGCGCTGCGGCGGCAGGCACTGAGGCGGTGGCGCAAGCCACTGATCCTCATGTCGCCCAAGAGCTTGCTACGCAACAAGATCTGCTTCTCGTCGCTCGGTGAGATCACCAACGGCGGCTTCCAGCGCGTCATCGACGACGGCGCCGCGGATCCGCAGAAGGTCCGGCACGTGATCGTGTCGACCGGCAAGATCCACTACGACCTCGTCGCAGCGCGCCAGGCCCGTGGCCGCGACGATGTGGCGATCGTGCGGCTCGAGCAGATCTATCCCTACCCGCGCGCGGAGCTGAGCGCGGCGCTCGCTCGATGGGGCGGCGCGACGTCGCTGGTGTGGGCCCAAGAAGAGCCGTCGAACATGGGCGCGTGGCCGTTCATGCGGCAGCTGCTGACAGACCTCGCCGGCGGACGACTCGTGCCGCGCTATGCCGGCAGGGCCGAGAGCGCGAGCCCGGCGACCGGCTCGCTCGAGAGCCACCAACTCGAACAGACGATGATCCTCGACGAAGCGTTTGCGTGAGGCGAAAGCGATGACGATCCAGATCCGTGTTCCGCAAATGGGCGAGTCGGTCACCGAAGGCGTGATCTCGCGTTGGCTCAAGGCCGAGGGCGAGAGCGTCGCCATCGACGAGCCGGTGGTCGAGGTCGAGACCGACAAGATCACCGTCGAAGTGCCTGCGCCCGGGGCGGGTGTGCTCGCGCGGCGCAGCGTCGAGGTCGGTGCGACGGTCGGCGTCGGGCAGACGCTCGGCGAGATCGACGAAAGTGCGACGCCGCGGGCCGGCAACGGTAAGCCCGCGACGTCACCGGCACCTGCCGCCGCCGCGGCTGCACCCGCACACGCGGCGAGTGATGCGGCCGCCGGACCCGCAGCGCGACTCGAGGCCGCGCGCACGGGTGTCGACATCTCGCAGGTTGCAGGCTCAGCACGCGGTGGTCGGATCACGAAGGACGACGTCGTGCGCGCCGCGACTCCGACTCCGACTCCGACTCCGGCACCGGCACCCGCACCCGCACCGGCACCGGCACCCGCAGCACCCGCGCCGGTCGTCGCCCGCACCAGCGGTGAACGCGAGGAGCGCAAGCCGATGTCGCCGCTGCGCAAGCGCGTCGCCGAGCGACTCATCGAGGCGCAGAACACCTACGCGATCCTCACGACCTTCAACGAGATCGACATGTCCGCGGTGATGGCACTGCGGGCCCGCTACAAGGAGTCGTTCGAGAAGCGCCACGGCGTGCGGCTCGGCTTCATGTCGTTCTTCATCAAGGCCGCGATCGAGGCGCTACGCGAGTTCCCGTTGGTGAACTCGGAGCTCGACGGCGACGAGATCGTCTACAAGCACTACTACGACATCGGCGTCGCCGTCGGCGGCGGCAAGGGTCTCGTAGTGCCGGTGATCCGCGACGCGGATCGGCTGTCGTTCGCCGGACTCGAGCAATCGATCGCGGCGTACGGCGAGAAGGCGAAGACCAACAAGCTGACGCTCGAGGAGCTGACCGGCGGCACGTTCACGATCAGCAACGGCGGCGTGTACGGCTCGATGCTCTCGACGCCGATCCTCAACCCGCCGCAGACCGGGATCATGGGGCTGCACAACATCGTGGAGCGCCCGGTCGCGATCGACGGCAAGGTCGAGATCCGGCCGATCATGTACGTCGCGCTCAGCTACGACCATCGATTGCTCGATGGTCGTGAGGCGGTGCAGTTCTTGGTGCGCGTCAAGCAGTGCATCGAGCACCCGGACCGCATGCTGCTCGAGGTGTGAGCCGCCCGCGTGGCAGCGCCATCTCGGCGCTGCTATCCTCGTGCGATGGTGCAATGGACGGCGGCCTGGTCGTTTGCGGTGTGCGGATACGTTGCGGTCGCGGCGTGCGGCGGTGATGGGAGCGGGCTCGATGCGCCCGCGACCGAGTCGACGACGGGCGGCCCAACCGAGAGCCAGACCGACGGCGACACGCCGGACATCGTCTGCGCGCTGACGCCGACCGTGCTCACCGACGTCGAGTCGGTCGCGATCACCGGCCGCAGCGCCGTGGACATCCTCGCGGAGGTCGAAGGCAGCTACAACGGCACCCTGACGTGGACGCCGGACGGCTGGCCGACGTACCTGGGCTCGACCGAACCCGCACCAGTGACGGTGACCATCACCTATGCGGGCGGCGAGCTGCGCAGCATCGACGCCGAGATGGTCGGACAGTGTCCGAGTTTCGCCGGATGCTACTGCGAGGACATGTTCGAGATCGACGTGACCTGGCGACTCACGACCGCCGATGGCGTGCTCGACGAGACGTGGACCGCACCGATCCAGCACGACCCAAACAGCTACACGATGGTCCGCCCGCTCGGCATCCGCGGCGCGTCGACGATCGACGAGCTCGGCGGCTCGCTCTGGGCCGGGTCGTTCGAGCTTCCTCCCGACATCGAGCTCCGCGAGGTCTCCGCGCAGGCAGAGCTCGGCAGCGGCATCGCGATCGGTAGCATCTTCATCGAGACCGCGTCGATGGGCGCCGTCGGTTTCGGTCTGATCGCCGACTTCATCGCGGCGCGTGCGATCGACGACATCGCGTGCAACGCGATTGAAGGCGCAGCGGCTTGCGCGGGCGTCGGCTGCACGCCGGTCGTCGGCCAGCGGCTGCACGGGTTCGCGCCGCAGTGCGAGTGTGCCGAGCCCGAGTCGTTCTGCTTCGCCGTCGCGCCGGCCGACGATGCACCGCTCGGATTGTACACGCGCGTCGTGTCCGATGACGGCGAGGCGTCGGACGAGATCGTCGCGCTGCCGATGCTCGGTGATCCACCGCCGGCCCCATGGCGCGCGTGCGCGGACGCGCTCGACGTCGATGGCTGCGCGTGCGTCGACGACGAGTCGCTGTGTGAGTGACGACGAGTCGCTGTGTGAGTGACGACGAGTCGCTGTGTGAGTGACGACGCGTCAGGGCGACGCGGTGCGGTGCCCGCTGCGTGGCAGCGATTGTTCAGGTTCCGCACGATGTCCGGACACGGCGCAGTCGGTGTCGGCACGCGGCCCGGCGGTGGCGGTGGCGTCGTCACGGCGTCTCGTGCGAACGCTGCATCACGAGCTGGATGCGGTTCGGCGGCGCGGGCCACTTCGGTGTCGCCTCCGGCTCGGTGATCCACGGCGAGGTCACGTAGGCAGCGATGCGCTGATCCTCTTGGAACGTGAGACCTCGGCACGCCAGCGCGACCTCGGGGTTCGCTCGAGCCCACGTCACGATCGCGTCGAGCGACGGCGGGACGTACTTGCCGCCGAAGCGCTCTTTCGTGCGTGCGACGATCGGGCAGTACTCGTAGGGAATCATCGCGACGAAGCGCCCGCCGGGCGCAAGCATGTCGAAGATCCAGTCGAAGCACTCGGGCACCGGCAGGTACTGCATCGACTCCAGCGAGAAGATCACGTCGAACGTTCCCAACGCGGCGCGGAAATCCGGCTCGGTGATGTCGCCGGCACGCCACTGGATGCCGGAGAACTGCGCGTCGAGTGTGGCGAGCGCATCACTCGCCAGATCGACACCGGTGATCTGCGTCGCACCGAGCACCTGCGTCAGCCGACACAGCGCACCACGACCACATCCGATGTCGAGC
>Ga0105048_10018727_pt1 | contig 10628 bp, 5 predicted proteins | sample MAT05_FD_78382 | JGI IMG/M metagenome (GOLD analysis project Ga0105048, IMG submission 78382) | Freshwater microbial communities from Lake Fryxell liftoff mats and glacier meltwater in Antarctica - MAT-05 | ecosystem: Environmental > Aquatic > Freshwater > Ice > Liftoff microbial mat | place...
AGCGCCCGGTCGAGGCCTACCTCGGCATTCAGGAGATCCTCGATGTCGCGGTGGCGGCAGGCGTCGACGCCATTCACCCCGGCTACGGGTTTCTCTCTGAGAATGCCGACTTCGCGCGCGCCTGTGGCGAGCGGGGCATCACCTTCATTGGCCCGAGCCCGGAGGTCGTGGCGTTGATGGGCGACAAGATCGCCGCCAAGACCCTGGCTCAGAAAGTCGGAGTGACCTGCGTGCCCGGTGCGACCCTCACCGGTGACGGCCTGGCCCAGGCTCAAGCGTTCTTCGATACCCACGGAGGGCCGGTGCTGGTCAAAGCGGCCAACGGCGGAGGCGGTCGCGGCATGCGCGTCGTTCGCACCCGTGACGCTCTGGCCGAGGCGCTGCGCTCGGCGCAGAACGAATCGAAGGCCGCGTTCGGCAGCGACGTGGTGTTCCTCGAGCGGTTTCTCGAGAAGGTGCGCCACATCGAGGTACAGGTGCTGGGCGATCAGCACGGCAACATCGTGCATCTGTTCGAGCGCGACTGTTCGGTGCAGCGGCGTCATCAGAAGGTGATTGAGATCGCGCCCGCGCCGGCATTGGAGCCCGGCCTGCGCGAGCGAATGTGCGCTGCGGCGCTCTCGCTGGCCCGCGCGGCCAAGTACACCAGCGCAGGCACGGTCGAGTTTCTGGTCGAAGGCGACAACTTCTTCTTCATCGAGGTCAACGCGCGCCTGCAGGTCGAGCATACCGTCACCGAGCAGGTGACCGGCATCGACCTGGTGCAGGCCCAGATTCACGTCGCCCAGGGCGAGCCGCTGTCATCGCCGCAGATTCGCATCGCCAATCAAGCGGCCATCACCACCCGTGGCTTCGCGATACAGCTGCGGGTCACCACCGAAGACCCGGCCAATCAGTTTCTGCCTGACGCCGGTACGCTCACCGCCTGGCGCGCTGCCACGGGCTTCGGCATTCGCCTCGATGGCGGCAACGGTTACAACGGCGCGTTCATCTCGTCGGCCTACGATTCGATGTTGGTCAAGATCATCGCCTACGCCTCGACCTTCGAGCAGACGGTGCAGAAGGCCCAGCGCGCAGTTCGCGAGTTTCGAATTCGCGGCGTGAAGACCAACCTGCCGTTTCTCGAGAACGTGCTCGCGCACCCCGAGTTTCTGGCCGGCACCACGTGGACCCGGTTCATCGACGAGACCCCCGCGCTCTTCGAGCTGAGCCCCCGCCGAGACCGTGCCAGCAAGCTGTTGCAATACCTCGGTGACACCATCGTCAACGGCCACCCGACAGTGAAGAAGGAGCAGCGCCTCTCGCCGACCAAGCTGCTCGAGGCCAGGCTGCCGACAGTGCCGCGGGGGCCGCCTCCTCCAGGCACCGCGCAGATTTTGGCCGAGCGCGGGCCACAGGGGCTGGCGCAATGGGTGCTCTCGCAGACCCGGCCGCTGCTGACCGACACCACCATGCGCGATGCGCACCAATCGCTGCTCGCGACTCGCATGCGCACCTACGACATTCTCAAGGTGGCCAACGCCACCGCGCACCTCGCGCCCGAGCTCTTCAGCCTCGAGTCGTGGGGCGGGGCGACCTTCGATACCGCCTACCGCTTTCTCCACGACGACCCGTGGGATCGGCTGCGGAAGCTCAAGGCCGCGGCGCCAAACCTCCTGCAGCAGATGCTGCTGCGCGGAGCGAACGCGGTCGGCTATACGCACTACCCTGACAATCTGGTCGAGGCCTTCATCGACGAGGCTGCCGAGGCCGGCGTCGACGTGTTTCGGGTGTTCGACTCGCTCAACGATCTCGACAGCATGCGGGTGTCGATCGACCGCATTCGCAAAACCGGCAAAGTGGCCGAGGTGGCGATTTGTTACACCGGTGACGTCGCCAACCCGAAGCGCCCGAAGTACACGCTCGACTACTACGCCGACCTCGCCAAGCGCATCGAAGACGCGGGCGCGCATTTCTTGTGCATCAAAGACATGGCCGGCCTGCTGCGACCGCTCGCGGCCGGGTTGTTGGTCGACCGCCTCAAGCAGACCGTGAAGTTGCCGCTGCACCTCCACACCCACGACACCTCGGGCAATGGTGTGGCGATGCTGCTGACCGCCATCGATCACGGCGTTCACATCGTCGATGTGGCGCTGGCGCCGATGGCGGGGCTCACCAGCCAGCCCTCTATGAACGCGCTGGTGGCCGCCTTGCGTGGGTACCCGCGCGATACCGGCCTCACCAACAAGAAGCTCCAGCCCCTCGCCGACTATTGGGAAGACGTGCGCGAGTACTACGCGCCGTTCGAGTGCGGCCTCAAGAGTGCGACCAGCGAGGTCTACTTTCACGAGATACCGGGCGGTCAATATTCGAACCTGCGCCCGCAGGTCGCTGAGCTCGGGCTGCTCCCCCGGTGGAACGAGGTGAAAGAGGCGTTCGCGCTGGTGAACCTGCTGTGCGGCGACATTCCCAAGGTCACCCCGTCGTCGAAGATGGTGGGCGACTTCGCCATCTTCCTGGTGAAGAACGACCTCATCGTGCGTGCTGAAACGCTCGAAGAAGCGGCGCGGCGTACTGAAGCCAGCTTGATCGAGAAGGCACCTCATCTCGACTTCCCCTCGAGCGTGGTCGGCTACTTCCAGGGCCAGCTCGGTCAACCGCCCGGTGGCTTCCCTGAGAACCTGCGGGTGGCGATTCTCAAGGGCATGCCCAGAGTCGAGGGTCTGCCTGGCAAGAGCCTCCCGCCGCTCGACTTCGAGAAGTACACCCAGTTGGTCTCGAGCAAGCTCGGCCGGCCGGCAACGCGCGACGAGGTGGTCTCGCACGCGCTGTACCCGCGGGTGCTCGATGACTTTTTCGAAGCGCGCGCCCGCTATGAAGACGTGTCGATTCTCGACACCCCGACCTACTTCTACGGTCTTGAGGTCGGTCAGGAGCGCTGGGTCGACCTCGAGCCCGGCAAGACGCTGGTCATCTCACTCGGTGCCGTCTCAGACCCGGCGCCCGATGGCACGCGCACCGTGTTCTTCGAACTCAACGGCCACGGCCGACAAGTGGTGGTCAAAGACAGGTCATTGGTGTCGTCGATCGCCGAGCGTCGAACTGCCGAAAAGGGCAACCCGGCGCAGGTCGGGGCCTCGATGCCGGGCGTGGTCATCGCCGTGCACACCGCGGCGGGGGCAAAGGTCGAGGCCGGCGGCCCATTGTTGACCCTCGAAGCGATGAAAATGGAGACCGTGGTCAGAGCGCCGGCCGCCGGCACCGTGAAGGAGTTCGCGGTGGCCCTCAAGGCCAAGGTGCAGGCGGGTGATCTGCTGGTCACCCTCGGCTAAGAGCGACCAGAACGCGCTGGAGAAGGTCAGACGGACGGGGTTCACGTGTAGAGCGGGGTGCTCGAGGCGTTGGCCCCGTCCGCATATTTTTCGAGTGGGGGTGTTCGACGCCCCTCAAATGTGCCAAGGCACCGCCCTCTCTTCACGGAGGCAGTGATGCGACTTCGGAACTTGGCCCTGTTCACCGTCTTGCCGTTTTGCTTGAGCGCTTGCGAGGTGGCGAGCTCGAGCTCCAGTGGCTCTCCTGACCTCGACGACCAGAGCTCAGCGGAGCGCGCGGTACTTAATGGCTTTGACGCGAAGTCGCCGGCGCTCAATGCCATCGGCACGGTCGGGCTCTACTCCCCCGACATCAACATCTACACGTTCTGGTGCACTGGCACTCTGATCGCGCCGAAGCTGGTGCTGACGGCCAAACACTGCGCGATCTCGACCCACCCCGCGACCGCTGGCGTCCCGCTGGTCAACCTCACGCCGATGCAGTTCGCGGTTGGCGCCGACGTGAACGCCGGCAACCCGATCAAGCTCTACGACGTGGTGCGTGTTGACCTGTCGCCCGTCGATGAAGGCGGCTTCATCAAGATGGGCAACGACGTCGCCGTGCTCCACTTGAAAGAGGCTGTCGTCGGCGTCACGCCGATCGCGGTCGCCAAGGCGGCCTTCACCTCGGCTGACGTCGGCCGAGCGTTCGTAACGGTCGGCTTCGGTGCCTCGAGCGCCGAAGATGCGGCGTACAGCGTCTACACCGGCAAGCGCGCTGCGGGCGGCGTGACCATTCATGCGGTCGAGGGCCAGTCGTACCAAGCCCTCTATGGCAGCTGGGAGAAGTACTACGACTTCATGGTCTGGCTCTACGGCCAGGACACGGTCGACATCGCCATCGACATCATCAAGGGCTGGTGGAACGACCTCATGATTTTGCCGGAGTACGAGCTTCATGCTGGCGGGCAACCGGGCAACGGCCAGCTGTGCGCCGGTGATGACGGCTCTCCCCTCATCGGCCAGGAGGGTGGCGTGCGAAAGGTCTTCGGCGTCGCTTCGAACAGCTGGTTCTCACCGAGCTCGCGCTGCGCCGGGGGCACCTTCTTCGGCATCATCGGCCCGAAGACCCGTGAGATGCTCGAGGCCGCCTCTCAGCACAGCGAGCAACCCGCGCAGTCACCTCGAGCGACTTCGCCTCAGAAGATCACCGCTGACGACATTCGCGCGCAGATCGCGGCCGCCATCGAGCGGAGCCGTCAGCTGCCTTAACGAAGCGTGTAGCCGACGATGCGATCTTCAGGGTCGCCGAGCGTGTCGACGAACCTGGCGACGACCCACACCGTGCCGTCCGAGCCCATGGCGGAGTGACGACGTAGCCGAGCTTGAAGGCCCGCTGCTTCACCCCCGAGGTCGAGGTGGCCACCGTCTTCAACCGGTCAGGAGAATGTCGCTCGCGTCGTATCTCGGCGCGCCGCCATTGGCGCCCAGGCGCTCGACCGAGCCCCACGCGGTCAGGCTCCAGCCGACCGACCTCTCCGTTGCCGCCCGACGACGAGCATCACCAACCACGCGAAGGTCGGGCTGCCGCCGCCGACATCGCAACCGCACCGCTGATAGATCGCCACGCCGTTGGTCGGCCCGCCGTCTGAGCGATCGCAACCGTGCTCGGTCGCGCAGCACACGCCGAAGGTGCAGAACCCAGACTCGCAGTCGGTGTTTCGCACGCAGGCCAGGCCAGTCGCGACTGCCTCGCCGATGCTTCGCACGAAGACCTGCTGCACCGCTCCAGCCCAGTCAGGGTGGTGGCGGCCGTAGGCGATCAACATCGAGCCGTCGTCGATGGTGGGGCCCGCCACGACCCCGCTGAGCGGCCCGACGTCATCGAGCTCCACCGCGCCTCTGCCCACCACGCCGCCATCGTCGGCGATGCGCCACACCCACAGCGCCGAGCCGCCGTCGGGTTTGGCGGCCGTACCGAGAATGTGAAACACGCCCTGTCGTACCCCGATGTCGGTGACCTGCCTCAGGCCGGGCCGATTGACGATCCCGGTGGTGAAGGGCACCGCGTCGAGCGCCCCTCCATCGAGATCGAAGCGACGAGCATACACCAGGCCCCGGGCGCCATCGACCGGGCTGTAGGCCTGCCAAGCGACCAGCAAGGTCGAGCCCGATCGGGCCATTCGCGCGCCCAAGATGCCTGCATCCATCGAGGCGACCTGCGCGAACGGAGCGACTACCACGCCGGGCGAGTCGATGCTGATCAGGCGGAGGTCGCTGTTTTCACCGAGCGCAATCAGCTGCCGGGAGCCGACCGCCATCATGTCGAGAATCACGCCTGAGCCAGAGAGGGTCACCTGCCCCCCCACCGCCACTCCGTGCGAGTCGATTTGCCGGGCGACCACGGGTGTCAGCCCATTCCATGTGACGATGTACCCCGCGCCGATCGCTTGCGAGGCCGGCGCCATCTGAGGGGTGCCGAAGACGCCGAACCCGGGTGTGATCGCCGCGCGTGGCAGCCCGGGCCCGCCGTCGAAGGGCCATTCGTGAGGCGTGACATCGAAGCCCCCCCAGGTGTTGAACATGAACGCCGTGCCGTCGGTCGCTATCAGCCGGCCGTAGCTGTTGGGGTTGGTGAACTGGGTGTAGAGCTTCTCCATCTGATTCGGCGCGCCGAGTGCTCCGCTGGATGACACCCGCAGTACCTCCACCAGGGGCTCGCGGGGCAGTTGGCGGTCATCGTTCCACGCCAGTGCGTTGGGCACGCCGGGCTCGCGCGTCGCGAAGCTGGGGTAGCTCTGCGAACTGGGCCGCAGATAGATGGGCTCGGCGACGCCGGCCGCGGTGAGACCATCGGCCGAGAGCGGCAAAACGTAAGTCGCCCGCCAGTTGCCCCGGTTGATCTCGCGGAAGACCCGCTCGAAGAAGAGCAGCGGCACCGGAGTCGCCACCACGTGGGCAACGTTGAACTCTCCGCCATCACTGGCCACCAGCGTCGACTCCCGGGTGCCGCCATCGAGTGAGATGTGAATCATGCCGAGGCTCTCGCTGCGAAAGCTTGGCCCGATACTGGAGCACCCCAGCCACACCTCATCACCGACTGCGGTGCCGCTGGTGCCCCAACAGGAGGTGCCAAGACTCCCGCTCGAGACAACGCCGCCATCTGGGGCCACGAAGAGATAGGTTGCGCCCGGTTGCGGGCCTCCCGTCGTGAACGTCATGAACACGAAGCGCTCGGTGGGAATCAGCACCTGCACCAAGAGGTCACTCTCGCGGCTCGAGGTGACCTGCCCCTCGAAGGAGAGCCCGACCAATCGGGAGCCAACGCCACCATCTGAATGGTAGAGGCGCGTCGCGGCCCAGTGCCCCTGAGTATTGCTGCGCAGTGCGTGTATCGTGGGAAGCTGCGCTGTCACGTCAACGTCGAGCCCGGGGGTGCCGTCGGGGTTGAGCGGGGTGACCAGCAGCTCGTAGCCGGCGTCGGGCAGCCCGCGGCCCCGTGCCCAGAGCACGTGCCCACCCCAACTGGTGAGCGCCGGTTCGCTGAATGTGCCACTCGAGCCCAACAGACGCGGCGGAGCGAGGGGCTGGGCAGTGGTCGCGTCGAAGAGTCTCGAGACCATCGTCGACGTGCTTCGTGGGGTGTAGAACGCCACCACTCCCTGAGGCGAGGTGGCCAGAACGGGTGCGACCGAGGTGCCGCCGATGTTCACTGGCGCACCGATGGTGCCATCGGCGGCTATCACCCGCAGCACCGAGCGATCGCTCTTGTCGGCCATCGAGAAGACCAACCCGGTCGAGGTCATGGTCACCTGCGCTGATTCGCCGGCAGGCCACACCACCGGCGGGGAGATCGCGCGTTCGGCAGAGAGCGCCTGCCCGAGAATGACCAACGCGATCAGGGGGGCCATGGCGGTGAGCACGGTGCCTCGAATGCTCCGTACTGTCTATCTCTCGTGGTCTGCGTTAGGCCTTGCGCGCGCGCGCCATGCTCTCGATCGCGATCTGCTTGCTCAGTCTCTCGGCAGCACCCAAGGTCGAAGTGCGGCCGGCGCCGATCTTTCTCGTGCTCCGAACCGCGGCCAACCCCGCGCAGGTCAAACGCGAGGCCCGCCTTCACGACGAAGTGTCGCTGTTGCTCGACAACTTCGCGGTGCTCTCGCAGCCTGTCGACGACCCTTCGTTTCAGTCGCGCTCGATGGCTGACCAACTCAAACAGGTGCTGGCGGTCGCTACCCACAACGAGGCGCTGGGCGTGTTGTGGCTCGCCGAGCCCGCCAAGGGCCAGCTGATGGTGCATGTGGTCGGCATCGGCACCGGGCGCTCGCTCATTCGCACCCTCGAGTTCGATCAGCGAAGCGGCTCCGAGAAAGCGCTCGCGCTGATCGTTCGCGAGCTGCTTGGCACTGCCTTCTTGCAGGCCGCCCCCGAGACGATCGACCCCGGTCTGGCTGAAGTGGTGCGCGGTGTTCGCCGCGAGCTGCCCAAAGACCCCGCGCTCGAAAAGAAGCCGGAGGTGATCGTGGTGGCGCCGCCGCTTGAAGCCCCTTCGACGCCCTGGTCTTTCTCGGCCTCGGCGATGACCGGCGTCTCGCTCGCCGGAGCGCAGGGTCGATTCTTGAGCATCGGCGGGCAGCTGCGAGGCGAGCGAGCGCTCACGCCAGCGTTTCACCTCGGGCTCTCGGTCGAGCTCCACAGCGCCAGAGACCTCGAGGCCACCGCCCAGGTCAAATCGCTCGAGATCCCCTTCGGGGTCACCGCCAGCGTCGTGCTCCCCATCGGCGCCTTCGCCCTGGTGCCAAGGCTCTCCGTGCTCCCCGGCTGGAATCAGCTGTGGGCCACGAACGGCCTCGGCACCACAGCCACTCAGGTGTGGACGCTGCGGGCCCGCGCGGGCCTGGGCTGGCGCACCGAGAGCACCAAGCCTTTGCAATTGCTGATCGAATTGTCGGCCGACGTGGTGCCGGTGCGGGGGGCCGCGCGCGATCTCGCCACCGGTCTCGACCTCTGGAAGGCGCCTTGGCTGGAGCTGAATCTGGCCGCGGGCGTTTTTTGGAAAGGTTGATGGGTCAGTGAAGAACTACCCCTCGAAGGAGGACACACGAGCGACCGAAGCCGAGCGAGCTGAACGCGATACCGAAGACAACCAGCTGATGCACGCGCTGGCCCAAGGTGACGTCAAAGCCCTCGAGCCCCTCTACGTTCGCTACCGCTCCCCCGTGCTGACTGCGCTCAGACGCCATGGCGGTGTACCCCCCGATGAGCTCGAAGACCTCTGCCAAGACGTTTTTCTGTCACTGCGCGAGCAAGCCGCTGCTTTTCGGCATGCCTCCACGGTGCGGGCCTTCATCGTGGGCATCGCGATCAAGAAGGGGTGGAAGCTGCGTTTTCGCAGCGCATTGCACCTGCGCCTGGTCGACCGGGTCTTCGGTCGCGATGAGCCCACCGGCACCTGGCACGGCGCCGTCGAGGCAGCGCACGACGCTCAGAGCCTCCTGTCGCGCTTACCCGAGCAGATGCGAACGGTGCTCCTGCTCCACCGGGTCGAGCATCTCTCCGCTGAAGAAATCGCCAGCTCCCTGGGCATCTCCGTCAACACGGTGTGGACGCGGCTTCACCGGGCACGTCAACGACTTCGCGAGCTTGAAGAGGAGGACGAGCCTTGAGCACGGCGCACTGTAATCAGCTCGACCTGTACCTCGACGGCCAGCTCCCGGCCGAGGCGCGCGCTGCGTTCGAAGCGCATCTGACCGGCTGCGCGAGCTGTGCACCGGCCATCGCCTCATGGGAGCGAAGCGGTGAGCGACTCGAGACCTGGGCCGCGCCGTTCGCCGGGTCTCCGAGCGCGCAACAGCTGCGAGACTTTCGCGCTCGTTTCCACGGCGCTCCGAGCCGGGCGTGGTTTCGAGGGCCGCTGATCGGCGCTGCGCTCGCCATCGCGGCGGCGGTGATCTTCCTCTTCACCCGCTCGAGCGCGCCCGCGGAGTGGGAGATCTCCGGTGACGCGGTCGCCTCGACCTCCACCCTCGGCTCGCCCAGCGCGCCGCAGCACTTTCGCATCGGGCCCGACGAGCTCGATCTCGCGGCGACCACCGAAGTGAAGGTGGTCGAGAAGGGCCCCAAGCGCACCCGACTGACGCTCACCCGCGGCGTGCTCACCGCTCGGGTCGAGCCGGGCCGCAAAGGGCGCGACTTCATCATCGACAGCCCTCCGTATCGGGTGACGGTGATCGGTACGGTGTTCGAGGTACGGCGGGTGTCAGACACCTTTCGCGTCGCGACCTCCAAAGGCGTGGTTCGCGTTGAGACCCTCGGGCCGGGTGGGGTGGTGCTCGATTCGAAGCTGGTGCCGGCGGGCAGTGACTTCGAAGCGAACCAGCCGCTTTCGGCGCCCGTCGACGCAGGCCCGGCCCCCTCTGACCCCGAGCCCGATGACGCCGAAGTACCGAAGCCTCAGCCCAAGCCGTCTGCCGGTGCGTTGCTCGTCTGGCGACAGCGCGCCGCGCGGGGTGAATGCCAAGCCGTCTTTGAAGAAACCAAAGCGGCGCTCAAAGTCTCGCCCTCGCATGTGGGCACGCTGCGGGTGAACGCCGACTGCGCCCGCAAGCTGGGCCTCTCGGCCGCATCAGTCGCCGCGTATCGCAAAGTGATCGCCAACTCGTCGGGGGCCGAGGCCGCCGAAGCGATGTTGCTGGCCGCCGGCCTCTTGCAAGAAGAGCTGCACGACCCGCGAGGCGTGCTCGCGGTGACCAAGGTCATTCGGGGTGCTTCACCCGAGGTCGCCGGCGCTCTGCACGTGCGACGCGCGAGGGCTTTTCAGGCGCTGGGTCGCAAAGACGAGGCCCGACGAGAGGTCGCGCTGACCCTCGAGCGCTTCGGCACCACGCCGGCAGCCGCCGACGCACTGCGGCTCAAGACCGAGCTCGGCGTGCGCTGAATTCTTTTCATCGCCATGGAAGGTGGCTCGGCGCTCGAAGAACCACTGAGCATGAGCCACCGCCTGAGCCTCGAGAAACTCGAACGCGCCTACGATTCACCGCCCTGGTGGTACGACGTGCGCGGCTTTCTCATCTTGTGCTTTTCGTACCGCAGCACCCTCTGGGCGCAGGTGAAGTTCTTCTCCGCCAACATGGGCGCGAAGCACCTCGAGGCCGCCATCGGTACCGCCACGCTGTTCTCGATCATTCGCCGCTGGCGAAAGCTGCGCGGTGCGCCCGAGACCCACACCGTGGGCTTCGACTACGCGCAGCCGATGCTCGACGGAGCGCTCCACCGCCTCGGCGAGGCTCCCGATGTCACCTTGCTTCGGGCTGACGTGGCCCGCCTCGACCTGGCCTC
>Ga0105048_10018731_pt1 | contig 10626 bp, 9 predicted proteins | sample MAT05_FD_78382 | JGI IMG/M metagenome (GOLD analysis project Ga0105048, IMG submission 78382) | Freshwater microbial communities from Lake Fryxell liftoff mats and glacier meltwater in Antarctica - MAT-05 | ecosystem: Environmental > Aquatic > Freshwater > Ice > Liftoff microbial mat | place...
CAGTCCACCTTTGGACTCGGGAGAGGACAATCCGCAAGACAGGCATCGCTCCTCCTTTGCAGCTCCCAGAGCAGCAAAGGAGGAGCGATGGCCCGGGACCCGCATGACACAACAGGCATCGCTCCTTGTTGGCTGCTCTGGGAGAAGCCAACAAGGAGCGATGCCTGTTCCGGAGCCCGTTCTGATGTTCGCTCTGCTGTCCGTCCTGGTATCTGCCACGAGGCTGATCCTTCGGCTTTTTGCTGTCAGGTCCCCGACACTTGGATCCCTGGACCACTGTTGGTATCGAGATCGGTGGTGGCGGAAAACTTCCGAGTCGGACTGCGCAGGCAAGTTTTGCGCCACCGCCGTCCTCATTAACCAAAAGCGTCCGTCCAGGTTCCAGAGAGGATGGTGCCCCCGTCCGGGTCCCCAGAGGCTGGTCTAAAGCCCGGCGGAGAGCACGGAACTGACGATCGGAGCGGCGATGGTGCCGCCGTCTGCCTCTGCGTCGATGATCATCACGCCGATTGCGAGCTTTGGTTTGTCTGACGGGGCGAATCCGGCGAACCAGGCGTCTTCGATCAGGACCGGGTTGCCTTCGCTGTCGACTTCGCCACCACCACGGGGCCCGACTTCGGCGGTGCCCGTCTTGCCGGCCACCTGGGCTTCGGCGATTGCGGCCTGGGTCCCGGTGCCAGAGGTGACGACTGCCACCATCAGTTCTGCGACCTGGGCTGCGGTTTTCTCCGAAGCGACCTTCACCTGCCCTGAGGTCGGCTGGAGTGCCTTTTCAGTGACGATCGGGGTCGGCATCAGAACGCCTTTGTTCGCGATCGCCTGGGCGGTGCTGGCCATCGTCAGCGGCGTGGCCTGGACTACCCCCTGGCCGATTCCGCTGACCCCGAGCTCGTTGTTGTATTCACCGGGCACCGGCACGGTCGGCGTCGGCGGAGCGATCGCGGCGAGACCATCGGCGTCCCAGACCTGGGGTGGACGGTTGAAGCCGAACGCTTCGGAGGTTTTTGTGAAGTCTTCTTCGCCGATCTTCATTGCCAGTGGGGCGAAAACCGAGTTGCATGAGTCGGCAAAGGTCTGGACGAAATTGCCGCCGCAGACCTCGTCGTGGGCGTTCGCGATCTCGCGCCCGTCGGCAACGCCGGAGGTGGCGTAGTCGAACTCGTCATCCATCTTGACCTGGTTGTTCTCGAGGCCGGCAGTGGCGGTCACGATCTTCATCGTCGAACCCGGCGGCCGGAGCACCGAGTATGCCTGACCGGCCAGCGCCCTGACCTGGCCGTTTTTCGCGTCTAACACGGCGACTCCGCCCGATCGGCCGGCCAGGTTGAGAACTGCGGCGTTCTGGAGCGTCGGGTCAATGGTTGTTTTCAGCGGCTCGGCCGGCGCCGACTCCCCGGTGCCGAGCTCGCGGCCCTCGCCGTCGGTTCCACTGTCGATCGGCTTGGCAAAAAGGGTGCCGCCGGGCTTGCCCGCCAGGCGGCCGTTGTAGGCCAGTTCGATGCCGCTGACTCCCACAGGCTCGCCCGGCTGGAACCCCTGTATCTCCGCTGTCAGGTCGTTCTGTTCGCTTTCGCCGATCGTTCCGGTTACATCGACCATCGAGTCACCGAGCGGGTATTCGCGAGCAAGCGACGGGCCTTTGGCCATCTCCTGGCCATCGACCGCGAGGATCGAAGCACGGCGTGGAAGTTCGGTTTTACGGGTCAGCTCTTCGTCGACCGCGAGTCCGGGAAAAAGCAGGTCGTTCCGGAAAGCGATGCCGTCGGAGCCGAACGTGAAAGTCAGCGGCTGCTTGATTTCACCGAAAGCAAGGGTGCCGGCGGTGACCGGAACCCTGGCGTTCGTTTCATCGCCCTCGGCCTCATCCCCGTCTACTGACTGAAGGGTGGCCATGCTCTCCGACTTCACGTATCGCTCCTCGAAACGTTCCAGAGGAATCGCTTCCTGGGATTTCGTACTGAGCAGACCATGCATCTTCGCGAAGTCGTGCTCATTCCAGGCCTCCACGTAACTTTCGGCGGCGTCGCGGTTCGGAGAACCGGGGCAACCATTGATTGCTCCCGCGACGAATGCAACTAAAGCCACCGCGAGCAGGGGGAGTGCCCGGGTCTTGAGGCGCTGCTGCCTCTCGAGCCGTGTTGGTGGCCTGTTCATAGGCCACCAAAACTACCGGGGTTGCCGGTGGTTAGATTGGCCGAGTGACCGCAATCGACTGGGGCATAGCCGCCTTTACGTTTTTACTCGCCCTTTGGGGTTTCCGACAGGGCCTCATTGTCGGTGCGCTCGGGCTTGGCGGGCTGGCGATCGGAGCGGTGCTGGGGTCCCGCCTGGCACCAGTGATTCTGGAAGGCGGATCCAACTCTGCCTACGCTCCGATGATCGCCCTGATCGGCGCGATCCTGATCGGATCACTGACCCTGGCTCTGGCCGTGACGGTCGGTGAGAAGATCCGCTCGTCGACCATCCGCCGCGGTTCTTTCTGGCACGCGGTGGACGGAATCGGTGGTGCTCTCTTGATCGCCGCGGTGGCACTCGGTGTGGTCTGGGTTCTCGGAGCAGTTGTGCTTTACACACCGGGGGCCGAAAGCCTGAGAAAGGATGCGCAGAAGTCGATTCTGCTTGGCGGTATCAACCGCCTGATGCCGCCCTCAGGGCCGCTGATCCAGGCCCTTCACCGAATCGATCCGGTGCCGAAGATCGCCAGGTCTCCCGGGGAGATCGATGCTCCCGATGCCGGGGCGGGAAGCTCGGCCGCGATCCGGACTGCCAGCACTTCCGTGGTCAAGGTCGTCGGCACCGCGTGTGGGGTCGGCGTGATGGGATCGGGCTGGGTGGTCGCGCCAGGAACCGTGGTTACCAACGCCCATGTCGTCGCCGGCCAGTCCGACACCCGGATCGAGACTTTCGGCGGCAACGTCGTCGACGCAACGCCCGTCGCCTTCAATTCGAAGAATGACATTGCGGTCCTGCAGGCAGACATCGACGACACATCCCTGCCGATGCTGGCTTCGGTTGCCAAAGGAACATCGGCCGGGGTGATCGGATATCCGAACGATGGACCACTGAGCATTTCTGCGGCCCGCGCTGGCGAGACCCAGAAGGTGCTCGGCGATGATGCTTATGGTTCCGGGCCGATCGAACGGCCGATGCTCACCCTGCGGGGACTCGTCCAGCACGGCAATTCGGGCGGGCCGCTGGTCGATCAGGCTGGTCGGGTGCTGGGAACCGTCTTCGCCGCCACAACCGAAGGCCCACAGGGTGGCCTCGCGGTCCCGAACCGGGTCGTGAAACGCATCGTCGACGCTGTGCAAGGTGAAGTCGACACCGGTCCCTGCGCCCGCTGAACTTTCGTGCCGGATGCGAAATTTCGCCCGTGTAAGCCGAAAATCAGCCAGGCGGACCGAGCGGTTTTGTAAGCTGGACTGACGGTGAGTGGCACTACAGTCAATCTCGATCCCTCGGGGTCCCCGGCAACAGGCCGACCGGCATTGACCGAGGTCTGCCCGCATTTCCACGCCGCGATCGAGCTGATCGGCAAGCGGTGGAGTGGCGCCATCATCTGGGCCCTGTCTGACGGTTCGCTCCGTTATGGCGAGCTGAAGCGGGCGATTCCCGGCCTTTCCGACCGCCTGCTTTCACAGCGCCTCAGGGAACTGGAAGAGTCCGGACTGATGGCCCGCACGGTCGAAGACGGCCTGCCGGCCAAGGTGACCTACGAACTTACGGAAAAGGGCATTGCCCTTAAACCGGCAATCCAGGCGTTACGTCAGTGGGCTTGTCACTGGCAGGAGGATCCTCTTCCTGAGTGATCTGGTCGAGGGCTCCGGTGTCGTTCTTGACAACCGCTGAGTCCTTCGCCCGGATGTGTACGACCTGCCCGTCTTTCAGGTCCAGCTTCTCGAGTTCCTCGCTGGTGAGCTGGGCCCAGACTTCGCTGTGCTCGTTGCCGGTCAGCATTTCGACCCGCCCGGCAAAGCCGAGCGTCACGATTCGATCGATCCTGGCTTCGACCGTATCGGCACCGGCGACGGTATGGACCTCGATGTCGTGTGGGCGAACCAGCTTGCCTGCGAGGCGGTTGACCTCACCGACGAAGCCCATCACGAACTCGTTCGCGGGGGTTTCGTAGAGGTCGGTGGCGGTGCCGGTCTGTTCGATCCGGCCGTGGTTCATGACCACGATCTGTTCGGCGATGTCCATCGCCTCTTCCTGGTCGTGGGTGACGAAGATGGTGGTGACGTGCACTTCGTCGTGGAGGCGCCTCAGCCACGTCCTCAGGTCCTTTCGCACCTTTGCGTCAAGAGCGCCAAAGGGTTCGTCGAGCAGCAGGACCGAGGGCTCTACGGCGAGGGCACGGGCAAGGGCCATGCGCTGGCGCTGGCCGCCGGAGAGTTGCGAGGGATAACGCTCGGCGAGGCCGGAAAGCTGAACCAGGTCCAGCAGTTCGTAAACCCGCTCGCTGACTTTCCCTTTGGGCCACTTGCGGACCTTGGGTCCGAAAGCGATGTTCTCGTACACCGTCATGTGCTTGAAGGCTGCGTAATGCTGGAAGACGAAGCCGACATTGCGGGCCCGGACCGGGGTCCGGGTCTGGTCCTCGCCACCGATCATCACGTGGCCGGCGGTCGGATCTTCAAGTCCGGCGATGGTGCGCAGCAGGGTGGACTTGCCGGAGCCACTGGGGCCCAGCAGGGCGGTCATCGAGCCGTTCGGGACGTTCAGGTTCACGTCCTGGAGGGCGAGGAAGTCACCGTAGTTCTTCGACACCCCGACAACGTCGATTCCGGTTTCTTTCTGGGTCAGCACTTCTGTGGGCATTTCAGTTCTCCTTGCGTCTCATCAGGTTCAGGGCCAGGAGCGTTCCCAGCGCCAGCAGCGCCAGGATCAAAGACGCCGAATACGCGCCGACCGAGTTGAAAGTTTCAAATTGTTTCTGGACATAGAGCGGCAGCGTTTCGGTCTTGCCGGAGATCCGGCCGGAAACGATCGTCACCGCGCCGAACTCTCCGAGGGCCCGGGCCGTGGTCAGGACGATTCCGTAAGAAATGCCCCAGCGGATCGAAGGCAGGGTGATCTTCCAGAAGATCTGCCAGGAGGATGCCCCCAGCGTTTCCGCCGCCTTCTCCTGGTCGTCGCCGACTTCCTGGAGCACCGGGATCGTCTCGCGGGCCACGAACGGCAGGGATACGAAGATCACGGCCATGACGATGCCCGGGGTGGAGAAGATCACCTGGATTCCCATCGCCGCCAGGTCCGCACCGAACCAGCCGTTCTGGCCGTAGACCAGGACGAGGGCGAGGCCGATGACGATCGGGGAAACCGCAAACGGCACGTCGATAAGGGCGTTGATGATCGCCTTGCCGCGGATGTTGCTGCGTACCATGATCAGGGCGCAGACGACGCCGAAGATCGTGTTGAGCGGCACCGCGATGATCACCGTGATCAAGGTCAGCTTGAGCGCGGAAAGGGCGGTGGGCTGCGTGATCGCATCCAGCACCGCCCCGATGCCTTCATCGAAGGTTCGGACCAGGATCACGCCGATCGGAAGGATCAGCAGCATCCCCAGGTAGCCGAGCGCGATGTAGCGCAGCGACCATCTGGTGAGGCGGTTACTACCGGTCATGACGCAGTCCCCAGCGCTGGATGAAGGTTACGGCCGCAAGCATCAGAAGCGATACGGCCAGCAGGACGACCGAGACCGCAGATGCTCCAACCAGATTGTCGGATTCGATCTGGCCCCGGATGAAAACTGAAGAAACTTCGGTCTTGAACGGCACGTTGCCGGAGATCAGGACCAGCGAACCGAACTCACCGAGGGCGCGGGCGAAAGCCAGGGCGATGCCGGTAGCGATGCCCGGGGCGAGGTTCGGGAAGACGATCCGCCAGAAGATCCTTGTTTTACCGGCGCCAAGTGATTCGGCGGCGAGTTCCATGTCCCGGTCAAGCGAAAGCAGCAGCGGCTGGACCGCTCGCACCACGAATGGCAGCGTGACGAAAAGCAGGGCGACGACCACCGCTATCTGGGTGAAGGCGATGTTGATGTCGACCGGGGAGTCCTTGCCGTAGACGACCAGCAGCGTGAGGCTGGCGACGATGGTCGGCAGCGCGAACGGCAGGTCGATCACCGAGTTGACGATTCCTTTGCCGCGGAAATTGTCCCGGACGAGAACCCAGGCGATCAGGGTGCCCATGACCGCGTTGATCACCACCACGATCAGCGATGCGATTACCGTCAGCTTGAGGGCGGCGACGGCCTGGGGCGAGCTGACCGCATCCCAGAATCCACCGAGTCCGTCCTCGAACGACTTGGTCACGATTGCCGCCAGCGGCAGCAGGACGATCAGTCCCAGGTAGGTGACGACCAGGCCTTTGTTCAGAGAATCACCGACCCCGGGCAGGCGAACGCCTGCCCGGGTCGGTTTACCTGCTTCTGGAGCAGGGCTTACTGCTGGAGCTTCTGCGGTCACTACTGGGCCTCTACTCCGAGCTCTTCATTGAGCTTCGCGATCGAGCCGTTGTCCTCGTCGAAGAAGTCAGTCGCGACCTTGTCCCAGCCACCGAGATCGGCGATGGTGAACAGGCCTGACGGGGTCGGGAACCTGGTCTCGTCAACAAGTGCCTTGTTGACCGGACGGTAACCCTCTTCCTGCCAGATCTGCTGGGCCGGATCGGTCCAGAGGTAGTCCAGGAAGTCGGTCGCTGCCTGCGGCGCGTCGACCGTGACGGCGGCGGGCTGCTCGATCAGGATGGTGTCATCCGGAACCACGTAGTCGACGTCTTCGCCCGCGGTCTGCGCGACGATGGCTTCGTTTTCGTAGGACAGGAGTACATCCCCGGCACCGCCGATGAATGCCTGGAGGGCAACCCGGGCGCTTTCAGGCTGGGCCGGGGTCTGGCTGAGCACCTGCTTGACCGCATCAAGCGCTTCGGCTTCGGACTTGCCTTGATTCAGGGATGCTCCGTAGATCGCCATGATGTTCCAGCGGGCGCCACCGGAGCTGAACGGGTTCGGCGTCACGACTTCGACGTCTTTGTCGATCAGGTCCTGGAAGCTCTCGATCCCCTCGGGGTTGCCCGGGCGGGTCACGATGGCGACGACCGAGTTGGTCACGATGCCTTTGTACTTGTTGTCCTGCCAGGTCTTGGCGACCTGTCCGGAGTCAACCAGACGGGTTACATCGGTCTCGAGGGCGAAGTTGACGTATCCGGCGGACTGACCGGCTTCAACTGCGCGGCTCTGGTCGCCGGAGGCGCCAAAGGAGTTGGTGAAGCTGACTCCGCTGCCGGCGTCGGTGTCGGTGAAGCCAGGCTCGAGGTGCTCTTCGTAAGCGGTCTGCGGGGTGGAGTAGGCGACCACTTCCACGCTGCCTCCGCCGCTGCTGTCGGAGCTTCCGCAGCCGGCGACGATTGCCGCGAAGGCAATCAGGGCAATGACCAGCAGACCCTGAACTCTGTAACGGGAAAGTCTGTTTTCGGTGCTGCTTGAAGCCATTGGGAAAATCCCCCTTAGTCGATGTACATACTTTGTTGAGTAAGAAAGTAAGGAAAGCAAGTGCGAGAACCTAGCACGGCTTTCGGCGCTTTGTCGAGTCAGAAGGTAGGAAAGGTCGTTAAACCGATCAGAACGAGTGGGTATTGCCGAACCCAGTGCGGACACGTCCCCGCTGAGTGTCATCCTTCACAGATGGACATTCCGCCAACAACCGGAACCGAAAGTGGCGCTGGCCCGGCCGGCTTTGCAGACGGGAAAGGAGCCACCGGACCGGCCCCGACACCAGTCGGTGAATACGCGGCAGCGCTGCGAAACGACCTCCAGGCGATGCCGAAGGTGACGATCACCGGGGAGCTTGCAGACGTCCGGCCCAGCCGGGTCCAATACTACTTCCAGCTCCGTGACGAGCAGGGTGGAGTGCCCTGCACCATGTGGAAGGACAAATTCGAGAGCCTCGGACTGCCGCCGGAAACACTTAAGGACGGCGCGGCGATCGTCGCCTCAGGAGCGCCTGACTATTACCCGGGCGGCCGCAACGCTTCGCCCGCGTTCAGTTTCAGGATCACCAGCCTGCGGCCGGCGGGGGAGGGCGACCTGCTGGCGCGGCTGGCCGCGCTTCGCCGGAAGTTCGACGCCGAAGGCCTGATGAAACCCCAGAAGCTCCTGCCCCGGGCAATGCTGCCGAAACGGATCGGAGTGATTACTGCTGAAGGCGGGGCCGCCCGTCAGGACCTCCTGGTCGGGCTCGAACGTCGCGGCTGGCAGGGAGAGATCGTCTGGGGATTCGTCCCGGTCCAGGATCGCAAAGCTGCTCCTTTGATAACCAAGGCACTTTCCGACATGGCAACCATGGCCGACGTCGAGGCAATCGTCGTCTGTCGTGGCGGCGGCAGCCTGACTGACCTCTGGGCCTTCTGCGACGAAAATCTTTGCCGGACGGCGGCGATGCTGGCCGTCCCGGTGATCTCCGCGGTCGGCCACGAGCGTGACGTGACCCTGCTCGACGATGTCGCGGCAGTCCGCTGCTCGACCCCGACCCACGCCGCCGAAGCGGCAGTGCCGCTCGACTGCAGACGTGCCCGCTCCGACCTTGAAGTCAGCGGCAGGGTTCTCGAGCGGGTCAGCCGTACATCAGTCGCTGACCGCGTCGGTCCTCTGGTGGCCCTTGCCGGCGGCCCGGCCCGGGCGATCCGGGTGCAGCGAAGCGCCCTCAATCAGAAGGCGAGAGAGGTGCGGGCTTCGTCCGGGCGTGGGGTTGCCGGCCGCCGGGCAGACCTGATCAGCGGAACCGGCAGGCACCTGACCACCAGCAGCGGCCGGATTTCGAAAGTCATCGACCTGGCGAGGGTACGAAACGTCGGCCTGCCGGACCAGTTCTCCACGCGAATTCAGCGCCTGGTCGAACGGGACCGGCTGCACCTGGACCGGCACGCGGTGGCGCTCAGGGCTCACGATCCCCAGCGAACCCTGGAGCGCGGTTACGCCCGGGTCGAAGACGCTCAAGACGAACCGATCGTGACCAGCGCCGCCGCGAAGAAGGCCGGTGACGTAAAGATCCATTTTGCCGACGGCGTTGTCGTCGCCGGCGTGGACCGCCCGGCTCGAAAATCCACGCGCCGGACAAAAGCACCAGAGTCAACCGAAGGATTTCAGCAAACCAGCTTCGAGGGAGTGGACGAAAATGAGTGAAGACAAGACTTACGAATCAGCGGTCGAACGCCTCGACCAGATCATCAGTCGCCTGGATTCCAACGAAGCCCAGTTGCGCGAGACCCTCGACCTCTGCGCGGAGGCAAAGACCCTGATCGAGTTCTGCGCGGCCGAACTTGCCGCCGTCGACGAAGGCCTCAAGGAACTGAAGCTGGATGAGCTGGCCGGCTCACTGGCTCCTTCGCAGACCGGAACTGCACCCTCAGTCGCGACTGAGCCTTCGCCGCCTCCGGCAGCGGCCCCGGAAACGGAATCCGCACCGCCGCCGACCGACGACGACGTTCCTTTTTAGATCCCTCCGACAGCTTCGGCGGCCGCCCGCTGGATCTGGTCTTTCAGCCGGTCACAGGCCCAGCAGCTGCAGCAGGGTCCATCGGGCGCCCCCGGGCTGGCGGTCAGATATTGACCGGAAGTGATCGAGCCGACAACCCTTTCCAGCTCGGCTTCGGCTTCGGCCAGCTCGGTTTCCCCGAACTCGAAAATGACTGGCTCGGAAGCCGCCTGCAGGAATACGTAGGCAATCCGTACGACCGGGGCATCCAGGGCGCGGGAGACGGCCAGGGCGTAAAGGTCACGCTGGAGCAGGTAGCTCTCCATCTTCTCTGCGGGTCCGCTTTCACCGAGGCGGTTCGATTTGTAGTCGACGATCAGCGGCGGATTCGAGTGCCTGGAGATCAGATCAGCAGCTCCCCGCAATGTGGTCTCGCCAATGGTCAGCAGGAGGTTGGCTTCGGTTTCCACGGTCTCGGCCCTCAGGCCCTCGCCCAGCTCGGAGCTGGTGAAATCACTGATCATCGTCCGTGCCCGGTCGAGCACGGCAGGATCACTGGTCTCGACTCCGAACTCGTTCAGTGCTGATTCGATTTCACCATCAGTCGCTGGCACCCATCCACGCTCGGCGATCCGCTCGAGCAGCTTGTGGACAGCGTTGCCGAACCTGGTTCCGTCGTAGTCCGGGGTCCAGCTCGAATCTTCGGGATCAAGTGGGCGCTCTGTGGCTCCGGTCGAGTCGAGGCGCAGAACCCGGGAGGCATAGAAGCGGGCGGGGCACTCGACGAACTCGCTCAGGGCCGAATACGAAAGCGGCACGGTCGGGAATGATGAGAACGCCGGCCGGTCGATCGGCGGGCGCGAGTGTGGCGTCTCCGGGGCCAGCGAAACCATCTCGATGCTTCGCCGAAGGTACTCGGCCTGGTCTTCGTTGGCGTCGTTTCGCAGGATTCGGATCTGCGAGTCCGCCGGCGGTCGGTTCAGCTGCACGCCAGGCTCGGGCGCTGGAACATCCAGGGCCTCAGGGCCGTCACGGTCAACGCCCATTGCTGACGAAATCAGCTTCGCGGTTGATGCCGATTTGGTGGGCTCCTTTTCGGCGTCCAGGTCGTCGATCCCGCTCATCACCAGTCGTCGCTTTGCGCGGGTCAGCG
>Ga0105048_10018737_pt1 | contig 10625 bp, 5 predicted proteins | sample MAT05_FD_78382 | JGI IMG/M metagenome (GOLD analysis project Ga0105048, IMG submission 78382) | Freshwater microbial communities from Lake Fryxell liftoff mats and glacier meltwater in Antarctica - MAT-05 | ecosystem: Environmental > Aquatic > Freshwater > Ice > Liftoff microbial mat | place...
ATACCTGGCCACCCGCGTCAAGGCCGGCAACAGTTTCATGGGCTTAGCCACCAATGTGGATTACGCCACCGAGGTCACGCTACAGCCACTGGACCGCTTCCCGCTAGACGCGGCCATTCTGTTCAGCGACATTCTGACCATCCCCGACGCCATGGGCTTGGGCCTGAGCTTTGGTGTGGGTGAGGGCCCGCGCTTTGCGCACCCCGTGCGTGACGAAGCCGCTGTCGACAAACTGGCCGTGCCCGATCTGGACAAACTGCGCTACGTGTTCGACGCCGTCAGCTCCATTCGCAAGGCCTTGACCCAGCCCGATGGCAAGAGCCGCGTGCCGCTGATCGGCTTCTCGGGTAGCCCCTGGACGCTCGCCTGCTATATGGTGGAAGGCGCTGGCTCTAGCGACTACCGCACGGTCAAGACCATGCTGTACAGCCGCCCGGACCTGATGCACCGCATTCTGGCCACCAATGCCGATTCCGTGGCCGCGTATCTGAATGCACAAATTGACGCCGGTGCACAGGCCGTCATGATTTTTGACAGCTGGGGCGGTGTGTTGGCCGATGGCGCCTTCCAGGAGTTCAGCCTGGCCTACACCGCCCGCGTGCTGGCCCAGCTCAAGAAAACCCATACCGATGCCGCTGGCAACACCATTACCATCCCGCGCATTGTGTTCACCAAAGGCGGTGGTCTGTGGCTGCAAGAGATGGCGGCGCTGGACTGCGACGTGCTGGGTCTGGACTGGACCGTGAACCTGGGCAAAGCACGCGCCGCTGTCGGTGGCGCGGAATATGCCCCTGGCACCAGCGGCCCCGGCAAAGCCTTGCAGGGCAATATCGACCCCAATGTGTTGTTTGCCCAACCGGCACAGATCGACGCCGAGGTGGTGCGCGTGCTGGACAGCTTTGGCGCGCCTTACCAAGGCACGGGAACCGGCCCCACCCACATTTTCAACCTGGGCCACGGCATCAGCCAATATACGCCACCCGAGCATGTGACTGCCTTAGTTGAGGCCGTGCACCGCCATTCGCGCCACCTGCGGCAGGCACGGGCCTGAACCTATACCATTTTTTAGGCCAAAAATAAATCTGGCCGTAACACTTATGCACAAAAACAGGGTGACCACTTGCAGGCATTCTCCAATTTTTGCGATAAGCGCTATGAAAGCAATAGCGCTTGTAAGTGGTTGATTCATAAGGAATTTGAACTTTGCTTTTTTTCCGGGCATTCCAGCGAAAGCCTTGATTTGCAAGGCCCCGCAGGCGCTCAGGACAAGATATCAACAAAGTTATCCACAGAAACCTTGGGTTGACTGCAAAGTCTTTTCAAATCAAGCACTTAGCTCCGTTTTCGCTAGTCAACATCAATAGTTTCGTTCAAGTGACGCCTTACTCCATCATCCGCCGCCTGCCTGAGCACACTTGCCCATGAGCCATTGGTTGTGCGTTTTAGTCCAGACACCGGCCCATGCCAGCCTGGGGTCGGTGCTGAGTTACAGGAGTGAGTCGCTACTAACGCCAGGCACGCTGGTGCGCGTGCCCTTGGGTAAACGTGAGACCTTGGGCGTCGTGTGGGACGCCGAGTCCGGGCAGGCCACTGGCGAACTCGATCCCGGCAAAATTCGTGAGGTCGCGGGCGTGTTGGAGGGCATAGCGCCCCTGAGTGGCAAGTGGCAACAATTGCTTACATTTACGGCGCAGTATTACCAGCGCTCCATCGGCGAGGTGGCCCTGGCCGCCTTGCCACCGCAACTGCGGGAGCTATCGCCCCAACAAATGCAGCGCAGGTTGAAGCGCAAAAAATCTGCGCGCCCGGAACCGACCGAGGAGAGTCCTGCGCAAAACCCTGCCCTGCCCGACCTGAGCCCGGAGCAAGCCACGGTGATGGCCCAGATTCAGTCACAAGCCGGACCCTTCTTGTTGTTTGGCGCCACCGGCAGTGGCAAGACCGAGGTCTACCTGCACAGCGTGCAAACCGTGCTGGCCAGCGATCCACACGCACAGGCGCTTGTCATGGTGCCCGAGATCAACCTGACGCCACAGTTGGAGGCGCGCTTCAAAGCCCGCTTTGTGCCGCTGTATGGCGAAGATGCCGTGGTTTCGCTGCACAGCGGCATGACCAACCCGCAGCGGCTCAAGAGCTGGCTGGCCGCCCACAGTGGCCAGGCCCGCATTGTGCTGGGCACACGCATGGCGGTGTTTGCCTCTATGCCGCAGCTGCGCCTGATCGTCGTCGACGAGGAACATGACCCCAGCTACAAAAGCAGTGAAGGCGCGCGCTACTCGGCCCGCGACCTGGCGGTGTACCGTGGACGGCTGGACGGCGCCAAGGTGCTGCTAGGCTCGGCCACACCTTCGCTGGAGAGCTGGCACCACAGCCGCCCCGCAGCCGAGGGCGGGCGCTACCTGCGCCTGCACATGCCCAGCCGCATTGGCACACTGGCACCTGCCGACCAACAGCAGGCACCGACGGCCCACCAGACCACGCGCGCCACCGCCGGCACGCCCAACGGCCTGCCGCTGGTGCGCCGTGTAGACATGAACCACCAGCACCGCAATGCGGTGTTTTCCATCCCGCTGCTGGAGGCCATCAAGGAACGGGTGGCACGCGGCGAGCAAAGCATGGTGTTCCTGAACCGGCGCGGCTACGCACCCGTGCTGCACTGCACCGACTGTGGCTGGAAAAGCGAATGCCCGCACTGCAGCGCGTTCCGCGTGTTCCACAAAATAGACCGCACGCTGCGCTGCCACCACTGCGGCTTTACCGAACGCGTGCCCCGCGCCTGCCCCACCTGCGGCAACCCCGACATTGCGCCGCTGGGCCGCGGCACTGAGCGGCTGGAAGAACACGTGGCCGAGCTACTGGCCGATGTACGCCGACCCAACACCATCAGCGAAGAGTTTCCCGACGGAGAACCAGTGCGTGTGGCACGTATCGACGCCGACACCACCCGCCTCAAGGGTGAACTGCAAAGCCAACTGGCGGCTGTGCATGCCGGTGATGTGGACGTGCTGGTCGGCACGCAGATGATTGCCAAAGGCCACGACTTTCGGCGCATCACACTGGTGGCGGCCGTCAACCCCGATGGGGCGCTGTTCTCCAGCGACTTTCGCGCACCTGAGCGCCTGTTCAGCCTATTGATGCAAGCCGCAGGCCGTGCCGGGCGGGATGCAACGCTAGGGGAGCGCAGTGAGGTGTGGATACAGACCTTTCAACCCGCGCATCCGTTGTATGCGGCGCTCAAGCGGCACGACTACCCGGGTTTTGCCCGCACGCAATTGCAAGAACGCGAACAAGCCGGTCTGCCGCCCTTTACGGCCCAGGCCTTGGTGCGCGCAGAGGCCCGCACGCAAGAGGTGGCCCAGGCCTTTTTGAATGCCGCCAGTGCAGCGGCCAGAAGCGAGATGGCGCTATGGGAAGGCTGGGCCGGCATACTGGACCAGATCACGCTCTACCCGGCCGTGCCCATGAGCATCCAGCGCGTGGCCAATATCGAGCGCGCCCAAATGCTGGTCGAAAGCCCGTCTCGCGCGGCGTTGCAACAGTTTTTGACGGCTTGGCAATCGGTGCTGCACGCCACCCGCCAGGGGCCTGACGGCAAAGGCTTGATACGCTGGGCGGTTGATGTAGACCCGCTGGCGATTTGACGCCGCGCAACGGCAGAGCGTAGTCGCCCAATCTCAGAGGGTGGCGTTAGCACTGCTGGCAACCCGTGGAAACACCACGCGGATGCGAGTGCCCTCGCCGGGTGTGCTGTGCACGGTGATCTGGCCTTCCAGAATATGGGTGACGATGCCATGCACGATGTTCATGCCCAAGCCAGTGCCGCCACGCCCCATCTTGGTTGTAAAGAACGGGTCAAAAATACGGGCCCGCACATGGTCTTCCATGCCCAAGCCATCGTCGGCCACCACCAGTTCTACCGTATCGGCATCAGGCGCGCCAATAGAGACAGAAATATTGCCACCGACTCTGCCATCAAATGCGTGAACAGTGGCATTGATGACCAGGTTGGTCAGCACCTGGCCATAACGTCCGGGGAAGCCATCGCACACCACAGTGTCATCCAGGTTCTTTATTAGCTGACAGCCCGATTTGCGCAACATGGGTTGCAGCATATTGAGCACCTCGGTGGTCACTTCCGCCAGATTAAACGCACGGCGCTGGTCGCTGGTCTGGTCCACAGCAACCTGCTTGAAGTCAGAAATCAAATGTGCCGCGCGCTGCAAATTGTTCAAAGACAGGGCCAGCCCCTCGTCAGCCCGGGCAATGAACTGCTGCAGCGACGAGCGGCGCATCGAACCACTGTCCAGCTCGGTCTTCAGGTCCGCCAACTCTCCCTGGATAGTCGAGGCGACCGTCAGCGCATTGCCAATGGGGGTATTGAGTTCGTGGGCGACACCGGCCACGACGCGGCCCAGCGATGCCAGTTTTTCCGTCTGGATGATCTCCTCTTGGGCGCGCTCCAGCGTCTGCAGGGTTTGCGCCAGGGACTCGGTGCGCTCTGCCACACGTTGCTCCAGGTGTTCGTTGGCGTAGGTCAGCTCCAGGTTGCGGCTTTCCAGCTGGGCGATCAGGTGTAGCAGCGCCAAGCGCGTCGCCTCCAAGCTGTCGGCCAGAGCCCCCACTTCGTCGCGGAACACGGGCCGTATAGGCACGTCCAGTTGCCCTTTCTCAAGCCGGCCGGACGCCCTCACCAACTCTTCTAAAGGGCGCACCAGGCGCCAGTGCATCAGCAGCAGAATGACCAGCAGCGCACCCACAGAAATCTGTGCAGCGTTGCGCAGGTACTGCAGGCGCACCTGGTTGACCTTGCGCACGTAACCGGCGGTAGACATTTGGATGGTGAGCTTGCCCACTTTGGTCTTGTTGCGCTCGACCACATGGGTGGTCGAATCCACCAACATGGAGTCTTCTGCGCTACGGGTGCGCGTGGCAAAGGGTGTGCCCTTGTCATCCCAGATAGAAATGGAGACCACGTCCGGGTTCACAAACGCTGCCTCCATGATGGAGTTGGCTTGCTCCGCTTCAAACTGCCACAGCGGTTCGCGCAGGGCCAGGGCGGTCAGGGTGCCCAGGTGGTTCATCTCGGTGCGAATTTGTGCGATGTGCTGCTCGCGCAGATCCGATGTTTGCTCTACATAGGATAAAAACGATGCCAGCAAGACCCCCAGCACCACCGTAAACGCAATCGCCACCCGCAACGAGCGTAGCCGCAGCAAAAATTTGCGCAGGCGAACAATGGGGGGTTCGGATATCCGCGTCATGGGTTAGAGATTTTTCGCCACTGTAACGCATAGTGGCGGGCCTAAGCGACAACCCAATCGCGATTTGTTGCGACAGGGCACTTGACCAAGAGCATGAACAGCGACTAGCGCAACCCGCGCACATAGCGGGCGCTATCGAACGCCGAATCACCCGCCTCGGCCTGTGCGGCGGGGCTTGCCAAAAGACTGCGCACGGTGGGCATAATCGAGGGCGTCAGCGGTTTGGCGTCTTGGATTCGCGGGGCAGCAGCGGGCAACACGGCTTGCTCCAGCTTGTCGGCCCAGGGTACCAATTCCACGTGGCCGTCTTCCGCGGCACTTTGCCGGGCAAAGCGCACAATTTCGGTGGCGTATTCTGCGTTATCTGCCATCCACTGGGTGTCGGTCACGCGGCCGGTCTTGCGCCGCAACAACACGTGCAAGTGGGCGGCGATGGCAAGTTTTTCACTGGCAAGCATATAAGGTCTCCCTTCAGGTTCCCATGTGTTCGCGGTGCTGGGTTATGTCCAGCCCCGTGACCTCGGCTCCATCGTCCACGCGAAGGCCCACCATCAAATTGGTAAACCACAACACGACCGCACTCATGACTCCGCTGTAGGCCACTACGGCGCCCACACCCATGAGTTGTACAACGACGTCACCCTGCACCCCCGACACCGTTTTACTGGCCAGCAGGCCTGTCATCAGCGCACCCACAATGCCACCAATACCGTGCACACCAAACACGTCCAGCGAGTCATCGGCATTGAGAAGGCGTTTGAGCCCGGTGGCACCCCAATAACAGGCCACCCCGGCCACGGCGCCTATCAGCAGCGCCGACAGGGGCGTGACAAACCCGGCTGCGGGAGTAATGGCCACCAGACCAGCCACCAAGCCCGAACACAGGCCCAAGAGCGAAGGCCGCCCGCGCACGATCCACTCGCCCAGCATCCAGGTCATGGCGCCGGCCGATGCCGCAATGTGCGTGACTGCCATGGCCAAACCCGCACGACCATCCGCTGCCACGGCAGAGCCAGCATTAAACCCAAACCAGCCCACCCACAGCAGACCAGCACCGGCCATCGTGAGCCCCAGATTGACGGGCTCAAACGACTCGCGGCCGTACCCCTTGCGTGCGCCCAGCATGTAGGCGCAGACCAGGCCGGAGACGCCTGCATTGATGTGCACTACGGCACCTCCGGCAAAGTCGAGCACCCCACGCTGCGCCAGCCAGCCACCCGGTTCCCAGACCCAATGCGCAATCGGTGCATAGACCAGCACCGACCACAGCCCCACAAACCACAGTAGCGCAGAGAAGCGCAGGCGCTCCACCACGGCACCCACAATCAACGCTGCGGTGATGATGGCAAACGTCAGCTGGAACATGGCATACACCGACTCTGGCACATTGGGCGCCACATGGCTCACGGCCACCTTGCCGGCTTCTTTGATGTAATCCAGACCACTGAACCACAACCTTGTATCACCACCGATCAGCCCGTTGCCCGGCGTAAAGGCTATGGAATAACCCACTGCAAACCAAAGCAGGCTGACCAATGCCGCCGCCGCGACCACACTGGCCATGGTGTTGAGCACATTTTTCTTGCGCACCATGCCGGCATAAAACAGGGCGATGCCTGGCAGGGTCATCAGCAACACAAGCGCCGTGCTGGTCATCATCCATGCCGTGTCGGCACCGTTGATGCTGTCCTGCGCGACCAGGCCCGGCCGGGTCAGTGCAGCGGGAACCTGCGACCAGGCGCTAGTGCTGAGGCATAACGTATAGGCGAGCAAGCCCTTGAGTCCGATTCGGTGCATCTTGTTCTTTCGTGACATCCAACCCAGAGGGTGTATGCACAAGACGTGCCACATCTATCGACCGCGTAACTTCACCAGTTTGGTGCGGAAATTGCTTGTGGTGATTGCTTACCTAAAAACCACCTATGCAGTCCAAACTATCCCGTTGGCTGGGCCACCTGAGCGTGGGCCGCAAACTCACGTTGATCTATCTGCTGGATCTGACGGCGGTGATCTTTGTGTCGGGCATCCTCATCCACGAGAAATACTTGGCCATCGACTTCGCGCGCAAGGAAATCGCGGGCACGGCCTATACCGAGGCCGTGCGGCAAAACCTGATGGCAGCTTTTTTGGACAGCCGCAGTGCAGCCCCCGACAGCAAGGCCATCGCGGGTCTGCAAAACGCCAGAGAGCAATACGATGAACGCCTGCGTACGGAGGCCATGGCGAGCCGCTTCACTGAAACCCTGACCAGCCTGCAAAGCACACCATCAGGCGCCAAATCGGACCGCGCGTCGGGCGTCAAACAAGGCGCTCTTTTGGCCCAGGGTCGCGCCCTGCTGACCACCATAGGCAACCAGTCCAACCTGATACTGGACCCCGACCTGGATAGCTACTACGTCATGTCACTGGCGGTGCTGCGCTTTCCCGAGCTGCTGCAAGTGCTGCACGACGCGCACGATTTCATGCAGAGTTGGGGCTCACCCCAAAACGGCAAAAACCAGGCGGCCCAGTTACTCACCTTGGTGGGCCGTCTGGACGCGGTGTTGACCGGCATGGAGTCGGACTACGACCAAGCCTGGGCCGCAGGGTCGCCTCAGCTGACACGGGCGCTGAAGGACACCCGCACGGCGTTGCACACACGTGCCCGCGGTTTTCAGGACGCACTGGAAGAAGCGGCCAACAACCCCGGCACCACGCAACAAATCAAAGACATAGAAGGTCCCATGCACCAAGCTGCGCTGGCGGCGCTGGACGACGCCTGGCGCGTGTCCGTGGTGGAACTCGACGCACTGTTGAACGCGCGGGTGGACCAGTTGTTCTCGCGCATGTGGCTGCATTTGGGCACGGCCTTGCTGTTGCTGGGCGGCATCCTGAGCTTGGTCTACCTGGTGGCCAGCCAAATCGCCCGCCCGCTGCAGGCCTTGGCGCGTGTGGCCGATAAGGTGCGTCACAGTGCCGACTACACACACCGTGCGCACTGGAACAGCAGCGACGAAATTGGCCACTTGGTCACCGCCTTCAACGGCATGCTCGCACAGCTGGACCGGGACCGCGTCATCCAGCAGGAACAAGCGGCACTGGCGGGGGCCGCACAGGCGCAGCGGGAACTGGTCGAAGGCTTCCCCACGCCCATGGTTGTGACCTCGGTGCCCGATCACGAGGTGTTGCATGCCAATGCACCAGCCCTGACCTGGCTGGGTGACTGCCGCAGCGACCCCTGGGCCGTGGGGCTGGAGCCCAATGTACGGGCCCGCTTCTTCCAGCGCCTGGCAGACCATGGCGCAGTCGACGAATTCGAGGTCCGCTGGCTGGCAGGCGCGGCACCCTCCTGGGCCGTGCTGTCCGCTCGCCGGCTGCAGTACCAAGGGCGCGAAGCCTTGTTAACCGCGTTTGCACCCATTAACAAACTCAAACTGCTGGAGCAACGGCTGGAACTGTGGGCCAAGGTGTTTGAGGCGTCGAGCGAGAGCATCGTCATCATGAACGCGCTGCGCCAGGTCATCAGCGTCAACCAGTCGTTTTGCCGCAGTACCTTTTATGATTTCCATGAGGTCATAGGCGCAGATTTCGCCACGCTGGTGGACAGCCCACAGGCACTGCAATGGACCCGACGCCCCGAAAAAGATGTCTGGCAGGGCGAGGTCAGAATGCGCCGTATGGATGGCAACAGCTACCCGGCTTGGCTGATGGTGTCGGCCGTGTACAAGGGCTCCACCAGCGGCGAAGTAGTGAACTTTATTGCCACATCCATCGACATCACCGACCGCAAGGCACACGAGGAGCGCATCCACTTTTTGGCCCACCACGATGTGCTGACCGAGCTGCCCAACCGGTCGCTCTGCCAGCAGCGCCTGGGCGAAGCACTGGACGCTGCCCGCCGCACTGGCGAGAAAGTGGCCGTGCTGTTTATCGACCTGGACCGCTTCAAGCTGATCAATGACACGCTGGGCCACCATATAGGCGATGGCCTGCTGCGCGTCGTAGCGCGCCGCCTGACCCAGACTGTGCGTACCGAGGACACGGTAAGCCGCTTGGGTGGCGACGAGTTCGTCATCATCATGCGCCACGTGCGAGACCACGAAGAGCTGGACACCGTCGTCAACCAGCGCATGATCCCCACCATACGCCAAACTGCGGTTGTCGAGGGCCATTCCATCTCCGTGTCGTGCAGCGTGGGCGTGGCCGTCTTTCCCGACGACGCAACCGACCAGGACGACCTGATGCGCCGCGCCGACGCCGCCATGTACGAGGCCAAATCCGCCGGGCGCGACGTGGCGCGCTTCTATTCCACCGAGACCGATCAGCGCCTGCAGGCCCGCCAGATATTGGAAGCCCAGTTGCGCCAGGCTTTGGCAAACGGCGAATTTAGCCTGCACTACCAACCGCGCCTGTGCGCTCGGACCCGGCGCATGCTGGGCGCCGAGGCGCTGCTGCGGTGGAACAACCCGCTCTTGGGCCCCATCTCACCTGCCGAATTCATTCCCCTGGCAGAGGAGACCGGCCTGATCAACGCGATTGGCCTGTGGGTGTTGCAAGATGCCTGCGCGCAGTGGATGCGCTTTCAGGCCGAGGGCTTGTTTGACCATCTGGAGTTATCCGTCAACCTGTCGGCCGCCCAACTGGCCGACCCCGATTTGGTGCCACAACTGCAGCAGGTGCTGGAACGCACCGGCATGGCGGCAGGGCAACTGGAGCTGGAGCTGACCGAGTCACACCTGATGGACAACCCTGGCGCGGCGCAGGAACAGGTGTCGGCACTCAAGGCGCTGGGCGTGCAGATCGCCATAGACGATTTCGGCACCGGTTACTCCAGCCTGGCCTACCTCAAACGCTTTGAGATCGACATTCTGAAAGTGGACCAGTCTTTTGTGCGCGACATGCTGGAAGATGCTGCCGACGCTGCCATCGTGCACGCCGTGATCGCGCTGGGCCACACACTAGGCTTCAAAGTGGTGGCCGAGGGAGTGGAAAACCTGCCCACAGCCCAGACGCTAACCGCCTTGGGCTGTGACGAGCTGCAGGGCTACTGCTTTAGCCGCCCGCTGGCCGTGCCCGAGTTCCAGGAATGGGTGCGCAACCATGGCGTGCCGGTGCAGCGAAGGCGAAGCCGGGAACAAATACTATTAAAATAATAGCAATAAAGTCATATTTCACGGGGGCTATGGCCCAAACTGGTATATATGACTCTGGCCGTCGGCCAACGCCCAGAACCAGACGGACGCGCCTGAAGGCCACGACCAGTCCGCCAGCGGCCTCACACCATCAGCGCAACAGCCCCCGAAAAAGTAAAAAACGCAGCCGCGGTAGACACCAGAATAATCCGCGCAATGCGCCCGTTGTCCGCCCCAAACCGCTCGGCCAACA
>Ga0105048_10018738_pt1 | contig 10625 bp, 10 predicted proteins | sample MAT05_FD_78382 | JGI IMG/M metagenome (GOLD analysis project Ga0105048, IMG submission 78382) | Freshwater microbial communities from Lake Fryxell liftoff mats and glacier meltwater in Antarctica - MAT-05 | ecosystem: Environmental > Aquatic > Freshwater > Ice > Liftoff microbial mat | place...
CATAATCGCCTCATGTTAGCCCGACGCGCAAGCGAGGGACATTCGGTGAAATCCCTCGCTTGCGCGTCGGGCTAACAAACACGTCGGGCTAACATGAGTTGTCGGTCCGGTTGCCACGGAGGGCGACGGCATGGCCAAGGTTACCAGCAATGGATTGCGGTTGGCGGTCCTCGGCGCTGGGCCAATCGGCATTGAAGCAGCACTATACGCCAAGGCCGCTGGCTTCGCGGTGGCGCTGTACGAACAGGGCCAAATCGGCGAGTTCGTCAATCGTTGGGGCTTCGTCCGTTTGTTCACGCCGTTCGGCATGAACTCGACCGCACTCGGTAAGCGAACACTTCTCCGCGAACAACACGACCTTGATTTACCGTCCGATACGGACATGCTCACGGGGCGCGAATACCGCGACAAATATCTCATACCTCTCGCTGAATCGACCGTGTTGAAGCCGAGCATCCATCTCCAAACCACAATTGTCAGCATTGGCCGCACCGGTTGGCGCAAAGGCGATCCCCCCACAGATTCCCGTAAAGCATTGCCGCCATTCCGCATCTTGTTTCGCGAAACCAGCGGTGTGGAACGCTTCGATACCGCGGATGTGGTTCTCGATTGCACTGGCACTTATGCCCGCCCGAACTGGGTAGGCGATGGCGGCATCCCCGCTGCTGGCGAAATCGCGGCCCGCCAGCAGACCAGTTACTGGCTGGACGATGTTCGCGGCGCACGGCAGGCGCACTACGCTGGCAAAAGTGTCGCGCTGATCGGCAGCGGCTACTCGGCTGGCAACTCCATTAGCGAGCTTGCCACGCTGGCCCTCGATCAACAAGCGACTTGGATCATTTGGCTAACACATGGCCCGCGATCGCAGCCGCTGCCCCGGATCGCCAACGACCCACTCCGCGAGCGCGATCGTTTGGCAACGAAGGCCAACCACCTCGCCATGCGCTGCGATGGCAATCTCGAATATCACCCGCAGGCGCAGATCGATGAACTCGTCAGCCACGGGGCGGACAAAGGCTACCGCGTTGCTGCGCGAGTTGCGGGCAAGCCGATGACCTGGGAGGTGGAACGTGTGATTGCCAACGTCGGATACCGGCCCGATGTGGCGCTGACCGCCGAGTTGCGGGTCAGCGAACCGCGCGGACAGTTCACCACCGATGAACCGGGTTACTTCATTCTCGGTGCCAAGAGCCACGGTCGCGATTCGAACTTCTTCATCCGCGACGGCCACGAGCAAATCCGCCAGGCGATCGCATTAGCGCTCGGTAACCCCCGCCTGGACTTGTATTCGGCAGCGTAGTCTCTCGTCAAAATCTCTCTCGACGCTGACTGTTGGAGTACAACTCCGTACTTCTAGCGGTATCTCCAGTCACGTTCGAGTGCTCCGTGATCGAGTTGAGTCGCCATCTTCGAGTGGATAGCGTGTCGCGGCTGAACCCGGCGGCGTCGCGGGAAATCGCGGCCCATCAAACCGTTGCCGATGCCGTCGACATCATGCGCCAGGATCGCACGGGTTGCCTGCTCGTCACAAGAAATGGTCAACTCGTTGGAATCTTTACCGAACGCGACTTGCTGAAAAATGTCTTGGCGGTTGGCCTGCCGCTGTCGGCGTCGATTTCGGAAGTGATGACCGAGCACCCCGTCTCGGTGCGGCTCAAGGATCCTATCCAGGTGGCAATCCAGAGGATGCAGGAAGGCAGTTACCGCCATTTACCAGTCATCGACGACGACAACCGACCGATCGGCATCCTCTCCGTGAAGCGGATCGTGCATTACCTCGTCGAGCACTTTCCCAACACCATCTACAACCAACCGCCCGACCCCCACCGCTACCCAGATGCCCCCGAAGGCGCATGAAAACCAGTAGTCTATTTAGCCGCGAGGCGCAGCCGAGCGATGCCAGTAGTTTGCTTCCACCGCTATCAGCGCTCGGCTTCGCCTCGCGGCCAAATGAATAGGTTGTCCTATCACTGTACCGCTGGTTTCGCGGCGGGTGGTGGGCCGCTGCCCTTGCTGAGTTCCACATCCTCTTTCGATTTCAACACCAGGAACGTGCCGATGGCCACGAACAAGATGCCAATGGGTAACTTCCAACCCGGCATCTCGAAGTGGAAGATGGCCCACTCGCCGGTCTTGGGATCCGGGTGCCAGACCAGGCTCATGAGCGTGTTGATGAGCGGCGCCAGGCAGAAAATCAGCGGGGCGATGTAAATGCGATACCGAGCGATGTAGCTCTTTTGCCCTGCTTTGAAAGTCGCCAAATCTTCTTTCACCGCTTCCTTTTTCAACGTATCCGACTCGTCAACAATTTGCTTCTCGTAAACCGCGACTCGTTCATTGAACTCAGTGCGGGCCTCGCTGGTGGCCGAATTGCTGGCGAAGATCACGCAGATCGCCCCAATCGCTCCGGCGATTCCCGCCAGACCGCTGAACACCAGACCGCTCACCTTCCAGTCCGGTTTCACGTCGTCGAGCGAGTACATGAGAGCGACGGGGATCACCACCGCCATTACGAAGTACGCCACGCCGACGCAGAGGATCGACGCCAGCCGACCGCCGATTCCCTGTGGAATCCCCGCTGCGTTGAGGGTACTCAGCAACTGGCCACCGAAGAAAATGATCGGCACATAGGTGCCCCACGCCAGGCCAGCCAGAATAACGTAACCCCACCAGGGAATGTTCATGTGTATCTCTATCGAGTGTTGGCCAGTTAACCGCGAGGCGGAGCCGAGCGCTTTGTTTCAAAGGATGATAATTTACGAAGGTCACCGCAATTTGAAAGCCAGTGGTTGAAAACGACAGCGCACGCACGCCTTCGACTTGCGGCTAATTCAACCCGCGCCTTGCGTTGCGTTGCTTGATGCTTTATTCTTTACTACACATCATCTACATAAACGCCGGTCGATTTCGGTCGGACGTTCGTCCTGGACACAAACCATGAAACGCAAACGTTACGGTTTCACGCTCATCGAGTTGCTAGTGGTGATTGCCATCATCGCAATCCTGATTGGTCTTCTCTTGCCCGCCGTTCAGAAGGTCCGCGAGGCTACCGCCCGTACGAAATGCCAGCACAACCTCCGGCAAATCGCCACCGGTCTGCACGCCTACCACGGTGCCAACAACCGTTTTCCACACGGCACCTACAATCAGATCGACGACCTCGGCGCTTGGGTGTCGCCTTATAACGGCACACAGGATCGCCGTTGTTGGTTCCACGACACACTCCCATTCGTCGATCAGGAAAGCTTGTTTCGCGATTTTGACATCCACATGAAAACCGGCGCATCCGCTCTCGGCTTTCCTGGATTGCAGACCATTGTGAAGTCATACATGTGCCCTTCGGACCCGCTTGGCCCAAAGCTGAATACTTACTGGGGTGGCATCGGCACGCCCAACCAAGGCTTTTCCGGCAACTATGTCGCGGTCGTTTCGAGCACCTATTTCAACGAAGGTGGACCTGCCGCCAGCCTGAATCTGGATGGTATGTTCTTCGCTGCATCCAAGGTGCGGCTATCGGACGTGACCGACGGTGCCAGCAACACCGGGCTTCTTAGCGAGCTGATCCTGGTCAAGGACGGCATCCCGAGGGACCCCAGCGGCACACACGATATCCGCGGTCGCTATTACAACCCAGCTCATAGCGGCATCGGCATCAGCACGCGCGTCTCGCCGAATACATCCGTGGCGGACCAATTCGCCTGGTGCTCGAATGCTCCACCAGCATACGCACCTTGTAACTGGAGTGGCACGAACATGTACGTCGCTGCACGGAGTTACCACAATGGTTTTGGTGGTGCGAATTTCGCCATGGCCGATGCCAGCGTGCGATTCATCGGCAACCGCGTCAACCCGATCGCTTACAAGGCGATTGGTAGTCGCAACGGCGGCGAATCGCCAGGTAGTTTGGATTAAGGTCTACATTTGACCGAGCGTTGTCCGTGGTATCAGTGCCCGGCTTCGCCTCGCGGCTAAATTGAATTTCGCAATCGGTAACGCCATGATGCATGCCCTTCGATTCACAGTCGTTATCCTTCTGATCGCATGCGCTGGCTGCAATCCCTCTGGCCCGAAGCTGGCGCAAGTATCGGGTACGGTTACCTGGAATGGCGAGCCGATTCCGGCCGGGAACATCTCCTTCTTTCAGGTCGATGGCAACAGCAACGAAGTCGGCGGCACGATTACCAATGGAAAGTACGACCTGGGTGTGCCGCCGGGGAAGTGCCGGGTGGAAATCCACGCTAGCCGCGAGAAGCCAGGGCAGAAAGATACGGTCATGGGCTTGCGAGCCCGCGAAGCGTACATCCCCATCCGCTACAATTCCAAGACGATTCTGACTGCGGAAGTACAAGAGAACAGCAAGAACGAGTTTTCCTTCGACCTCACTACCGACCCGCCCGCCAAGTCCAAGCCGTGAGCGGGGTGTTCCTCTGGATTTTGGCGAACCCGGCCCGCGAGGGCCGTGGGTGGTGCAACTTCAACGTACCCACGGCCCTCGCGGGCCGGGTTCGCCAGGAACTGCCAAAATCTTAAGGTATACCCCCGTGAGCGCTTCCAGTTGACACATCACCATTACCCGCTATTACCCCACCACAAGATAGTCACTTAGCCGCCAGCGCAACGAGCACTGGTCCACGATCAGCGCTCACCACGTTCGCGGCTACATATGGTTTCGTTTTGATGTTTATCTCCATCGCTAGATTCCACATCACTTGTTTGTCACTCGTGATTGCAGGATTCTGCCTGTCCATGCAATCAGGACGCGGCCAAGATATGGCGGTGCCTGTGCCGCCGTTACCAGAAGTGATCCCAGCCGCACCCATTACCGCGCCTGCGCCATCGCCGGTCGATCTGAAAGATTTGCAACGGCGGATCGAATTTTTGGAGAAGCCGCCACCGCCGAAGAAGCCGACTATAGTTTGGACCTCGCAAATTCAGGCGGACGCGGTCAGCATCTCGCAGGATGCCCAGAATTTGAAACGCTACGGAGTGATTCCGGATGGTGCAGTGTTCCGACGTGCCCGCATCGGCTTGATGGGCGACTATGGCCAGGTGGATTACCGTCTGGAAATGGACTTCGCGCTGTCCGGGCGGCCTTCATTTCTGGACCTGTTATGTGCATTCGATATCCGAGTCTGCTCCTAGTAGCGGAGGCAGCGACGGCACGAGCGATGGTTTCGCCATGCGCCTCGGCTGGGATTTCTGATCTTGGTAGGTGCCGCGAGCCGAGCGGCACTAAAACGATGCAGAATGCAGTCCCAAATAACTAACACAGAAATCCCAACCTTGATAGTTCTTGTCCCGCTCGGCTCGCGGGACCTACCAAGAACCCAGGGGCTATATGTTCCTCATCAGCTTGCGTTGGGGCGAACTCACGGGGTAATCGGCGAGTTCCTCGATCTTTAGCCAACGCCCTTCGGCATACAGTTTCGATGAAAAGCGCCCCGCGATCCGCTTCGCATCCACGCACACCATCGTGATGGCGTACCGCGTGACAGCATGACGGATAGTCATCACTTCCGCGCCGGGTGCGACTGTCAATCCGGTTAGCTCCTTGGCAATCCACACTGCAGCGTCGGCATCCGATTCGCCTGCTTGCAATTCCCCATGCGGCACTTCCCACATGTTCGCCCAGCGGCTCGCGGTCGGCGAACGCTGGCAGAGTAACACGCGCGATCGATCGCGGACGATCACGGCCACTTCGCGAACAGCGGTGATCGTCTTCGCCTTCGGCTTCGGCGGGATTGTGTCTTGCTTGCCGAGTTTGTTTGCGATGCAGACTTTGCGAAGCGGACATTCACCGCATTTCGGCGTGGCCACCGTGCAGATGAGCGCGCCAAGTTCCATCAAAGCCTGATTGTGATCGCCGACGCGCTTTCGGGGCAAGAGTTCCTCGGCGGTTTGCCACACCCATGCCTTCCCCGCGCTGATTCGCGGATCGCGTTCCTCGCCGAAGAGACGAGCCAACACACGCAGGCTGTTCGCTTCAACTATCGGCAAGCGACGATCGAAAGCCTGGGACAGCACCGCCCCAAGGATGTAACGACCCACGCCAGGTAGCGCGGCCCAAATCGCGGGGTCGTCCGGCAGTTGACCGTCATGTTCGGAAACCAGATGCCGCGCTGCCGCGTGCAGGTGCCGTGCTCGTCGGTAGTAACCCAGGCCTTCCCACATTCGCAGTATCTGCTGCTCATCTGCTTCGGCCAGTGCTTCAACGGTCGGAAAGGCTGCCATGAAGCGATGGAAGTAGTTCACCACGGCCGTGACCGTGGTCTGCTGCAGCATGACTTCGCTGACCCAGATAGCGTAGGGATCGCGTGTGATGCGCCAGGGGAGAGGTCGTTGATGTGTGTCGAACCAGGCGAGTAGTGGCAATGAAATCGAAGTGGTCATGAATTCTAATCTGGTTCCCCTCGGGTGCGTCATCAGAAGTGTTAGTTTCCTGTCCGGCGAATGTACTTGCGAAGAATATCGTTGGCGGCGGCGGACATCTCCGCACCACTAATCGACTTCTTCTTTTTCTTTTCCTCGGCTTCGCGAATTTGCTCTTCGGTTACCAGTGGCAAGTCCATGATGGTGCTGCCTTCCGGAATCTGCGGCGTCGAACTTTCACCCGGAAGTGGATCATCTAAACCCAGCAGAAGTGCAGCAGCGGCGTCACCATCGGATTCCGCATGGACTGGCGCGGGCTTGGGTGCAGGCGCGACAGACTTGGAGGGGCGTTCCGCAGGTGGCTGCCCGACCGCAGGTGACGGCTTCACAGATGCCGGCTTCACAGCTACCTTGGTGGGATCGCTCTTGGTGACTGTCTTGTCTTGATCGCGTAGCTGTTGCGGTAACGGCGTCCCATCCGACAGGCGTTTGCCGGCGATTTCTACGCGGAATTCGAGTGGGCCCGCTTTCAAGATCGCACCGGTTGGCACCAGCACCTCGCCTTCCACATTCTTGCCGTTCAGCTGGGTACCATTTGTACTACCCAGATCGCGGATGTAAACCTGACCATCGCGAATGTAAAGTCCACAGTGCTGCTTGCTGATTGCCGGGCTGGCGGGCCTCAGGTTACATTCCTGATCGCGACCGATCAGGAATTGCACACCATTAATAGCTATCGCTCGACCCATGTTGGGGCCGGGCGTCATCACCACAAGACTGACTTTCATGGGCACAAGAAGCCTCCACCCGTGCGACCGCTGGCGATGTTGCGGTACCCGTGCCTCGGAACAAGAAGGATTATCTCGTCTACAGCACTGGCTACCATTCTACATAGATATTCTAGAATAACCCGCAACTCCGCGAGCCAATCATTACACGATTCTAATTCTTCGCGGAAATCAAATGCAAGTCAAAAATAGCACAACGCTCCATAGCACACAAAATAGCACGTTCCATGCCAGTGCCGCGCCTGGATTGTTTGGTAGGCGTGAGTTTATTCTCGCCATCGGCGCGGGTGCCTTTTCCACCGTTTCCGGTTGCTGGACTTCATCGCCTCCACCGCCTCCGGCGCCACCGAAAGCGTTCGCTGGCACGAAACTGATCCTGGCATGCCCGGATGTGGCATACGCTAGTGCGATAATCGAATGGGGGGCAATCTGGTCCGTTCGTACGGGTGGTAGCATCACGGTAGTGCACAAACCAATTGCAGAAGTGCCTGCTGCGGATGCGGCTGTCGTCCCTGCCGTCGACGCCGTGCCATTCATGCAAAGCGGCGAGCTGCAACCGTTGCCAGTGGACCTTTCGGCAGCCGATCACCCCTGCAAGCTGGCAGCCATCATCGATGCTTATCGATGGAAGTTGACCCAATGGGGCACCCAGAGTTATGCCCTGCCACTCACCGGCGATGGCTCCGTCACAGTGTATCGTGCCGATCTCTTTGCCGACCCGGCACGTCAACGGGAGTATCGCGGACAAACCGGCACGACACTCGCAGCACCCGGCACCTGGGAAGACATCCAGCAGATCGGCCAGTTCTTCACCACAGCGAATGGTAAGCCAGCGTTGCCGCCGTTGCCCTCCGAGCCAGGACGGTTGCTAGCGCAGTTCAACCAAATCGCCGCGTGTTATGACCGCCGACCGGCGAAGCTGAGCGAGATCGAAAAAGTGTTCGTGGCGGCGCGATCGTTTCACATGGATCTTGATAAAGGAACCAACCGCCTGCTCGCGCCGTCGTTCGTGGCCGCCGCCGATTGGTTCCACAACACGCGAACTTTGCGACCCGCGAAACCCGGCGATCCGCTCGATGCGTTGATCGCGGGAACTGCGGTGCTCGCGGTGGTCCCGCTTGCGGAGTTAGCCCGCCTGCCGCGCATCGGTTCCACTGGCGGTATCGATCCTCGCTTCGGTCTCGCGGCTCAACCCGGCACGCGTACCTACTTCGATGAAAAAGGGAAAACCAGTGGCGTGGGTGGCCGCAACTATGTGCCGTTCCTCGGAGTGGTCGCGGGAGTGGGCGTGGTGCTGTCGCGGTCGAAGCAGGCCGAGGCGGCGTGGGACTTCTTCGCGGAGTTGGCCGGGCCAGCGGGCAACCTGCTAAGCATGGCCCGCCCCGCGATTGGCTGCGGTCCCTTCCGAATCGACCACAGCAACGAAGCCTTGATTCAAACTTGGGAAGCATACGGTTTCGACGCGCCGCGCACGAAAGTGCTTGCAGATGCGATGCGCGACTTCGCCCCGGTCACGGATGTCAACCCCGCGATGGCCCTGCGAACGCCAGATCAGGCGCAACGAATGACGCTGTTGGAGAAGGCCGTACGCTCTGCCGCGACTGGCGAGTTGACCAGTCACGATGCGCTGACTCAGGCTTCGCAAGACTGGACCAAGCTCGATCGTGCCGCAGGCGATTCGCTGAAAGTGTGGCTTCGCAAAGCCAACGGCCAAGAGTGAATCGATGACGGCTCGATGTTGTGTCCACATCGGGCCTGCAATATCTATAATGGCGATATTAACTTGCATCATTTGAACCGAGTCCGCCATGCCGCCTGCCGTCGTTTCATTTAACCACGCCAATGACTTGCCTCGCGTCGCCGTGGAGCGGGTGCCGGATATCATCGCCCGGATGCGTGCCATCGTCGGGTCGGATGCCGTGCTGACCGCCCGCGCGGACCTCAGCGTCTACGAATGCGATGGCTTCACCATCGACAAGAACAAGCCGGACGTGGTCGTATTCCCCAGTACCACGGAGCACGTCGTTGCCATCGTGAAGGCGTGCAACGAACTCAATGTGCCGTTCTTGGCGCGGGGTGCTGGAACCAGTCTCGCCGGGGGTTGCGTGCCAGTCGGCGGCGGCGTCATGATCGGCATGGCCCGCATGAAGAAGATTCTTGAAGTGAATGTGCGCGATCGTTACGCACTCGTTGAAGCTGGCGTCGTGAATGTCTGGCTGACGAACACGCTCAAGCCGCTCGGTTACCACTACGCACCGGACCCGAGCAGCCAGGGTGCTTGTACCATCGGCGGCAACGTCGCCACGAACAGCGGCGGCCCACACACGCTGAAATACGGCGTGACGGTGAACCACATTCTTGGCGTGGAGCTTGTGCTTCCGGATGGCCGAGTGGTCGTCGTCGGCGGCCCTGCCGAAGATTCGCCCGGCTACGACCTCACCGGGACTATCGTCGGCAGCGAGGGCACCTTCGGCGTCGTGACGAAAGCCTGGGTCCGCCTGACACGGAATCCGGAAGCTTACCGCACGCTGCTTGGCATCTTCGCCAGCGTTGACGACGCCACGGCAGCAATCAGCGATATCATCGGTGCGGGCATCGTACCTGCCGCGTTGGAACTACTCGATCAGACGATTCTGAAAGCAGTCGAGGCCGCATTCAAATTCGGCTTCCCTCTCGATGCCGGTGCCGTGCTCATCATGGAAGTCGATGGCTTGTCCGCCGGGTTGCAGGAAGAGGCGGATGCGATCGAAAAAATTGCCATGCGGAACAAGGCGCGAGAAGTGCGGAAGGCCAACACGGAGACGGAACGACTCGCGCTCTGGAAGGCTCGCAAACAGGCGTTCGGCACCATCGGTCGGCTCGGCTACCCGAGCTATTGCACGCAAGATGGCGTGGTGCCTCGGACCAAGCTGCCGGAGATTATGCGGGCGATCCTGGCGACGGGTGCCAAGTACAACCTCGCCATTTGCAATGTGTTTCATGCTGGCGATGGCAACATTCACCCCATCTTGATGTTCGATGAACGCGACCCGGATCAGGTGCAGCGCGTCTTGAAAGCCAGCACGGAAATCCTGGAAGAGTGCATCCGCCTGGGCGGCAGCGTGACCGGCGAGCATGGCATCGGCGTGGAGAAACTCGACTTCATGCCCAAGATGTTTTCCGAAGATGATCTGCACTTTATGGTGCGTTTGCGAACGGCGTTCAACCCCCGCAACAATTGCAGCCCAAATAAGATGTTGCCCACCGCAGGCGGCTGTTCTGAAACATCAGCCGTGTCCGCGACGAAACCCGGCCGTCGCGCTGCGGTGTAGTCCAACGCAAAATCCGTACGACAAGTGCAATTAGGGGACATTCGACCAATGTCGTTGGAGTTGATTCGCTGTCGGTCGGCAACAACCTTCGGGTCGGTCACACCGGCCCGCCGGGCGGCGGCTTCGTGGTAGTGCCAGCGGACATGGCAGTCGGTGA
>Ga0105048_10018743_pt1 | contig 10623 bp, 8 predicted proteins | sample MAT05_FD_78382 | JGI IMG/M metagenome (GOLD analysis project Ga0105048, IMG submission 78382) | Freshwater microbial communities from Lake Fryxell liftoff mats and glacier meltwater in Antarctica - MAT-05 | ecosystem: Environmental > Aquatic > Freshwater > Ice > Liftoff microbial mat | place...
GAGCGGATGTCGCCTGGCGACGACATCCGCCTCCAAGGGAGACATGCTGCGAGCACTCGTTTGGCACGGCTAGGCATATGTTTGACTGGAATCCGTGCCTGAACCAACGATCCTTGAGCCGACCGATGCCATCATTCGCGTCACAAGCACATACAGCTGCGGGTCCGATCTTCATCATTACGACGGATACATGCCGACAATGAAGTCGGGTAATGTCCTCGGTCACGAACCGATGGGAATCGTCAAAGAGGTCGGGTCCGGAGACACCAGAATCATGCGGGGGAGACAGAGTCGTCGTTCCCTTGACCATTTCATGCGGACCTTGCTGCTTTTGTCGCCGCGGCTTCTATTCTCTCTGTGACACCTCGAATCCCAATAAAGAAATGGCCGCGAAGATAATGGGACACTCACCAGCCGGACTCTTCAGCTATTCACACATGCTCGGTGAATTCCCTGGCGGCCAGGCAGAATAGCTTCGGCTTCCACTCGCCGTTGTTGGTCCGGTCAAGATCCCGTAAGGAATCACAGACGATCAAGTCGTTTTTCTCTCGGACATCTTCCCCACAGGTTACATGGCCGAAAAAATGTAGAGATCGAACCAGGAGGCACGGTCGCCGTTAGGGGGTGCTGTCCGGCCGCCCAATTCGCGATTCGATCAGCATGGATTCTGGGGGCCGGCCGCGTGATCGCGATAGACCGTTTTGTGGAACGCCTGCAATTGGCCGAAGCGGGAAATGCTGAAGTCATCGACTACGAGAAAGCGGACTTTTACGACAAATTGATGGAAATGACGAACGGTCGCGGACCGGATCGATGCATCGATGCAGTCGGAAGCGAAGCGCACCCCGGTGGCTTCGGAGGTGCGTACGACAGTGTGAAACAAAGAATTCATCTGGATAGCGACCGCCCACACGTGATTCGAGAGGCACTCAAACGTTGTTGAAAAGGGGGTACACTTTCCGTCTTGGGAGTCTACATTGGATTCGCGGACAAAATCCCGCTGGGCACCACGATGAACAAGGCCATTTCCATTGGAACTGGGCAACCTCACGTCCAGAGATACAAGCAACCACTCCTTCAAATGATTCTTGATCGCGTGATCGATCCCAGCTTCGTGATCACTCACAAGGTCGCGCTCGAGCGGGGTCCGGAAATGAACAAGACGTTTCGCGAAAAAGAAGACGGCTGCATCAAAGTCATACTCTCACCGCAACTGGCATCTCAACCGCAAGAGTTTGCGTCGGCTGGCGCCTAAGGCAATGCACCTCATGTGCGACGTGCTGGATTGCCTGAAAAATGTCAAACCTGTTTTCGACGTTCGAAGACCAGTCGAGAATTGTGACTCGCCCTGTCTAAACAGAGTCCGTTTGACACCGGTCCGATACATGGAACTGTGATTCGCATCCCTACGATACACATCGAACCAAACGGATCTCCTGGAACATGGTTAGCAAAAATGAGTTCTCTCCGAACATTACGCGGTGCCACTCTTTAGAAGGTACCCGTTCCAAGATGTGCCACCGATTAATCAAGTTTCACGTGCGTCCGAAGAGTGGACGACACTGGCACGCCGGCGCCCTTGCGCTCAAAACGACCGCTCGCAAGCGCATTCGCACCAAGTGTTGTGGAGTTGGTTATGTCTGCGGGAAAACGCAGATGATCGTTGTCTCTCTTTCGTAACCGCGGGCCGTTCCAGGCGCGCGCACATTCAACCCACCGTCCAGAATCAACCGTGCAGAATTTGGTGCGAAAGGGACACTTATTTGCACCCTCTTCAGCCAGCGGTCCACAGAGACAGGCAGAGTTCTCGCAGGGACAGCGCCTGCGCACGCTGATGGGATCCACCGCGCAGGTGCCATCAACGCAAACGTCGGGCTCGCGGCAGGTCTCTCCGTAAGCAGGCGGGCGGGATGCCGCTTCGCCGGGGATAGCCTGAGCGCCCGAAGCAGTTCGGGAGGCGAACGTCGTTGCGATGGTCTCTAAGTTCGATCATCGATTCAACGATCCGGGATATTTTTGTCATCACTTAGTAAGAACGGCTGGGTACGGGGCCCCCGCGCTTCTGAGTCGCGCTTCTGAATAGTGTTGGGGCCCCGTACCCAGCGATCGATGCGCAGCTCGATACCGTCCTATTGTCGGTCGCTCTTAAACGGTGGCAGTGCCTCCCCTTCCCCGCTTCGAATAATCGAGCAACTCGGTGTTGATACTTCGAAACAGGTTGATTACTTCTGCACCTCTCCCGAATTCACGACTGCTCTCATCGTCGGTAAAACCCGGAGCTATCGCGGCCGATCGTTCAATGATCGCCAGATTATTCGAGGAGATCGCGTCAACCGGTAGGCGCCGAAATGAATCGAGCGAGATCTGATCGTCGACCGTCCAGGCGATCACAAAGAGCCCGATCTCATGGAACGAGTCAACAACGTCCAGGGTAAGCAGACTCGCACGCACGCTGACTCCGGAAAGGCCTTCGACTGGTGGTGAGGAGACCGCGTTCAACAATGCTTCAGAATCACCAATGCTCAGCACCGTCTGCGCCTCCTGCAAAGTCGAGCGAATCATGCTCAACAGTTCGCGATTTCTGCTGCTCACCACAAATCGTATCTCCGGCGTCTGTCCGTTCAGCACATCCAGCAGGAGTGGAATCATCTCCGAAGCACTGGACTTGAAGTCGAGTTGCACCGCGTCGGCATGGGCGGCCGATTGCCAGGCATGGGCCAGTGGTGGCGGTGGAGTTAATCTCCACACGAGCCGTGCGAACCAGGAGTGAGGAACATCATGGGCGGCATAAAGAGCATCCTGATAAAGCACACCATCGATCTCAATGATCGGAGCGCGGTACGCCAACGCGCGTCGGGTTGAGGCGGCTTGATCACCCGGGTTATGCGCAATGACGACAGGGAACGCAATCGGGTCGGATTGATCAAACAGCAATGGACGATACATTTGTGGAGGTACCATTGGAGCATTGGCCCGCACCACAGCGGCAGCCCCGTGAAACATGATGATCAACACAACAGCAGCGGAAATTCGTCGGATCGAGGAACAGCTGGGCCACATGTCTGGTCACCTCACCGGACTCCAACCACATGCCAAAAGGTCTTGCCAGGTAATCAGACACATAATGACAACGTAGAACTCAACCTTACGTCTCGTGCATCGCAGTTCCGGGTGCCAGAGGAATAGCAACCAGGGTCCATACGTGCCAATTTGTCGCAGGAGTCCCCGTGGTCACGCAATCCGTCGAGTGCTTATCAAAGTGCCATCAATCCAATGCACCGGGGCTTGCCGATCAACACCTGCGTCGCCGACAACAAGCCAAAAGGACGAAAGTCCCGCCCCAGGTCAAACCTTTAGCCAATAGTCATGGGCCAGCTGGCACCCTACACTCGGTAAATGACCCGGGGAAATTGCACGATGGGAACAAGATGATCAATCTTCACCAAACTCCGCGCACCCACTATCGGGTCGAACACCATGATGGACATCGCATTCAACCGCTCGGTTGTCTGGTCGGGGTGGCACCCGACTACACCTCGCTCGAACCATTCCTGATTCAACTTCGTCAGGATGGGGCGGAAGGCACGGTCGCACTTGTGCATGAAGAGACCGGTGAAACAGTCGCCCGCAGGGTCGTGAAATGGTATTCGTCCTCCAACCGGCAGTTCGACGACTGAATTTGCAATTGGGTTAAAGACACTCACGGCTTCATATAGAAGCCTGAGTTGCTTGATTGCGATGACCAAGCGTCAGCCAGCATCCGATTGGAACCGACGACCTCGCCAGGACCAGAGATTGCCCGCAGCCACATGAGCCAAGATCGAGCAATTGTCGTTGCGACAATCTCAGGCATGGATCGCCGCTTCCGGCGAACCTGATCAATTCGGTGCCGGAAGTGTCCGCCGGACTTCCACGAATCTAGGCAGGACTGGCACCTTCTTTACAGACCGGCAGCGGACCCACGCTCAGCGCGGCTGAACGACCTTTGACCCTGACCGCCAGTACAAATGCAACCAGAATGAATACGGAGGCAACCGCAAAGGTGGCATGCATTCCCACGCTCACTTCTCCTGGTAATGCGTGCTTTATGTCGTTCGTCCCCGATCCCATGGCGAATATCGCACCCATCACAGATGCACCTGTGATCAATCCGAGATTTCGCGAGAGGTTGAGCATTCCAGACATGACGCCTCGTTGACTCTTCTCAACGTCCTTCATTACAGCGGTGTTATTGGCTGTTTGGAACAGGGCATAACCGAAAGTGATACCAATGAGCGGAAAGATGTATCCAGGTAATCCGGTTGATTTTGGAAGAACCGCAAGCAGAATCGAGCCGGCAGCCATTCCCACAATCCCGGAAATAGTCATGCGCCAGGCCCCCACATTGTCCACAATTCGCCCTGCCGGGACTCCGGTCAGTGCAACCACAATCGGCCCGACCGTCATGACTGCACCAACCATCGCCGCTCCGAAACCTAGGGACTTCGAGAGGTAGAACGGGCCAACCACAAGTGTCGACATCATCACCGTCGAAACGAGCCCGTTCATCGCCAGTCCTGTGCTTAACACCGGATCGTTGAACATCGAAAGTCGAACCAACGGCGTCGCCGTTCGCAGTTCGACAGCGATAAACAGCCCCACTCCGGCAGCCGTTACCAGCAGCAGTCCGACATTGGCGATACTGAAACTTCCCCTCCCAATCGTCATCGCCAGTGCATACGAACCAAGCGTCAGCGCCAGGAGCAGCGTGCCCGTGGCATCGAAGCCGCTTCGAAGTGAAGCAGGCGATCCAGAATCACGGGGAAGATGCTGGTAAGCGAGCACGATCGCCAGCGTGGCAAGCGGTACATTGACGAAGAAGATCGAACGCCACCCGATCGAGGCAATCAGGGCTCCGCCAAGCGATGGACCCAGCGCTGTCCCAACCGCGGACATCGTGCCGAGCAGTCCAATTGCACTGCCGATGCGCTCCTTCGAAACCGTTTCACCGACGAGCGCGAGTGTCACCGCCATCATGATGGCCGCGCCGATACCCTGAACTCCACGAGCGACAATCAGCACCCACAAAGACGGTGCGGCTCCGCACACCGTTGAAGCAACCAGAAATATGGTCAGTCCAGCCAGCAACAGTCGCCGTCGTCCGAACAGATCGCCAAGCTTGCCGGCGCTGACGATCAGCGTGGTAATTCCGAGCAGGTACGCAAGCACAACCCACTGCACGGCTTGAAAGGAGACATCGAACGCTTCAGTCAGCGTTGGCAGTGCGACATTGGCGACACTCGTCCCGAGCGATGAGAGCAACATCGAGAGTGAAAGTGCCGCGAGCGCCAGGATCATCGGGCGCGACTGACGCGTGGTCTCGACATGTTCGATGAATCTCGTATGTTCACCCCTGCCGTTTCGCAATTCAAATACTCTCATTGTTCTTAAGCGCCCTTCTGAACGACTGCACAATCTCGCTGGCCTCGTTCGCCTTCATTTCCCCAAAAAACCCTTTAGCCATTTCGCCACGTAATCTGGAAATCTCGATGACGCTGGCTCGACCCTTCACGGTGATCGACACGATGTTGGTCCGCTTGTCGTTCACGTCCTTCCGCCGCTCAATGAGCCCCCCGGCCTCCAATCCCTTAAGTGCCCTTCCGGCGTTGCTGCGATCGACAAAGATCATTCCGGAGAGCACCTCTTGCGACTCCGCACCTCCCGCGCGATCGAGCAAGGTCAGCAGTCGCGCCTCCGTATGATTCAGCCCCAAAATGGCAAAAGATCGCTCGGCCGCCTGATACCGGCGCCGTGCCAATTCCCCAATCAAATCGAACAACTCTGAAAAAGCATCCATCTCATTCCCTACCACTGCGACTCTGCGACTTCCTCGTTATCATATACATGCGTGCGCACGCATATAATAACGCCTCCGCATGGCATTAGTCAAGTGAAGGGTTAGACGCCATTTGAGATGCAAACGTACGACGCTACATAACCACGACAGGTTCTCCGTTTGCGTGTGTCGAACCTTCCTCGATCGGTAAACGAGAAACGCAACAAATCCTTCAATCTGGCCTTCGAATGCAGCACTTTTGTTGCAATTTGTTGCAGTCGTGGACTCCGCACTCACGGTGATACGGGATCCGTATCCGGAACAACCGCGATTTCCGTCCCTTCCCCAATCTCCGCTTAACCCAGAGACCCGGCGGCCGATTGTGGCCACCGGGTCTCGATGTTCAGTTCGCTGTTAGCTGTCGACCGTCAGCCCGTCGCTAGTCACCGAACGCGGCCTGTTCGACCGTTTCGGCCCCTTCGAGTCGAATTGTCGGCAACCAGCGAAGGAAGTTTGGCAGATACCAGTTCCACTTACCGAGAAGGGTCATGCTGGCCGGCACCAGGACGCTGCGAACAATGGTGGCATCCACCAAAACCGCCACTGCCAATCCGAACCCGAGCTGCTGCAGAGGCACCATGTCACCCAGCGCGAAGCCACTGAAAACCGCAACCATGATCAGTGCTGCGCCGGTGATCAATCGGCCTGTGGAGCGAAGTCCGTACGCAACCGCCTCGGTGTTATCACCGGTTTCCAAGAAGCGCTCCCGAACCCGGCTGAGCAGGAAGACGTGGTAGTCCATCGAAAGTCCGAAGAGGATGGCGAATACAAAGAGCGGCAGTCCTGTCTGAATTACGTCCACCTGCTGAAATCCAAGCAGTTCGGCGCCAACACCCTTCTGGAAAACCAGAACCAGCAATCCGTAGGCAGCGCCAACCGATAACAGGTTCATCAGAATCGCCTTGATCGGAACCACAATCGATCGGAAGGCAATGGTCAGGAGCAGGAAACTGAGTCCGAGGACAAAGGCGATAACAATTGGCGTGTAGGTATTGTTGACTTCGGTCAGGTCGACGAGTTGTGCGCTTTTACCGGTAACCAGTGCTGTGGCTGGTGCTCCGTCAAAGGCTTGTGGAATCAAAACGTTTCGCAACCGTGTAAGAGCATCCAGCGCGGCCGGACTCGTGGCATCTCCGCTCATGAGGATGCGAAGGATGGAAAGGTTGGCATCGGGGTGTACGTCGAGTGTTGAACTCGCGAATGATGGGTCCGACGTAACGGCCATTTCCAGATTCGCAATCGCCCCCTGCACAGCACTCAGATCAGTCCGTCCGTCAATGACAACAACTGCCGGCAAGTCCTGACCGAATCCGAACTCGTCCTGGAGAATCACATAGGCATCTTTCGACATCAGTCCGTCGGGAAGCGTGTTGATCCCGATTTCTCCCTGCTTCATGTCGACAATTGAACTTGCAGCAGCCAGCAGAACTCCGATCGCAAGCACGAGGCTGATGAGTGGGCGACGCATGACAACCGAAGTCGTCAGGTTCCAGAATCCATGGCTGGAGCTCTCGGCGGTACTGGTTGTGCGGCGGCGTTGAAGCAGCGGGATACGAAGAGCGTCGACCTTGTCGCCCATCAGACTCAGCAAGGCGGGCAGAAGGGTCATCGAACTAAGAACCGCGGCGGAGACCACCAGGAGGGAGCCTGCACCAATCGCGCGGTTACCAGTATCAGGAATGATCAACAGCCCGGCCAGCGCCAATCCAACCGTCATCCCACTGAGCAGCACGGTGCGACCCGCGGTTGCACCTGTGGTTGCGATGGCGTCGATCTTCTCAAGGCCATTCGCTCGCTCTTCCCGGTAGCGGGAGACCACGAACAGGGAGTAATCGATTCCAACCGCCAGACCCATCATGGTCATCACGTTGATCACAACAAAGGGAATGTCGATTGCTTGCCCCAACAGCGCCGTTGCCCCAAGAGCCAGGATGATCGCGCCGATCGCAAGCACAATTGGCAGGAAGGCGGCAGCAATTGCGCCAAAGACCAGAGTCAAGACGATCAGTGCAGCCGATATCCCGATCCCTTCGCCGGTTGCCAGGTCGTTCTGTGCAACCTCTTTAACCTCGGAGTCGAGCGTTGCCCGGCCCGTGACGAGCGCCTGGAACGGGCTAGTGGCATTGGCTGTCTCGATGACCTGATGAACCTGCTCGATTTCCGTCGTAATGCCTTCTGGAACCATGAGTGGCATCAGTGTCGTGCGGCGATCTGATGAAACCAGCGCCTCGTCGCCTGTGAGGTAGTAGTTGGTTGCTCCGGCCACAAGCGTTTCGTCCAACGAAGTGAGCTCGTCGTAAAGATTCTCAACATATGACCGAAAGGCCGGTTCATCCACGGTCATTGAAGTCGAACGAATGACAACGATTTCACCGAACGTGTTGTTCGCCTCGCCCAGTCGCTCGCTCAGCAGCGCATCTGCCTGCATCGATTCGGGGTTGTTCGTGAGCGTTCCAGAAGCGTCCGACGTCAGGGTGTCTCCGAGGAGCGTGACCACGACGACGATTGCAATGACGAGAAAAGCCAGCCAAAGTGCGATCGTTCGCACCGGGTGTTGAGCGCTGAATCTGGAGATATCCGCGGTAGAAAAGCTCAGTCTCATTTTGTTTCACTCCTTCAAATTTCAAACCCGGTATTGCGCGTGCCGCCGAATCGTTTAAAAATTTTCTTCAACGTCGCCCTCTCTATCTCCTTCCGTCACCTCCGCTTTGCGCCCCCGATGACGACCCGGTCCGTGACGCTTCGACCCGATCCACGGCCAGAAGGGGAACTCCCAGATCACGGATGCGTGCAATCACGCCATGCAGTGCTGCCTGGTCGACAACCGGTCCGATCAGCTCCGTTGTGCCATTTTCCAGACGATGGATGGAGAAACCGCCAAGCCAGTCCGTCCAGCGCTCCTCGATGTGTCCTCTCACGTAAATCCGATAGGTGTCGTTCATTTCAATTCCCCAGCTCCTCGAATCCTTCAATGTCCTGAGGAGAGACTACGGGCGGCCGGGATCGCTCGGATCAACCGAAAGGTGCAGGCAGGTATGCAGTTCTAGGGTGTAGTTATGAAAACGGGAAGGAAAGAAAAAACGGTGTAGTTGATAGTTCAACTGCACCGACGATCAACTGAGAGCGACCGACAATAGAGCAACGATTTCTCCTACATAGTCGTCACCCTGAGTAGTCTGTCCGATCAACTCTGTCTGGTTTGATGCCCGTTTTCTTCCGTCATCCTGAGGCACGAACGATCTCCCCGAAGGGCGATTCTCTCGGAAATCCGGCCAAATCAAACTGGAAATGCTTCGGTGTCGCGTCAGAATTACAGGCATGGGGGAGCGACTCTAGATGACAGAGATGACTGGACGCACCACTGAGGAACGAAAGGTCTCTCCGGAGGACGTCTCTCCTGAGAACTCGTCATTTTGCCCACAAACACGGCCTACCGGCGAGATTTTTCGTTCCTCAACATGACGATTAGGGCGTGTAGCCGATTTGGTGATCCTGCCTTTTGCCGGTCACTCGTATTTCAACTGAAATCGAGAAGTGAGTTACGTGATCAATGAACCTAAAGCAGAGTCAGCTCTTTCGCCCGGGCAATCGCTTCAGTACGATGTCCGACACCCAGTTTGCCGTAGGCATTCGCGACATGGCGCTTGACAGTCGGAAGACTGATGAAGAGTCGATCTGCGATCTCCTGATTCCGCATCCCTGATTCGATGAGGCGTAAGATCTCAATCTCGCGTGCCGTCAACGGCTCTTCCATCCGCGAGGCGGCCGGCTGACCAACCGTCGCCACGACCGGGTTCGCGACATCGAATGACTGCAGCAATCTGGTCACATAGGGATTTCTCCCACCACTGGAAACCAAATCGCGCAAGAGGAGAAGCATAGGCTCTCCCTCATCGATGAAGATGCGCACGTATCCTTCCGGCTCGGCAAGAGCAATCGAGCGACGAAGCGAACACAGTGCGGCGGCCGAATCTCCCGCCCGATGCTGCGCAACTGCCAGGAAGGCCAGAATCTCGATTTCACTGCCGGTTCGAAATCCCGCTTCGGCAGCAGTTCGCAATCGGTCCAGAAAGCTCAACACCTGGCGTATAGATTCACCTTCTCGGTCGGGTGCGGCCCGTGCCAGGATCAATCTGGCCAGCGTGACATGTTCAAATTCACGACCATATCTGAGTTCGTTGTCAACAGAGAGACCAACCGCATTCGCCCACGCGTGCGCATCATTCAACCGACCCTGAGCGATCCATACCCGAGCCCGCATAGCCGCGATCGGACGAACATAAGGAAAAAAGTCACTCGTGTATTGACGTTCCGCCTCGTCCAGTAACTCCACTGCAGCATCGAAGTCACCGTGGATCTGTTTGATTCTCGCCATCGCCACTCGGGAACGATAAGGGTATTGCCGAAAACCGGTGTGTTCGCCCAACTCCTGACCGGTTTTCAGGTGCTGGATAGCCGCATCGATCTCTCCCCGTTCACGAGCGATTTCACTCAGACCGACATACAAGTCCGCAGTCCCGCGGACCACCGGCTCACCTTGTTCGATTGAGAGCTGGAGGGCGCGTTCAAAGATGGTCTTCGCATCTCGGAGCCGCCCTTGTGTCATCCGGATATCTGCCGGGGCAATTGCGCCTCCGACGACATCCGAAATGTTGCCCGCACGCCGCAGACTCGCCATCCCCTCGTCATAAGAACGATATGCCTCTTCCAGATGGCCGCCCCTCCACGACGCCAACCCCAGGATTGCC
>Ga0105048_10018745_pt1 | contig 10623 bp, 7 predicted proteins | sample MAT05_FD_78382 | JGI IMG/M metagenome (GOLD analysis project Ga0105048, IMG submission 78382) | Freshwater microbial communities from Lake Fryxell liftoff mats and glacier meltwater in Antarctica - MAT-05 | ecosystem: Environmental > Aquatic > Freshwater > Ice > Liftoff microbial mat | place...
CATCACCTGGTCTTCGATCATCAGCGCGGGGCGGCCGGCGACCTGGCGCACCATCGCCGACTGCACCTCGAGCGCCTGCAGCACGTTGCTGGCCGCCAGACACAGCCGTTCTTCACCGGCCTCGATGAACAGCACCGGCGCGAGGGTCAGTGAAAGCGGCACGCGCAGCTCGAAGGTGGTGCCGAAGCCGAGCTTGGAGCTCACCGTCACCTCGCCGCCGACCTGCAGCAGGCGCAGCCGCACTACATCGAGGCCGATGCCCCGGCCCGACACATCGGTCACGGTGTCTTTGGAGGTGAACCCCGAGAGAAAGATGGTCTCGATGGCAGCGGCGTCGGTGAGGCGGGCGGCGTTCTCAGCGCTGAGCAGACCCTTGCGTGCGGCCACCTCGCGCAGCAACGCGGGGTCGAGCCCGCGCCCGTCATCTTCGACCCGCAGCGCCAGGCGCTCGCCATCTCGCGAGGCCTCGAGCCGCAGGGTGCCCCGAGGCGTCTTGCCGGCATCGACGCGCTCTTCGCGCGACTCGAGCCCGTGATCGATGGCATTGCGAACCAAGTGCATCAGCGGCTCTTTGAGCGCGTCGAGCACCGAGCGGTCGGCCTTCTCGTCGCGCCCGTCGAAGACCACGTCGAGCTCTTTGCCCAGGTCTCGGGCCAGCTCGCGAACCATGCGGGGGTAGGCCTCGAAGAGCACCGCCAGCGGCACCATGCGGAGGGCTTGAATCTCTTCGGAGAGCACCACCAGGTCGCGCAGCTCTTCAGTGTTGATGGCGCTGATGCCGCGGTTGATGTCGGCCAGCGATTCTTTGGCCCGCCCCAGGCGCTGGGCGAGCTCGCTGGCGAGGGGCCCGAGGTCTTCAGCGAGCCTGTGCAGCTGAACCATCTCTCTGGCGAGTAGGCGGCGCTTGACGCCCAGCACCTCGCGGTTTCTCGCGCGCTGCACCAGGTTCGAGGCGGCGCCGGTGAGGGTCTCGAGGCTCTGCTGGGTGATGCGAATCGAAGCGTCGGCGGGGCGGGCCTTGCCTTCGGCTGACGGGGGCGCGGTGGGCGGCGGGGTGTGTGGAGAAGACGGTGGCGGAGAGGACGGCACCGATGGGCTGGGCATCGGCGCGCTGGGCATGGGCGCGATGGCCTTGGCGACCGGCGCGGCGGTACCGCTGCGCTCGCGCTCCAGGGAGGTGGTGGTCTTGACCCAATCGAGCAAGCGCTTCACGTCGGGCGGCTCGCCGGGGGCCGCTCCCGAGAGCACGCACAGGGCGTCGCACGAGACGAGGAGCGCATCGACCGACCCCGGGCCGAGGGAGAACCCGAGGGGCTCGACCACCCGAACCAGCTCCTCCATCTCGTGCACCAGGGTGTTCATCTCGGCAAAGCCCATCATTCGGGCCTCGCCCTTGAGGCCATGCAGCTCGCGCAGCGCCGACTTGCCCGAATCGACGTCGGCGCCGGCCTCGAGCGCCATCAGCGAGCGGCTGATCTTCTGCACCCGCTCGAGCACGAGGTCGCGAAATTGGTGCAGCAGCTTTTCGCGATTGGCGCTCATGCGAACCGGTCGACCACCGAGCTCAAGTTCATTGACAGCGCGCGGAGCTGCTCATTGGCGACGGTGAGCTGCTGGGTGGTGGCGAGGCCTTGGTGGGTGAGGCCGAGAATGTCGACCATCGCCTCGGCCAGCTGGTCGGTGCCGGTCTGTTGCTGCTGTGTGGCCAGCGAGATGGCCCGAACCGCGTTGGAGGTTTGCCGGGCCAGCTCGGCGACGGTGGTGAGCGAGCGGGCGACCTCGGAGGCCTGTGAGGTGCTGCCATGGGTGAGCGAGGCGCTCGCCTCGGTGGCCTGCGCGGTCTGCCGGGTGGCCTCTCGAATCTCGCCGATCAGCTCCTGCACCTCGGCGGTTGACTCGAGCACGTTCTCGGCCAGGCGGCGCATCTCACCGGCGACCAGGGTGAAGCCGCGCCCCACCTCGCCGGAGCGGGTGCCTTCGAGCTCGGCCGAGAGCGCGAGCAGATCGCTACGATCGGCGACCCCATTGATGAACTCGACGATCGACCCGATCTGCTGAACCCGCGCCTGGAGCCGCTCGACCGCCGAGGCGATGGAGCGGTTGTCTTGCTTCATGCGCTCGACCGACGACTGGAAGGTCTCGGCGCGAGCCCGGCCAGAGTCGGCGGCTTCGAGCGGCTGCTGGGCGAGGGTCTGCACCTGGCTGGCGTTCTGCGAGATTTGCCGGGCGTTGCGGGCCAGAGACTCGGTGGTGGTGGAGGTCTCGCTGAGGGCGGTGGCCTGCTCGGTTGACCCGGTCTCATAGCGGCGGGCGGTGACCCGCAGGGTGGCGGTGGCGGTGTCGATTCGGGCTCCGGCGGCGTGGAGTTGCCCGATCACCTCGACCAGACGCTGCTTCATCGGTGCGAAGACGCTGGTGACCTGACCCACCTCGGCATCACCGGCGATGACGCTCACCTTGCCCAGCTCACCCCGCGAGAGCGCGGTGGCCTCGTCGGCGACGCGTCGAAGCGGGTCGGCGATGCCCGAGCCACCCGCCCACGCCGCGAGCATCGCCAGGGCGACGAAGACGCCGGCCAGGATCACCAGCGAAACCCCGAGCTGCAGAGGCCCTGCGGGGGCCGAGACGTCGTGGGCTGCGATGGCGTTGGTGGCCGCGCGCCCCACGTCGGCCAGCATCAGCGCGGGAGTGGCGGCCATGGTGAGGGTGAACATCACCATGCGAAAGCGGGTCTTGTGTTGTGCCGACGCTCGCGGCGCAGGGCAGTGCGGGAGCCCCTCGGCCAACGCTTCGATGGCGGCCCGGGTGCGCAGCGCGGTCAACAGGCTCACTTGCATGCCGGCGATGGGAGCGAAGAGCGCGCCCGCGAGGAGCAACCGGGTGGCGGCGTGCCCACTGAGCGCGCTGACGCCGGAGAGGATCAACGCGAGGAGCACGGTGCCGCCCAGCCACAACCCGGCGCTGAGCTGACCGGCCGTGTCGGGGAGCCCCTGTGCTTCAGCGATGGCGGTGAGCCGGGCCGCGGGCGAGGCGCTGAGCTCGCCGAGGCTGAGCGCTCGAAGCGTCGGCAGACGACGCGCGAGAAGCAGCTCGGTGGCCAACAGCCAGGTCGCGAGCGCCACCACCGCGCAGACCCAGAAGGAGAGCGAGAGCTGATCCGCCAGTACCAGCTGGAGATAGAGCGCGGCGGCGCCGGCGATCAGCACGTTCGCGAAGTGCGAGGGCGCGAGGAGCCAGGAGGCGCGGTTGGGAAGCCAAGAAGTCAGGGTGGTCATGCTTTGACCTGGAGCTTTTCGAGTGAGAGTTTGAGCTCTCCGGCGAGCTGGGCGAGCGCGTCGTTGGTGCTCGACATGGCATGCGAGAGGTCGACGCCGGCTTCGGTCGATCGGAGAATGCCTGCCATCACCTTGGCCAGTTGATGAGTGCCGGAGCGCTGCTGGGCGATCGCCGCGCTGATGCTCGCGGTGGCGTCGCTCGAGTCGTTCGCGAAATCGACGATTTGCGACAACCCGTCTCGCACTTGCTGCGCCAGGGCGGTGCCTGCCTCGGTGGCTTTGACCCCGGCTTCGGTGGCCATCACGGCCGCGTTGGTCGAGTCGCGAATTTCGGCGATCAGACGCACGATCTCTCGCGTCGACGACATCACGCTCTCGGCCAGCCGCCGCATCTCGGCCGCGACCAGGCTGAACCCCCGCCCCACTTCGCCGGCCTTGTTGCCTTCGAGCTCCGCGTTGAGCGCGAGCAGATCTGACTTGTCAGCGATGCCGTCGATGAACTCGACCACCTTGCCCACCTGCTGCACCCGCTTGTTCAGGCGAACGACCGAGTCGGCGATGGCCTGATTCGCCCCGCGCACCTGCTGCATCGTCGCCGCGAACGCTTCGGCGCTCGCTTTGCCGCTCTTCGCGACCTCGAGCGTCTGCCTGGCGAGCGACGACACGTTCTTCGCGTTGTCTGCGATGTGCCGCGCACTACGGGCCAGCTCGTCGGTGGTCGCCACCGTGGCGCTCAAGGAGCCCGTCTGCTCCGCGATGCCCTGGTTCTGCTGGGCGCTGCCACTGACCAGCTCCTGGGTGGTCTTGGTGATGCCCAGCGTGGTCTCGTCGAGCTGCTTCATCGAGTCGACCAACCGGGTCTCCATCTTGGCGAGGGCGCGGGCCACCCCCCACACCTCGAGTTCACTCGGCACCAGCGTCGGCTTGCCGTACTCACCGCGCGCCAGGCGCTCGGTCTCTCGAGCCAGCTCGCGCATCGGCTCACCGAGCGCGTTGCCCGAGAGCCAGGCACAGGCCGCGATGATCAGCACCACCGCCGCCAGCACCGCCAGCGCGCCGAGACCCAGCTCGCTCGCCCCCGGCGCCGCGGGGCGCGCAGAGAGCGCAGCGGCATGGTGCAGGGTGATGTCGATGACCAGCCCCATCGGGGTCACCACCGCGATCAACGCGTAGGTCATCAGCCGACTGCGAAGGGCGAAGGTCGGCTTGATCACCGAATAGAGGCGCTCGACCGGCAACCCCGCCGCGACCAACACGCGAAGCAGCTCGCGCGAGCGCGGCAACATCAGCAGGTGCGCGATCAACGCCGAGAGCGGCGCCATCAAGATGCCGATCAACGCCACCCGGCCTGCGGTCGCGAGCGGAGGCATGGCGATCAACCACCAGACCACCCCGGTGATCAGACTGGCGGCAGCGAACCCCACCAACACCACCAGAAATGAGGTGCCCGGTGCGCGAACCGACTCCTGCGCCGCAGCTTCGAGATTCGCCGGCGTGGCCGTCATCGACCCCTGGCCGAGCTGGCGCAGCGTGCTCAGCCGGGCCTGCTCGACGAGGTCACCCGCCAGCTTGGCCATCAGCCCGACGCAGACCGCCACGCACGCGAACGAACCGGCCGTGCCCGCGGGTAGCTCGAGCGCTCCGAGCGCGTAGATCGCCGCGACCGAGAAGCCGATCGCCACCGCCAGCGATGACGGGTTGGTCAGCCAGCGATACCGGCCGCTCAGCAGGGTCACGCGAATCTCCGGTTCAGCCGTGACTGAGAAACTCAATCAGCCCTTCGGGGTCGATGACCGCGACCGAGCCCGAGGGCGCCGTCGCTGGCCCACGCAAGTGCGCCTGCACTCCCGTCTCGCCCAGTCGCTCGAAGAGACCGGTCAGTGAGGCGACTCCGTTGACCCGAGTCGCGGTCAACGCCATCACGCCTTTTGCCACCCGAACCACGACCGCGCGCTTCGGGGCCCCTTCGGTCTTCACCCCGGTCAGCTGCGCCAGGTCGATCACCGGCAACACCTCGCCACGGTGCGCGAAGACCCCCAACAAATGCGGAGGCGAGCCAGGGACCCGGGTCAGCGCCGGCAAGTTCACCACTTCAGCTGCGGTCTCCGATGGCACCGCGTAGAGACTGGTGCCACAGGCGAAGACCAGGTGTCCCTTCGGCGCGTCGGCCATGGGCCCAGTGGTAGCAGAGATCGCCGACCCGCTGAAATTTACGACGACAGCGTGGCGCTCCTACGTCGGCGCACATGCGGCGACTCTCCTGTCAGCATCAGGGGCAGGTGAAGCGACGGAGCTCGGCCCCCTCTTCGCTGCGCATCAGCGCGTAGATTTCACCGTCGTCGCTGATAGCCAGCTCGCGAAAGGTCTCGTCGGCCGACACGTTGGCAGGCACCTGAAGCTGACCCAGCGGGTGACCATCGCGCCCGTCGAGACAGAGCACGGTCACCACCTCGGGGTCGGTCACGAGTGCGCCGAGGTACAGCACACCGTGGCGATCGCCATCGAGCAACATCAGCGCGCGAACGGGTCGCTGCAGCGAGTACTCGCGGGTGAACCGGTGCGCGCGAGTGGAGGAGTCGATGGCCGTCAACAGCACGGTGCCCGCGCGGGCTTTGCCGATGCTCGCGGTCAGGTAGCTCTGCGCGTCGCGAGTGGGCCGGCCTGGGAGCTGAGGGCGCTCCGGGTCTTTCACCCCGCGCAGTGAGCCGAGCTTCACGCTGTCGCCGTGGGCGCGCTCGACCACCACCGAGTCGCCGTCGAGGAACACGCCGGTGGCCGCTCCGCCTTCAGGCATGCCCTTGCCCACCAGCGGCAGCTCGCCGACCAGCGTGCCATCGGGCGCGATGATCGCCACCGACTTGTCGACCAGGCGATCGATCACCGCAGTCGTCCCGTCGGGCGCCACTACCACGTCTTGCGCCGCCTGCACCGGCACCGCGATCGGCGACAACCGGCGGCCTTGGCGATCGACGCGCACCAGCCGCTTGTTCACCTGATCGAGCACCCAGGTGTTGCCCTTCGAGTCGACCGTGAGGCTCATTGGCGCTTCGGGGTTGCCTTCTTGCGGGCGATCGCGACCGAGCTGATCTTCGCCGCTGCCCCAGCCGAACGTGGCCACGGTGTTCTTGCTCCTGGCCGGCGCGGTCGACCCGGCATCGGGCTTCTCCGCGGCCGTCTTCGTCTTCGCTCCACTTAAGGTCGCCACTGCGGGCGTCGAATCAGGGGCGGAGGCCACCCTCACCTCCCCGGTCGGGTCTTCACCGGTTCGCCACAGCCGCCACACCGCGACCGCGGCCACCACGCCAATCACTGCCAGCCCGACCCACCATCGCCGCATAGCCGCTTGAAATCACAGTGGAGCACCCAAGCGCCACCTGGCTACGCATGCACCCTCCACATTGGTCGCGGGAGCGTCAAAGCGCTTAACACCCCCCTCGAGAGAGCCGTTTGGCCCGAAGTTGGCTAAGAGGCAGCCCATGCTCCTCAGGCTCGGCACCGTACTGCTCGCTGTTTCGCTGAGTTTCGGGTGCAGTGGTAACGCGAGCGCTTCGACCGCTGAGAGCCGAGAACTCCAGGGTGCGACCGAGAATGAGGCCAGCGCCGCCGCAGGCGACGTGGGCGACACCAGCCAGGCGCCTCCAGCTCGCGCGGCTGACGCAGAGGTCGACGCTGGCCCCGGCATCGTCTCGCCGCCGGTCACCGGCCCCGCGCTGACTGGCGAGCTGCCGATCGGCTCGACCCTGCGCACCACCACCACGCTCAACATGCGAACCGGCCCGGGCACCAGCAACGGCATCCGCCTGGTGTTGCCTGAGGGCTCTGACGTGCTCACCGTCAACACCACCACGCCGGAGAACGGCTGGTACAACATCTCGTTCAACGGCGTCGAAGGGTGGAGCTCCGGCAAGTACCTCGAGCGGGTGGTGCTCGACCCTGACCCCGCCGCCGACCCGACCGCTCGCGACCTGGCCGTCACCCGGGCCAAAGCGGGAGTGGGCTTCTCGTACTGGTGGGGCCACGGCCGATGGATACCGAACGGCGCGACCTCCTCGAACATCGGCACCTGCACCGGCTCGTGCCCCAACTGCACCCACACCGGAGGCTACGGCGCCGATTGCTCAGGGTACGTGGGCAAGATCTGGCGAGTGCCGAGCAGCAACACCGACCCCACGGTCGACTCGCACCCGTACAGCACCTCGAGCTTTAACGGCTCCAACTCGCAGTGGCTCACCGTCGATCGCACCGCGGCGAAGCGGGCCGACGCGTTCGTCTACAACGTGAACGGCTCGGGCCACATCTTCCTCTACGAGTCGGGCGATGGCTGGGGCTCGATGTGGGCCTACGAGGCGCGCGGCTGCTCGTACGGCATCGTGCACAACCTCCGCACCGCGGGCAGCTCGTTCAAGGCCATCGCGCGCGTCGGCTACTGAAACGCGCTCACCAGTTGGTCGACTTGTAGTCTTTCATGAACTTGCCGAAGTACGGCTCGTGCCCGTTGGCCACGGTGAAGATGGGGTCGATGACCCGCGCCGCGCCGTCGACGATGTCGAGGGGGGGCTGAAACCCGAGGTCGTCTTTCTTTCGCGACGCGTGATGCGCCGGGTCTTCGTCGGTGACCCAGCCGGTGTCGACGGCGTTCATCAAGATGCCGTCTTTCGCGTAGTCGGGCGCCGAGGTGAGCGTCATCATGTTGAGCGCGGCCTTGGCCATGTTGGTGTGCGGGTGCTTGTCGGTCTTGGTGCCGCGCGAAAAGCTGCCCTCCATCGCCGACACGTTCACCACGTGCTTGGGGCCGATCGGGCTGCGCTTCATCAGGTCGCGCAGACGCCCCGCGAGAATGAACGGGGCGACCGCGTTGACCAGCTGCACCTCGAGCAGCTCGGGCGTCGAGACCTCATCGAGCGTCATGCGCCAGCTGTTCATGGTGCGCAAGTCGACCTGCTGCAGGTCGGCATCGAGCTTCCCTTCGGGGAAGGTCTCCATGCCGTAGTTGCCGTCGTCGTAGCTGTAGCGAACCTGAGAGAGCCGCGCCGAAGCGCCGACGCCCGCGCCCGCGCCATGACCGGTGTGCCACGCCGCCAACCCGGTCACGTCAGGAGACCCCGAGCCGTGTTGCAGCGCTGCGTGGGAGAAGGCTTCGAGCACTTCTTCGCGCGCCCGAAGCAGCCGCCGCGCGTTCTCGGGCAGCTGTTGCACGCGTTGCTCTTCGACGTTCATCAAGTGGGCGAAGAAGCCTGGTGGGCGACGCACGGTCTGCGCGGCGTTGTTGATCAGCAGGTCGAGCCTCGGCAACCGGTGCGAGAGCCAGCGCGCGAACAGCTCGACCGAGGGCGAGTGGCGCAAGTCGAGGCCGTGCACCTCGAGGCGGTCGGCCCACTGCGCGTAGTCAGGCTCCTTCGAGTACCGAATCGCCGCGTCGTGGGGGAAGCGGGTGCACACCAGCACGCGCGCGCCGGCTCGCAGGAGCATCAGCGCGGCCTGGGCTCCGATCTTCAGGCGCGCGCCGGTGATCAGCGCCACCTGGCCGTCGAGCCGGGCGGTCTGAAAGCGCTTGGTGTAGTTGAGCTCGCCGCACTCCGGGCACATCGCGTCGTAGAAGTGATGCAGGGTTCGGTACTCGCGCTTGCAGACGTAGCAGTGGCGCGAGGTCTCGAGCGTCGGCCCGGTGCGCATCGGCTCGCCCGAGGGCAACGCGGCGTTCATCGGGGGAGGCACGAAGACCGCCTGCTGCCTGGCGACGCGAATGGGCGTGTTGTCGCGGGCCATTCGGTCGACTTTGAGGCGCTCGGCGTGTCGCTCGCGGCGCAGTGCTTTGGTGAAGGCTTGCAGCTCGTGTCGAATCGGTTTGGCCACGCGACCGGCGGCGACCAGCAACGAGCGGCGGGTCGGCTCGTCGAGTGAGGTGAGCAGGCTGCGGTCTTCGACGACGGCCTCGAGCAGGTCGGTGGCTGCGCGCGCTTGCTCGGGAGTGATGGTCTTCTTGGGTGCAGACGTCATTGCGCGGCTCTTCTACCTGGAGCGCCAGACGAAACACCACACTCGAAGGTCGAGCTTGATACCTTCGGCGCCCTCACCCGCACACGTCTTTCCGTGAGCTCTTCTGAGCATGGGGGCTCGAGCGACATGATGGCGCTGCCTTTGAACGGGGTGATGGTCTCGGCGAAGTGAGCCACGTAAGCCTTACCATCGGCCTCGCTCCGCACGCCCACACCTTCAAGAAACAGACGTTGATCTTGTGATCGAGCTCTACGCGAAAACCCTTCGGGGTCGATTCCTGTGCCATGGGCGCGCGCGGTTAAAGCCGGCCGGTGGCGGTCGCAAAAAGAACGAGCCGCACAATTTCGTCGTGCTGCCACGGTCGACGGCGCAGAATGCCCACATGCTCTCGCTCGTTCTGGCGCTCTCGCTCTTGCAGACTCCGCCGCCCGAGCCGGCCCCAGAGCTGACCCCGCCGCCAGACGCACCGGTGGTGGCGCCCGACTTGATGCCCGGCGAGGTGCCGCAGCCGCTGCCCTATCGCACCCCGCCGCCGCCAGATCAGCCCGTGCGCCGGGTGCTGCTCTCGACCGCCGCCGGAGCCGCGGGAGGCGCCGCCGCCCTGGGTATTTCGCTCGCATTGACCACCTGCTTCGGCAGCTGCATCAGCAAGTTCGACTCGAACTTCGCCAACATGGCCCTGGGCGCGCTGCTGGTCACCGGGGCGACCTTCGCGGTGCACCAACTCCTCGGAGGCGGGGGCGAGATCACCTTGCCATTTCTGGCCTCACTGGCGGTGATGTTCGCGGCCTCGTTGATCGCGCCGGTCATCGACTCCACGACCCCGAACGTGCAGCTGCTCACCACGGCGATCGGCGCGGTGCCGGCGGCCCTGGCGGCGGCGTTGATTCTCGACGCCACCAGCCACATGGGTGGCACCCGGGCGCGGTGGTAGTGCGATGAGCGTCGCGTCGTGGGCGACCGTCGCCGGAGCCCTGCTGATGGTGATGGCCTTGAGCGACACCCTGCTCTCGCGGCTGCCGCTGAGCACGTCGATGCTGTACCTGGCGTTCGGCTTGGCAACGAGCCCGCTCTGGCTCGGGTGGACGAGCATCTCTCTGGCCTCGCACGCGGGGGCGATCGAGCGGCTGACCGAGGTGCTGATTCTGCTCTCGCTGTTCACCTCCGGGCTGAAGATGAGCGCGGGCTTCAGCGACGGTCGCTGGCCCACCACGGTGCGGCTGGCGAGCGTCTCGATGCTGATCACCGTGGGGTTGGTGGCCCTCTTCGGGGTCTTCGCGCTCGACCTCTCGCCAGGCACCGCCATTCTGCTCGGGGGCATTCTGGCGCCGACCGACCCGGTGCTCGCCTC
>Ga0105048_10018748_pt1 | contig 10623 bp, 10 predicted proteins | sample MAT05_FD_78382 | JGI IMG/M metagenome (GOLD analysis project Ga0105048, IMG submission 78382) | Freshwater microbial communities from Lake Fryxell liftoff mats and glacier meltwater in Antarctica - MAT-05 | ecosystem: Environmental > Aquatic > Freshwater > Ice > Liftoff microbial mat | place...
ATGCTCCAGCGTCCAGACCGGGAAAGAGGTCTATCTCGGCCGTCACTCTGCCCGATTGCAACAACTTACCCACCTGGGCCGCGCTATTCATAATAGTTGGCCCGGATAAGCCAAAGTGAGTAAACAAGATCCGACCTTCAGTTTTAAACTGACGCTTACCTTCCAGCAAGAACGTCACTCGTCCCTCAACCGTTTTTCCGCCCAGTTGCGCTACCCATTTTTCCCTGGTTGCCAAAGGCACAATGCTTGGACTCGGTTGACGAACTGCATGCCCCAAAGCTCTCAGCCAGCCAAAACCTGCTCCGGTCGAACCTGTTTCTGGCCTGGACATCCCGCCCGTCGCCAAAATATACGATGTCGCCCTGAATTTGCCTTGAGTAGTGCTAACCGACTCAATCTGGTTGCCCTTGCGATCGAGCGATGTTACTCCGCAGTTAAAGACCGTCTCCACCTGGCCATTTCTCATGGCCTTGATGAAAACCGCCGTGACATCACTCGCCTGTTGACTAGCCGGAAAAACTCTATTTCGAGCCTCAACCTTCAGGGGCAGGCCTCGTTTTTCAAAGAAAGCAAATGTCTCTTTCACTCCAAACTGAGCAAACGGACTATGCAAAAAGTCAGCCGCTTTGCCGTAATGTTGGAGGAGAATCCGACTATCGTACTCGGCATTGGTAATGTTGCACCGACCGCCACCGCTAATATTTAGCTTTTTGCCTGGCGAGCTATTCTTTTCCAGCATCAGTACTCGTTTGCCTGCTTCTGCCGCCACAGTAGCCGCCATCATCCCAGCCGCTCCGCCTCCAATAATGAGGACGTCGTATCGACCAGGTGGTGTATTTTTCTCAGGTGTATTCATGATTTGCATTGTATCACCCATAATCACCGATAATGGCGACTATTTTTATAGGCTAATGTAGCCTCATACCGAAATTGAGTCTTGCCAGAGAGTATCTGTTTTTGATAGCGTGATGAGAGAGATCTGTTATGAACCCATCGCCTCGACTGCCACATCTGAGATACCAGATAGCCCGTGCTTTCGCCAACCAGCAGCGAAGCACTTCCACCGTCACCCCTGGTCTTCATCATCTTCTGGCAGTACCGATACGAGAGCGGCTGATACTCCTGGCCAAAATCGACCGAGCAACTCCACACCAGATCAGGCGAATGCTCCACTGCTCGACCGAGGACACTAACTGCCGCTCAGACGCCATGCTCGATGCCATCGCCACTCGGCACCTGGCGGTCACCGATTCAAGATGCCTTCTGGCATTTCTCCACTCGATCAAACTGGCGGTTCCAGAAAGAGGCGTCGGTTGAATAAGGGATCAAGTAACTCCTGTGGTGTGATGTAGCCGTGGCCCTCATAGGGGATACGGCACTTCCCAGCATCGTTCAGCAGCTGCCACTCCAACGCCAGTTGATTCTTTACAGCCTCCTTGTGGAGGAGATGCGCCGAGAGCCAATCCGCAAACTATGTCGATGCACCGACTGGAATGTCCGGGAAGCAATAAGAATCGGCTTCAAAGCCGTAGAAGGAGGAACGCGATGACTATCTGATCTTTGCTCGGTCAGCACGAGAAATTGACCTCAAAGGCCGCGAATACGAACTCGCGGACGCATGCTGGGAGTTCCACGAGCGCGTCATCAGCACCTTGAACATCAAAGTCGTCCTCTGCTTCGGAGCCACTACCGGGGCATGGGCGCGCAGAAAACTAGGTGCAAACGAACTCGTGGAGACCTTTGTCGAAGACAATGCTCGCCGCTGGAAAAGCCAACCCTTCCGCAACGCGAACGGAATCGGGGTGGTAATCGCCGCTTACCCAAGCATTGCGGCCTGGAATACACCCACAGCCGACCCCACCCACCTCGTCGAACATCTCCTGACCAATGCAGACACGGCCAACAAACGGCCGCACTGAACATGAAATCGTTTCCACCGTATCTACCACGCGCTCAACCTGAGTCTCAAAGAGACTTCCGACAGTTGGCGCCGGTTTATGGTCATTGCAGATTTCGTTCGGTAATCGGGGAACGACTCCCTTCTCCTGCGCACGGGAGAAGGGCCGGGGATGAGGGCTGTCTGCCGGGCAGCCGATTACCGAATTGATTCCGCAACTACCATGAGTCGAACGTCGCAACCACACTGCCCAACGAGCGCACCTGATCTACCGATCGCCCCCAGCATCCCAACATCTCAGCACATCACCATTTCACATTGCCCGATCATTCCAGGTCGTTTGTGCACAGTTATGTCCACTTACGACAAATTCTCATAGTAAAACATCACCGGGCCAGACCCTCGAAAACGCCAAAAAGTGTGACTTTTCGTGACATTCTGTGACATTCCTGGCCACCCACCGTCCCCAAAAACAAAAAAACGGCAGGCGCCTCCACAGCACCCACCGCTCTCAATCCAAACTCCAAGCGTCCACGCTATTCGGCTTGCGGCTTGCGGCTTGTAGCTTGGAGCTAGCGGCTGGCGGCTTCTACCCGTTCACAACCCCTCGCAAAAACTCCGGCGTGATCGTCACCACCGCCTTGTCGTTGCCACCGTCATACTCCCGAAGCGTCTCCTCCAGCTTCTCCGCCGCCACGTACCGGGCAGTTACCGGACGGATCGCGGCTTCGAACTCTTTCAGCGGACCCTGGACCACTGTCGCCGTACCCCGGATATAGACCGCCCGACTCGGGATGCCATGCTCGAACACGGTGAAAGCCACCCTCGGTTGATCCCTGACTCGTTTCACCCACGGACTGGTCGCATCCGCCCAGACGGTAATCACTGCACCGTCCCAGCGATACCAGACCGGCACCACGTGCGGCGAACCATCGGCCCGGAGAGTTGCAATTGCGCCGGTAAGCGGTAGATCGAGAAAAGCGTTGATCTCTTCGGGTGTCATGATTGGACTCCTGCGACCAGTTCCGTGGCTTTGGCGAAGAGTGCCGGCGAGCCACCGGTGTGCAAAAAGATGACGGTCTCGGATGGATCGATGATTCCGGTCCGGATGTGATGAATCAACCCCGCCATCGCCTTCCCGCTGTACACCGGATCAAGAAAAACACCTTCGGTGCGCGCGGTCAGCTGTATCGCCTCGATACATCCTGCGGTCAGAATGCCATATCCCTCGCCGATGTACCCCTCGTCGTTGAGGAGATAGTCGCCCGTCAGACGGATCCCGGAGCCAAGGAGTTCGGCGGCTCCCGCTGCAATCGCGATCGCGCGTTGCCGTTTCACCTCATCGCCACCGCTGACCGCGATCCCATGAATCGAGTACGGCGCGCTGTACATCTTCGCCCCGAGCACCAATCCAGCCTGGGTTCCCCGCGATCCATTTGCGTAGTACAACCGGCTCGGAGAAACGCCGAGATCGAAACACTGCGACAGCATTTCGAGCGTCGCCGCCACATACCCGAGCGTCCCGATCGCGTTCGATCCGCCAATCGGGATGACATACGGTCGCTCTCCGGCGGCGGTGAGTTCTGAAGCGACCTCCGCCATCGCCGCGTCCATATCGGTGCCGGACGGTACAAGTCGCGTCTCGGCTCCCATCAGGTGATCGAGCAGCAGATTCCCCTGAATCGGCGGCTCGTCGATCTTCGTATCCAGCACCAGCACCGGTCGCATCCCCGCGATTCGCGCCGCCCCGGCGGTAGCACGAGCATGATTCGACTGCACCGCCCCGGCCGTGATGATCGTGGTCGCACTCTGGGCGATTGCATCCGCAATCAGGAATTCGAGTTTGCGGACCTTGTTTCCACCAAACGCGAGTCCGGTCATATCGTCGCGCTTGATCACAATGCGAGGCGACTTCGCCTTGCCTCCCAACGCTTCCCGCAGCCGCGGCGCATCGTGCAGCGAGGTCGGCAGGGTTGCGAGTCGAATCCGTGGTTGCGTTCCGAGTGACGACACGATCATCTCCCCGGCACCCTGGTAGGTGCTGCTGCAATTCTAATGACATCCATTTGAACATTGCTTTTGGGAACACCTGGCCTCGGATAGGCTTCGCGATAGTAGCATCCGGTTTTCAACCCGGGGGCGCAGCCTGTCAATGACGCCTCATCCTGCCACACCGGGAAGCCTGCTCATACCATCTTCGCCGAGTCACTGCGGCTTCGCCAATACAGGAGACCCGTGGCCTACTCAGGCATCGACATCAAATGCGAGAATTGGACGGTTACGATCGTATGGTTGACCCGCACGCGGTCACATCTGGAGGTTCTCACGTGAAACCGCTCTCTTCCCTGGCAGAGGCGCTGCCCCGCTCCGGTATCCGCGAAATCATGGCGCTTGCCTCCCAGATGGAGAATGTCGTCAATCTGAGCGTCGGCGAACCAAGTTTCAATACGCCCGCGCACATCATTGATGCCGCGTTCGAGGCCGCCGGACGCGGCGAAACCAAGTACACCTCCAACTACGGCACCCCGAAACTCCGTCAGGCGATTGCCGACAAATACACCGAGGCGTGGGGAACGACCGTCACTCCGGACCGGGTGCTCGCCTCCACTGGCGGTGTCAACGCGATCATCGCCATGATCTACGCGATCGTCGAACCTGGCGACGAAATTCTGGTGCCCGATCCCGGTTGGCCGAACTACATCAGCGCCGCGGGACTCGCCCACGCGACGCCGGTCCGCTATCCATGCCAGATCGAGGATGGCTTCCTGCCCGATCTCGATGCCCTCGAAAAACTGATCACGCCGAAGACGAAAATTCTGATCACCTGCAATCCGTCGAACCCGACCGGTGTCGTCTTTCCGGCGGAAACGGTTGAAGCGCTCGTCAAGCTTGCGAAGAAGCACGACCTCTATCTTCTTTCGGACGAAATGTACGAAGCCCTCGTCTTCGATGGCGTGCACATTCCCGCGGCGAAGTACGACGAAGATGGCCGCGTGATCACGATTTCCGGGTTCTCGAAAACCTTCGCGATGACTGGATGGCGTCTCGGCTATGCGATCGCGAATCCGGAATTGATCCTGCTCGCCGGAAAGATGATGGAGCCGATGACCTCCTGCCCGACCGCGATCTCGCAGGCAGCAGGAATCGCGGCGATCAAGGGACCCCAGGATTGCGTCGAAGCGATGCGCCAGGCCTATCTGAACCGGCGCAACATCGCGCGCGATCTTCTCTGGCCAGCCGGATTGTTACCGGTCGTGCCGGAGGGCGCCTTCTACGCGCTCATCGATCTCCGCTGCACCGGCATGAGCGGTCGTGATCTGGCATTGGGACTGCTGAAGGAAGAGAAGGTCGCACTGGCGCCCGGAGACACCTTCGGGCATGTCACCGCCAACGGCATGGTTCGTCTCTCCCTGGCCTCGTCCGATGAAGATGTCGCCGAAGGCTGCCGCCGCATCATCCGCTTCGCAAACAACCACAGACAATAGTCGCAGCCTTGCGTGATTCGCGAACACCACATTCAAGCGGAGGCTAGAGCGCTCTGGTAGGCTTTACGGTCGACGGTAATGACCACGGACGCCAATTGGCGTGGACGAATGAAAGAGGGAAACTGGGGAATGCAACTTCTAACGTTCAAGGCTGGCGGCGCACTCCGACTCGGTGTCAAAACGTCCGCCGGAGTAATCGATGCCGCGATGGCAGGCGAAGCGCTCGGAGTCAACGTTCCATCGACAATTGATGGCGCAATCAATGGCGGTACCGCCGATCTGACAGCGTTGGTCGCGAAGGCGTCCGGTGTCCGCTCAGCGCCGTGGCTGCTTGAAGAAGCATCTCTCACGCTTGGACCATGCGTACCCGAGCCATCGAAGATCATTTGCGTCGGACTCAACTATCGCAAGCACGCGGAAGAGAGCGGCGCGGCGATCCCGACCACACCGGTGCTCTTTTCGAAATTCACCAACACCCTGGCCGGTCAGGGCGATTCGGTGGTGCTGCCCGCGGGTGTCGCCGAGCAGTACGACTATGAAGTCGAAATCGCATTCGTTATTGGCAAAACCGCGAAGAGCATCAGCGTCGAAAACGCGCTCGACTATGTCTATGGCTATTTCACTGCCGATGACATCAGCGTCCGCGATCTCCAGACGCGCACAAGCCAGTGGCTGCTCGGCAAGACGATGGACAACTTCTTCCCGATCGGACCATACCTGGTCACTGCCGACGAAATCGGCGATCCACAGACGTTGCGGCTGACTACCAAAGTGAATGGCGAACTCCGCCAGAACTCCAACACCGGCGACATGATCTTCAGCATCGCGGGGATCATCTCGTACATCAGCACCTACTTCCCACTGCTGCCAGGCGATGTCATCACGACCGGCACTCCGGAAGGTGTTGCGATGGGTATGCCGAACAAGCCGTGGCTGAAGCCGGGCGATGAAGTCGTCGTCGAAGTTGAAAAGCTTGGTGCACTTCGGAACGTGATGGCGTAACGAGGAAGACGGCACTTGCCAATCAGCCAACAGTTGCTTGGTGCTCGTACAAGCGGGAATGCGGGGAGGCCGAATGGCTTCTCCGTTTTTCATTGCAGCGTCCAGGAAACAGGTTCATGATGGAGTCATGAACGAAGTTGTGGCCCAAAACTGGAATCACTTGCAGGATCTCCTCTTTGCCGATTCCTGGCGCGGGGAGATCAATCGGTTTCGCTCTCCATATGCGTTTCGCGGGGTTTCGCTGGCGGTAAGTTCAGAACTGACAACGAGCCTGCAGCGACTCGGCGGTGAAACCGAGGCCAACGAGCGACACCTACTCCGAAATTTCCGAAAGTACGCCTCGCTCGATCGCGAAGGCCGTCACCTCGACTCGACCTGGGAGTGGCTTGCACTCGCCCAACACCACGGATTGCCGACCCGTCTCCTCGATTGGACCTACTCGCCCTTCGTCGCGCTCCACTTCGCGACCCAGGAACTCGCATGGATGGATCATGATGCCGTGGTCTGGTGTGTCAATTTCGAGGCCGCCCACCGACTTCTGCCAATGACCCTGCTCGATTCGTTGCGATCCGAGGGTTCTAACGTCTTCACGGTAGATATGCTGCGCAAAGCCGCAAACGACCTCGCAACCTTCGATGCGCTCTCAGCCGACTCGGTTGCGCTCTTTTTCGAGCCACCCTCTCTGGACGCGCGCATCGTCAATCAGTTCGCGCTCTTTTCACTCATGTCGAACCCGATCGCTGATTTCGAGGATTGGCTCAATGAACACGCGCACCTTGGTTCGCGGATCATCATTCCGGCGAATCTGAAGTGGGAGGTCCGCGACAAACTCGATCAGGCCAACATCACCGAACGGGTGCTCTTTCCGGGTCTGGATGGACTCAGTCGCTGGTTGACGCGTCACTACGTTCCGAGGGAGGCAATCAGCTTGATAATGCCCGGCGATCTGTAGTCTGATTCCCTCGGTCGAGTCGGCTCACAGAGCAGGCGCACCTATTATTATGTACGTGGTTGAAGTTCGGTTCTTTTGGCAACGTAGAAGTAGAGGTGTTTCCGTGCTCTTCTCGATGATCAAACAGGTGGATTTCAAGGCTGCGGTGGTTGCCGGACTGGTTGGTGGCGCGGTCTACGTAGCCACTGCTGAGATTGATAATCGCCTGACAGGGCAGAACATTGACGACCTGAAACTGCTTGGTCGGCCTTTCGTCAAAAACCCCGACCATGCCAAACTGGCCGGTGTGCCGGTTCACATCAACAACGCAATTTCACTTGCAATTGCGTATGCCGCATTCGGCCGGAATCATTTGCCAGGCCCGCCGTGGCTCCGAGGAGCGATCTTCGCCAACATCGAGAACACAGCGCTCTATCCACTGACGAGTCTCGAACGGTTTCATCCCGGTATCCGGAATGGTGAAATCGATCGCTACTTCTCGTTCAAGGCCTATTTACAGTCCGTGCCGCGCCATATCACGTACGGGGCGGTCGCAGCGACGGTCTACGAAAGGCTCCGCAAAAACTGATACCTTCTGGAATCGAATTGAACAAGCCACGCGCGGATAGGCTCCTGAAGTTTGCTCCAGTGATCTCGCCGCCCTTGGAATTGCTCTGGCAGCAACTCACGCTTCAGGCGATTGCCAAAACGCGGGTAGAGCCAGAGCGAATCAATCCAAAAGCCGCCGCTGGCTTCGAGCGCCTCCGCGTCAACCTCTCCACGAAGCAGACCTGGTTCACTTTCAGCGCTCCATGTCGCCAGAATCTGACCGCGTTGAGCAATTGCGACCGCCTCAATCCACCCGATTTCGCGTTCTGGCCCCGAGAGACCTGCAGTAAGTTCGAGCAGTCTTGTGGCGCGGTCGAAATCGGATGCGCTACCGCCAACAAAACGCCTCGTCCTCGTCGGGTTCCACGCCTGCCCGAAATGCGGGATGACCAATCCGCCGTCAGTGGCGATGACAATTTCATCCCCTAGATGCACCTGGGACCATGCGATTGCCTTGGCCTGGGCGATCTCAATGCAACTCTCCCCCACTTCGAGATCGTCGACGTCGACGATCTCGGGGGATATGTCGTGAGAAAGCGGATGAACATCGGCGACCCCTTCAAGCAGCCGCCCAAGTTCCTGAATTTTCGCCTGGTTTCTTGTGGCGGCTGTGATTTGCAACAACGAGATTCCGGTGACCCTATCTCTTCAACGTCGCCGCAACGGCTTCGATCGCCGAAACTCCGCTCTGGTCTGCACCATGCGCTGTCGAATAGAAATCGGGCGAGGTCGCTTCGCCCGCCCAGAAGAGCCTGTTATCGATCTGAGTTGTCAGATCCTTCCTGAGATGTGCCTTTCCAGGGCGAGCAGCACCGTACGCTCCCCGAATCCAGGGTTCGGTTTGCCAGGTTGTGCAGGCGGATTTAGTGATCTTCTTTTCAATATCGCTCCCGTAGACGCTTTTCAACGCATTGAGACCAACATCGATGATTGCCGCACTTCCCTCGCGCTCGGCTGCTGCGCCAAGCTCCCCCGCGAGGTAACCATTCGCGAGGTCGTATCCAAAGGGGCGCAGCTGAAAGTACATTCCCTGACGATCGCCGGCCCGAGCCCACAAACTGGCGTGTTCCCTGGGGCCGAGTTCACGACCATCGAGGGCGAAACATACCTTGTTCGCATTTCCGAGTTGAATCGCGTCAAAAGCTTCCAGCTTCCAGGCTGGCAATGGCGGATCGAATGTGATTACCTCATCCTGGATGATCCTGGTCGAAACGGTAATCACAACAGTGCCAGCGTCGATCGTTCCGTTTCCAGTCGAGACTCTGACACCGGCTCCATTCCACTCGATTCGCGTCACCGGGATCGAAAGTTGAACGGGCACCTCTTTGCCTCGTCGCGCGATGATCGCGCCATACCCCTCAGCCACCGGCCAATTGTTATCGGTATCGCGGTAACTGACGCCATCGAGCGTCGACATATCTTCGACTGGAACACTCCACTCGCCCGCGACTGCGCCTCTGAAGATCGGGTAGTACGGGTGGTCATCATCGACAAGCGTGGCAACCGACACATCGAGCCCCTTGGATCCGGTCGCAAAGACTTTGGTCCAGCATGCTTCTACATAGTCATATGCGAGTTGCGCATCCGCGTCACTCAAGAATGTACCGTTCAGGAAGAGCAAAGCTTCAGGGTCTTCCTTGAGATACGTAAATCCATAAGTATCGGCCAGTTCGCGCATGGGATTAATATCGGCCGAATGCAGCCAATGGCAACCACGATCCCAGGGCACGGCAAACGTGGACGAATCCGTATGGGCGCGTCCTCCAATTCGATCCATCGCCTCCACCACCACAAACGATAGACCCAGTTCACTCGCCCGCCGGCCGGCAGCCAGTCCAGCAGCACCCGCACCGACGATTACAACATCGAACGATTGATTAAAGTTCATCGAAAACCTATCTCCACCATTTCAAATGCCAGACAACGGGATCATATCGTTACGGCCGAATCACCTAAGGCGCTCGATCACGATCCCTGAACGCGGAATCGCGTCTCCTTACTGACGATGCGTTCGACGGTGCCGATGATACGACCGAGCCCGAACGTCTCTTCGCCTGAGAGGCAGAACGCGACGCTCTTTCCCGCGGCAGGCACGGAAAGGCTTTCTGTCTCAACCCAGAGTTCAGGTAAATCTGACGCATGTACGAAGAGCCGTTCACCAGGAATATCACCCGGTTCGGCCGGACCGGAGATAACACGAGCCGCCGCCAAATAGACCCTGACTGTCATCTCTAACCCCCACCTCGAAAACGAACGACCGATCCAAACTCATTCCAGTATCTCGTGAATGCGCGGAATTACGACGAGAGAGCGGCCACGCCAAGCTGAAAGAGCCACTCGGGAGCGGCAAACAGATCAGGTAGTACCACGTCAGGTGCAACAGGAAATTCGAGTACATGACTCGATTCATTCGGCACTGCAATAACGGTCATTCCGGCAGCTTTTCCAGCGGTTACACCATTGGGTGCATCCTCGAACACAATGCATCGCTCAGGATCGACTCCAATCCGCTCGGCCGCGGCAAGAAAGAGATCAGGCGCGGGTTTGCCGTGAGCAACTTCGTCTCCCGTGACTTCGGCATCGAAGAGCCCGGTGAGACCTGTTTCGCTCATTGAAATAGTTGCGTGAGATCGCATACCTGATGTCGCCAATGCCAACTTCAAACCTGCCAATCGACCAAAGGCAATGATCTCAAGGGC
>Ga0105048_10018749_pt1 | contig 10623 bp, 12 predicted proteins | sample MAT05_FD_78382 | JGI IMG/M metagenome (GOLD analysis project Ga0105048, IMG submission 78382) | Freshwater microbial communities from Lake Fryxell liftoff mats and glacier meltwater in Antarctica - MAT-05 | ecosystem: Environmental > Aquatic > Freshwater > Ice > Liftoff microbial mat | place...
AGAGCGTCACGCCGGTCATGTCGAGGGTGGCGCCGCTGACGTTGACGATCTCGACGAACTCATCGTCGGTCGCGTTGCGCGCGCCGTCGCCGTTCGCGTCGCCCGCGAGGTCGGTCGCCAGCGAGCCGGCCGGATCGCCGTGGATCTCGTTGATCACCAGATCGCCCGCCACCGGCGCGCGACGCGGGCCGCAGAACACGCGCTGAATGCGGCCGCTGATGGTCGGAGTCACGGTGCCCTGCGCGGTCACGTAGCCGGCGAGCACGTCGGCCGCGAGCTCGCGAGACGCGCCCTGTCCGTCGGCGAGCGCGGTGTAGCCGTCGCCGCCGCCGTTGATGAAGTCGATGACCGCCGCGCTGTACATCGTGTTCGCACCGTTCACGACCGGCGTGCCGTCGTTCAGCGTCAGCGAGAGCACGCGCGAGCCCGGGGCCGCGCTGGCGGTGTACGTGAAGCGGATGCCGGAGACCTGCGCGAAGCGTCCGTTCGACGCGGGCATCGCGCTGACGCCGTTCTCCATCGAGGCCCACAGCTGCGCGCCGGTCACGTTGCGCGTCACGACTACGTTGCCGAACGGCAGCACGGTGTACGCGTCGCCGACCACCAGATCGTACGGCGGGCCGACCGCGTAGCCGGGCGACTGGCGGCGGAGCGCCATGTTCATCGGCAGGTAGCTCGAAGGGACGGGCGCGCGGAGGCCGCCGCCGTTGGTGAACGCGACCTGCGTCTGGTAGCGGGCGCGCATCGCGTCGGTCACGAGGTTGCCGAGCGCCGTCTCGCCGACGCGTTCGATGTTGTTGGCGCGCGGGAACTCGCGGGTCGCGATGCCCATCGGCTGATCGAGCTGCGCGGCGACGCGGGTACGGAAAGGCGCCATCGCCGTCTCGATCGCGCCGTCGATCGGCACGCCCGTGCGCGGCGTGATGAGGTTGGCCGAGGTCACGGTGACCGCGCCGCCCGCGGCCACGTCGAGGCGCACGCGCGCGTAGGTGCGGCCCTTGCTGCCGTTCTCCATCACGCGCTGGCCGTTGACGACGTAGTTGACCTCGCGATCGGTGTGATCGCCGAAGATCACGTGGAAGCCGGTCACCTGCGCGGCGAAGTCGATCAGCGGTCCCTGCCAGGTCGCGGTGCTGGTACCGACGGTCGCGCCCATGTGGACGAGCGCCACGAACACCTGCGCGCCGGCGGCCTGGGCGTTGGCACGCGCCGCCTGCGCGGCGGCGACTGGCGGAGACACGGTCATGGTGCCGAGCCGACCGGCCGGTAAGAGGAGCGCGGCGTCGGCGTTGGTGATGCCGATGAACGCGACCTGCACGCCACCCACCGTCGCGATGTAAAAGGGCGCGGCGACGTTCGTCAGGTTGGAGCCGATGTTCGCGAGGTTCGACGAGACGTACGTGTATTGCGAGAGGCCGATCATCCGCTGCAGGTGGGTCAGGCTCTTGTCGAAGTTGTGGTTGCCGAGGGTGTCGACGTCGAGGCCCATCATGCTGAGGGCGAGGACCGCCGGCTCTTCGTCATGGAACGCGGAGAGCGGCGGCGACGCGCCGAACGAGTCACCGCCGGCGACGATCAGGGTGTTCGGATTGGCCAGCTCCTCGCGCCGGAAGTAGGTCGACAGCGTGGACGCGCCGCCGATGGCGATGGTGCTGCCGGTGGCGGGCGCGATCGGATCGATCTGCGCGTGCCAGTCGGAGATGTCGATGAGCTGGATGGAGCCGCTTCCGGGCGCCCCGCCATCGACGGCGGTCGTGGTGGCGTCTTCGTTGGCGGTGGCGGCGGCGTCGGCGTTCACGGCGGTGGCCGCGTCATCGTTGGCGGTGGCGGCCGCGTCGTCGCTGCCGGGCGCCGCGTCGGGGGTCATCGCCGAATTGGCGTCGCGATTCACGCCGGTGGTGGCGTCCCTGTTGGCCTGTCCGGTGTCGCGCCGGGGCGTCGCGTCGGGGAAGGCGGTCACGTCCTCACCACAGGCGGCCAGCGCCATGAAACCGAGGAGAAGAGACGATCTCAGGTGAACCACGGTCGAGGCGCGTCTCACGCAGAACGCGCTACAGTCAACCACGGATGTCGCTGTTCGATACCGACGCTTTCAACCGCGCCTTGTTCTATCCCCAGCCCATCACCTCACCTGCGCCCGCAGGCGCGGAGGACGTGCGCGTGGGCCCGGAGCGACTGCACCTCCGCATCTACGGCCCGCCGTCGCGCGCGGTGCTTTTGCTCTTCCACGGCAATGGCGAGGTGGTCGCCGACTACGACGAGCTCGCGCCGCGCTACGCCGAGAAGGTCGGCGTGTCGCTGGCCGTGATGGACTATCGCGGCTACGGCCAGAGCGGCGGCGTCCCCACGCTGCGCAGCGCGATCGCCGACGCGCAGCCGGTCCTCGACGCCGTCATCGGGCGCGGCCTCCCGGTCATCGTGATGGGTCGTTCGCTGGGCGGCGCGCTCGCCGCCGAGCTCTGCAAGGTCGAGCGCCCCGAGGTGAAGGGCTTCGTGTTCGAGAGCGCTCCGTCGAACCTCGAGGGCATCGTCGCCCGCCGCGGAATCCGCGACAAACCGACGCTCGAGGATCGCGCGGTGTTCGATCCGCTCCCGAAGATGGCGCGCTGCAAGACGCCCGCGCTGGTCATGCACGGAGAGGAGGATGCGCTGATCTCGATCGATGAGGCGGTGCAGACGATGAGTGCTCTGCCGAACGGGAGGCTCGTGCGGATCCCGGGGAGGGGGCATAACGATGTTTCGGAGCATCCGTTGTACTGGGAGGCGCTCGGGGAGTTCGTGCAAGCGCGGTTCCGGCGGCGGAGCAGCTACGGTCCTGCGGCGCCCTGAAAGCTACAGCTCCTGGATCCGCGGCATCACGATGATCTCGAGCCGCCGGTTCTGCGCCCGCCCTTCCTTCGTCTCGTTCCCCGCGATCGGGTCGAATTCTCCGTACCCGGCGGCCGCCAGCTGGTGCGCCGGGATCCCGCTCGCGACCATCACCCGCACCACCTCGAGCGCGCGCGCGGTCGACAGCTCCCAGTTCGACTTGAACGCGCCGCCCTTGCCGAGCGGCATGTTGTCGGTGTGACCCGCGACGACGAACTCGCGATCCTGCACGGTCTCGAGGACCTCGATCACGGAGACGAGCGCGTCCGTACCTTCCTTGAGGAGCCTCGTGCTGCCGGGTGGGAAGAGGATCTCGTCGGGCAGCTTGAGGGTCATGCGGCCTTTGCGCTTCACGACCTGGATGCGGCCGGCGTCGATCATGTCCTTCAGCTTCTCGGCGATCGCGCGGAACTGGGCGGCGTCCTTCTCCGCCTGGGCGCGCTGCTTTCGCAGGAGCTCGAGCTCCATGAGCGTGTTCTTGAGCTGCGTGCCCATGTCGCTCTTGGTGAAGTCGACGTCGAGGCCGAGCAGCTTGAGCTCGGTCTCGATCGCGCCAATGCGGTCGACGCTGGCGGTGAACTCGGACTGGCAGGTGGCGCGCATCTTCGCCATCTCGGCGTCGTAGACCACCTTCTCCTTGTCGAGGTTCTGCTGCACCAGCCGGCGGTGCTCCTCGAGCGAAATCCCGCAGCCGAAGCCGAGAGACACGACCAAGAGGAGGGGAGCGTGACGCATCCCTCCGTTGAACCACGGACAGGAGTCGCCGTCGAGGACTAGCGCTTGAGGTCTTTTGCAGCGCTGCGTACGAGCGCGCGCGCCAGGGAATAGTTGTCGCCGAGACTCACCGTCGCGGGCGCGTCTGGAACGTGGTGAGGCGCGCCGCCGGTCGTCATGCCGCCGCTGTCGGCGTGGAACTCGGCGCGGAACGCCTCGCCCGGAGCGGTGCCCATCGAGAGCACCGCGTGCGGCTCGAGGCGCGCGATCGCCTTCTGGATCGAGCGCGGATCGGCGCCGTCGATCGCGTGATCGTCGACCGGCAGCCGATGCGCCTCGATGATGACCGTGCGCTCCTTGCTGGAGACGGAGTCCTTCACCCGGTACTCGTACGCGCGGGACTCGACGCCCTCGACCGACTTCTTCTTCAGCAGCCGCCCGCCCGACGAGAGCAGCCGCTTGCCGAAGGCCTCCTTCATCGCCGCGTCGATGTTCTCGACGTGCGTGGTGAAGTCGCCGGTGGGGTTGTTCTTGATCCAGTCGAACGGTCCGTAGCCGGTGAGCAGGATCTTGATCGGCCCGCTCTTCACGTTCGGCAGCGCGTCCTCGAAGTAGCCGCGCAGCGCGGCGCCCACGACCTTGCGCGTGCCGGCGTGGCGCGCCGCCTCGGTGTACGTGTCGCTCGCGTCGCCGCTCAGGTGCGCGTCGTGCGGGACGTGGAGGAAGCCGACCAGCGCCTCGCCGCGCGCGTTCTTCTGCACCGAGCTGCCGGGCTTTGCGGCCTCGGTCTGCGCGCTGAAGAAGAGGTGCTCGCAGTAGAAGTCGCCCGGATCCGTGCCGTGCTCGACCTTGGCGCCTTTTCGCGAGAACAGGATCTCCGGCAGGCCCTCACGCGGCGACAGCGGAGCGATCGGCGCGATCACCGTCGTGCCCGCCGGGCCCATCGCGTCGACGGTCGTCGGCGTGTTCTTCGGCGCCGTCGGTGGCGCGGGCGGAGCGACCGGCGGACGGGTGATCGGACCAGGATCGATGTGCGAGCCGATGCGAACCAAAGCCGCTCATCGTAGCCCGAAATTGAGCGCCAGATAAGCCTTCGTGCGCGGAGAGGCCTCGGCGATGAGCGCCTTGGCCCGTGCGACCACCGCGGCCGCCTCGCCAAGGTCGACCTCCTTGTCGGTCACCGCGCGGAACAGCAGGCACTCGTGGCGCTGGCAGGCCTGCGGTCGCGCCTCGTACACCGTGCAGCACGTGCCCGCGAGCGCGGGGCACTTCTGGCGAAACGCGCGCGACCCGTCGGCGCGCGTGATGATCGGGAGGATCGAGGGGACGTCCTCGTCCGTGGCGAGCGGAACGATCGTGAAGAGCGAGCCGTCGCAGCAGAGCCCGCAGGTCTGGCAGACATCGCTCATCGACATCCGCGCATCATAGCGGACGCTCACCCTCGATGTAAGCGGAGGCAACGTTGCCTCGAGCGCAACGTTGCCGCCAGGGGCCGCGCGATCACCGTGCTACGGTGGAGATCGATGCAGGTCGTCTTGGTCGCGGTGATGGGAGGGAAGGCGGGCTCGTTGCTCGACACCGTCGAGGCTCTCCACCGCGAGCGGAAGATGCAGGTCGCGGAGGCGTTCGTGATCGTCGGGCGGCGCGAGATGGAGCGCGTGCACGCGAAGATACTCGACGCCGGCACCGGGCTCGATCGGCTGCGCGAGAAGATGGGCGACGCGGCGCTGCTCGATCACGATCGATTTCATCTGCGCATCGCCCGCCGCCCGAACGGACAGATCCTCGACGAGGACATCCATCCCAGCGACGCGGCGTGCTTCCGCGAGGCGCTGTGGCGCACGACCGGCGACGCGATCACGCTGGCGGGCGCGCGGCCGGTGGTGTTCGTGCTGCTCCCCGATCTGCGGCGATCGGCCACCGCGGTGTCGACCGCGATCTTCCAGCTGCTCGGGCGCGACGGCGACGTGCTGTTCGACGCGCGCGACGATCTGTACCCAGGGAAGCGCGTCGCGCTGATCGAGCTCGAGCTCCTGAAGCTCGGCGGCAAGCTCGAAGGCACCGTGCTCACCAGCTTCCAGTCGGCGCTCGACGCGGTGCGAGCAAGGGACGAGCGTGCGCCCCCGCTGGTGCGCATCGATCTCGCCGAAGGATGGGTCGACGTCGACGGCCACCTGGTCGATCTCTCGCCCGCAGAGCGCCTCTGGTACGCCTATCTCGCGTGGTGGCGCGCCGATCGCCCGGATGGCTGGGTGCTGGTGGGGCGCGATGGGCACGAGGAGCTGCTGGCGTTCTTGCGCCGCGTCGGCGCGCGCCGGCGCACGAGCGAGATCCGATCGAAGCCGCTGCGCCAGCTCCTCGAGGCCGAGTCGGTGGACGACGACGATCTGCGCAACCTGCGCGGCAAGACCGTGCAGCGCATGAAGCGCTGGTGCAGCGAGCACGCACCAGACTGGGCGCAGCTCCTGGTGCCGCAGACCGACGGGAACGGACATCAGCGCATTGCGCTCACCGCGCACCGCATCGAGATCCGCGGCTTGCCGGTCCGTTGATTCGCAACGTTGCCGTCGCGCGCGCCATATCCCGCGCGTGTTTCGATGGCGACATGGAGAAATCGACACACGGACAGACGGTGACGCGCGTTCGCCTGGTGGCGCTCGGTCACCTCCAGCCGCAAGAGATCGAGCGCCTGCTCGCGCCGAAGCCGGAGCCCGCGCCGGTGCCGGTGCCGGTGCCGGTGCCGGTGCCCGTGAAGAAGCTCCCGGTGTTCGAGGCCGAGATCGAGCCGCTCGACAAGCCCAACGACAAGCCGATCAAGCTCGGAAACGAGGTGCTGATCGGCCGCTCGAAGACCTGCGACTTCGCGCTCCCGTCGGCGAAAGTCTCGCGCCAACACGCGCGCCTGCTCGCCACCGGTGACGCGCACGTGCTCGAAGGTCTCAACAGCGCGAACCACACGTTCAAGAACGGCGAGAAGATCGGCGAGCCGGTGAAGCTGGTGGACGGCGACGAGATCGCGGTCGGTGACGTGATGTTCCGCTACCGCGTCACCTCCGGACGCCCGCGCACGCCTCCGCGCCGCGCGGTCTAAAGTCCTGGAGCTCGTGCGCCTCCGCCCGGGTGACCGAGTACCAGCGACTCAGCCCATCTTCGGGGCGGTCTGTGCCCACGCGGGGACCGCGAGCAAGCGGGTGTTCCAGGCGCGGATGTTGGCGTAGCTCTCGAGCGGGATCTTGGAGTACGGCTCGAAGCCGAGGCCCGCGCCGACGTAGAAGTCCGCGAGGGTCATCTCGTCGCCGAGCAGCCACTTCTTGTTCGCGAGGTGCGCATCGATGACCGGCGCGAAGGTGTGGAAGTCCTTCGTGGCCTTCTCGAGCAGCGTCTGATCGGCGGTCTGCTTCATCATCATCTTGAGGCCGTTCTCCCAGTTGAACGTGCCGACCGCCGGGCCGAAGTGCGACGCGTGCCAGCTCATCCAGCGGGTCGCGTCGGCGCGGCCGCGCGCGGTGGTCGGCCAGAGCTTCTGGTCGGGCGTGCTCTCGCAGAGATAGGTGGCGATGGCCATCGACTCCCAGAGCTTGAAGTCACCGTCCACGAGGACCGGGACCTTGTGGTTCGGATTGAGCGCAAGATAGTCGGGCTTCATGTGCTCGCCCTTGGTCATGTCGACCGGCACGAGCTCCACCTTGGTGAGACCGAGCTGCAGCGCAGTGGCCCAGGCGCGGCGGGCATTGGGGGAGTACGGGTTGTAGAGGTCGTAGCCCCGAACGGAAAAACGATCAAGCGAGCCGCGAAAAGGTTAATATCGAGCCCGGACACCATGGACTTCAAGGACTACTATCAGACGCTCGGCGTCGAGCGCACGGCGAGCGCGGACGACATCAAACGCGCGTACAAGAAGCTCGCGCGCAAGCTCCATCCCGACGTGAACAAGGAGCCCGGCGCGGAGACGAAGTTCAAGGACGTAGGTGAGGCGTACGAGGCGCTCGAGGATCCCAAGAAGCGCGCGGCCTACGACGACGCGCGGGCGCGACGCGAGCGCGGCGAAGAGTTCCAGCCGGCCGCGGAGGACTTCGACCTCGGCGGTGAGGGCGTCGACTACAGTGACTTCTTCGAGCAGCTCTTCCGCCAGCGGAGCGGAGGTGGTGGCGCGCGCCGCCGTCGCCCGGCCGACACGCGCGGGCAGGATCAGCACGTCGCGATCGAGATCAATCTCGAGGACGCGTACCGCGGCGCGACCCAGAAGCTCACGCTGCGCTCGCCGGCGTTCGACGCGGAGGGCCACGTTACGATGGAAGAGCGGACGCTCGACGTGACCATCCCGAAGGGGGTGCGCGAGGGGCAGCAATTGCGCCTGGCAGGGCAGGGCGGGAAGGGGACGCCGTCCGGCGATCTCTACTTCGAGGTCAGCTTCCGCCCGCACCCGCGCTACCGCGTCGATGGGCGCGACGTGTATTGCGATCTCCCGCTCACGCCGTGGGAGGCGGCGCTCGGCGCGACCGTCACCGCACAGACGCCCGCCGGCGCGGTCGAGCTCACGGTGAAGGCGGGCGCGTCCGCTGGAAAGAAGCTGCGTTTGAAGGGCAAGGGCATACCGTCCGATCCGCCCGGTGATCTCTATGCGGTATTGAATGTCGTCATGCCGCTCGCCGAGAGCGACGCCGCCCAGGAGGCCTATCGCGCGTTCCAGGCGGCATTTCCAGCGTTCGAGCCGCGAGGAGTTTCCTGATGAGCACCGTCGAACACGAGCTCCAGCTCACCCTGATCGAGCTGTGCACGGCCTGCGATCTGCCGCAGGACGAGGTCACCGTCTGGGTGGTCGAGGGCATGCTCGAGCCCGCGGGTGGTGGGCCCGAGGCCTGGCGTTTCGGTAGCGAAGCGCTGCGACGGGCGCGCACCGCCAAGCGGCTGGCGCGCGATCTGGCCATCAACACCGCCGGGATCGCCCTCGCGCTGGATCTCCTGGAAGAGATCGAGTCGCTCAGGGGTCGCCTCCGGCGTCACAATACTTTGTAACCTTTTGGCGCGAGCGGCATCTGATGGGCGGTGAGGAGCGTGATTGAGCTCGACGCGGACGCCGACGAGGCGTTGATCGCCCGGATCAAGGCCGGCGAGGTGCAGCTCTTCGAGTCGCTGATGCGCCGGCACAACCGGCGCGTCTACCGGGTGGCGCGCTCGTTCACGAAGTCCGACGCCGAGGCCGAGGACGTCATGCAGGAGGCGTACATCAATGCGTTCATGCAGATCCATCGGTTCGAAGGCCGCGCGCGGTTCTCGAGCTGGCTCACGCGCATCGCGATCAACGAGGCGCTCGGCCGGCGACGCCGTGAGAAGCCCTTCGCCGAGGCGGAGCTCGAGAAGCTGATGGACGGCGCAAAAGGACCCGAAGAGAGCGCGTACTCCGCGGAGGTCGTGGCGCTGCTCGAGCGCGCGGTGGCCGAGCTGCCGGAGATCTTCCGCCTGGTGTTCGTGCTGCGCGCCGTCGAGCAGCTCAGCGTGCGCGAGGTCGCGGAGTGCCTCGACATCACCGAAGAGACGGTCAAGACCCGATACTTCCGCGCCCGCGCGCAGCTCAAGGACGCGCTGGCCGAGCAGGCCGAGAGCCTCGCGCCCTCGCTCTACGACTTCCATTTGAAGCGCTGCGACCGCGTGGTCGCAGCCGTGCTTGGTCGATTGACCTCATAGGAGAATGAAAATGCGTTCGATGGTTCTGACCGGAGGCGTGCTCGCCTCTGCCCTGTATCTGTTTGCCTGCGCGAGCTCGCCGAAGCCCGCGCCTTCGCCGCCGCCCGCTGATTTTCCCGGCCAGGTCGCGCTGGGGCAGACGCTGTACGGCGACAACTGCGCGTCCTGTCATGGCGCGGGCGGCGAGGGCGGCAAGGGTCCGCGCGTCGTGGGCCTCGCCGAGGGGGCGCTCCCGCTCGATCCGCCCGCGGATCGCAAGCACCGGACGATGCGCTTCGTGACCGTGGCGGACGTGGCAGGCTTCGTGGTCGCCAACATGCCGCCGGGCAAGGCGGGATCTCTCACCACCGAGGAGTACCTCGCGGTGCTCGCGTTCGACCTGAAGGCCAACGGCATCGATCTCGGCGCCGAGAAGCTGACCCTGGATAAGGCCGCGACCCTCACTATCCCGCGGTGATAGATTCCGGGGCATGAGCTTCGATCTCTCTCCGCCCAGCGACACCGACCGAAAGCGCCTCGAATCCACCCTGAGGCCCGACGAGCGCGAGGTCCTGCTGCGCCACGGCACCGAAGCTGCGTTCTGCGGCGGCCTCCTCGGCGAGAAGCGCTCCGGCGTGTACTGCTGCCGCCTCTGCGGTCTCCCGCTGTTCCGCTCCGCGACCAAGTTCGAGAGCGGCACCGGCTGGCCGAGCTTCTTCCAGCCGATCGCGCCCGATCACGTGAAGGAGGTGCGCGACACCAGCCACGGCATGCTGCGCATCGAGACGCGCTGCGGGCGCTGCGACTCGCATCAGGGCCACGTGTTCCCGGATGGTCCCGCGCCGACGCGCCAGCGCTACTGCATCAACTCGGTGTCGCTCTCGTTCGTGGGCGACGGCGACAAGCTGCCCGATCCGCTCGGGCGCGGCGACGCGCTCTAGTCTCCCCGACCGAGATCGCGCAGCTTCTTTCCAGCCTTTTCCGCGCGCCCGTTGTCCTGCAGCTTCGCCGCGGCTTCCGCGGTCCACTTCAAGCAATCACCGACCAGCGCGCCCCATGCGTACTGGAACAGGCGCGGCTCGATCACCTCGCTGCACGTCGCGATCACGCCCACCGAGTTGCCCGCGATGCGGTGGGCGCGCGCGGCGACGAAGTACGCGTTGAGCATGAAGCGACCTTCCGGCGAAGCCTGCGCGGCGCGCTCGAACGCCGCCGCCGCACCCGCGTGATCGTGGTTCCGTTGTAGAACGATGCCCTCGGCCATCGCGCGGTTCTCGCCGAACGCGGACGCGAGCGCGCCGCGATCCCAGGGGTGATCGGGCATCGACGCCGCCACCATCAGCTGCAGCATCTCGACCCGCGGATCACTGCGGAGAT
>Ga0105048_10018751_pt1 | contig 10621 bp, 10 predicted proteins | sample MAT05_FD_78382 | JGI IMG/M metagenome (GOLD analysis project Ga0105048, IMG submission 78382) | Freshwater microbial communities from Lake Fryxell liftoff mats and glacier meltwater in Antarctica - MAT-05 | ecosystem: Environmental > Aquatic > Freshwater > Ice > Liftoff microbial mat | place...
CCCGGCGCGCGCGCCGGTCACCGCCAGATCGAAGGTGAGGACGATCGACTGCGATCGATCGAGCGCTGCTGCCGCCTCGTACCCATCGAGCGCCGACGCGCGATCAGACGCTGCGGTGGTGGGGTCCTCGATGCGATCGAGCAGCGTTGGTGGAGGTGTGGCCGCGAGGGCCAAGGAAAGAACGGTCGCCAGCATGGCGCGCCGCATAGGCAAGGACGATGCCAGCGTGCGATGGCGAGGCGAACAGCGATCGTCCGTCCGCTATTCGGACGCGTCCGAAATCCGGACGGACGCGATCATGAATGTAGTTCGTTCAGCGGGCGCGGCGGCGCAGCGCGATCATGCCGAAGGCCAGCGCGAACAAAGCGAAAGGCGCGCTGCCGTCGCGCGGCAGAGCCGAGGCGCAAGACGCGGCCTCAGCCTGGGGCGCGGGTGCGGGCTCTTCAGCGAGACCCTTCCGGAGCACGTGCGATGCGATGTTGCCGATCTCGTCGATCGCCTGGATCTCGATAGCCTTCTCGGTGTCGAGCAGCTCGGGCACGGCGACGAAATCATCGGTGTCCGGTGAGACCTCGCGCGCGACGCCGTCGACGATGAGCAGGTACGTGACCGCGCCTCGGCTCACGACGTCGTGCGCGCGCGCCGCGATGCCGACCTTCGAGGGCACGACGCGGGCGCTCAGTATGGGCGCCTCGGTGTCGACCACCAGCTCGATGACGGCCGGCGTGGGGTCGAGCGACTGGGGCTTCATGAACTCCCGACCACGGATCTCGACCTGGTGTCGTCCTTGCACCAGCAGCTCCTGGCGCTCGAGTGAAAGTCGCGAGCGTGCGGCGAAGGGGGACCAGGTCCCGCCGTCGATCCGCACCTGGTACTCGACCTCTGCGCCAGGAGGACCGCTGTGATTGAGGACGAGATCGAGCTGTGGCGCACGAGGGCCGCCGACCTGGTGGATCGACATCTCTTCGGACGTGGGCACTTGCCAGCGCTCCACGCTCGCGACGGTGTCGAGGGCGGGCTTGAGCGGCGGAACGAGCGAAGGATCGAACGCGAGATCGACGTAGATGCCGAGGTGGCTGAACATGGTGGTGCTGGTCCCGACCGGGACGCCGCGCGCGCCGAGGAAGGTGGGCTCGAAGCCGCCGAGATCGGAGCCCGAAGGCAGCGCGATGGGCACTGCGAGGGCGCTGGTCAGCTGCGGGAGGACCAGCGAGAGCAACGCGGGCACCGACATCTCGAGCTCGGCCGCGGTCTCGGCGAGGATCTCGCTGTCGGCGACGTGGACGTTGGTGACGCTGTTGGCGAGATCGCCGACCAGCAGGCGGATCTGACCGCCGGGCTCCGCGAAGAGGCCGAGCGGCACGTCGACGTCGGCGGTGACGGTCATCAGGTGCACCCAGCGCTCCTCGACGATGGCCGCGAAGGAGAGCTCCAGCGCGGGGAGGCGCAGCGTGATCAGCGGGGTCTCGAGCGCGATGTTGGGCGAGGTGCCGCTGGTCTTCCCTTCGCCGATGATCAGCTTCGGCTCGAGCGTCGGGCGAATGGAGATGCGGGCCGGCCAGATCGACCAGTTGTAGCGATCGGCGTGGGTGAGCTGGTTCAGCGAAGGCATGAGCACCGCGAGCGAGCCGGTGTTCACGAGCTCGGTCGTCTCCGTCGAGATGGCGGCACAGAAAGTGCCTGCGGCCGCTGCGGTGAAGATGACCTGATCGAGCAGCGGCTGGGAGATGCCGGCGGCGATCATGAACGGGCGCTCGGCGCGGCCGTCGAAGTCGAGGTCGACCATCGTCGCGGCGGGGAACGGGACGGGCGCGATGAACTCGGGGCGCAGTCGCGGGCTGATGCCGGGGACGGAGCAGGTCCCATCCGCCATCGCGACCTCCATGCCGGCGCGGAGACCGATGTTCACGCCGGTGGCGTCGGAGCCGGCGGTCCCGCCGACCAGGCCGGAGAGGTCGCCGGTGCCCGCGGTCGCGCTGCCGAAGCCGCCGAGGAACGAGCCGAGCGAGAGACGGCCTTCGAGACCGAGGCGCTGTGGGACGATCTCATCGCTGCCGTCGACCTCGCACTGGTTGTCGGCGTTGCAATGCGTGCTCGCGGGGCAGCCGGGATCCATCGGTCGGCCACAGCGCTGCGCGAGGATGCCCTTGATCTGATCGTCGATGATGTCGCCGAGCCGACCGACGATGCGGCCGACGAGCGCGGTCTTGATCGCGCCGAGGTTGGCGATGCCGCACGTGATGGTGTCGCCGATGTCGCCGTGCACCGGATCGCGGGTGATGCTGATGTCTCCGTCCGGGATCATCGCGGTGACGTCGGTGACCTTCAGATCGAGCTGACCGCCGGGCGTACCGGCGGGCGGCGTCCAGGGGCCGATCTCGACCTTGACGTTGAACTCTTGCTGGCTCCCGCCGCTCGCGTTGCTGTCGAGGTTGACGACGCAGTCCATCCCGAGCGGGTCGTAACGAATCGGGATGACGGTGGTGTAGATCTGGGCGCGGACGGCGGCGTCGATCTGGTTCGGCGCCACCGGCGTCAGCGCCAGCCCTTCAAGCCGCAGCCAGGCGAAGCAAGCCCGTGGGTTCGGATCCGTCGGCTCGTCGCGGCACACCGTCGCGCCGCTCTGAACGGCGCGCTCGATCTCGAAGCCGAGGACGGGCTCGCCGTTTCCGGTGGGGCCGACGCAGGTGCTGCGCGGTCCGCAGGTGCTGGGCGTGCGCTGCCCGTTGAGCACGAAGTTAGTGGGACAAGCGATCGGCTCGCCGACGCCGCACTGCATCCGGGCGTAGGCCGAGGTGAGGTTACCGAACTCGGTGCCGAAGAAGTCGAGGCCGGAGCGGGTCACGCGGAGCTCGGCGGCGCGGTCGAGCTGCGCTTGATCGGGAAATCCGCCCGGAATCGCGGTCAAACCGCCCGGAACGCAGCCTCCGCAGTTGATGCTGCCGGAGCAGGCGCTCGCGAGCAGGAGGACCCCGGCAAGGGACGAGGATAAGCGGGGCATCGCGCGCAGTTTCGGGAGAGCCCGGGGCCCACGTCAAGCGGCGGTTTGGCGGAAGTGCTATCCGCGGGGCCGGGCCAGCTGGACCAGGCCCTCGTTCATCCGCCCTGTCCGGAAGCCTTCGAGGTCGACGGTGACGAAGCGGAAGCCGGCGGCGCGGGCGGTCGTGACCAGGGCTTGGCGCAGGGAGACGTGGGCAATGCGCGCGATCTCGCCGTCCCCGAGCTCGATGCGCACCATGTCGTCATTCTGGGCGACCAGCCGCGCGCGGACGTCGACGAAGCCGAGCTGGCGGAGCGCGACCTCGACGGCCTCGATCCGCGCGAGGCGCTCGCGGGTGACCTCGGTGCCGTAAGGGACGCGGCTGGCGAGGCAGGCGAGCTGTGGCTTGTTCCAGGTGGGGAGGCCGAGCTCGCTCGAGAGCTGGCGGATCTCGGCCTTGGTGAGGCCCACCTCGGCCAGCGGGTGCTGGACCGCGTGCTCGGCCGCGGCGCGGTGGCCCGGGCGGTGATCGTGGAGGTCGTCGGCGTTGAAGCCGTCGACCACGGTCGCACCCGCGAAGCGCTCGGCGGCGAGCGTGGTCGCGTCGAACAGCTCGGTCTTGCAGAAGTAGCAGCGATCCGGGGCGTTGGCGACGTAGCCCGGGCGGGCCAGCTCGGCAGTGTCTACGATCTCGTGGTCGATGCCGATTTCGCGGGCCAGGGCGATCGCGGCGTCGAGCTCGATGCCCATCAGGGACGGTGAGCGCGCGGTGAACGCGCGGGCGGCCGGGCCGAGCTCCCCGTGCGCGACGCGCATCAGAAACGCAGAGTCGACGCCGCCGCTGTACGCGATGACGACGCGCTCGAGCTGGCGGAGTCGCGCGCGCAGCGCATCGAGCTTGGTATGGGCGGTGCTCATGGGGCGCTCGTTCTCGCGCGCGCGGCCTTTGCTCGGAGGCGCTCGAGGGTCGTGGCCGGGAGGGCCGGCGCGTGGGTCCAGGGCAGTACGTGGGTGTCGCTTCCGCCGGTGCCGATCAGGCCGTTCTGCGCAGCAAAAGAGGCCAGCATCTTCACTTCACCGGGCGTGTGCGAGCGGTAGTAGACCTCCGCGCCGTCGAAGCCATCCTTCGCTGCACGGCGCAGCTCGGCCAAGGCGTGGTCGGGGGAGCGGCCGTTCGAGAGCGGATGGGCGAGCACGGCGACGCCGCCCGCGGCGCGCAGCGCGTCGACGGCGTCGCGGGGCGTGAGGGCGCCTTCCGGGACGTAGGCCGGCTTGCCGTCGCCGAGCCAGAGATCGAACGCGTCCTCCATGCTCGCCACGTAGCCCTCGGAGACCATGACGCGCGCGAAGTGCGGGCGACCGACGGTGCCCTCGGCGAGGGCGCGGACGCGGGCGAGGTCGATCGGCATCCCGAGGCTATTGAGACGCGCGGCGATCGCGAGGTTGCGCGCTTCGCGGCCGCCTTGAGCGCGCGAGAGCACCTCGGTGAGCGCGGGCGAGCTCGGATCGAAGAGGTAGCCCAGCACGTGGATGGAGGTCTTGCGCGCGTCCACGGTGGAGATCTCGACACCGTCGAGGATCTCGACTCCCAGCTCGGCGCCGGCACGACGCGCTTCTGCGAGCCCGGACAGCGTGTCGTGGTCGGTGACCGCGAGCGTGCGCACCCCCGCCTGGCGCGCGGCGCGAACGAGCCCGCTCGGCCTCAGCACGCCGTCGGAGGCGGTGGTGTGGCTGTGCAGATCCAGCACGAGGGATGGACGCTAGCGGATCGGACCGGCCCAAGCACGGCCAAAGCGCGGGGCCCCGTTTTGGAGGCCCAGCTCAGGATCCAGAGGGCGCGCTATCGCTTAGAAACGCCGAGCGGAGCTGCAACCGCCCGAGCGGGCGAGCCGGCGGCGACACCAGATCGACCAGCTGGCCGACGTGGCGTGTGCTGGCGTCGAGCCCAGCGGCGAGGGCTTCGGCGCGGATCCGACCGGCGATCTCGACGAGATCGGTCGGACGGAACTCGGGATCCGCGGCGGCGAGGCGGCGAACGACCGGTGAGTGGCGAGCCAGTCCGAGGTGCCGCGCGAGCGCGCCGAGGGCCCAGATGTCGGCCGCGCGCGTCGGGACACCGCCGCGACGGCGCTCGGGCGCGAGCCAGCGGCGGCGATCCTGCCAGGGGTCCAGCGCGGGTCCGGGGCGCACGAGGCGGATCGCGCCGTCGTGGCCGAGGTGGACGAGCTCGCCGTCGAGCGCGCCCAGCGGTCCCCACGTGGAGTGCAGCGCGGCGAGCGCGAGCGCGACGCCCGAGATGATCACGACGCTCGCCTCGGGCGGGAGCTGCACCGCGCCCCGGGCGACGACGTCGAGCGCGCTGCGGAGCCGGACACCCGATCCGAGCCGCTCGAGCGCCCACGGCGAGCTCGCGCCGAGAGCGGCGTGGGCGAGGACGCGCGCGGCCGGCTCGGCGCTGGCGGATCGCGCGACACGCTCGAGCCAGGCGGCTTCGTCGGCCGGCGATGCGCTGGCGACCGCGAGCTCGGCGCTCTCACCGGTGGCAGCGATCGCGTCGAAGCGGCGGAGGCCATCGCGCGCGGGGCGCTCGAGCCCGAGGCGGATGCCGGCGGGCGCGATCACCGGGAGCACGTTCGTCGCCGGCGCGACCGCGATCGACACCTCGCCGACCCAGGCGCGACGACCGGGCGGCAGTACGGAGGGTGCACGAACGACCTGCGAGCCAATGCGCACGCTGCGGTGCGCGCGTGGGCTGGGAATGACGAGGATGCGGCCGCGGCGCAGCGCGATGCGCGCGTGCTCGGGCTCCACGCTCGGATGATCGAGGATGAGCTCGCTGGTGGCGTCGCCGCCGACCGAGACCTCCGCGTCGTCGATGACGTGGATCTCGGCCCGACCACCGCAGGCGATCTCGAGGCGCAACGCGGGCATGCGCGGTGAGCATAGCCGAGCGGAGGCGATCCGTCAGGTCGGGGTCACCGCCCGCAACTGGAATCCGTCCCGCACCTGGGTCGCACCGAGGTTTTGCGCGAACCGGTCGAGCAGCGCGGGGTCGCTCGGCGCGGGAATATTTAGGGCGATGCGGTCATCGCCGTGCTCGATCACCAGCGCGCCGACGGTGTCCGTTGCGAGGGTGGCGCGCTCGGCGCCGCGGCGCAGCAGCTCGGCGCGCACGTCGGCGGCGTCGCGATCTCCATCACGCAGGGCCGCCGGGTACACCGCGACCGCACCGGCCCAAGGCGAGCTGGAGGTCGTCCGCAGCACCGCGACCGGGATCCCGGCGAACACGAGCTCGACCCGGGCTGCGGCGCCGGCCGAGCCGGGCAGATCGAGGGGCGGCGGCCAGCCTGCCGTCAAAACGGCCGGGAACCCATCGGCGGGCGAGTACAGCCCCAGGGCCAGACGGCGCAGCTCGAGCAGCGTTGCAGCGTCGACATCGACGCGGAGCTCGACGCTGCGCGAGAGCAAGGCGGCCTCATCGGCGCTCACCCGACGCCGGACCAGCCGTCCTCCTGCCGGTCGAATCGGGCGCTCGGCCTCGCGGCCGCCCATCGCGCGGGCCTCGAGATCCGGCCAGCTCGTGTCCGCGGGCGAAAGGTAAGCCTCGTCGAAGCGAGCGGAGCTCGGATCGTAGCGAAAAGCGGCCATCGCGCCGGCCTTGCCGCCGACGATCGAGATCACCACGTGCACGACACCGGGGAGCAACTCGACGCCGTCGATGACGACGCCGGCGCGGTCCTCCGGCGAGAAGTACGCGCCCGCGTCGGGATGCGAGTGATAGACGATGCGCTCGACCAGGCCGTCCTGCTCGGCGCGCTCGAGCGCGCGCATCCGCTCGAGCTCGTCGAAACGAAAAGCAGCCCGCGCGGTCCGCCGGAAGCGCACCGGATCGAGCCGATTGTAGCGATCCTGGACGTTCTTCATGGGCTCGACCCGCACGAGCTCCGATGCGGAACCGAGCACCAGCCCGCACGCCTCGTCGGGATAGGCGCGCTCCCCGTGCGCGGCGATCGCGGCCGCGATGTCGTCGCCGAGCTCGAGGTCGAACGCCTTCACCGCGGCTCCACGTACCGCGCCGCGTGATCGCACACAATCGTGGCGATCACGCCGCGCTGTCCCGCTGCCACCAGCCGCCGCGCGATGCGCAGCGCACCCTCGATGTTCGCGCCCGACGAGTGCCCGGCGAGCATGCCCTCCTCGCGCGCGAGCCGATCGGTCGTCCGCCAGCCGGACTCGGTGTCGATGAACAGCGTCTCGTCGAGCACGCCGGGATCGTAGATCCGCGGCACGATCGAGGTCGCGAGAAACTTGAGCCCCTCCAGTCCGTGAAAAGCGTCGTCGGGCTCGACCCCGACGACCCGGATGTCCGGGCGGTGGCGCTTGAGCCGGCGGCCCGTCCCGATCACCGTCCCGCTGGTGCCGATGCCGGTCACGAAGTGCGTGAGACGCTCGCCGAGCTCGGCCGCGATCTCTGCGCCGGTGCCGAGGAAGTGCGCGCGCGGGTTCGAGGGGTTGCCGTACTGATCGGTGTAGAAATAGCGATCCGGCGACTTCGTCACGAGCTCGCGAACCAACCGGATCGCGCCGTCCGACCCTTCGAGCGGGTCGCTGTAGATGATCTCCGCGCCGTACGCCGCCACGAGCGCTTTTCGTGCGCTCGACACGTTGTCCGGCATCACCAGGCTCACCCGGTAGCCGCGCGCACCCCCGAACAGCGCCAGCGCGATCCCGGTGTTGCCGCTGGTCGAGTCGATGATCGCCATGCCCGTCCGCAGTCGCCCGTCGGACTCCGCGTCGAGCAGCATCTGGAGCGCCGGTCGGTCCTTCACGCTGCCACCCGGGTTGCAGAGCTCGAGCTTGGCCCACAGCTCGACGCCGGGGACCTCGCGCTCGAGGCGCTCGAGGCGAACGAGCGGCGTCCGCCCCACGGCGTCGGCGATGGAGGCGCCGATGCGGCTCATGCGGAGAGGATCCGTGCGAGCGCCCAGCGCGCCGCTCGCGAGCCACGTGTCACCGGGTCCGGATCGCGTGACGCATCCGCCGCGTAGCTCGCGTCCGCGACCCGGACCACGAGCTCGCGCCCGGCGCCCGCGCCGACCACCACGTCGACCTCGCCGTTGTGCGCACGACACCCGTCCGCGAGACCCGCGGCGACCTCGAGGCGCCCGACACCCGCGCCGGCCAGGTAGAACGCGGCGATCTCCGCGTCGAGCCCGACGCCGTCGAGCGCGATCGCGGCAGCGCGGATCTTCGCCTGCCCGGCCTCCCCCACGCCCTCGGTCGAGCGCTGGCGCGCGTAGCGATCCACGTCGCTCATCCGCCCGCGATCGCCGGCACGATCGACAGCTCGGTGCCGTCGTCGATGGGCGTGTCGAGCCCTTCGAGGAAGCGGATGTCCTCGTCCTTGTAATAGACGTTCACGAAGCGCCGCAGCGCTCCGGTCTCGTCGCAGAGCCGCGCGCGGATGCCCGGGTGCGCGGCCTCGAGCGCGTCGAGCGCCTCGCGAACACGCGGCGCGGTGACCTCGACGCTGTCTTTTTCGGCCGTGAACCGGCGCAGTGGGGTGGGGATTCGGATCTTGATCGTCATGTTTCGATGCCTTCGCGCGCAGCGCGCTCGAGGAGGAGTCGGTGAGTTTCGCCGTCGGAGACCCGCGCGAGCACGCGGTGGCCCGCGGCGGCCAGGCTGGCCGGCACGCTGCGCTGCGCTTCGTCGCTGGTGAGATGGACCCAGAGGCGCGCACCCTCGGGCATGCGCTCGAGCGCGCGGCGGGTCTCGACGAACGTCGCCGGGCACACCAGGCCGGACAGATCGAGCACCGGAGCATCCGCACTGACCGCATCCAGCGACTCGACCAGCGCCCCGCGCAGATGGCGGCGCGCTCCGCAGCCCCGGCAATCGGCCGCGCGCGCCAGCGGGATCGAGCGCTCGCGATCGCGCAGCCCGTCGTAGGTCCACAGTCTATTGATCCGCGGCGCGCTCGACGAGAGCGAGAGGCCGGTGGCCACCTGCTCCGCCGCGACGAGGCCGGCGATCGGCCCGAGAATGCCCAGCTCCGAACAGCTCGGCGCCGCACCCGGGGGCGGCGCCTCGTCGAACAAGCAGCGCGGGCACGCCGATCGGCCGGGCAGCACGCCCAGGACCTGCCCCTCGGTCCCGACCACGCCGGCAAACACGAACGGCACGCCGGCGTCGACGCACGCATCGGCGATCGCCAGCTTGGTCTCGAAGCGATCGGTCCCGTCGAGCACGAGCTCGTGCGCCGCGAGCAGCTCGGCGTGCCGCGCGGAAAACGTCTCGCGGAGCGCGGTGATCGCCATCCGCGGATAGCGCCGCGCGAGCTCGGCGCGAGCCCGCGCGACTTTCGGCTGACCGATGTCGGCCTCGCGGTACAGGATCTGGCGGTGGAGGTTGGTCGCCTCGACACGATCCGGATCGATGATCGTGATCGCATGGACGCCCGCCTCGCCGAGCGCGAGCAGCGCGGGGCAACCCAGCCCTCCGACGCCGATGACCAGGACCCTCACGCGGCCTCGCGATCCCGCGAGAACACGCGATCGCCCGCGTCGATCAGGATCGCGACCGCGCACGCCTCGAGCGAGAGCGCCGCGTGCAGCACCGCGGCCGAAACGTGCCCGACCAGCAGGCCCTCGGTCTTGGCGGCGCGCACGCGCATCGCGCTCGCGGCGTCGTCATCGACCACCACCGCGTCGACCGAAGCCGAAGCCGCGCGCAGCCCCTCGAGCCGGCGCGCGCCGTGCGCCGCGCGAACCGCCACCACCCGGTGACCGGCGCGGCGCAGCCCCTCGACCAGCCCGTGCGCATCGTCCGCCGCGACCAGCACCTCGGGCGGAGTCTCGCGCGCTGCGGCGCGATCCGCCGCGAGCTCGGCGCCCAGCGTGGAGGCGAAGTGCACAGCCGCGTCGGCGCCAACGCGCACCGCACCTCTCCGCTCGAGCTCGCCGGCCACCACCGCCTCCCACTCCGCTTCGCTGGCGGCGACGATCGGCGTCCCGGTCGAGGCGAGCAGGACGCGGTGCTCGTACAGATGCGAGCTCGGCACCACCGCACACGCCGTGGGCGCCCCGCGCCGCGCGCGCGCCGCGATGATGGCCAGGCACCACGCGCCGGAGCCGGCGACGACCGCGGGCTGATCGCCCACGATCATCGCGGCCGCCACCCGGTCGTAGATCGAGCCCGACGGGTGCACGTACTCGAGCTTGGCCCAACCCGCGCGCCGCGCAGCGAGCGTCGTCAGCCGCACCATGGGAGTCGAGGCCACGCGAGCCGATGATAGTTCGGCCAGGACGCATCGCGTCAACGCCGCCCCGCCCGCGAACGCAATGATTTCCCGGAAACCCATGAACAATCATTTCGCCGATTCGCGAATCGACGGGCGCTCGCTTCGGATTTTCCAAAGAAGCGAGGAGGGGGGAATTCGTGCGAGGGCGTGCGAGTCAATCCACGCCGCGCCGAGGCTTTTTCTCGGATTCGAGCTGCTTCCAGGATCCGTGGCCTCTAAGGCGGCTGACCGAAATAGATTTGCCACCTTGGCCGCCGATGCATCCCGCCCAGCCGCGTTGCCCCGCCTCGACAGACAACGAGTATGCCCTCGGACGGGGCGCCTTGCTGGACGGGCGC
>Ga0105048_10018752_pt1 | contig 10621 bp, 7 predicted proteins | sample MAT05_FD_78382 | JGI IMG/M metagenome (GOLD analysis project Ga0105048, IMG submission 78382) | Freshwater microbial communities from Lake Fryxell liftoff mats and glacier meltwater in Antarctica - MAT-05 | ecosystem: Environmental > Aquatic > Freshwater > Ice > Liftoff microbial mat | place...
ATTTAGATTGAGGATCGGATTCCCCGCTACATCATCCGCGTAAACTTCAAAAGCCACTTCGCGATTTGGCTCGAGTGAACCATCCCGGTTGAGATCGATCAATCCCTCGCTCAGACCGGTAATCAACTTGCCGCGGACGACCATCGATAATTCCCACGGGCGTTCCGCAGGCCGTGGAGTGACCAGAAAGAGCAACAGGCTGCCGCCCACGATCAACAGCGACCAACGGGTGCTCAATTTTCCCAAGCGGAAGTTCGGGGCCGGCTCAGTCACGATTTCGCCCGGCGTGGGATCACTCGGTCGCACCTCGCGATACAGATAAAAAAGGGCGAGGCTCCAGGCGAATGAGAACAGATAGGCGATCAACAGGAAACAAAAGATGAGATCGTACGCCATGGCGCAGGCAAGTGTGACGGCCAGCAGTCCGATGCCTTGCATCGCCCAGAAATCACCGATATGCTTCGGCCGAAAGAGCTTGGCCGGAACCAGGATCATCAAGACCGGACCAAGATACGGCAGCAAACTGGCGGGGAAAGGCAAGTATTCGAGCAACCCGGTCGGCGGGCGGACAAATTGGAAGCCGATCCACGCGATCAGGGCGACCGCCAGAATGGCGCCCACCATGTTGGCCGAACCGAGGGAGAGCGACCAGCGGCCTTCAAACTGGTACGCAACGGCGATGAGGACGATCACCGAGACCGTGATGTAAGGAGTTTCGGGCAGCAGACCTTCTTCCGCATAGCCCAGGCTCAGGCAGGCCAGGGCCAGCGTCAGGTAGATGCTCAGTCGAAAAGATCGCAACAACGGCATCGAACGGGCACCAGGGTCAGGGAGTTGGACGGGGCGGCACATACCACGAAATCGGCGAACTCGCCAGCAGACCAGCGGCCAGCCGACCAACATGCCGGCTGATCGATTCGGCGAGCGTCGAGTTAAGATTGCTCGTCAGCACCAGGATCGGCATATGGGATGCGGATCGACTGAGCCGATCGCACCAACCGGGTGGAACTGTTGAAGCACTTCCATTCTCCACGGCCAGGACTTCGAGCATCGGGATCGTCAATGGCTGAATCGGGCGATCGTAAGTAGAGACGATCAACTGGAAGCGAGCCAACGGTTCCCGGCTGATCTCCCAAACTAAAGTAGCCGCGAAACGGATCAATGCTTCCAACCGGTCCCGATCGATCGCACTGGGTGTTGCCGGCAGCCAAGGTTCAACCACAAGCAGGAGAGCGGGCGGCGACGGGTCTTCATATTCGCGCACCAGGACTTGATTCCGCCGAGCCGAGGATCGCCAATGGATCCAGCGTGGGCTGTCGCCTTGGCGAAATTCGCGGAGCCCGCGAACATCCGCTTCCTGAAGCGTGATTCGATGACGCAGGCGTCCCCGGCCGTCGCCCCGTGTTTGCCGGGCCAGCCAATCCCAGAAGTGATTATGTTGAAGTGTCCCGATTTGCGGGAGCACAACCCATTCTTCGGCCGGGGCGATCTGGACCGCTCGGCCGACGAGCCCGAACGGAAATCGCGAACTGGCGAGGACAGGCGGAGCGGCATGTCGGCCGCGTTGTCCGATGGTGCGCGATGATCGCAACCAGAGCGGTTCGCGATTCGTCAACCGTAAGAGCAGGTGTCGCTCCGGACCATCCTGCACGACGAGACCGCGGCGTTCGGGCGCGATCGTCTGAGAAATCTGAATGGTTGACGTAAACGGTTGCCCCGCGAAAATCGGCCCGTCGAGATGCCGTCCCGCGTTCAACCGGGTTAAATCGCGGCGAACCAGCCAGGCATTCATGATGAACAGGCCTGCCAGCAAGTACGCAAGCAAGATGAGGAGATTGATCGTCTTGAAGACGCCTGTCACAAACATCACGATGATCGCCAGCAGCCAGAGCCTTCCTTCACGCGGCAAGTGAAACGATCGGACGGTCGCCCGCTCGTCCGACGCCGGCAGGCGGATCGCTTCGCTTCGTGGCACACATCGGGTTCGGGAAAACATCGTGCTACTCTCTTACACCGGCACTTTAGTCTGCGCCAGAATCTCGGTAACGGCTTGCGTGGCCGCATCGTCACGTGTTCCCTGCGACCAGCGTTTCGAGATCAGTCGATGAGCGAGCACCGGCATGGCTAGGCGCTTGACGTCATCGGGGATTGCGAAGTCTCGGCCTTCCAGAACGGCCGCGGCCTGAGCCGCCCGGTACAGGCCCAAAGCGGCGCGGGTGCTAGCCCCCAGGCTGATTTCCGGATGACGCCGAGTCGCCTCGACGATGTCGAGCACGTAATCCGCCAGGGACAATGTCACGTGTACATGACGAACTTTCTCTTGCAACGAGAGCAATTCCGCCGAACTGAGCACCGGTTGCAACTGATTGACCAATTCCCCTTTTTGATGCTGGACGAGCACGTCGCGCTCGGCCGCGCGATCGGGATAGCCGATACGCACGCGCAAGAGGAACCGGTCTAGCTGGCTCTCAGGCAGCGGAAAGGTGCCTTCGAACTCATAGGGGTTCTGCGTCGCCGCCACGAAAAACGGCGGCCCCAACGGCCGGGTCTGGGCGTCCAGAGTGACCTGGCGTTCGCTCATCGCTTCCAACAAAGCCGACTGTGTCCGCGGCGTGGCCCGGTTGATTTCGTCCGCAAGCAGGACCTGGGCAAAGATCGGTCCGGGTTGAAAAATGAATTGGCCGCTCGGCTGATGAAAGACGCTTGTGCCGAGCAGATCACCGGGAAGCAGATCGGGCGTGAACTGGATGCGATGAAAAGTACACCCGAGGCTTCGAGCAATGGCTTTCGCGAGCAACGTCTTGCCGACGCCCGGCACGTCTTCAAGCAGTAGGTGACCTTCCGCCAAGAGCGCCGTGAGGGCAAGTCGGATCACCTCCGTCTTGCCGAGCAGGACGCTGCTGATGTTCGACTGGAGACGGGAAAGCAGTTGCGAAGCCGGCAAACTCCGACCCGCGGGCATGGACTCCACGCCAGTTTCGTTCAATCCCTGCATTCCGTCCTCTTCAAGTACTTACAAGGTGGGTCCGTGTAAGGGGTTCATTGTACAATCGATCCTTTCGCGTAGCCACCATGTCGCCGTTGCCGGTCGATTTTCTCACACGGCATTCATGACTCGGCATGGATCGCCCGGCTCAGTATAAAATGATCTGATCCCTTTCGCGAGGACTCGTCATGCTCGTCGGCCAGAATCTAGGGCCGTTCTACATTGAGAAAGAACTCGGCAGCGGCGCAATGGGTTCCGTCTTTCGCGCCCGTTATACCGAGGACGATCGCCTCGTCGCGCTCAAACTCATCTCGTTGAATCTGCTCGGCAACGATTCCGCCTTGACCCGCTTCGAGCGCGAAGCCAACATCCTCAAGCAGCTTCGGCATCCTCATATTGTCCGCCTCTTCGCCACGGGCAAGTGGCGCGGCACGCCCTTTTTCGCCATGGAGTATGTCGATGGCGAGTCGCTCGATCGCGTCATCGCCCGCCGTGATCGCTTCACCTGGCAAGAGACTCTTGAACTCGGCAAGCAACTCGCTTCGGCCTTGCAGCACGCTCACGAGAAGGGGATTATCCATCGCGATCTCAAACCCTCGAACCTGATGATTACGAGCGAGGGTGTTTTAAAGCTCACCGATTTCGGCATCGCCAAGGATGTCGACGTCACCGCCCTGACCGGGGCCAACAACACCATTGGCACCGCCGCCTACATGTCGCCCGAACAATGTCGCGGCGAGAAGAGCCTTTCGGGCAAATGCGACCTCTATTCCCTGGGCGTCGTCTTCTTCGAACTACTGTCCGGCCACAAGCCGTTCCATGCGGAATCGTCGGTCGACATGTTCCTGATGCATGTCAACGAACCGGCCCCGCGTATTCGCAATCAGCCCGGTTGTCTTGACGTCCCCCAGGGCTTCGACACGCTGATTCACCAGTTAATGGAAAAGAAGCCCGAACATCGGCCTCGCGATGCCGCCATGGTGCTGCAGGCTCTTGAAGAAATTGAACAGAACGAGTTCAATCGCCTCAGCCGGGGCGAGGAAGTAGCCAAAGCCCGCGTCATGGATCCGATCGAACACGCCCCTCTTGATGACAACGATCGCGAGGCGGCTCGGAGCATCCGAGCTGCCGCCAAGAAGAAAAAGAAATCGAAGAAGGCATCAACCGCGTTCTACAGGCAAGGGTGGTTCGTCCTGTCGGCCGCGATTCTTTTGATTGGCTTTTCCGCGTTCGGCGCCTGGCTCTTGCTCCGTCCTGATAGTCCTGAGACGATGCTCGCTGCCATCGAGAAAGCGAAATCGCCAGAAGCAAAAGCAACCGCCGCGAAACGCTACCTCAAGGCTTATGGTCAATCAACTGATCCGAAGTTCGCGGAGAAAACCCAGTGGGCGAAAGAAGTTTACTGGGAAGGCAAGGTTGCCAAGCGAGAAGATCAACTGCTCAAGAGACACCGTCTTCCCGGTCTGAAACTCAATGCGGAAGAGGGCGATGATCCCGAAGCGTACGGGAAAACGATGAACGCCCTGACCGCCGAGGAAGACGGAGATGTGGTGTCTGCTCGCAAGTATTGGAATGAGCTTGTCGAGACCTTCCAGAAAGACGCCAACGAGGAAAAGGCGCTCTGGGGTTGGGTGGCGGCCAAACGGTTCAAGGACCTTGTTGAAGTCGAAGCGCGTGAGAAACGGCTTACGGATCTCTTGAAAGAGTGGCCCTACGAAGATCGTGATCTGAAGATCGACAATGAATTGGAAGCGCGGGCGATCGAGGCCTTGCGTTACGAGAAGTTCGGCGACTTCGCCCGCGCTCATGATCGCTGGGACCGCTTCAGCAAGGATATCAAGGGGAAGAACGATCAACGCATCTGGTACTTCCTGGCGGGAAAAAAAACACGGGAACTCGATTCCAAGAACCCGACGGCCGAAGTGCGAAAACAGAAAGTGCGAGAACGACTACAAAAGGCTGAGGAAACGTTCCCGGAAGCCGCGCGGCGGAACGACCGCATCATGGCTCGCGACGCGCGGAACATCTGCCGGGACCTCCGCGACCTTTACGCAAACGACGACTCGGTCAAGGATGAAGTGAAGCAGGCGCGAGCGTTGCTTGATGCGAACCCTCCGAAATAGATTGCTGTTTCCTCATGGCATCCTGCGTGCATGAACGCGCTTCGGCGGCGCGGTCGATCTTGATTCAAAATCGAAATCCGGGTAGATCTGGTGATTCTTCCTTCCGAGTTTACGAGTCCACTCCCATGCTGCCTCGAATTACCATCGTGACGCCGTCGTTCAATCAAGGCCAGTTCATTGGGCGGACGATCGAGAGCGTGCAGCAACAGAACTATCCGAATCTAGAACACATCGTCGTCGACGGCATGTCGAGCGATGAAACAATGAACGTGCTGTCGCGCTATTCGCACTTGCAGGTCATGAGAGAGCGTGATCGCGGCCAGGCGGATGCGATCAACAAAGGCTTTGCGCGAGCAACCGGCGACGTCCTCGGGTTTCTCAATTCCGACGATACGCTTCTGCCGAGTGCCCTGCATCGCGTGGCGGCGGAGATCAATCCGTCGCGCGGCCGTCACGTCGTTACCGGCCGATGTATCTACATCGACGAGAACGATCAACCAACTGGCATGGAGCACCTCTGGGCGTATCAAGGGCTGACTCGATTGCTCGAGATCTGGAAAGGGCACACGATCCCGCAACCATCGACCTTCTGGACGGCCGAGGCCTGGCGGCGCTGTGGCCCGATGAATGTCGACGAACAACTGGTGCTCGATTACGATTTGATGTGTCGCTTTGGAGCCGTCTATCGGTTCCATCTGATCGACCAGGTCCTGGCAACGTATCGTCTGCACCAACAATCGAAGAGTTGCACACGCGATGATTCGGTATTGTTGGACCAAGCGGTTGCCGTCAGCCGTCGTTACTGGGGGTCAAGCTGGCGCCCCCGCCATCTTCTCCTGACGCGATCGTTACGAGAATTTCAACAAAAGAAGATTCAGCAACGACACGACCGGGCCGCGCTTTGGTCGATCCATAGCCATCTCTACCTTCATCACGGCGGCAAAAAATGGGGCTGGCTCAATCGGATGGGCGCCGCTTGGCTTGCCCCGAGCGTTGCCTGGCGTCGCCTGAGCCGTTGGGCGGCACAGACCTTTCTGCCGAACCGAATGAAAGGCCCCGACGCTCTTCGTCGAGTCATCAACCGTTCCCCCGAAAGCACAACCTGGCGCAGTTTCACGGGACGGCATCTGGATGAACTCATCGGCCCGATTTACCGAACCAAGCTCCAGGTCGATCCGAAGGATCGATGGTTGTTGCTGAAGGGGAGGAGTATCTACGAGGGACTCCGGCAGCGCATGACAGTCGAAGTCCGCTTGGACGGCAAATTGCTTCATCGGGGCGATTTGGGCGACGATCAAAAACTAGATTTGAAGTTGCCGCTCGAACAAACGCAGCCGGGTGAAAATGCGCTCGAAATCCAGTGCGACGCGGCGATCGTGCCCTACGACTTGTTCGGAATCGCGGACCATCGGCCGTTGTCGTTGCGGCTGGCGGAGCCGCAATTGATTGCGATGGATGAAGCGGACCGAAAGGCGGCCTGAACCGGCACGAAAAAAGGCCAGGGATGGTGATCCCCGGCCATTTGGAGAGAGCATCCGATTCTAGTGCCTAAGTAAGCCGAGCTGGTACATCCAGTGGTAACGGCCCTGACGGTATAGGTACGGCAGCGTGTTGTTGCGGATCTCTCGAGGCGGGAGATAACGGCCATGACACCGGTAGCGCAGCTTGGCCATCTCCTTGATGCCCGTGTCCTTGATCTGGGCCGACGTCTTCTGCACGGCGTGCACGCGGAAGCAGCCAAGGAATCGCGGCAGGCGCACCATCTTGGCCCCCGCGTCGCGGAGGCGGAGCAATAGATCCCAATCCATCGCGAACTGAAACGAATCGTCGATGCGGTTGCCCGCTTTTTCCCAGATGCTTCTTCGCCAGAAGAGCGTTTCCTGCGGGATGTAATCCGTCCATGAGAGCACTTCGTTATCGTGAGGCGGCATGACCCAGCGGCCGATTTCGGAGTCTTCTTCATCGATCAGTACACGATGGCCATAGACGACGTCGACATCGGGATGGTCCTGGAAGTACTTGGCGACGTATGCCAAGCTTCCCGGAAGCAAGATGTCGTCGGAGTTCAGATAGGCCATGATCTCGCCGGTTGTGTTCTGGAACCCGAGATTGATGGCATCTGATTGGCCTTTGTCACGCTTCGACTCCCAGCGAGCCAATCGATTCGTGTACGTCTGAAGAACTTCACACGTGTCGTCCGTCGAGCCGCCGTCCTGAACGACGTATTCGAGATTGGGATAATCCTGCGACAGAACACTACTGATGGTTCGCTCGATGAACTCCCCCTGCCGGAACGAGGGGGTGACAATGGTGATGCGAGGGGGATTCGCCAGGGGAATCGGCGTGAGGTATCGCTTGGGAATCGACAGATGAACGGGATCGTGGTGAATGAGAAACCCGACGCGGATTCCCAGATACCACTTCATAAAGTGCCGGATACGATGGATGATCGGCATCTTGGGCGGCTTGGAATGGACGCGAATGACCTTGAGCATTCCGACCATTTCTTCTTGCGTCTTCATGATGAGCGCCAGCCGCTCGTCGATGTCCATCTCGACTTCCGGCACAGCCAGTTTGACATTGTTTGTCGTCATCGACTCACACTTCTTTTCAGGGTGAGGAGGGTGGATTCTCGATCGAGTCCCCTAAGGGTCTCCCAAGATCGTAAGTTCTCCAAAGGTATCGGCTATTCCGTGGGAAAGGAACACCATTTCTGGCGTTACCGGCCTTTCGGTGATCCCAACACGAAGCAGTGAACTGCCAATTTGGGTAAACAATCGATCCGTTGGTAGTTGGGGAGATATGGGAGAAATGAACTATCCCGTTTCGACATTGCAAATCGCATCCTTCAGCGTTCGCCCGATTCGCTCGAGAGACTCGTCGGACGTTCCGTATGGCGGCAGCGTGTAGAGCACGTTACCAAGCGGCCGCGCGAAGACTCCCCGCTTCAAGCAGAATGTCCGAAGCTCCCGAGCGACTCCGGCGAGATACCCGCCTTCGAAATTGAGCTCGATCGCGGCCATGGTCCCGCGGATGCGGACTTCGCGGACGCGCGGATGGTCCCGCAATGGTGCGAAGGACTCCTCCCAGAATCGCTCGAAGCGCGCGGGAGCATCGGGCGGTCGTTGATGCAGTCGCTCCAGGTTCGCCGCCGCAACGGCGCACGCCAGCGGGTGTGCGGTGAACGAATGGCCGTGAAAAAACATCCGTTCGCGATCGGGTGTGTCAAACGCGTCGACAATCCGGGCCGACGCTAACGTTGCCGCGAGGGGGAGAATCCCGCCGGCCAGCGTCTTGGCGACCGCGATCAGGTCGGGTTCGACGCCCGCGGCCTGATACGCCCACATCGTTCCCGTGCGATGGCATCCGGTCATCACTTCATCCGCGATGAAGAGTGTTCCATGCCGATGAACGACCTCAACAATCGCGCGCAATTCTTCCGGAGAATGCAGCCGCATGCCGCCGGCGGCTTGCAGCAACGGTTCCAAAATCACCGCGGCCACCTTGTTGGCGTGCCGGCTCAGAATGTCGTCGAGCCGGTCGGCCGAGACGGGAACACGTTCGACCTGGAAGAGCAATGGCTCGAAGGCGCCGAAGAAAAGCGGATCACGCCCCACCGCCATCGCGCCGAACGTGTCGCCGTGATAGCCGTTCTCGAAGCCGACAAAGAGCGTGCGTCCCGGTTCGCCGCGGTGCCGCCAGAATTGGTACGCCATCTTGAGTGCGACTTCGACCGCTGTGCTTCCGTTCTCCGAGAAGAACACCCTCCCCGTCAACCAACCAACGCTTCTCAATAGCTTCTCCGCGACCGCGACGGCCGGCGGATGGGTTGCCCCGGCAAAAAGAACGTGATCAAATGACCGAGACGCTTCCTGGAGCACGGCCATCAATTCACGGTCGCGATGCCCGTGCAGGATCGTCCACCACGACGAAATCGCATCTATTAGGCGTGATCCATCGGCGTGATGGAGAAACTCGTCTTGGGCGCCGACGATCGGCAGCGGCGGATCCGCGCCTTGCAAGGGTGTGTAGGGATGCCAGACGAAACGCCGGTCGCTTTCTAGCCAATTCTGATCAACTGGCGGCGATTCGATTAGACGCGCCTGAATCTCCTGCAAAATCGCGAGTTGAAAGCGGGCCGATTCTTGAATGCCTGATGCGGTCCACTCCGTGGGCGGTCGCAACGTGAAAACGCGGATAGCCGACTCGGCCGCGATCCGTGTTGCCGCGAATTCGTCCGCTTCTCCCAAGAGTACGATTGCCCGGGGGACAATTCCTTCCGCGCTGAGTGCGCGGACCAGCGCCAGTGTGCGGCCGACAGCCCCTATTTTTGACGACGAGACCAGCACGACTGGACACGACAGGCGACGGATGAACTCGATTTGCAGTTCCGTCTCGTTCAGAGGCGAATACGGGCTGCCGAAGGTTTCGATGAGTAGGGCGGGCGCGGCGGGAACCAGCGAAGCAAGCTCGTGGGAAGGGGGGATAACGCGACCGGCTCGGACGGCGGCGAGCGGCGGGGCAACTGGTTCATCGAAATGATGAACCGGAGGGAACGCCTTCGCGCCGGGAACCCAAGAAAGGATCGCTTCCGTGTCGGAAGGGCCGGTTTCGAGCGGCTTCCAGTAGCTCCAGGCGTCCAGGAATGCCGCAAGCCAGAGCGACGCGAAGGTCGTCTTTCCCGCGTCGGTATCGGTCCCCAAAACAATGATTCGCTGCATAACAATCTAGTTTATGCGAAGCACCGTAGAATGGCAGATTCTCGACCCAAAAGAGTTGCCGTTTGTACCACCTCATTAGCGATCTGATCGATAGAGTAGTACTAATTGACTCAATTGCTTCATTCCTGCACCGGAGGTTCCCATGACTTTTCATCGAAGAATGCTGATTGGTTCGGTTCTAGTCCTGGCCTATGCGACTCTCGCTTCTGCCGCCGACAAGCCGCCCGTGCTCTTGATCGGCGATTCCATCAGCATCGGCTATACACCGGGAGTGTCCAGCGGGCTCAAGGATATCGCCGACGTGAAACGGATCAACGGCAACGGCGAAACAACACGCACAGGGTTGGCCAAGATCGATGGCTGGCTCGGCGAGACCAAGTGGGCAGTCATCCATTTTAATTGGGGCCTGTGGGATCTCGTCAACGGCGGCCAGAACGTCCCGATCAAGGAATACGGCGAGAACATGGAGAAGCTGGTTGAACGGATGAAGAAGACGGGGGCGACCTTGATCTTCGCCACGACCACTCCGGTGCCAGAAGTGAACGGCCGCAAGAGACGAGATATCGACGTGGTTGAATACAACAAGGTGGCTGTCGAGATGATGAAAAAACATGGAGTGCTGGTCGACGACCTCTACGCCGCCGCCAAGCCAAATCTGGCGGAATGGCAGAAGAAAGACGACGTCCATTTCACCGGCCCCGGCAGTGAGGGCTTGGCGAAAGCGGCGGCGGCTTCTATCAGCGCGGCATTGAAGAAGTAAGGCTCTAAATAGTCTGAAGAACTACGCCTGG
>Ga0105048_10018756_pt1 | contig 10621 bp, 8 predicted proteins | sample MAT05_FD_78382 | JGI IMG/M metagenome (GOLD analysis project Ga0105048, IMG submission 78382) | Freshwater microbial communities from Lake Fryxell liftoff mats and glacier meltwater in Antarctica - MAT-05 | ecosystem: Environmental > Aquatic > Freshwater > Ice > Liftoff microbial mat | place...
TCGTCGCAATGGCCCGCCAGCGATTCGTCGATGGAGTTGTCCACCACTTCGAATACCAGGTGGTGCAAGCCGGTGCCGTCGCTCGTGTCACCGATGTACATGCCGGGGCGCTTGCGCACGGCTTCCAAGCCTTCCAGAATCTGGATCGAACCTTCGCCATAGGCTTCGGTTGCGCCGGCCTGGTTGGTGTCAATGGTGGGTTGGAAGTTGGAGCTGTCCGCGCCACTCTCGCCAGTGTTCACTGAATCGTCCGGGTTTTCAGCGGGTACAGGGGCATTGTTTTCTTCGGTCATGGCTTGCTTCTCTCTCACAAATTTCAATCAGTTGAGGACAGAGCTAAAGATCTGTCCCCCAAGTTTTCAGTATTCTTCAATGACCAAACCCCCGGAGGTCGGGGGTTTGGTGTTCGGGCAGCTACTATTTTTGTAGCATCAAATTCTCATCGGCATCACAACGTATTTGAAGGTTGCGTTCTCCGGAATGGTGAACAGCGCCGAACTATTGCCGTCTGACAATTCCAGTTTCACCATGTCCTGGCTCATATTGGCCAAGGCATCAATCAGATAGGTCACGTTGAAGCCGATCTCTATGCTGTCGCCACCGTAGTCGATATCCAACTCGTCAACGGCTTCTTCTTGCTCTGCATTGTTAGATGCGACGCGCAGGCTGCCGGGGTCAATGTTCAGGCGCACGCCCTTGAATTTGTCGCTGGTCAGGATGGCCGTACGTTGCAGGGTTTTGAGCAGTGCATCGCGACCCAGCGTGATGCTGTTCTGGTGGTTTTTGGGGATGACGCGGTTGTAGTCGGGGAATTTGCCTTCGACCAGCTTGGTTACAAACTCCATGCCATCGAACACAAACTTGGCTTGGTTGTTGGCAAACTGCATCTCGATTGCGCCTTCGGCGTCCGACAGCAGGCGCTGCAGTTCGACCACTGTCTTGCGCGGCAAAATCACCTCTTGCTTGGGCACTTCTACATCCAGTGTGGCTGAGGCAAATGCCAAGCGGTGGCCGTCTGTGGCGACCAGGCTCAGTTGTTTGCCTTCTGCAACAAACAGAATGCCGTTCAGGTAGTAGCGGATGTCGTGTACGGCCATCGCAAACGACACTTGGCTCAGCAGGCTCTTGAGTGTTTTCTGCGGCACGCTGAACACCGGGCCAAAACTGGCCGATTCTTGTACCAGCGGAAAGTCTTCGGCTGCCATGGTTTGCAGTGTGAACTTGCTCTTGCCGCCTTTGAGGATGATCTTGCTCTGGCTGGACTCCAGTGACACGGTCTGGTCCGACGGCATGGTGCGCAGAATGTCGATGAGCTTGCGGGCACCAATGGTAGTAGTGAAGTCGCCGATGTCCCCGCCCAGTTCGGCGGTGGTGCGTATTTGAATTTCCAGATCGCTGGTAGTGACCTGAAGCGACGTGCCAGTTTTCCGAATGAGCACATTGGCAAGAATAGGCAAGGTGTGGCGACGCTCCACAATACCGGCCACAGACTGCAGTACCGATAGGACCTTGTCCTGCGTTGCCTTCAATACGATCATGTCTACCTCTTCTTTAATGTCTGTTGGGGCACTCTTATCTTGGAGTGCCTATTTTTTTAAAATCCCGCCATTTTCCCAGTTTTGGTCGCTCATTTGGGCACTTTGGCTTTTTATTACTGATTAGCCTTTGAGCGTTTGCTCCAGCACATGCAATTGTTGGTTGAGTTCTGTCATTTGTTGGCGTTCACCACCAATTTTGCGGACCGCGTGGAGCACCGTCGTATGGTCTCTGCCACCAAACAATTCTCCGATTTCAGGAAGACTTTTTTGTGTCAATTCTTTTGCCAGATACATTGCAATCTGGCGCGGGCGGGCGATGCTGGCCGGGCGCTTCTTGGAATACATGTCGGCCACCTTGATCTTGTAGTAGTCAGCAACCGTTTTTTGGATGTTTTCTACAGAAATCTGGCGGTTTTGGATGGAGAGCAGGTCGCGCAGTGCTTCTCGGGCCAGTTGGATGGAAATTTCCTTCTGGTTGAAACGCGAGTAGGCCAGGATTTTGCGTAATGCGCCTTCGAGTTCGCGCACGTTGGAGCGTACGTTCTTGGCAACGAAAAAAGCGACTTCTTCAGGCATTTCCGTGCCCTCGACCCGCGCTTTGTTAATCAAAATCGCAACCCGCATTTCGAGCTCTGGCGGCTCAATGGCAACGGTAAGACCAGAGTCAAAACGGGAGACCAGGCGTTCATGGATGTCCGTCAAACCCTTGGGATAGGTGTCGCTGGTCATCACAATGTGTGATTTTTTCGCGAGCAGGGCTTCAAAAGCGTTAAAAAACTCCTCTTGGGTTCGGTCCTTGTTTGCAAAAAACTGCACATCGTCAATCAGCAGCAAATCCAGGGAGTGGTAACGCTCCTTGAATTCGTCAAAAGTCTTGCGTTGGTAGGCTTTAACCACATCCGAAACAAATTGCTCTGCATGGATGTAGAGAACTTTGCTGCCGGGCTTGTCGGCCAACAGCCGGTTGCCCACCGCATGCATCAAGTGGGTCTTGCCCAAACCGACGCCACCGTAGATAAACAAAGGGTTGTACAGGTGGCCAGGAATGGTGGCCACGTGCATGGCTGCGGCGCGGGCCATACGGTTGGCCGTACCCTCAACCAAGCTCTCAAAGGTGAGGGACGTGTTGATGCGATTTTTGGGCAAACCGGACGGCGTGGATTCGCCAGTCGGCACACTTTCTTCCGCCGAAACCATCTCAGTCGTTCGTGGCGTGAATGCAGGTCTGGCAACAGCTTCACGCGGAGTGATTGCTAACTCAACGAGTACGGGTTGACCGTACATCTTCTCCAGTAGAGCCGCAATGCGGGTGCTGTATTGGGCGCGTACCCAGTCGAGTTTGAAGCGGTTGGCGACGAAGATAGTGACTTTGGAAAAGTCTTCCAGGACCTGTGCACTGAGCGGTTTGATCCAGGTATTGAATTGCTGTTCGGGCAGCTCTTGGGCCAGTTGGTCTACGCAGCTTTGCCATAGGCTTTGGCCTATGTCCAGCCCCGGTGACATGGCGTGATTGGTGGGGGGTCCCTCTGACATTATTCTTTTCAGCTTCTGTGGATAGTTATTAATCGCTGCGCCTCGAATTGTAAATTATCAAAACCTTATCCACAATTTTTAAGGCTACCCCAAACTTAGAGCACTACGCCGTGTATCCGATGTAAGGTGTTGCCCCAGTTCAGAAAATTTGCCATAATCGGCGGTTCCCCTGATTGTGTTCGGGGCGATTTGACCGAGATCTGCTCTCTTGACGGGAGCTGGATCAGAATAGAGCCTGTTAGGAATTCCAAATGAAACGCACTTACCAACCTTCCAAAATCCGTCGCGCCCGTACCCACGGCTTCCTGGTTCGCATGAAGACCCGCGGCGGCCGAGCCGTCATCAATGCACGCCGCGCCAAGGGCCGCAAGCGCCTGGCTGTCTAAGACATCTGACGGCGGGCCTATTTGATCCAGCACATGCATTTACAGTCATTGCTGGTGCGCGGGTTGGGTGTGATACCGCCGTGCAAAGATTAAAGACCCGGCCCCAGTTCCAGGCGGTTCTGGCAGGTCAAACACTTGCCAAAACAGCGCACTTTGCTTTGCATTGTTGTACTTTAGAATCGCCTGCGGTAGTGGTGCGCGGTGTTGCATCACCTGCTTTGTTTCCGAAATCTGCGGTGTGGTTGGGTGCCATGGTCCCCAAGCGGTGGGCTAAGCGTGCAGTCACGCGCAATGCCATCAAACGCCAGATCTACAACGTGAGTGTCGATTTTGAGCCCCAGTTGTCTGAACGTGCGCACCTCATCAGGCTGCGCGCGGGGTTCGACCGCAGCCATTTCGTCAGCGCTAGCTCCGACGCGCTCAAAACAGCCGTTCGGGCTGAGTTGCAGCAACTATTTTCGCGCCTTCCCTCGGTGGCTGTGCCGTCCGCGCCATGATGCAGTCGTTGCTGATGGGCATTGTGAAGGCGTACCGGATTTTCTTGAGTCCGTGGCTGGGCTCATCCTGTCGGTTTGAGCCCACTTGCTCCGTCTATTCCCTTCAGGCACTGCAAGCCCACGGCGCGGCGGCCGGCAGCTACCTCACCGTCTTGCGTATTGGGCGCTGTCACCCCTGGTGTGCGGGTGGCCTTGACCCCGTGCCTGTTGAACCTCCCCGGCTGTTTACCCGGCTGATCTCTTCTTCTTCTGAAAAGAAACCTTCATGAACGATATTCGCCGCACCATTTTGTGGGTGATCTTTGGCTTTTCCATGGTCATGTTATGGGACCAGTGGCAGGTGCACAACGGCAAGAAGGCAACGTTCTTCCCCAGCCCAGCCCAACAGACTGTTCCAGCGGCTGCACAGCCTGTATCTGCGCCCGGTGTCGGCAACATGGCGGGTGTTCCCAGTGCTGTGACGGGTGCTACTACGGCCAACGTGGCGGCAGTTCCTGCTGGGGCTAATCCGGCGGCTGCGCCCGCAACCAAAGAGCGTATTGAGGTCACCACCGATGTCCTGAAGCTGACCTTTGAGACCGAGGGTGGCTCATTGGTGCGCAGCGAGTTTCTCAAGCACGCCGACATGGTCGACAAGAGCAAGAATTTTGTACTGCTCGACGACAGCAGGGACCGGGTCTACATGGCACAGACTGGCGTGATTGGTGGCGCTGCCGCTGGAGCCTTTCCGACGCACAAAACGCCTATGACCGTGAGCGACGCTCGCACACTCAAGGATGGCGACAACGAATTGGTAGTGACATTCACATCCGCAGACGTCGGTGGAATCAAGCTGGTCAAGACTGTCACCTTGCGCCGTGGCGCCTACGACATGGCGGTTAAACACGAGTTGACCAATGTATCCAGCGCGCCGTTGTCACCGCAGCTTTACTTGCAATTGGTGCGTGACGGCAACAAGCCACCCGGTGAATCCTCGTTCTACTCCACCTTTACCGGGCCTGCCGTCTACACCGAGGCCAAGAAGTACCAGAAGGTCGAGTTCTCAGACATCAAGAAAAAGAAAGCTGACTACGAGAAGCAGTCGAGCAATGGCTATGTGGCGATGGTGCAGCATTACTTTGCCAGCGCCTGGATGTTGCCCGAAGGCGTGCAACGCACGATTTCCGTTGACGGTGTAGATATTGGCTCCTCCGTGGCGGACTGCTGCTACCGTGCCACCCTGATTACGCAAGCCGATGAACTGGCTCCTGGCGCCACCAAGGCCATCAACGCCACTTTCTTTGCCGGTCCGCAACAAGAAACCATGTTGGAGAAGCTGGCTCCCGGGCTGGAATTGGTGAAAGACTATGGCTGGTTGACTATTCTGGCCAAGCCCTTGTACTGGCTGCTCGACAAGTTGCATGGTTTCATCCAGAACTGGGGCTGGTCCATCGTGGCGCTGGTGCTGCTGTTGAAGATAGCCTTCTACTGGCTCAACGCCAAGGCCTACTCCAGCATGGCCAAGATGAAGGCGGTCAACCCCAAGATCATGGAGATGCGCGAGCGCCTGAAAGACAACCCACAGCAGATGCAGCAAGAGATGATGCGCATCTACCGCGAGGAAAAGGTTAACCCCATGGGTGGCTGCTTCCCCATCATGATTCAGATTCCGGTTTTCATCGCCCTGTACTGGGTGCTGTTGTCTAGCGTGGAAATGCGCAACGTGCCGTGGATTCTCTGGATCAAGGACTTGTCCTCGCCTGACCCTTACTTCATTTTGCCGGTGTTCATGACACTGACGACTTTGCTGCAAACGGCGCTGAATCCGACTCCGCCCGATCCCTTGCAGGCCAAGATGATGTGGTTCATGCCGCTGATCTTCAGTGTGATGTTCTTCTTCTTCCCGTCGGGCCTGGTGTTGTACTGGATTACCAACAACGTCTTGTCCATCGCCCAGCAGTGGATCATCAACACCCGTATGGGCGTGCCACCGCAGTTCAACCTGCCGAAGTTTAAATAACCCCCCGAAGCGCCTGCGGCGCCTCCTATGCTCGCTCGCCACCAGGAACCGATTGCCGCTATTGCTACCGCACCGGGACGTGGTGCAGTGGGCATCGTGCGAGTCACTGGCAAAAACCTGGGGCCCTGGGCGGCCCACCTGTTGGGGCGGACCCTTCGGCCCCGCGAGGCGACCTATCTGCCGTTCAACGACCGCCAAGGGGTGCCGCTGGACCAAGGGCTAGCGCTGTACTTTCCGGGTCCGCACTCGTTCACGGGTGAGGACGTGCTGGAGTTGCAGGCCCACGGCGGCCCGGTAGTCCTGCAGCTGTTGTTAGCCCGTTGCCTTGAGGCAGCGTTGGAAACCGACCCGACAACGGGGCGCAGCTACCTGAACGGCGCGCGCATAGCGCAGCCGGGTGAGTTTTCCGAACGCGCCTTTCTGAACGACAAGATTGATCTGGCGCAGGCCGAGGCTATTGCCGACCTGATTGACGCCAGTACGGAGGCTGCGGCCCGCAGTGCTACACAGTCCTTGTCTGGCGTCTTTTCCCGCGAGATTCATGTACTACGCGACGCCTTGATCCACCTGCGCATGCTGGTGGAGGCCACGCTGGACTTTCCCGAGGAAGAAATCGACTTCCTCAAAAAGTCCGATGCCAAGGGGCAGTTGGTGCGCCTGCAACAGAGTTTGCACACTGTGTTGCAAAAAGCTGCGCAGGGCGCGTTGTTGCGCGAAGGCATCACCGTGGTTATTGCGGGGCAGCCCAATGCAGGCAAATCCTCTCTGCTGAATGCGCTGGCGGGTGCCGAGCTCGCCATCGTCACGCCCATTGCCGGCACTACGCGCGACAAGGTGCAACAAACCATTCAGATAGAGGGCGTGCCCATCCACATCGTTGATACGGCGGGCCTGCGCCACAGTGAAGACGATGTTGAGAAAATTGGTATCGCGCGGGCCTGGGATGCAATTGAAGGTGCGGACGCCGTGGTGTTCCTGCATGACCTGACGCGCATGAACGCTATCGATTACATAGCAAATGATGTAGCAATCACGGGGGCTATAGGCAAAAAACTCTCAAACAAGGTTCCAGTGATCGATGTCTGGAACAAGGCCGACGCGGCACCCCTTGCCTGCCCCTCTGCTGGAATCGTTCTGTCGGCCAAGACCGGGCTGGGCTTGGACAGTTTGCGCCAAGCTTTGCTGGCCGCTGCTGGTTGGCAGGCGTCCAGCGGCGGTATTTTCATTGCCCGGGAGCGGCACCTACACGCGCTGCGCCGGGTAGATCAGCACCTGGCGCTGGCGGCGGAACACCTGGCCGCACAAGATCAGTCACTGGATTTGATGGCCGAAGAGCTGAGGTTAGGCCAAAAAACCCTGAGCGAGATCACCGGTGCGTTCACGTCCGATAACCTGCTAGGCGTGATTTTCTCCAAATTTTGCATTGGCAAATAGTGGGAATCCACGTATTCTGTCTCGGTACTTGAAAGCAAAAAGAATGTCGCTTCTCAACTGGTTTACCAAGAAACCGCCAGCCGGTCCACCGATGCCCATAGAGAGTTCTGGGTTAGGCCATGTGGATGCAACAGTCCCTTTCAGTTCTTCGGGCAAACCACGTGGACGTGTTTCGACGACGCCCCCAGGTAGTGCGGCCAATCGCAAAGGTGAGCGGTTGGAGCGTAGAGAGATGCTCTATGCCGTGGTGCGAGAGGCCATGATTCGGGCGGGCGTGTTGTCTTCAACCTACAAGTTCAAGGTCCTGTCGCTGGATTCGCGGGGCCGTCAGTATCTGATCATGATGGACCTGGCCCGCCAGTATGCGGGTGAGACTGCGCGCTTGGCGGAGATTGAAAGCCTGATTGCCCAGCATGCAAAGACTCGGCACGATATTTTGGTTACGGCCGTGTACTGGCGTATTAATGAGACCGTAACGGCTGGCTTGTCACGGGTTAGTGCCCCGGCAATGCCCACTCGACCGCCTGTGGTCAGCCCGCCATCTAAGGGGCCCATCGCGCCTGCAGCGCCGCCCAAGCCGGCTTACGAACCTTTGCAGCCGGAAGAGGTGGCAGCGTTCAAAAATGCGCTGGCTTCAGTGGCAGCGCCGGATCCTTTGTCTGCGCCGGGAGAAATTGTGAAGTCTGGGCGGCGCAACCCCGAGCCCATGCCGGCATTCCATGACACCGAGTTCGACGACCGGCCGTCGCCGCTGAGTGGTACCCAATACGGCGAGTTGTAACGCGAGTTGTAGCGAAGGGGTTCTAGTGTCCGCTGAAGTCGACCAGCGTGAACAGTGGCAAGCCGGATTCACGTAGTTTTTGAGAGCCGCCCAGTTCAGGCAAGTCTACGATTGCTGCGCCTTCCATCACAATTGCACCCAGTTTTTCCAGTAGTTTTTTGCCGGCCATCATGGTGCCGCCGGTGGCAATCAAGTCGTCAATCAATAAAACGCGATCACCAGCTTTAACCGCATCGGTGTGCAGTTCGACTGTGGCGCTGCCGTATTCCAGCTCGTAGGTTTCTTCCACCGTCGTGAACGGCAGTTTGCCTTTCTTTCGGATCGGCACAAATCCGACGTTCAGCTCATAGGCTACTACGGCCCCGAGGATGAAGCCACGCGCGTCTAACCCGGCGACGACGTCGGGCCGCATACTGGCATCCATGTAGCGGTGCACAAAGGCATCGATCAATATCCGGAATACTTTGGCTTCTTGCAACAAGGGCGTGATGTCGCGGAACTGGACGCCCGGTGCAGGCCAGTCCGGCACAGTGCGAATGTTGTCTCTGAGGTACTGGTTGATGCTGATGTTTTGCATGGTTTTCCATTGGGCGTGGCCGAACGCGGCAGTAGCCTGCATTGTGCCCTTGGTGGGCACGGGCGGGAAAACTAGGTTTTGATAATCTTTTGCTCGGCAATGGACAATGCTTCGGCTTTGCCTGAAAGTACCAGGGTGTCACCTGCGTTCAGTAACGCGTCGGCGTCGATTGCACCCACTTTTCCATCTTGGTGGCGCAGGCTCACAACCTTTACATCGAGAGTGTTTAGCGACAGAGAACCCAATGTGCGCCCAACGGCTTTAGCGTCTGTGGGTGCCGTTACTGTGGCAAGTCGTTCGTACTGCAGTTCGTCTACCGAGTCATCGTCGGAACCGCGAAAGAAACCACGCAGTAGGTTGTAGCGGGCGTCGCGCTGGTCCTGCACGATGCGGATCACCCTGCGCATCGGCACGCCAACGAGTGCCAGGGCGTGGCTGGCCAGCATCAGTGATCCCTCAATGGTTTCGGGTACCACTTCGGTTGCGCCGGCCGCCTGTAGGACTTCCAAGCTCAAATCATCCTGGGTGCGCACGATGACGGGAACCTGTGGTGCGTGCGCGCGGGTATGGCTCAGGGTTTTCAGGGCACCGCCCACATCGAGGTAAGTGATGACCACAGCGCTGGCCCGCCCCAAACCCGCAGCAATGAGGGCCTGGAGCCGGGCCGCGTCTCCAAATACCACGGAGTCACCAGCTGCCGCAGCTTGGCGAACCCGGTCGGGGTCCAGATCCAAGGCGATATACGGTATGCCTTCACCTTCCAGCATCTTGGCCAAGTTTTGGCCACAGCGGCCATAGCCGCAAATAATGACATGGTGGTTTGCATTGATAGATTTGCGTGCGATGGTGGTCATCTGCAGCGATTGCAGCAGCCACTCGCTCGATACCAGTTTCATCACAATGCGGTTGCTGTACATCACGATGAACGGGGTTGCCAACATGGACAGCACCATGCTGGCCAGAATGGGGTTTAACAGTGCAGGCGGAACCAGTGAATTGGCTTGCGCGAGGGTTAGCAGCACGAAGCCAAATTCACCGGCCTGGGCCAGGTACAGGCCGGTGCGCAGGGACACGCCCGAGCTGGCGCCCAGCATTTTGGACAGTCCCGTCACCAATGCTGCTTTGAATAGTGTGGGGATGATCAAGAGAATGAGCACCAAGGGCCAGCGCTCCAGGACCAAACGCCAGTCCAGCATCATCCCAATACTGATGAAGAACAAGCCCAATAGAACATCGTGGAACGGACGTATATCGGTTTCCACCTGGTGTTTGAATTCAGTCTCGGATATCAACATACCCGCGATGAAGGCACCCAATGCGAGACTAAGTCCGGCGAGCTCGGTCAGCCAGGCGAGTCCCAGCGTGATGAGTAGCAGATTCAACACAAACAGCTCTTCGCTTTTGCGCCGTGCAACCAGGGTCAGCCAGCGACGCATAACATGCTGGCCCCCAACCAGCAGCACGGTAATGAGCAGTGTGGCCTTAATCGCAGCAAGACCCAAGGCACCGGCTAAGTCCTCGCCAGATGCGCCCAAAGCGGGTATGAGTACCAATAGTGGCACCACTGCCAAATCTTGGAAAAGCAAGACACCCATGACTCGCTTGCCGTGTTCAGATTCGCGTTCCAGGCGCTCGACCATGAGTTTGACCAAAATGGCGGTACTGCTCATTGCCAGTGCGCAGGACAATGCCAACGCAGCTTGCCACGACATGCCCCAGGTTTGTGGCACCAAGGCCGCCAGTCCAATGGTGACCAGTGTGGCCACAAGCATGGTGACAGCCACTTGCAGCAAACCCAGACCAAAAACATGCTGGCGCATGGCACGCAGTTTGGGGAGGTTGAATTCCAGTCCGATGACAAACATCAGGAACACCA
>Ga0105048_10018760_pt1 | contig 10621 bp, 8 predicted proteins | sample MAT05_FD_78382 | JGI IMG/M metagenome (GOLD analysis project Ga0105048, IMG submission 78382) | Freshwater microbial communities from Lake Fryxell liftoff mats and glacier meltwater in Antarctica - MAT-05 | ecosystem: Environmental > Aquatic > Freshwater > Ice > Liftoff microbial mat | place...
CATTAAAAAGTTTGGAAGGAATGTTTTTGGTCAGGGTGTTATCGTACCGCTTTTTTTTCCAGCCACTTACAATATCCCAGTTTTCTTCCATCACCATTCTTACCAATTCAGGTATTTCATCAGGGCTATCCTGCAGGTCGGCGTCCATGGTAATAACTACCTTGCCCGATGCCGCTTTAAAGGCTACCTGTAATGCAGCACTCTTACCAAAGTTTCTTTGAAACTTGATGGCTTTGACCCGTGGGTCTTCTATGCGAAGCCCACGGATCACCTCCCAACTGTCGTCGGTACTGCCATCGTCTATAAAAATCAATTCCCATTCATACCCTTCCTTGTCGCATACTCTTTGAATCCATTCGGTCAATTCGGGCAGCGACTCGGCTTCATTCAATAAAGGAATAACAATGCTTACGTTCATTGTAGATTATCAGATTCAAAAGGGGTAGGATTGGGGTTTTTCTTAACGACACCAGCACCAATAAGCGAGGCAATAGCTCCAATCAATAAGTAAGAAATAAGAACCCCACCAATAGCAAATGCTATAAAAAACTTACTTGTCATTTCAATGGCCTGATCTATTTGTGTATCATTCAATTGATCTTGTTCCATCATTTGCTCCCGTGCATTTTCCATTGCCTTTTCCTTCAGATCAGGAAAAATGACGGTTAAAGTGATGATAGTAAAAATGATGGAAATAGAAGTTAAAACAGCAGTTGTCTTGAACCCATGAGCAAAAACGTTGCCAAAAGTTACATTGCCATTCATGTCCTTAGCATAGCTCCAACAGGCCCAGATGATTCCCGCAAAAATAATAAAAAGACTAGCCCAAGAGTATTTTTGTTGCTCTTTCAGATCAGGAATAAATGTTTGCAATAAAAGTGAAAGGCCTACGGTAATCATACCGAGAATAAGTCCTTTTGTCATTGGGGTCATCATTTTTTTTTCTTCCATGGTGGTTGTTTTTTTTGGTTAATTATACCTATTGGTCGCAAAATGCATCAATAATTACAGCTTTCATAACTTTTTCTGAAAAAGCATTGTTGGTTCCTTTGGAAAACAGACTTTTTTTGGATACCAACCGACCACTCACTCTTGCCAGTAAAGTTAAGTTAACCGCCGCGCCCTCCTCAATTATCGGTAAGGGCAAATTGAAAATTTCGGCAGGTTTTATGGCGAAAATTTGGGTAATCTGATCTGTCGTTAAAGTATCTGCTGCCGTAAGGGTGGCTGCTACACAGGTTTCAATGCCACTCATGCCATATTTGGCATATTCAAATTCGCATACTTTACTGTCCCATTCATGCGGTAGGTGATGGCTCGCCACACAATCAATGGTTCCATCCAAAAGGGCTGATATTAAAGCCGATTTATCTGCTTCTGTGCGCAATGGAGGATTTACTTTCAGGTTTGTGTCGTAATCAGAAAGATCTTCATCGGTAAACCACAAATGATAAGGAGTAACGCTTGCGGTTATGCGCAGCCCATCGTTTTTTGCCCGCCGTATCAGTTCCACCGAAGCAGCGGTGCTTATGCCGGTAATATGGAGTTTGCTTTGTGTGTACCTCAATAGTTCAATATCCCGGGACAGCATCAACGTTTCTGCAAGCATGGGTTTGCCGGGTAATCCTAGTTTGGTGCTGATAATTCCCTCATGCATCAGGCCAATTTTGCTCAAATGTTCTTCGTCGGGGATCTGTATCACCGTGGCATCCATAGCTTTTACATATTGCAATGCTTTCAGAAAAACCTGACTATTTTGCACCGGGTACAAACCATCGCTGAAAGCAACGGCGCCACTGGCACGCATATCATGCATTTCGGCGAGTTCTTTACCTTCGCAATGGCGGCTGATAGCACCTATAGGTAGTACAGAAACCGGCAGATACTTGCTTTTTTGAACAATATATTCCACCTGACTTTTGCTGTAAAGCTCTGGTTTGGTATTGGGCATAACCATCACCCGGGTGTAACCTCCTGCTTTTGCAGCCGCCGCTCCGGTTTCAAGGGTTTCTTTAAACTCGAGACCCGGATCACAAAAATGGGCGAAAATATCTGTAAAACCGGGTGCCGCCATCAGGCCATCTTGTTCAATGGTTTTATCTGCGGAGGCTTCTATTGTTGGTGCAATAGAAATGATTTTGTTGCCTTCGAGCAGTAAATCCATTTTTTGTCCGTTCAGCTTTGAGCGGGGGTCTGCAATGGTTGCTTGCCGGATAAGTACCTTCATATTGGAACGCTTGGTGGTCGTCGGCGAAGATAAGCCCTTACTTTTGCATGTATGAGTACAACAACGGAAAAGCTGCGTATGGATAAATATTTATGGAGCATCCGGCTTTTTAAAACCCGTAGTCAGGCGGCGGAAGCCTGCGATAAAGGACGGGTGAAATTAAACGGAGAGTCCGTAAAGGCATCAAGACAGGTAAAATTGAATGAGGAATATGACATTCGGACCGAAGCCCGTAAATGGATTATTAAGGTTACCGGACTATTGCACAACCGGGTAGCCTATCCCGAAGCCATCAAGCATTATGAAGACATTACCCCACCGGAATTATTGGTGGCACAGGATTTTCTTACTCCTTCTTTCCATACCGGAAAACGCCTGAGTAAAACTGGCCGGCCCGATAAGAAGCAGCGACGCAATATGGATGATGCTTTCGGGGAGGAAACATGACTTTGCTTATTTTAATTGTCTGTCCATCACTATTTATTTCGCACCTTATGTATATTGATATTATAACAGTGATACCTGAATTGCTGGAAAGCCCGCTGAATCATTCCATTATGAAACGGGCAAAGGATAAGGGATTGCTTACAGTGGGCGTACATCAGTTACGCAAATGGGCCATTAATGAACATGGGCAGGTAGATGACTACCAATATGGAGGTGGTGCCGGTATGGTAATGATGTGCGAGCCGTTGGAAAAAGCTATTTTGGAATTACAGGCAACAGCCCCTTTTGATGCCATTATTTATATGACCCCTGATGGCAATACTTTTAATCAGCAATTGGCCAACCGGTTTTCTTTGTTTGAGCGGATATTGATTATTTGTGGACATTACAAGGGAATTGATCAGCGTATTCGGGATCATTATGTAACCCATGAAATTTCAGTAGGCGATTTTGTGCTGAGTGGTGGTGAAATACCAGCAGCCATGATAGTAGATGCTATTGGCCGATTGTTGCCGGGGGTTTTAAATGATGAGACTTCTGCCTTGTTTGACAGTTTTCAGGATGGACTGCTCGCACCACCGGTATATACCCGTCCGGCTGATTATAAAGGATGGAAAGTTCCAGATATCCTTTTATGCGGTGATCCTAAAAAAATAGAAGATTGGCGATATGAGCAAAGTATTCAGCGTACGGAAACCCTGAGACCTGATTTGCTTTCTGAGGAATAGCGTTTTTCCCTCCATTTTATTTCTCATTAGCAGGAAGATGTTTTTCTTCTGCTATTATTGGTAAGGCTTTGGAACCCTTTACCACTTTAATCGTATATTTTAATATAAGCTCCAAAAATTATAATTTCCCCAAAAAAGGGAAGGTGTCATGGACATAAAAGAAATGTTTATATTGGTTAATTCATAAAACCAACGTATATTTTTTTATCATAATTTATTGGAAATTGGCGGTGATTGGGTCTATTTAAAAAATATTTTTCTTATTTGATAAACCACTGAAAACTCATTAGCATAAAAGAATTATTAATAACGAGATACCCTGGATATATGGATTTTTACTGTATTTTTTTATTTAAAAGAAGAAGAAAGAAGGTTGCAATTTATAGCACTTTGCGATTACGTTTCCAAAAAACCAGAACGTAAAACTACGATGGCTTTACATTTTATAACCGAAATAAACACCATTAATGAATTCGCTCTCCGGTTAAAAAGATCCATGCGTGGGTTTGAACTTCATCATTCTGATTGTATACAAATATGTGGAATGCAATATCGTGACCAGCTTTTGCATACTCCCTTTAAAGTGCCTGGAAATACATTTTTAAATGTGGATAATTTTGGTGATTTTATTTAAATTTATTGCCTCTTAAATACTACCTGGATTTCATTAATACGCTGTTGAAAAGGGTGGATATTTTATTGTGAAACGATTAATATCCGATCAGACTAAAATACCGCTTAATTTGGCGACATGTATCAAAGAGGAGGTATCAACCATTCCGGTTTTTGCTAGCATTTTGCGCCTGTGGTTATCTACGGTATGCGGGCTAATATGGTAAATTTGGCCAATTTCTTTCGATGTTTTACCATCAGCTACCTGCACCAGTATATTTTTCTCCCTTTCGGAAAGGATATCCTTTTTTACTAATTTTTTTCCGTTACTCTGATAATGCAGGAAATTATTTTTCCCCAATACACTCCTGTACCACCAGATATCTGAACGGATAAATGGTTTTACATCATAAATAAGGTACATGCCTACCAAAGGCATCCCTCTTTCATTTACTTTGATTGGGAAAACCCGGAAAAGGTTTCTGTGAACGAGTCCCTTTTTACTGTAAATGATCCAGTTGCAATAGCAAGCCAAAGAATCTAAAATGTCTTCCCGGGATGCTTTAGCTGTTTCGGGAGCACTAAGGATGGCGGTTTTATTGGCAAATTCAAGTTGTTTTTTATCAAAACAGCTTATAATCAGCGATGCGCCACTTTCCCGTATCTCATTTATGCTTGCACCAAAGATATCTGCGGCTCCCTGATTTACATGCAGGATAGAAAGATCTGAGAAACTAAAAACGACAATTTTGAGATTGCTTGATTGGATTTGGTTAAATAATTGAGTTTGTTCCACAATATCATTCATGTCTTCCATGCTGTTTCCCAACGAGAAAAACTCTTGCCAGGCCTGCACCACGTTTGTTATTACAGTAAGGTTTGAATCCATTCTCTTCAAATATATTTTCCAAATTTAGTCATTACGACTATAGGCTACCCTATTGTTTTTGTACAACTTCGTTTTTCAAATGTTAATATATGCCCTTCAAATAAAATGGGATCTCCTTAATTGGAGATCCCATATTTATTTTGATTGGTTACTTTAACCTATTCCTTCGCAGATATAATGGGCAAAGTTTTTTCTCTTATCAGGTTGTTCAAAACAGGTATTTCCTTTTGAATGATTGCCTTTAGTTTATCCAATTGTTCATTTATTTGAGCTGTTACCACTTCGTATGCATCAAGCGTTTGTTTTGTAGGAGTACCATTGCCTACGGATGCTACCCGGTACACACTGCTTAATTTATCATCAAGTTGTATGGGATAATTCAACACATCCTGACTGCTTTTCGACTTGGTTTGATGCAGTGCCGTTTCTATATCGGTAAGTTTCTTGGTGAGATCTTTGGTAAGCTCTTTTACTTCCCTGGGACAATCTTCTCCAAGTCGGCCAGTGTAATCCTTCATTTGTTTCCGCAGGTCGTTTATGGTTTGTAACGCCTTCATGGTTTCGCTGAATTTATCCCGTGCCTTTATCAAAAATTGGAATTGCGCTTCATAATCTTGCTGAGAAACCGTATAGTTAGGGTCAGCAATAACAGTAACCGGGATGGTAACAGAATCTTGATCCACCTTGATTTTTACAGAGTAATTGCCCGGAGGTGCTACAGGTACCATTCGTACCCTGTTCCAGATAATGAGACCCTCGGCCGGTTTTTCCCCCTCCGGATAATTCAAATCCCAATTAAAAAAGTTTAATCCTTCTTTTATTTCCAGTTCATTGTCTTTGTCACCAATTGTAAATGTTTTTATTTGCTTGCCTGCCCCATCCATTACTACTACACATGCCTTGGTACTATCCGTAATGGCTTTTACAAAAAAGGGTACTACCACACCGTTGGTGGGATTGCTGCCCATATTGGAAGATCCTCCTCCGCTGTTTCCTCTGTTACCGTAAGATGCCACCCTATAAGCAGGTGCCGGTACAAAGGCATGCATGTTTTTGCCAAGGATTAGCTGTTCGAATTGCTGTACTACACTCAGGTCGTCGAGTATCCAAAAGGAGCGCCCCTGTGTAGCCACCACCAAATCGTTATTTTTAATCAACAGATCCGTAACTGGTACTATGGGCAGGTTGAGCTGAAAAGGTTCCCAGTTGCTACCATTGTTGTAGCTGATGTACATACCGTATTCAGTACCGGCATACAGCAAGCCCGGGCGCTTTTTATCTGATCTTACTACACGGGTAAAATGCATCCGGTTGATATTGTTATCAATCCGGGTCCATGTTTTGCCATAGTCAGTAGTTCTGAAAAGATAAGGCGTAAAATCATCGCTCTTGTAGCGGGTACCGGCAATATAGGCACCTCCTTTCTGAAAAGGGTCAACCTCAATGCTGTTCCACATCATAGCAGCCGGGATTCCTTTCGGAGTAACATTCTCCCAGTTTTTGCCTGCGTCTTTGCTCACATGTAACAAGCCATCATCGCTGCCAGTCCATAGAAGGTCTTTTTCCAACGGGCTTTCGGCTGCGGTAAAAATGGTACAATAATATTCTACACTTGTATTGTCCTTGGTAATGGTGCCGCCACTTGAACCCTGCTTGCTTTTATCGTTAGTTGTAAGGTCGGGACTTATCATTTGCCAGCTTTGTCCTTCGTTTTCGGTTACAAACAAATGGTTGCCGGCAGCATATAGCCGCTTGGGGTTATGCGGGCTGAAGAAAATAGGAAAGTTCCATTGAAAACGATACCGGGCAGCATCGGCACCGGCTCCCATATTATCAATAGGCCATACATTAATCATGCGGCTTTCGCCTGTTTTATGGTTTTGTCTTTCCAGCAAACCCATATAGTTACCACCATAAGTAATTTCCGGATCTAAAGGATCAGCCATTACGTAACCGCTTTCCGCTCCGGCAGTAGATTCCATGTCTGCCATGGTAATGCCGCTACCGTAGGTTCTGCTTTTAATCCGGAAAGCGCTGTTGTCCTGCTGTCCGCCCATTATGCGATAGGGGAAAGCATTATCGGCACTTACACGGTAAATTTGCGCAGTCGGTTGGTTCATCATGCTGCTCCAGTTTTGTCCGCCATCATAGCTTATCTGTCCACCTCCATCATCTCCCACAATCATGCGCTTGCCATCTTTGGGGTCAATCCATAAGTCGTGGTGATCTCCATGCGGGGTGCGGATGCTACTAAAGTTTTTGCCACCGTCCCTACTTACCATCAACCCAACATTCAATACATATACCAGGTTTTCATTGGCAGGGTCTATAAAAACCTTGGTGTAATACCAGGCCCGCTGCCGGATATTATTATCGCTGCTGCGCAAAGTCCAGGTTTTACCTCCATCTTCACTTGAGTATAATCCGCCTTTTTCATTTTCAATAATGGCATACAAATGATCGGTATTGGAAGGGGCAATGGCAATGGCATTGATGCCCCAGGTACCTTTTGGTAAACCCTTGCTGCTGCTGATATTGGTCCAGGTAACGCCTTCGTCGGTACTTTTCCAAAGCGCACTGCCTTCGCCACCGCTTTCCAAAGAGTAAGGGGTACGCAATACACGCCATGTACTTGCGTACATTACCTTGGGGTTACCCGGTTCCATCACGAGTTCAAATCCACCAGTCTGATCATTTACATATAATGTTTTTTGCCAGGTTTTACCGCCATCCGTGGTTTTAAAAATACCCCGCTCGGTATTGGGTCCGAATAAATGCCCCATAGCGGCTACCCATACCACATCCGGATTTTTAGGGTGTATTACAATGCGTACAATATGTCTTGCATCCTTCAGCCCAAGGTTTAGCCAGGTTTTGCCGGCGTCCAGGCTTTTCCACATACCTCCGAGCCCTTCGCTTACATTACCTCGCATGGACTTTTCGCCTTCTCCTACATACAGTACCGCTTCATCGCTTGGAGCCACGGCTACCGAGCCAATGGTGCTGCCAAAAAAGCCATCTGATATATTTTTCCAGTTGCTGCCGCCGTCTATTGTTTTCCAAACACCGCCACCTGTGCTGCCAAAGTAAAATACATTTTTCTGAGTAAAACTCCCCGCCACAGCAGCGGACCTACCTCCCCGAAAAGGACCTACAAGACGATATTGCAACCCATCAAACACGGCATTTTTGGTTGTAGGTTCAGGTTCCGTCTTTTTTTTATCTTTTTGGGCAAATACCGGATGAGCCGTATAACCTACCATAAGGATACTAACAACAAGCAGTTTTTTAATCATAATTGTTTGAATAGGTAAAAAATAAAGAAGTGAATGTAAGACGCCATCGGGTACAAAACCAAACGTAGTTTAACGGGTTAAGAAAAATATCTTTTAAAAGCCCATGCCCGGCATACTTTCATGAGATGTCCTAAATCATTTTTAGTGATCACTACCTATAAAAATATTTTAAAAGTTTTTCCTTTATCGGCTAAATACAGGTTGATATTGTTAAAGAAACCATTTTAGGCAACAAACCAAAAAGAAACAAGAGTTTGTATATAATCATAATATAAAGTGTTGTAATACAATATTTTATAAGCAATAAACAAAAATGTACATCATTTATTTTAAACAGAAACTAAACTGTTTGACAATACTTAGGGTGTTCCGGTATCCACCCTTACCTTTGCGGCTCAAAATTTTCAGCGTAATTATATGATCAGTGCTAAAAATATAACCCTTGCCTATGGCAAGCGGATACTTTTTGATGAAGTAAACATAAATTTTATAAAGGGAAATTGTTACGGGGTCATAGGGGCAAACGGTGCAGGAAAGTCTACGTTTTTAAAAATATTAAGCGGCGAAATTGAGCCCAATAAAGGAACTGTGGAAATAAGCAAAGGCGAAAGGCTGGCTTTTTTGAAGCAAAATCAGTTTGAGTTTGACAAGGAAACGGTTTTAAATACCGTGCTTAGGGGTCATGATAAAATGTGGAGCCTGATGCATAAAAAGGATGCCATATATGCTGATCCGGAAGCAACTGAAGACGACTATATGCATGCCGGCGAACTCGAGGCCGAATTTGGCGAAATGGGTGGCTATACCGCCGAAAGCGATGCTGCTACCTTACTAAACAGCCTTGGTGTAAAAGAAGATATGCAACAAAGCCTGATGCAGGATATACCTTCTAACTATAAAGTGAGGGTATTGCTGGCACAGTCGCTTTTTGGAAATCCTGATATTTTGCTGTTGGATGAACCTACTAACGGACTTGATATTGAAACCATTGGCTGGCTCGAAAATTTTTTGGCCGATTACGAAAATATAGTCCTTGTTGTGAGCCATGACCGTCACTTTTTAGACGCTGTATGCACGCATGTGGCCGATGTGGATCGGGCGAAGATTAAAGTATTTACCGGAAACTATACCTTCTGGTACGAAAGCAGTCAGTTGATGGCACGTCAGATAAACGATAAAAACAAAAAGACGGAAGATAAGCGGCAAGCTTTACTCGACTTTATTGCCCGATTTAGTGCCAATGCCTCAAAAAGTAAACAGGCCACGTCCCGTAAAAAAGCTTTGGAGAAACTTACGATAGAAGACATTCAACCCTCTAATCGCCGGTATCCTGGAATTATTTTCCAGCCATTGCGGGAAGTCGGCAACCAAATTTTGAATGTAGAAGGGTTGAAAAAAGTGGTAGATGGCCGGGTGCTTTTTGATAAGGTAACTTTCAGTGTTCAGAAAAACGACAAGATTGCCTTTTATAGCAGGGATCCCCTTGCAGTCACTTATTTTTTCGATATTATCAACCGGATTGATAATGCGGATAGCGGTAAATTTGAGTGGGGTACCACCGTTACGAGTGCTTACTTGCCGGTAGAGAACAACGGGTTTTTTCAAAAGCCAGTGCCGATGATGGATTGGCTGCGCGATTTTGTACCGCAGCATGTAACCGATGCTGACGAACCCTTTCTGCGAGGTTTTTTAGGTAAAATGCTTTTTACAGGGGACGAAATTGATAAGAAAGTAAATGTATTAAGTGGGGGAGAAAAAGTGCGGTGTATGATTAGCAGGATGATGTTGCAAAGTCCCAATTCCATCATCCTCGATCAACCAACAAACCACCTTGATTTGGAAAGCATACAGTCATTTAATGAACAATGTATGGAATACAAGGGCGTGATATTGCTTACAAGCCATGACCATACTTTCCTTGAAACGACCGCCAACCGGATTATAGAACTCACGCCTAAAGGCATCATAGACAAGTTGATGACCTTTGATGAATACCTCGAAGACGATCGAGTAAAAGCTACCCGGGAAGAGATGTATGCAAAGTGATTATGGTTGTACAATAATTATAAATACAAAAGGTCGGTATATACCGGCCTTTTGTATTTATTTGAATGCGTTTGATATGTGAAGCGTTTTGGAAAACGTCCAAGGCCCTTTCAGACCTTGCTATACTGAATCGGGCTTTCAGCCCTTGCATTTCGTCATCAAATAAGTTTTTGCATTGATTTCAGCAATGGGATAAGATCTTTTCGATTTAACGTCTTTGTGAACCATCCAAACCCGAAAGCCAAGCCCTGCAAGGGGCAATTCAATGTAGCGAGGGTTGGAGGCCCTCGAACCTCTTTCTATGGTAAATGATGGCTTCCATCCTTGGCTAATTCACCCGATAATAAAGTGAAGTCAAAACTTTATAATGATCCAG
>Ga0105048_10018767_pt1 | contig 10618 bp, 8 predicted proteins | sample MAT05_FD_78382 | JGI IMG/M metagenome (GOLD analysis project Ga0105048, IMG submission 78382) | Freshwater microbial communities from Lake Fryxell liftoff mats and glacier meltwater in Antarctica - MAT-05 | ecosystem: Environmental > Aquatic > Freshwater > Ice > Liftoff microbial mat | place...
ATACCGCTCCGGCGGGCCGAACGGCAGCAGACCCAACTGCGAAAGCCGGCTGTCGGGGTCCATCACGAGCGTGCCGGGCCGATCCAGTTTCGCCGCCAGTTCCAAACCAACCGCTACCCGGTCGCGGAGCAGGGAAGTGCGGCCATACTGTAACGGCAGGTGCCCCACGCGCTCTTCAAAAAGTTCATAGTTCTTGCCGTTGCCCGCAAACAGTATCTCGGCATCCGGATACCGCGCCAGTGCCGCGGCCAGAAACGGACTCACCACGGCCACATCGGCCCCGAGGGTCACCCGCGAAAGCACCACCACCCGCTTCGGCTTCTCCGTCGGTGTCCCTAACGCCCGGTAGCGCCGCAGCAACGCCGCCGCTTTCAACTCCGGTGCGACGCGCTCCAGCAACCGCGCAAACGTGTCGACATAGGCCTCCGCCAACCGAGGCTCGAACGAATCCGAAAGCGGTTCAATCAAATCCCGGAACAGCACCCGGGTCCCTTCGTCACTCTCGGCCTCCGCCGCCAGAGCATCGATCATTGCGTCCGGAACCCGCTGGCCCCGGACGCAATATTCTAAAGCCTCAAGCGGAATACTTGCCAATGAGCAGCTCCAACTTCTTCTTGGTAGCCTCCGGCCAGACGGTCCGGTCGGTGATGATGGCGTGCTTCAGCGCCGAGTGGCACTTACAAACCACCTTTTCGGGCATCGCCGCCACCGCGGCCGCCACCAACTTCGCCGCGTTCTCGGCGTTCTGGTGCAGCACTTTGATAATCTCGTCCACCGTCACCGCATCGTGCTCTTCATGCCAGCAATCGAAATCGGTCACCATCGCGACCGTCGTGTAGCAAATCTCTGCTTCCCGGGCTAACTTCGCCTCCTGCAAATTCGTCATCCCGATCACGTCCATCCCCCAGGACCGGTAAACATTGCTCTCGGCCCGCGTGGAAAATGCCGGACCCTCCATGCAAAGGTAAGTGCCCCCTAACTTGGCCGTAATCCCCGCATGGTAAGCCGCCCCGTGCACAATCTTCGCCAGCTCCTCGCAAATCGGGTCGGCAAACGAGATATGAGCCACAATTCCTTCACCGAAAAACGTAGACGCCCGGCCACTCGTCCGATCAAAAAACTGATCCGGAATCACGAACTCGGTCGGATGATGCTCGTGCTTCATCGAACCCACCGCGCTGAGCGAAATGATGTGTTCGACGCCCAACTGCTTCATCCCCAGGATGTTGGCGCGGTAGTTCAGCTCCGACGGCGTCAGCCGGTGGCCCCGGCCATGCCGCGGGAGAAACGCGACGTCCCGGCCGCCCAATTTGCCCACCACGTAGGCATCCGACGGCGCGCCGAACGGGGTCTCCAGAGTAACTTCCTGCTTCTCGGTGAAGCCGGGCATGTTATAAAGCCCGCTTCCCCCAATGATTCCAATCTGTGCGTGCAATTCTTGCTCCCGAACCTATTTAGACGATCTCTTCTTTCACCGGGTCCCAGCGCATCGTGCGGCCCTCGCGGTAACTCTCCACCGCCATCCGGCAAGCAATCGAAATGCGGAAGCCTAGCTCCACCGGGCAAGCCGGTTCTGCGACGCCGCGCACGGCATCGAAAAAGTTCAGCATGTGCGCATTCGGCGTTGTCTTCGTCAACCCCATCATCTCTTTGCCCTGCGGCCGGTTCACCTTCTCGGGCATGTAGCGGATCTGTTGCGCCCGTCGAATAGTCCCGTCCGTCCCCAACACATCCTCGGCAAAGCCCCGCTGCCCGTTGCCGAAACCGGATATCCAACTGAAGATCAAATCCTCAGGATGCTCCATGCTCACGGTCATCGTGTCCGGCACTTCGCGCCCGTCTTTCCACAGATAAATCCCGCCGGTCATCGTCACCGCTTTCGGAATCTGCAGGTTCAAAACCTTGTACCAGATCGATAGCTGATGGCACATGTTCTCGTAAACGTTCCCGCCCGAATAATCCCAGTAAAAACGCCAGTTCGCGTACCGATTCGCGTCAAAATCCCGCTTCGGCCCCTCCCCCTGAAACTGGTTCCAAAGGATGTTTTCCGGCGTCATATCCGGGTACACCGGACGCGACCACTGCGGTTTTCCAGCCGGGGTGTTCCGGAACATATCGGCGGCGATCATGCTCACCTTGCCGATCGCATTCTGCCCGATCCACGTCCGCGCGTCTTCCACCATCCCGGTCGAAACGTGCTGATGGCCAATCGTTACCGCTAACTTCTTGTGCTTCTGGTGCGCGGCCCGCATGCGCTTGGCGTGGTCCACGGTAAAGGCCATCGTCTTCTCTTGGTAGACGTGTTTGCCCGCGTCCAACGCCGCCGTGAAATGTTCACAGTGCAGGTGCTGCGGCGTCGCGATTAAAACCGCGTCGACGTTCTTATCCTCGAGCATGTAGCGGTAATCGAGATAGGTTTTCGCCCCCGGCACAAGCTGCTTCCCGGCTTCCAGGCGCGCGGTATAAATGTCGGAAAACGCGGTCATCTCCACGTTCGGCGCAGCCATCGCGGCATGGACGATTTCCATCCCGCGGGCCCCGGCCCCGATGATGCCCACCCGAACCCGGTCATTGGCTCCGAGCACGGAAACCCCGCTCGCTAGCCCGGTCGCCACCTTGCTGATAAAATTACGTCGCGAATCCATTGCTCTACAATTTTACCATCGCTGCCAGCAGCGTTTGCTTCATCACCGCTTCATCCGCCTTTGCCCCCGTCCACATCTCAAATCCAATGACCCCCTGGTAGACAAGCATCGTCAATCCATCCAACGTCCGTAGCCCCCGGGCTTGTGCCGCTGCCAAAAATTTCGTCACCGGCGGATTGAACACGGCGTCGGCCACTAGGCACCGCGCCCGGCTCAGGTCGACGTCCGGCATCCAGTCCACGTTCGGGTACAAGCCCAGCGACGTCGCGTTCACGAGCAAGTCCGTTTCCGGGGATACGTCGTACGATACCCGCCACGGCACAAACCGGATCGGCCCGTGCTTCTGCAAATCGTCCACCATCGGTGCCGACCGCTCGCTCGAACGGTTCACCACCACGATCTCTTCCACCCCGGCCAACAGCAACTCGGTCGCAATCGCCCGCGCCGCGCCCCCGGCCCCCAGCAGCACCACCCGCTTGCCCTTCGGGTCCATGCCGGCGTCCTGCGTCAAACCGCGGAAAAACCCCCGCCCGTCGGTGTTCTCTCCGATGAACCGGTTTCCCTCGCGCCGAACCGTATTCACCGCCCCAATGATCCGCGCTTCCCGCGATAACTCGTCCAGAAACGGAATCACCGCCACCTTATGCGGAATCGTGCAGTTGAACCCCCGCCATCCCATCGCCCGAGCCCCGCGTACCGCGTCCCCCAAGCCCTCCGGCGCCACTTCAATCGTCAGATACCGCCAGGCAAGCCCCGCCGCCGCGAACGCCGCCTCCTGCATCACCCCGGTCGGGTTTTCCGCCACCGGTTGGCCGAAACAGGCCACCAGTTCCGCTTTGAAATTCATGGTTTGACCGGAGCCGTTTCCTTCGTCGCCGTCTCTGGCAATGGATCCGGGGTATCGAACGTGATCGTAGAATCGGTCCCGAACTTGCGGTACATCCGGAATTCCACTTCGTTCTTCACTAAGTGTTTGCCCTCCCGCATCCGCACCTCGGCTTTCAGCGGCAGCATGAACCCCTTACCGTTGATGTCCGTCATGTCGTAGTCCAGAATCGTCTGGGCTTCCTGCACCGGAAAGTCCACCGGGATATCGGCGTCCAGGCTCAGCCGAGTAACCGTTAGCGTATCCCGCTCCACGAAAACCAACCCACGGTAACCCGGAGTAACTTGCTGCTTGTCCTGATAGTTGATCGTCCAGTGCGAGTTCGGCTGCGCGACATAGTATTGAAACACGTGATTGCGTTTGCCCCGTAGCGTCGCCCAGCGCAGCCATTCGAACCGCGCCATCGTATCCGGTTCAAACAGCTGTTTCATCATTGACCCGAATTCCCCCGACGAAGTCGCCCCGCCCAGCCGCTGCATCGGCGTATCCACCGTGCGGCCGTTCACGCTCACCACTTTGTAGTCTTCCTTCTGGTCAAAATAACTCAGTCGCGCGTTGATCACGTCTAACTGTCCGAAAAAGCCCAGCCCCGAAGGATCAATATAGCGTCGCGTCACCTGCATGCATAAAAAGTCCGGCAGGCCCTTCGAATACCCCATCGCGTACGCCCGGGCCTCTCCAATCACCCGCTTTTGCTCCTCAGCCTCCGGCGGGGGAATGAAGACCGTGGCCGGCTTGGCCGCGCCCACCGGGGTCGCCGCCGGCAGCTCTTTGGTCGCCACCATCAGGTCCCGCAACACCTCCACCGTCATCGGCCCCACGCCCATCGCGATGAAATCTTCAAACTGCCGCGGTGAAAGCTTGTTGGTCAGCTTGGTCTTCTTCAGGTATGCCGCCACCGTCTTATCCGGCTGATGTAGCTCCACCGACGACTTCAGAAACCCACGCAACTGCTCCACCGATAGCCGCGTCTGCGCCGCCATCCCAACCGCCAGAAAAAAGACGAGTAACCGCATAATCACTTTTGACGTTTCTTCCCGCTCTTCTGTTGCGAAATCGTTGCCGCGACCGTTCCCTCAATGGCCGCCTGCGCCAGCGGCGCCATCACCCGATACCCCGCCGAATTCGGATGCAGCCCGTCATCAGCCAATTCGGCCTTCAAAAAGCCGCCGGAATCCACCATCGCGTCGTAGTAGTTCAGGTACGTGAAACCCCGTTTTTTCGCGAGTGCCACCATCCAGGAATTCAACTCCCGAATCACCGCCGGCGGCCGACCCTTCGTCATTTCAAACCGCGGATTCACTGCCACGTGGTGGTCGCTCACCGGCAAAATGCTCGCCAGAATCACCTTGATCTTGTGGAACTCACACAGGTCCGCGATCATCGTCAGGTTGTTCTGAATCGTCTCCACCGCCACGCCGCGAGCGATATCGTTCGTCCCCGCCAGCAACAACATCGCCTGCGGACGATGCGCGATCACATCGGCCTGCATCCGCCCCAACATCTCGCCCGTAATCTGCCCGCTGATCCCCCGGTTCACGTAATCCCGCTCCGGAAAGTACTCGTTCAGCCGCCAGCCGTCCGTAATCGAATCGCCATAAAAAAGCACCCGCGCTTTACCCGCCGCCGGCCCCGCCTGCGTTCGGTTCGCCTCGGCGTACCGCCGCAAATTGTCGCGATCGGCCCCCCGCAGTTGCGCCTCGGTCGTCTCGATCAGCGCCTGGAAATGGCTCTCTAACCGGCTCACCGCGTCCCGCAACTCGGCAAACTGCTTGCGCCCCTCTTCCGGGAACGGAAACGGCTTCCGCACCCCGTCAGCCAGCGCCAGGTAGCCTTTGGCGTCCGTCAGCAGAGCCTGCGTCACGCTCAAAGACAGCCGATTCACCACCCGCGCCCCCTTGAAATCTTCCTTCAAATTTTCCAGAATCGGCGTCGCCGCGCGCACGAGTCCCGGGGCCGTCAGCGACGTAGCCTCGGTCAACTGCACAATCCGTTCCGCCAACGCCAATCCCTCGGGCGAACTCAGTTGCGCACGGTTCTGTGCAAAGCTCGCCGTGCCCAGGCACAGCAGCAGACCAATCCATTTCATGGCTCTACTTTATCTAATTGCAGCGTCACGGTTCCAATGTGGAACTTCATCCGGACCTGAATCTGCACCGGCAGCCGTCGCCCATCGTCCGAGATCCACACAAACAGCCGCGCTTCCCGCTTGTAGATCACGTCGTTGAACAAAAACGCTTCGTACCGGATCGCATTGAACTGCCCGGCCGGCGTGCGAATTCTTTCCTTCTCCTGCGCCTGAATCCGCGCCTGCACAAACTTCTTGCCGTCGCTCACGGGCAGAATCAAGTCCTGACCCAACTCCACGGTCTGCTTCCGCAGCACCGTCAACGCCCCCAGAATGTCGTGTACGCAGGCCGAAACCTCCAGCTCTCTTTCGAGCGCCACGGTTCCCTTCAACAAGTCCTTCTCCTCGTACCGCGACCGGTTCCCTTTCCAAACAACATTCGTCTCTCGCCGCTTATCGCCTTCCTCGGCCAGCAGCTTTGACGATTGCGCGCAGAGCTTTTCGTTCAGAGTCACCGTGTAGTTGTCGTTGACCCGGAACAGTCTCGAAACCAAACCTGCCGAATGCAGATGCATTTGCAGCAAGGTGCCGGTCGGAGTCGTGCTCGTCGTCACCATGGCCGTCCCGGCGTTCACCATGCGCCATTCCACCTTGAAGCTCAACTTCTCGGCAGGCAGCGCCGTCTGCGCTGCCGTTTGGGCAGGTGCCGGCAGGCAAACCATCGCGATAACGAAAAGCAGCTTCATGGAACACCTGAGTTTGCCAAATCCACGTGCTACGCTGCAAGCTTGGCCCTCCGTATTCTTCTGTCCATTCTCCTGGCTGCCACCGGCTGGTTGTACTGGGACGCCCGAATTCCCGGCCTTCCGCTCACCTCCTGGCAGGTGGAGCGCTTCCTTGACCCCTCCCAACCGCCGCATCGCATTCGACGGGCGATCAGCCAACTCACCGGTCCCCACCCCGCTCTCCCTGCCCTCCGCGGCTATCCCCACCCCGCCATCCGCGCCGTCGTCGCCCGCTGGACTCCCGACCCGAGCCAACTCGAAGACTCGTCCCCCTGGGTACGCCTCAACGCCGCCCTCGCCCTCGAGCGAAACGAACCCCTCGCCGCCCGGTCGGTCCTCCTCGCCAGCCTCCGTCCCGCCGTCCTGTTCGCCTCCGAAGCCGGCCAGATGCAGTGGCGCTTGGCCGAAGGGGCCCGCGTTGATACGAGCGACGAACTCGGCACCTACAACGGCCAGCCGCTCGCCGCCCCCTGGCCCGGCCGCCTCCTGAAACGATACGTCCAAAGCGGCGACGCCCTCAAGCCCGGCCAGCGCATCGCTGACGTCGCCCTCGCCGACCACTGGCAGACCGCCACCCTGAACTCGCTCGGTCGCATTGGGCTCCCGGTCGATTCCGACGCCCTCCACGTCTTCGAAAGTGAAAAATACCCCACTGCGGTGAAACGGGCTGCCGCCGCGGCCATCCAACAGATTCAGAGCCGTCCTCGAAAAACTAATGAAAACTCTCCTCCTCTTCCTGCTCCCCCTGGGGCTCTACAGCACCACCATTGAGGTCACCCTCGACCCGGCCCTCGCTCCCACCGGCACCTCCGGTCGCCTCATCATTCTCATGAAAAAGGGCAAGCCGCAGGGAGATACCATCCGGACCGGCTTCATCCCCGGTGAAACCTGGATGGCCGCCAAGGAGATTGAACACTTGGCCCCCGGCGCCACCGTCACCGTCGATGGGGACGATATCGCGGCCCCGCTGCCTTTCTCCCAGGCCCCGGCCGGGGAGTGGCACTACATGGCCATCCTCGACCGCGACCACAGCTACGCCCTTTCCGGATCCGGCCCCGGCGACTTTGTCAGTGCCATCGCCACCGAACCAAAGCTCACGCTCACGAAAGTCAATCCCGCGCGCCCCGCCCTTCTTGACACCGAGACCGTGAAGTTAGTCGACTTCGAAAGCCCGCGACTCAGCCGCTTCTTCGGCCGGCCGATTCGGATGAAGGCCGGCGTCGTCCTGCCCGAAAACTTCGCCAAGCCCGGTCTCCGGTTCCCGACCGTCTACCATGTCCACGGCTTCGGAGGCGACCATTCCGAAGCGTGGCGCGCCAAACCCGCCACGAAGTTCAACGCCGTCCACGTCTATTTGAACGCCAACATACCCGGAGGCCACCATGTCTTTGCGGATTCAGCGAACAACGGCCCCTGGGGAGCGGCGCTGACCCAGGATCTCATCCCGTATCTGGAGAAAAAATACAAGTTAATTCCCCGGCCTTACGCTCGCTTTCTCACCGGCCATTCCTCGGGCGGCTGGTCTACTCTCTGGTTACAAGTCGCCTATCCGAAATTCTTCGGCGGCACTTGGCCCACCGCGCCAGACTCCGTCGATTTCAAGAGCTTCACGGGGATTGATGTTACTCCCGGCTCCACTCAAAACGCCTACTTGACAAAGGACGGCCGGCCCCTCTCGCTCGTTCGGATGAACGGTAAGGAGATCGTAACATTGAAGGATTTTGCGTTGCAGGAACGGGTCACCGGCGATCACGGCGGGCAGCTTGCTTCCTTTGAATGGGTGTTCAGCCCGAAGGGAGACGACGGTCGCCCCATGCCTCTGTTTAACCGGGTAACGGGCGTGATCGACCCCGCTATCGCCGAGTACTGGCGAAAATACGATATTAGTTACCAGGTGCAAACCCGTTGGGCTGAGTTAGGCCCGCTTTTGCGGGGTAAGATCCGCTTGGTCATCGGCGACCAGGATACCTTCCACTTAGAGGAAGCTGCTAAGCTCTTTTGTAGCTTCATGAAGTCGAAGGGTGCCGAAGACGCTTGTGAAATCGTTCCCGAACGGGATCATATGAATCTCTTCAAAGCGAACAAAACCTATCCGGATGGCCTGATGAAGCGGATCGAAGACGAAATGGCTCGTCAGTTTGTGAAAAATCGTCCGAAGCCATAGGGATCGTATGCGCCTGCTCCTGCCGCTCTCGCGCCAACGCAGCAATCAACTAGCGGTTCAGATTCCGGTTTGTGGTAACATCGGCCCCATCACCATGCACCCGCGTCTCTGGGCCATTCTCTTTGCTGCTTCGCTCCTGTTCGTTGCCTACTCCCAAGTCCCCAACGAAGCCTTCCGCCAACGTTCTCTGGCCGCCGAAAAAACCGGCCTCGCCGAACCGTTTCGCGGGGTCACCACGAGCGGTACCGTCCAACCTGGACTCTTCGCCCTCAAATCCACCAAAGTCTCCACCGAACCCGCGCGCCGCGCCGCCGTCGCCTTCCTCGCCTCCCTCACCCCCGCCCAACGCCAAAAAACAACCTTCCCCGTCGACGACATCGAATGGCGCAAATGGATGAACCAGGATTTCTATGTCCGCCAAGGCATGAAGTTCAAAGACATGTCCGATCCCCAGAAAGACGCCGCATTCGGCCTCCTCAAAGCCTCCCTTAGCGCCAAAGGCCTCCAACTCTCCCGCGATATCATGCACCTGAACGAGACCCTCGGCGAACTCAATAACAACGACTTCGTCCGCTACGGCGAAGGCGAATACTGGGTCACTCTGATGGGCGAGCCTTCGGCTGCCCATTCGAATGATAAGCCTTGGGGCTGGCAACTCGACGGCCACCACCTCATCATTAACTACTTCGTCCTCGGCGACCAAGTCGTCATGACCCCCACCTTCCTCGGCTCCGAGCCCGTCATCGCCACCTCCGGCAAATACAAAGGAACCACGATTCTGCAGGACGAACAGGCTCTCGGCCTCCGCCTCGTCCAGTCCTTCGCCCCCGACCAACAGAAGAAGGTGATCCTCGAATCCAACAAAACCAAGAACTACAATCTCGGCGAAGCGTTCAAGGACAATCTGGTTCTTGACTACGCCGGCCTCCCCGGCTCCGCCATGACCGCCGCGCAAAAGCAGCACTTACTCGACCTGGTCGGCGCCTACGTCGGCACCATGGACCCCGGCCACGCCAAAATCAAAATCGACGAAGTCCGCAAACACATCGATGCCACCCACTTCGCCTGGATCGGCGGCACCGAAGAAAAGAGCGTCTACTACTATCGCGTCCACAGTCCCGTAATTCTGATCGAATTCGACCATCAGAACCCGGTCGGTCTCCGCCACCTCTCGAAAGCCCCCACTTTGCCGGATCACGAACACATCCATACCGTCATGCGGACCCCCAATGGCAACGATTACGGCAAGGACTTACTCCGCCAGCATTACTTGAAGCACCCGCACTAATCGAGGCGGGCGAAATACCCGGTCTTGTGCCGGATCGACACCCCGGGCTTTTTGCAACGAATCTGAATCTTCCGAAAAGTCCCGTCGCCCGGGCCTGCCGTAGAACCGTAGGCCAGGTCGTAAGACGATCGCAGGATGTCTCCGATTTGCTGAAACGCGTCCCGCAGCGTCTTGGCTTCCCCAGCGTCAAACTCCAACCCGCCGGTCTCCCTCGCCATCCGTTCCATCACCCCCCGGCCGTACTTATTGCGTGCATTCCAAACGCCCTTCCGCACTTCGGTGTACCGCAGGCAAAAGATGGTGCAGCCGGTCCGCTGGGCTGCTTCGATCGTCTCCATCATATTGCGGGCGCTCGCATTGTCTTCTCCATCCGAAAACACGAGTAGCGCCCTGCGTCCACCGGCCTTGGCCAGTAACTCCTCGGCTCCATAGTAAATCGCGTCGTAGAACGCCGTGCCCAGTTCCCGCTGCTCCACCGGACCAACCCGGGGGAACGTCGCTTTGCTCTTGCGGTCCTGATACTCCTTCAGGTTGTCCGTGATCTGTTCGATCCGGTTGGTGGGTGCCGAAACCAGCCTCAGATTGTTCCCGAAACAAAGCAGAAACGCCTGATCGCGGCTTTGCAGCGTCGTCTTCAGGAACTCTTCCAGGTTACGGCGGTGCTCCTTAAGATAATCCCGCTGACTCCCGCTCGAATCGGCGATCAGCCCAATCGACAGCGGAGTATCCCCGCCCGCGGAGAAATGCGAGATCGTCTGCCGCGCCCCGTCTTCGAAGACTTC
>Ga0105048_10018768_pt1 | contig 10618 bp, 8 predicted proteins | sample MAT05_FD_78382 | JGI IMG/M metagenome (GOLD analysis project Ga0105048, IMG submission 78382) | Freshwater microbial communities from Lake Fryxell liftoff mats and glacier meltwater in Antarctica - MAT-05 | ecosystem: Environmental > Aquatic > Freshwater > Ice > Liftoff microbial mat | place...
GGTCCCATTTGTGTGTTTCAAAACTGAGAGACAGTTGGTTCCTTGAACTGTACCATGTTATACTACGCAAATGTGATCCCGTTTCTTGGATCTGAGCATGGGCCGCATTGCCCGACCCCGAGAAGGAGCGCTACGTGCTACCGAACACGACACCTCGAGGCTTTCGACCTACCAACCCGTTCATTATCGGCCACCCAGCCGAGGGCGAGCATTTCGCCGATCGCGTTGACGAGGTCGAAACGATCGTGCGAACGATGCTCGACCCGAGTAGTCGCTTGGTGGTCTACGGCGAGCGACGGCTCGGCAAGAGCTCTGCCGTGGCGCGCGCCGCCACGCTCGCCCGAGAGGCTGGACACGATGTGGCCATCATCGACTTGGCCAAGGTCACCTCGGCCGAAGCCGCCGCACAAAAGGTGCTCTCGGCGGTGCACACCGAAATCGGCCGTCGATGGACGGACACGGCCCTTGATCTGATCAAGCGCCTGCGGGCTGGCTCCATCTCACTTACGGGAGGCGTCGACGCCAACGGACAGCCCACCGTGTCGTTTGCGGTGAACCCGGCGCTGAGCGGCCCGAATGGTCAGATCTTTACCGAAGTTTTAGATGCCGTTGAAGCCGAGCTTGCCTCGAGGAAGCTCACCATGGGCATCGCGCTGGATGAATTCCAGCGACTCCGCCTATGGTGCGGCGAAGAGATCGACTGGCCGCTCAAGTCCATGTTTGAACGACACCGACATATTGCGTACGTACTTGCGGGATCGGAGCGTGCGCTGATTACGCAAATGCTCGCAAACAAGAAAGCCGGCCTGTGGAAGGTGGTTGATATCCTCGATATGCAACCCATTCCCAACGCGATCTTGGCGCAGTGGCTGGTAAAGCGCGCCGACGATACCGGGGTGCGGTTCGAGCGTCTGGCTGCGGCAAGCGTGGTCCTCCTCGCTGGTCCACGAACTCGTGACGTGGTGCAACTTGCTCGCGTGCTCTGGGACGCAACGACGCAGGTGGGAACGGCGACAAGTGCCGATGCAGTCGCCGCCCTCGATCAACTGGTTGACGAACAAGCGTCGCTCCACCTTCGTACATGGAAGACGTACGAAGGAAAGGTGCACCAGCGACTGCTCGCGCTCTTCGCCGCAAACCCCTCGCTCAAAATCACCAGCGCGGCGGTCGTACAGCAACACCATCTCGGTCCAAAGACAACAATCACTCGCGCCGTGGGGAGCTTGGTGGCAGACGAAATCCTCGTCGAGACGGCATCGGGCGCATACGTGTGCGACGATCCGTTCTTTCAACGATGGCTTGAGCTCAACGTGTTCGAGGACTTCGGATTCCCGATTCCCAACCGTACACTCTCCTCGCGCGATCACGCTGTGGCCGCGATGCTCACGGCGATGGGCTAGCGTGCCCTCGTTGAGTCGTAGGCATCGACTGCCGTCAGACCGCGAATAGATGGCAATGCACAATTCGACAGCCCAGTGCTATCTCAGAACGATGAACATGCTTTCGGACAGTGATGAAAAGAAATACATGGACGCGCGGCGGGTGTCTGCCCGGCTTCTTCGCAGCGTCAGGGCTCGTGAGCTTCGCGACGTCGATACGGTGCGTACGGTATAGAGCTTGCTCCCGGCGTTCGAACGGTGCGTTCGGGAGCGGTCGCTTGTGAATAGCTCGGGGCTGATCGAACAGCAGCGAGTCTTCGCACGATTCACCAGACGATGAATAACATCTTTGAGGAAGCTGCGGTGCTCTTGGAGGCCTTCCCTTTGAAGAGGAGAGCATCGTACGCTCCACGGAGTTCGAATATCTTCCAGGTGTGCATCTTCGAACGTGTTCGGCGGAAGATCTCTACATCGAGCGCATGCTGTGCCCGTTGTTGGAGTTGAAAGAGGAGCCGGAGAATTGGGGACTGCTGTTGAAGCTGAGAGAGAATGCGGTGTAGATGTGCGTGGGTGAATTCGTACGGCGGGTGACACCACTACAGCGGCGCGCCGCTTAGCGAGACACTCGAAGTTGCGCAATCTGCGTGCTCGGATTGCCTTCCGTGTCCGTCGACTGCACCACCGCGCGCAGGCCGGACAGTACGCCAGCGGTTCTACCGCGCAACGTCGTGCGAGCAACAACCTGTGAATTGCCGAGGTCGAGCACCTCAACGACCTCAAGCTTGCTGTCGCCGACTGCCGCAGCAGAAATCGGTTCAAGGAGCACACTCTGGCCGATTCGAGCAATCGCCCCGTACGTAGAGATCGCGAGGACAACCGGAGTGGTTGAACTCCATACCACTAGCGTCGAATCGCCCATGTGTACCCCCGAAACTTTATAGCCGCTTGGCGCACGGAATCGCGATGTTTCAATCAGTTCGAGCTGCCGCCCGACCATTCGTGCGTCGCAGGAGACCACCGCAAGCCCAAGCTGCGCGAGGAACAGGTAGCCGATGGATCGGCACCGATCCCGCAGGCTAAAGCGAAGGCCAGTGACAACCTTCGACCTTCTGCCGTTGTCACCCACCGGTTCAAGTGCACGCGACGATATCCCGATCTTCATGATCCTCAAACGGTCGCTGGTGTGCTCTGTCCGACCACGCTAAACGGTCGCTGGTGTGCTCTGTCCGACCACGCTTTGCTCAACGCGGGTATGGCTGCTGCGTGCATAGCGCTATCGCTCCATGGAGCTACATTGCCCCGCTTTCCTCACAGAGGTACGACGCCCGGGCCGCCGCGCACGCGCTTGCGTCCAGCACACATTATGCTCGCGTATCGCACGCCACGCCATCCCGCTTGCGCCGCCAGACAACGCGATGGGGCCATTATCGGCGAGATGTAGAATTGCGGCTGCTACCGACCGAAGCGCATTGTCTGACGCGTATACACCGAGATATTGAGAGAGCGATACCTGCGCGGCATCGCCGTCGCGAATTCGCCGAGCGCACGTAACCGTTCGGCGCTGCGTTCGAACACTTCACGGCGCTGGAACGCTCGTGTGCCGGGGGAACAGGGATGGTGCCACAGACGGCGTGCACATTGTGCCGTGGCAACGGAATTCCTCGACAACTTGCGGCAGGGGAAATTCCCCTAAGCGAAATCCAACACGCCCTCGTCGTCATGACTGTCTGCGCAGCACGTGTCAAGCGGTGGCAATCGTCGCGCCCGCCGCATACGTTGCGCCCCTATGACTGAGCCACTCGCCCCCGCGCTGGTCGCACGCGTTGCGACCGAACTCTCCATCAATCCTGCGCAAGTGCGCGCCACGCTCGCCCTCTTCGCCGAGGGCGCCACGCTGCCGTTTATTGCGCGCTATCGCAAGGAAGTCACCGGCGGGTTGGACGAGGTCCAGCTGCGCGACGTGCGCGACCGCGGCGAGTATCTGCATGAGATGGAAGAGCGTCGCGCGGCGATTCTCAAAAGCGTTGATGAACAAGGCAAACTAGATGATGCGCTGAAGGCGTCGATCATGAAGGCCGACACCAAGCAGGCGCTCGAAGATCTGTACTTGCCGTTCAAGCCCAAGCGTCGGACGCGCGCCATGATCGCGCGTGAACGCGGACTGGGACCGCTGGCGGACATGCTATGGGAAGGAAGCGCAGACGACGCGACACTCACCGCACACGCCGCCAGCTTCGTATTGCCGGAGCTTGACGGCAAGCCGTCTGAAGTGCCGAGCGCGGACGCGGCGCTCCAAGGTGCGCGCGATATCCTGTCGGAACAGGTCGCCGAAGATGCGGTCGTACGCGGCTGGGTGCGTGAACTCACACGCGCAAAGGGCGTGGTGAAAAGCAGCGTGATTGCCGAAAAGAAGAGCGACGATTCCAAGTACAAAGACTACTTCGACTACAGCGAGCCGCTGGGCACCATTCCCAGTCACCGTATGCTGGCCATTCGTCGCGGCGAGACGGAAGGCGAATTGATCTGGCGCGTGGAGGCGCCACTGGAAGAGATCAACGCACGCCTGTCGCGCGACGTGACAGCTGGCCGTCGTGCCACGCCGCAGCTGGGCTTGATCGCGGCCGATGCGTACAAACGCTTGCTCTCTCCGGCTATCGAAGTGGAACTCCGCGTCGAGCTCAAGACGCGTGCCGACGATGAAGCGATCACCATCTTCGGTCGCAATCTGGAGCAGCTGTTGCTGTCGTCGCCCGCTGGCGAGAAGCGCGTGGTTGGGCTGGATCCCGGGTTCCGCACCGGTGTGAAGGTCGCTGTTGTCAGTGCCACCGGCGCGCTCGTGCACACCGACACGCTGTATCTGCACCAGGAAGATCGCTTCGCCGGCGCGATTCGTACGCTGGTCACGCGATTTACACCGGAACTGATTGCCATTGGCAACGGCACCGCCAGCCGCGAAACGGAAACGTTGACCAAAGCCGCGCTCCGCGAGCTGGATGCACCGGCATCGGGCGAGCGTCCACAAGTGGTGGTCGTGAATGAAGCGGGCGCGTCGGTCTACTCGGCGTCCGATCTTGCGCGCAGTGAATTTCCCGAACTCGATGTGTCGTTGCGTGGCGCAGTGTCGATTGCGCGCCGACTGCAGGATCCACTCGCCGAATTGGTGAAGATCGACCCGAAGTCGATCGGCGTGGGGCAGTATCAGCACGACGTGAATCAATCGCGACTGAAGCAACGCCTCGATGACATCGTGGAGAGTTGCGTGAATCGCGTAGGCGTCGAAGTCAACACCGCCTCGGCCGCATTGCTGGCCTACGTTGCCGGAATTGGCCCGGGGTTGGCGCAGAGTATCGTCACGTTGCGTGACAGCAAGGGCGGCATTGCATCGCGAGCTGATCTGAAATCTGTACCACGACTTGGCGCGAAAGCGTTCGAGCAGGCCGCGGGATTCTTGCGTGTGCGAGGTGGTTCACACCCGTTGGACAGCAGCGCTGTGCACCCGGAGCGCTACGCGTTGGTCGAGCGCATGGCGCGCGATCTCAAGGTTGAAGTGAAGGCGTTGGTGGGCAACGACGCGCTGGCGGACTCCATTCCGCTTGCGACGTACGTTGACACCGACGTGGGCATGCCGACGCTGCGCGATATTGTAGCCGAGTTGAAGAAGCCGGGGCGTGATCCGCGTGCGGCATTCGAGCCGCCGGCGTTCCGTGAAGATCTCACCAAGCCTGCTGATTTGTTGCAGGGCATGGTGTTGGAGGGTGTGGTCACCAACATCGTGGCGTTCGGCTGCTTCGTTGACGTTGGAGTGCACCAAGATGGGCTAGTGCACGTGAGTCAATTGGCCGATCGGTATGTGAAGGATCCCAACGATGTGGTGCAGGTGGGGCAGAAGGTGAAGGTCACCGTGCAGAGTGTGGATTTAGCGCGCGGTCGTATTGCCCTCAGCATGCGGAGCGACGGCGGTGCGCCCGGTGCGCCGAGTGATCGGGCGGGGAGTGCGTCGGGAACGCGTGGTGATGTGCGTGCGCATGAGCGGGGGAGCGATGCGCGCGGAAGCAATCGTCCCGCGGGGAAGCCAGCGGCGCCGCAGAAGCCGGCGTTTGTGCCAACCAAGGGAGCGGTGGCGCCAAACGGGATCCGGTTCAAGTAGTTCCATCGGGTTGTCACGCTGGCGGCGTTAGTCTGTTGAGCGCTGCCAGCGGACGTACTAAATACTGTAGCCACTTTCGCAGTGAATTGGGGTAGCGACGTTCCGACTGCTGGTCGGTGAATTCGCTTCGGTGCGTCGCCGCCGCGAGAGGCGCTGCCAAGAAGAATCAGATCAGGAATAGCAGGTGGGCGTCGGCGTCGCTATACGTGGCCTGCGGCAAGCAAGCACGCTCGCTAACAGAACGCCCTACCGTCCATCGCGCAGTCGGGCTGTCGTGTTCATCCACTCTTCACACCACGCTCCAACCCGCTCGGCACGATCGAGTATCGAACGCGCCTCGGGCATTGTCGCGACATATCCCTGATACTCGAACTTGTCTTTTTCGGTGATCACACGCTGGATCTCCTTCGCGATCTTGTCGGTGAGACGATTGCCGAGGACGTCGCGCAGGAGCGAGAGGACGGCGGCGTGATCGGCGGACGTGGAGCGTTTGCCTCCGCTGTGGATCGCGACGGCGTCTGCGTACGCGATGACACTGTGCACAGCGAGGATTGCCAGTGCGCTTGCGTGGCGCGCGTCACCTTGCTCGGTGATGGCGCGCGCAGCGTGTAGCAGCCGACGACCAACCTCAGCGTAGCTTTCCGCGCGAGCAGGGTCCGTGCGCTTCGCGCGATCGGTCCTCGCCATCATGTAAGCAGCTCCGAAAGCGCCGGTCCGATGATCGAGACCGCGTCGCGCGCGATGTCCGGCCACGGTGCCGCACGTCGACGAAGTCCGAGGGTCGCCTCGTCGAACGTGTACGCCAGCGGACGTACCACCGTGCCGTATCCTGAACGTAGGGCCGCGACGCCGGACAGTACGCGTTCCAGAAGCAGGTCCCGATGACCCGCGTCCCGCGCGACGAGCAGGACATCGAGATCGCTGTCGACTGTTTCTTCGGCTCGCGCTACGCTGCCAAAGAGGTACATCCCCAGCGGGGGTTTCTTTTCGCCGCTCGCGAGCATCACAAGCTCCCGTCGCACATTGCGTGGGAGTTCAGATTCTTCGCGAAAGAGCGCGATCAGCCCCTGTGCGAGGATATGGGTCTCGTTTAGCAGCGTGAGATGATCCCGACCGCCCTCATACTTCTTTACGATGCCCATCGCATCGAGGTCGGCCAGTGCCGCCTGCGCACTGCGCAAGGCAACGCCGGCACGGCGCGCCAACTCGCGCTGTGAGATCGGCGCACTGCGGGCGGTAAGGACACGCAAGAGACTGACCTTTGCGCGGGAGCCGAGGATTGTCCCGAGGGGCTCATGCTGCGGAGGGCTGACAGGAAAAGGCATGTAGTAAAGTAGTCATATGACTATTTGGTATCAACCCTTTTGCCCTCCGCCATCGCTCCTCGTGTGAGTGGCCAAACGAGGTATAACCACTTCGACCGTCGCCAAGAGTGATGCAGTACCAGGGCACGATTCCTGCGTAGCTTGCTGCTCCACTACTGGCGCCGAGCAAGCTCCGCGACGGCCGCAACCCGAACGCGCATCAACGCACCAAGACGATGAAGCGCGTCCGTCTCGCCACCAACCGCTGCGGTCGTTGTGTGCAGCACTTCATCCACAACCGCTCCCAACGTGCTCGTCACGTGTTCGATGCTTGTGCGGACCTTCGCGGGCGCGACCGCGAGATCTGCGGCGAATCGCTGTACATCAGCTGCCGTGAGTGTGTCCGGTCGATAGCCGTGACCAAAGCGCATCGAAAGGTCTGGTGATAGTGTTGCGTAGATCTCCGTACTCACCACGTCGTAAAACGGTGCGAGCTGCGGTGCAGGCGACGCATACAGCAACGCAAAGTTCTTCCCATGCGCATCGCCGTTGCCGAGGCACACATTGGCGACAAGCGCCGTGAGCAGGTCGTGCAGATCATTCGCGGGGCGAATGCTGTAGCGACGAATGGCCTGCGCGATGTCTCGCACACCGGGACCGCCATCGCGCTGATACTTTCGCCTCGGCACACGACCCGTGACTTGACACATGTCTTCTTGATGCAAACGATCGATCGGCGGCGGTGACGTGTCTTCAGGTACCGACGACTCGCGGCGATCAAACCGTTCGATCGCGATAAGCGACGGCTCGGCGTCGACTTCAGTTTCGCTGCGAATAGGCGATGCGGCGGGCACCGAAAGCCCAAGCGACCGATAGAACGACAGACAGGCCAGCTCGTTCGCCACGAGTCCATCGTAGCGTCCACTTGCCCGCTTGATGACATGCGTGCCTGGGGCTCCATCGAGCGGGAGGTGCCACGCGCCTTTCCATGTGCGAAGGACAAGTTTGCGTTGCACGCCGCTCATAACCTGTCGACTCTCCAACATCGCGGCCGTGAGTCGCTCGCCGTGTCGTTCGTCGAACAGCGCCAACAGCTCCGGTACGCTGAGCGCACGGTACTGCGGCTGAGCGGGACGAGTTATTCCTGAATCCCATATCGACACGGCACCAGCGCACTCTCCGCCCACACGACCAAGTAACCCCGCGACGTCAGAGCGGTCATGCTGTCGCACACGCGCAAGTTCATCGCGTGTGTCCGATTCCAAGAGCAGATTGTCGAAGAACACCAACGTGTCACGATGCCCGTAGGTTGACGCGCGCACAGGCATTCGCACCGAGAGCGCCGATCGCTGATAGTCGGCGTTGTAACGGTACCACACGTCGTCATCCTGTTCACCAAGTGCACCAGCTTCGCGCTCGTGAATCAGCACATCATGAAGTCCGCGATCCGTATCATATCCATCGGCGCGACGCGGACTCATCACGTGTCGTGGCCGGTGTGTGATGGTGTGTTGTGCCGCGAGGACACAACGAGATCGAGTCCGACCGTGTTCATCATGCGAAGGAGCGTCTCGAGACCGACGTGTCGACGTTTGCCGAGTTCGGTCTCATTCCAGAGTCGCGGGCTCACGTTCGAGAGCAGGGCGGCGTCGATTTGCGTAATGCTGAGCGCGCGTCGGGCACCGCGGAGCGCCGTTCCGAGTTGCTCGAGGTCGTGGATGACGACGGCAGGATCGTGTTGGTATGGAAGCATCGCTGGTGGCTGCGAAGGCAATCGGGTGGCAGACATGTTACGTAAAAGGATGTTTCAGGCCCCTCAAATACAAACATCCGTTTACGTAATAATCAAGCCGTATTCCGGAAAACACACGTTTACGTAACGAAACGAGTCGACCAGTGGCTTGAACGGCGCAAGCCGATCCCGGCGTAATCTTCAATCGCGCTGTCGAGGGCAGCGCCCGAGCTTGCGCCTTCCGGACGCGCTTGTGATCGCGACCGCGACAAGTCCGGAGGTGGCGCGTCTCGTGACTGGTAGGTGTCGTTACCAACATCGTGGCGTTCGGATGTTTCGTGGACATCGGCGTGCACTAGGATGGGCTGGTGCATGTGAGCCAGTTGGCCGATCGCTACGTGAAGGATCCGAACGAGGTGGTGCAGGTGGGGCAGAAGGTGAAGGTCACCGTGCAGAGTGTGGATTTGGCGCGTGGTCGGATCGCCCTCAGCATGCGGAGCGACGGTGGCGCGCCGGGTGCGCCGAGTGATCGCGCGGCCGGGGCGTCGGGAACGCGTGGTGATGCGCGTGCGCACGAGCGCGCGGGGCAAGGCAGTGGGGGGCGGGCGAGAAATCCCTTTTTCCCGAGTAAGGGGGCAGTGGCGCCAAACGGGATACGATTCAAGTAACGCTGTGTGCCTGTTCACGTGCGAGCCATAGGTGATCATAGTCGCGCAAAAGAAGCTACGGTCCTCCGCCCGGTTTGCGCGAACCTTGCACGGGCTCGACGATATCATGTACCTCGACCACCGGTTCACCGAGTGCATTTTCCCCGACGCCCCACACGCGGCTGAGCGACACGCGAAAGGGTCGCACACTAGACGGTAGTATGACTGGGGCGGCCTCTTTCCCATCTGGCGTGATGCGCCAGAATTTCGCCGACGCTGCCGGCGGCTGTGGCTGCCGCAGCCATACACTACCATCAATACCGATAATCATCTCGGTAACTGCGGGCCAATGCGAGGGGACGTACAACGAGTCGCGGATCTCCTGCGGAATACCGGTGGGCTTGGCACCCATGATCAGCATATTCGGATTGGCGAGGGAGTCGATAACGGCCGAAACATCTGTGGCTGACAGGCGCCGCAAGGGGACCGTGTACATCTGTCTCCGAACGGTATCGCCACGCCATCCTATCTCGTGCAGCAGAATAGCTCCACTCGAACCAGTGCCGAGCTCGTTCGTGGTTGCAGCGCCAGTCGTCCTTGGTGATCGATCAAGCACCACGAACGATCGACCGTGTGGCGACGTGCGCATGAGCGGTCCATTGTCGAGTGGCTGCGGAATCATCGCGGTACCTGAGGGCTGCTTTGCGACTCCCGCGTACAAACGAAAGGCCAGTGAGCGCTGGACAATAGACACCGCTCCGATCTGCCGTCGATCACTCTTTGTGGTTCGCTCGTGCGTCATGCGAAGCGTAAGAGGTTTCCCCGAGGAGGCGTCACCCGCTCCAACTTGCTCCAGAAGGAAGATTCCCACGGACGAGACGCCCTCGATGTCTTGGTCATATACGGCCGCGCGTGACGAGCGCAGATACGCACCGTTTGAAACGGAGAACGCCGACAGCCTAGCGTTGGCGTTGTCGATGACCCACAATGTATCGTTGACCACGTCAAGCGTTCTGGGACGGAATAGCTCACCGGGACCACGACCGAGCCCGCCCAGTACGCGAATCGGCTTCCCCGCTTGCGAGAAGACTCGGATCTTTTGATCAGTAGCATCCAGCACGTAGATGCGCCCGCTTCTATCCACAGCAATCGCCTGTATGCGGCCGAACAACCAGGTGTCAGATGGTCCGGGCTGTATACGAGTCACGATTCGTGCGGTCGCATTCGCGGTAGTGGTGCTGAGCGCAGGTTGGGCATGCGCTATCGGCGATGCTGAGAGGACGGCAAGCAAAGACAAGACGCGGGACGCGACGAGACGTTGGCGGTGGCAGCTCATCGTGTTTAGATCACAATCTGCGAAAGTGTCTCTCTCTGAAGCACGGCAGCTGGCTCGGACATCCTCACGGAGA
>Ga0105048_10018769_pt1 | contig 10617 bp, 5 predicted proteins | sample MAT05_FD_78382 | JGI IMG/M metagenome (GOLD analysis project Ga0105048, IMG submission 78382) | Freshwater microbial communities from Lake Fryxell liftoff mats and glacier meltwater in Antarctica - MAT-05 | ecosystem: Environmental > Aquatic > Freshwater > Ice > Liftoff microbial mat | place...
CAGCGCCCATCAGGAAATGCGCGCGAAACGAGCGTTCGTTGGCCCGCAGCGCCTTGTCGGCCCAGGTCCGCACCGCGACGTAACAGGTCTGCGCGACGCCGCAGGTCATCAGCTGGCAGAAGCCGGCGCGCTCCTCGTCGGTGCCCTCGAACTCCGACACCCCCGGGCAGGTCGTGTTCATCACCGGCAGGCCGTCCTTCGAGACCGGCTCGGGCGACGGCGACGGCGACGGCGACGGCGCGAGCTCGCCCTCGGGCTCCGGCTCGCCCTCCGGGAGCTCGGCAGCCGGGGGCATCTCCGGGACCGGCACCGTCGGATCGCCCTGCGCGATCAGCGCCAGCACGAGGGCGGTCGCGATCAAATCGCCGCCCTCGACAGCGACGCCCGCGCGAGCCGCTCGATCGACGGAGCCAGCGCCGCCTGGATCACCTCAGTCGGATCCGAGCTGCCCGCCGCCACCTCGAGGCGATGGCCGAACACGCGCGGCAGCACCACCTCGAGATCCTCGGCGCTCACGAAGTCGCGCGAGTAGATCATCGCGCGCGCCTGCAGCGCCGGCACCGCGAGCACCAGCGCGCGGGTCGATACGCCCTGCAAGACACGGCGATCGCTGCGCACCGCGCGCGCGATGTCGACCAGCGCGTCGTGCACCAGCGGGTGGACCGTCACCAGCTCCTCGATCGCCTTTCGCGCCTGGAGGATCTCGTCGCGGGTCACGCCCGGCATCGCCTTCGCCGCGCCCTCGCGCCGCTGCTTGATCGTGCGGATGACGTCGAGCTCGGCGTCGCGCTCGATGTGCGTCATGCGGATCTTGAAGAGGAAGCGATCGAGCTGCGCGACCGGCAACGGATAGGTGCCGGCGAGATCGAGCGGGTTCTGGGTGGCGATGACGAAGAACAGCCCATCGAGCGGCCGCGTGACGTTGTCGACGGTGACCTGCTTCTCGGCCATCGCCTCCAGCATCGCCGACTGCACCTTGGGCGACGTGCGGTTGATCTCGTCGGCCAGCACCACGTGCGCGAACACCGGGCCGGGGCGGAAGGAGAACGTGCCGGTCTTCGGCTCGAAGATCGTCGTGCCGGTGACGTCGGACGGCAAGAGATCCGGCGTGAACTGGATGCGGCGGAACGACTCGATCATGCCGGCGGTGGGGCCGGTGTCCTTGATCGACTCGCCGAGCGTCTTCGCCAGCGTCGTCTTGCCGGAGCCCGGGAAGTCCTCCAGCAGCACGTGGCCGTCGGCGAGGAGCGCGATCAGCACCAGCTCGATCACCTCGTCCCGGCCGCGCACGTCGGTGCGCACGCGATCGAAGAGCCGCCGCGCGACGGTCAGCGCCTCGGGCAGGCCGAAGCCGGGCGCGAGATCGGCGGCGATCGGGTGGGTGGTCCAGGAGGAGGAATCTGCGTTCTGCATCATGAGACTTTCAGCGGAACCAGGACGGGTCCCACGGCCGGCAAAGCCGGACCGTACCCGTCCATCCGCGCCACGAGGACGTGGCTGAATTCACTGCTTTTCATCGCGACCAGAGCCACGAGATCGGGTTCAGCGCGCCGAGGAGCAAGCGCCACCAGGGCATCTTCTTCCTCAGCTCGTGGGCCACGCCGATCGCCAGCGGGCTCAGGGGCTCGTTCAGCTTGCGCTCGATCCGGGATCCGAGCGCGACGCCGACGTTGGCGGCGGTGAGGCGCCCGAAGCTGGGCGCGAAGTCGGTGGTGCGCTGGGCGAAGCGCTCGCGCGACTCGCCGACGTTGCGCACGAGGCCCACCGCGGAGAGGCGATCGAGGGCCGCGCGGTAGGCGACCCGCGGCGTCTCGCGGCGATTAGCAAGGGCCGGCGCGAGGATGAGCCGCCAGAGCTTCGCGAGGTACGCGCCGATCAGGAGCGCCGCGATCACGTACGGCAGCGCCTCGCGGATCGCCGCCAAAAACGGCCCGAGCCGGAAGCCGCCCTCGGCCTGATCGCGGCTCTCGCGGCCTTCTTTTCGCGCCATCTCGCCGAGGAGCTGCTGGAGGTCCTGCTCCTGGAACGGCTTCTGCTCGACGTCGGTCTTCTCCGGCGTCACCTCGATCGGCACCCAGCCGACGCCGGCGAGATAGAGCTCGGCCCAGGCGTGCGCGTCGCCCGACTTGATCAGCAAGGACGATCCGCCGCCGAGGTTCGCCGCCGGCACCGCATAGCCCGCGCTCACCCGCGTCGGCAGGCCCATCGCGCGCATCAGGAACGCCGCGGCGTTCGCGGTGTGCACGCAGTAGCCCTTCTTCTCCTCGCTGAAGAGGAACGCGGCGGTGGGGTCTTGCTCGCCGTCGTAGTTCTTCGAGAACGAGTAGGTGGTGTTCTTCTCCAGCCACTGCTTCACGACCATCGCCTGCGCCAGCGGATCGTCGGCGAACTCGGCGCGCAGATCGGATTTCAGCTGCGCTGCGAGCTCATGGTAGCGCTCGTCGCGCGGCACCTCGGTGTAGTGGGCCCAGAGCTCGTCGCTCCACGCCGGGTCGCCGGGCTGGCGGCCGAGCATCTTGTCGTACTCGGCGGTGACGACGCTCGAGACCACCCGATACGCGCGGCGAAAGCGCACCGGATCGGGGTTGACCATCGGCTCGAGCTCGATCGCGTCGGTGAGCGCGAAGAGCCGGGGGTGCTCGGTGATCAGCACGATGTCGTTCGCGACCAGCTCGCGCATGCCCTGCGGCGTCGGCTCGAGCTGGTGCTTCTCGGACGGGTAGATGATGCGCGAGTCCGGATCGACGCCGCCGATCGTGGCCTCGATCAGGCGCGAGCCGTTCCACTGCGAGAACGCCGCGGTGCGGAAGTAGAACGCGCCGGCCGCGGGCGCGATGCCGCGGTGGAAGACGACGATCGCCGCCGGCTTGTTCTCGCGGTTCTCGCCGTTGTTGAACCGCGGCATGTCGTCCTGCGGGGCTTGGCGTTGCCCTTACCATCCCCCGCCCCGCCCCCCTTGCCGCTGTTCTTCTGCGCCTCCTCGCGTTCCTTGTCGCCCTTGGCGCCGATGACCTCGCGCTGCTCGCTGACGTCGCGCCCGTAGATCTGCGACGCGAGGAACACGCCGATGAGCAGCACCACGACCAGCTGCGCGATCGTACGGCCCGGTGAGCGACCGTAGGCGAGCACGCCTGCGAGCAGCAGCGCGCCGACCAGGCCGATCGCGAGGAACGCCACCACCGGATCGAGGCCCTGGGTCCAGAACCAGTCGGAGATCTCGATCGGGCGCGCGATGTTCGAGTCGCGGTGCTCGGCGACGGTGGTCGCAACGGCGAGCACCACCAGCGTGCCCTCCAGCGCCAACGCCGCGCGGAAGCGGATCGCGGCGCCGCGCACCAGCAGCGCGGCGGCGAAGCCGAGACCGCCGAAGCGCAGCGCATCACCCGCGAGGAGCGCGCTGGCCGGGCCGATCGCGCCGGCGATGCCCGCCGACGTCGTGATGATGTACGCGACGAGCAAGAATGCGCACCAGCCGACCAGCGCCGCGAGCGCGATCATCGGCAGCCGGACCCGCTTGTGCTCGAGGCGCTCGGCGAGGATCGCGCCGCTCGCGGTGGCGAGCGCGCCGAACGCGAGGCCGGCCGGCAGCCCCACCGGCATCGCGAAGATGAGGAACGCCAGCGCGAGCAGCGCGGCGTGGGCGGCGATCGCGAAGCGGTGACCGCGAGACTTCACGCCACCCTCCGTGCGCCGAAGCGACGCTCGGCCAGGACGCGCCCGCCGGGCCGCTCGACCGCGACGACCAGCGCGCCGGCGGCCGCCAGCGTGTCCGCGACCTCGGCCAGCTCCTTGTTGGTGGTGGTGGCCTCCTCGCCCGCACCGACCGGCTTGGGACGGCGGATCCAGCGCTCGAGCAAGGGCGAGGTCGCGACCTCGTCGACCACCCGATCGGTGGCCACCACCGCCGTCACCGCGCCGTCGAAGCCGCGGATCGCGGCCTGCGCGCTCTCCACCCAGGGGCCCATCACGGCCGGAACGAAGAGGATGAGGCGGGTCTTCGGGCCGTCGCCGACCTCCTCGATGAAGCGCGAGAGGCCCGCACCCTCACCTTCGGGCGTCCCACGCACGGTGCGCGAGGCGGCGATCAGCGTGAGGGCCTCGGGCGTGCTCGTGGCGGGGGCGTTCTTGGCGCCGTCGGCCGAGAAGCGCCAGCCTTCGCCGAAGAGGCCGCCCTCGATGGCGACGCGCGCCGCGGCGGCCGCCGGCTCGTCGAGCTTGGTGGACACGAGATACGCGACGATCCGCCATGACGGGCTGATCGCGCGCTCGGGCATGCGGACCATCAGCTGGCCGGTGCGCGCGTAGAGCTTCCAGAGCGCCAGTCGCAGCGGATCACCCGGGACGTAGTGGCGCATCTCGACGCGATCGCCCTCGGGGACGCCGAGCGGGTGCGGCAGCTCTTCGCCGCCCGCGTGCGAGCGCAGCATCGGCGCGCTGCCGAGCTTCCCGGGGAAAGGCAGCACCCGGATCTTCTGCTTGTCGGTGCGGTGCAGGGTGATGCGCGCGAGGCCAAAGGCGTCCTCGACGTTGATCTGGCGGATCACGTGATCGACGTCGGCGCGTCCGGTGGCCTCCACCTTCTCCACCAACGTGGCACCGTCGGGGACGATCTCGACGGCGAAGCCCGGCGGCTCGACCCAGGTCCACGAGACGTCGATGAGCGGAAACGCGCGAAAGCTCGGCAACCGCAGCAGCACGGCGAACCCTCGCTCGGCCTCGAGGAACAGCGTGTCCTCGCTGGCGTGGCTCCGGATGAACGCCTTGTGCGCGCGGTGGACCAGGATCGCCCCGGGGATCACGGCCACCACCGCGAGGCTCACCAGGGCCAGCGCCAGGAGCCCGACCAGCTGAAGCACGTAGTCGACGTGGGGGACGCCAAAGCCCCAGTACCCCAGCGCCGCGCCGCCGAAGACCAGGGCGCCGAGCGGCGTGAGAGGCATGTAATCGAGGATCTTGCGCGCGATCCGCCGGACCGCGCCGATCCAGCGGGCGCGCCGCCGCGGAGGGGCGAGCACGGGCGCGAGGCCCGTCGTGCTGCTGCCCGTCTCCGCCACGTCGGTCCGCGGAATCTTAGCGTCTAAAGGTGCCAACTGCATCCGAATCGGATGCTTCCTAACGTTCGTGCGCCCGGGCGTGTTCCGGAGAGCTTTACCGATCGCTCCCGGGGCACGATGGTGGCGCCGCCTTGTCGTCCCCGTCCACGCCTCCCGCGGCGCCCGCCCGTCGTCGGAGGCGGTGGCTCGTCATCCTGCTGGTCCTGGTGATCGGCGCCGTGATCGGCGTGAAGGTCCTGCTGGCGCCCGAGCGCCTGACCCCGCTGGTGGAGGGGATCCTCAACGACACGCTGCGGGGCACGGTCCACATCGATCGAGTGGAATATCGGGCGCCCCTGGGCGTGCGCGTCGAGCGCTTCGTGATGACCGCGACGACCGGTGATCACGCGGTGGTGCAGGTGGACGTGCTGGAGGCGGTGGCCGATATCGGGCCGCTCCTGTCGGGCCATCTGGTGATCCCGGAGGCGACGGTGCGCGGCGCGAAGGTCCGGCTCGCGCGCGCCACCACGACCGGTACGTTCGACCTGGTGGAGGCGTTCCTGCCGCGCGCGGCCTCGGATCCGAGCCAGCCGTCGACGTTTCGCATGAACATCGGCGCGCTCCGGATCGAGGACGCCGACGTCGAGATGATCGATCCGCGCAGCGTCGTGCAGGTCCGCGGCGCCACCGTCACGCGCGGCAGCTTGAGCGTCGATCCCGACAGCGTGGTGGTCGGCGTCGATGTCGAGGCCGGCCAGGCGCGCTTGAAAATCCCCCCTTTTGACGAGAGATCTGCGATCGATCTGGGCGCCACGGGGGACGGCATCCGCTTCACCTGGAGCTTCGCCGAGGAGAGCGGGCACCTGGTGATCGACGAGACCGTCTTCGCGATGACCGGAGCGGCGCCGATCCGCGGGCGCGCCTCGGGCCAGATCGGGCACCTGGCGAGCGCGCTCCCGATGACGACCGACGCGCAGATCCACCTCGACGTCCCGCTCGCCAACCCGCTGGCCGCGTTCGCGCCCGACACGATCGCCGCGACCGGCACCGCCTCGATCGACGCGCACGCGACCGGGCTGCTCCTGACCCCGACGCTGACCGCGACGATCAACGCCATCGGCGTGGTGGTGCTGGACGAGCCGCTGGGCCCGATCCGCGCGGTCGGCCGGGCCGATCCGGCGGCGATCACCCTCGACGGCTTTTTCCTCCCGATCGATGATGGCGCGATCGGCGGAAAGGCGCGCGTCGATCTCCTGAAGGACGCCTGGGTCGTGGACGCCAACCTGATCCGCGCGCCGGTGCGCCGCATCGCCGGGCGCTTCATCGCCGACACATCGCTGTTGCCGCTGCGGCTCGACGGGCCAATCCAGGTCAGCGGCACCTTCGACGCCAGGGACCCGGTGCGCATCGCGGCGTCGGTGCAGGGCAGCGGCATCGCGCTCGATGCACGGGGCAGCGTCGGACGGAGCGTGCTGGATCTGGCGATCGATCTGCGCGACCGCGCGCTCGCGCCCCTCTTCCAGCGCTATCTGCGCGGCGGATCGGCGCGCGAGGCGCAGTTGGTGGGGCGACTGCGCGGCACGCCACAAAAGCCGGAGGCTTCGGGCGTGCTCACCATGAAACACGCCTTTTACAAGACCCCGGTGCCGGTCGATCTCGCCGTGCCGTTCGCGCTGAGCGGCGCGCGGCTGACGCTCGATGGCGCGACCCTCACGTCGTCGATCGGCGCGGTCAAATCGAGCGGCACGGTGCTGCTGCCGCTCTTCGATCGGGCGGGGCTCGGCGTGGAGCTGGCGCTCGATGTCGAGACCAACCGGGTCGATCTCGCGGCGCTCACCGCCGGAATGGTGCATGGCCGGGCGCGCCTCGCGGGGCGCATTAGCGGCGATCCGACCAAGCCGAGCGGCAAGATCGACGTCGCGCTCGAGCGGATCGAGGTCGCGGGCGTCGTCGCGCGTCCGACCGAGCTCCACCTCACCGCCGAGAACGGCCGCTACACGCTGGACAACGCGAAGATCGAGCTCGCGCAGGGCGGCAGCCTGGAGGTGCGCGGCACCACCGATCTCACTACGATCGAGGGCCGCCTCATCGGCAAGGCGGTGCCGCTCGGTCTCCTCACCGCCACGTCCACCACCGTCGCGCAGGTCGTCGCGACGTCCACCACGCCGGGCGGGATCGCGCTGGCCGGCAACGTCGACATCCTGCTGACGCTCTCGGGCCCGCTGGCGACGCCGGAGATCAACGGGCGCGTCAACGGCCAGCACCTGCTCATCGGCGGCGCGGAGTTCTCGCGTTTGAAGATGCGCGCCGAGGGGCCGTTCCACGCGCTCGAGATCGACGGGCTGGCGGTCGGGCTCGGCGGCACGGTGCGGATCGAGGGGAAGGTCGACGCCACGGCGCGCACCGGCAGCGTGGAGATCCTCGTTCGCGGCCTCGACATCCCGCAGATCCCGGGCGTGCCGATCGACGGGCGGCTCGACGCCGAGCTGCGCTTCGAGGGCGGCCTGCCCTACCCCGACGTCCGCGGGCGGGTGGCGTTCCGTGAGCTGCGCTACCTGGGGCCGAACGGCGCGATCCCGATCGGCGAGGAGCTCGTGACGCTCGACATCGCGCCGGGCCTGCATGGAACGCTCGGACCGAGCGGCTACGATCTGGTGCTCGCCGTGGGCCGCGGTCTGCACGCCGACATCGCGCTCACGCTCGAGCCCGCGATCGGAGCGGTGGCCAAGGTGGCGGTCACCGACCTCTCGATCGGGCCTTTTTTGCCGCAGCTGAGCGATCGCACCATCGACGCGATCGTCTCGGCGACCGCCACGGTGACGTACAGCGAGCGGCGCGGCGTCGAGGCCCGCGGGTCTCTGAACAACCTGGTCGTGGGCACCGATGGCCGCGAGGCCGAGCTGATCCGCCCCGCAGCGATCGAGTACGCGCGCGGCAAGATCGAGATCGGCAAGCTGCGCGTCGAGGGGGTCAAGGGCTGGCTGGAGATCGAGGGAAGCGCCGGCGATCGGCTCGATCTGCACGCCAGCGCGAGCATCAACGCCGCGATCCTGCCGGCGCTCGCGCGCGGCATCCAGCAGGCCTCGGGGCGCTTCGCGATCGTCGCCGAGATCGGCGGCACGCCGGATGCGCCAGAGATCGACGCGAAGCTGGATCTCGAGGAGAAGGTGGCGCTCCGCCCGCGCGCCGGCGCGGTGCGCGAGATCGTGCTCGACGAGGCCTCGATCCGCGCGACGCCCGATCGGGTGGTGATCGACGCGCTCTCCGGGCGGATGGCCGGCGGGAGCTTCCGCGCGCGCGGCGAGGTCGGGCTCGACGGGTTCGAGCTGAGCCGCTTCGATCTCGGCTTCGACGCGACCTCGGTTCCGATTCGCACCGGCGAGCTGGCGGTCGAGGCCAACGTCGGCCTGCGCCTGACCGGCGATATCGGCAGCCCGCTCCTCGCCGGCGACGTCGAGATCGTACGGGCCCGCTACCAGAAGCAGTTCAAGCTGCAGAACTTCGTCTTTGTCAGCGAGCGCACCGACCCGGGTCCGGGGCTCGCCGAGCAGCTCCCCTGGCTCGCCGATCTCGAGCTCGACATCCACGCCACGAGCCCCGGCGACATCCAGGTGGCGATCGACGCGAACGCGGTCCAGGTGCTGATCGATCTGGCCGCCGACGTCTCGATCAAGGGCTCGCCGATCTCGCCGCGCCTCGACGGTCGCGTGACCTCGGACAGCGGCACGCTGAAGTTCCCGAAGGCGACGCTGGAGGTGCGCAGCGTGGCGGTCGACTTCGATCCGTTCCCCGGTGACGGACGCAGCGGCATTTACGTGCGCCTGGTCGCCGACGGCGAGGTGCTGCCCAGCGATGGCGTCGATCGCACCGCGCAGGCGCGGCTGGTGACGCTGGTGCTGAGCGGACCGATCGAGGAGATGCAGCTCGATCTGCAGTCCGCCGGCCTCGATCGGCTGGCGGTGCTGTCGCTGCTCATCACTGGCCGCGCCCAGCTCGATCAGGAGGGCGCTTTGGCGTTCGCGGGCTCGCAGCTCTCCGCGCCGATCACCGCGTTCATCGAGCAGCAGCTGGAAAAGGCGCTCAACCTCGGCCTCCACTTCGGGACGGAGCTGAGCACCACGGCGGTGAAGTTCAGCGCGTCGAAGGAGATCACGCGCCGCCTGGTGATCGAGGGGAGCTACCAGCGCGCCTTCGATCAGGCCGGCACCGTCACCACCACCGTGCGCGCCCTGCTCTACCTGTTCGATCGGGCCTTCCTCGAGGTGGCGTCCTCTCAGAGCAAGCCGTCGGTGGTCACGCCCGGCCAGCCGGTGGCCGGCGACGCGCGTGCGACGCGGGTCGAGCTCAAGTACCAGATCCTGGGGCGCTGACGATGATCGCGCTGGCTCTCCTCATCCTCGCGTCGGGCGAACCAGCAGAGTGCAGAGTCGCTCGGCTCACGCTCACGCTCGACGCGCCGGTCTACGACGGCTGGGACGAGACCTGCGCGCAGCTCGTGGCGATCGTCTCGCCGCCCGTGCACACGCTGACGTCCAGCGATGCGCGCGACGCCGAGCGCGTGCTCGCCGAGACCACGCTGTTCCAGACCACGACGTGCACGATCGCCGCCGGCGACACGCTCTCTTGCGCGATGGAGCCGGGGATCCTGGTGTCCGATGGCGAGGTGACCGGCTCGCTCCCGTTCGTTTTGCTGCGCAGCGACGTCGATCGGCGGCTGTCGTTGCGGAGCGGTGTGCCGGTCGACGATCTCGGCGCAGCAGGCCTGCGCCAGGCGGAGCGCGTGGCGACCTTCCTCGAGCGCGAGGGCTACTTCGGCACCACCGCGACCGCCAGCTGGACCCCTACCGAGGGCTCCGAGCCGATGCGCACCGCGGCGATCGACGTGCACGTCGAGAGCGGCGACTCCGCGCTGCTGCGGGACATCAAGATCGAAGGGGGCGTGCTGGAGGAGGACGTCGCGCGCGGCATCCTCGAGCGGTACTGGATCCTCAGCTTCATCCAGCGGCGCTTTCGCCCGTTCGATTTCGACGACGATGTCGAGGCGATCACCGAGACGCTGCGCGGCCGGTATCCCGAGGCGGTGGTGCGCGGCAGCTTCACGGTGGACCGCGCGGCAAACGCGGTCGACGTCACGCTGGTGGTCGATCCGGGCCCCCGCCTCGATCTCGCGTTCGAGGGCAACCTCGCCATCGACACCGAGGATCTCACGGACCTCTCGACGTTCGCCAAGGCCCACTCGCTCGACGCCGAGGAGATCGACAGCACCGCCGCGGCGATCATCGACGCCTACCAAAAAAAGGGCTTTTTCGAGGTCGCGGTGAGCGGCGCGCCGAAGACCACCGCAAACGGCGCCACGCTGGTCACGTACACGATCGTCGAGGGTCGCCAGGGGCACCTGACCAAGGTGACGGTGAGCGGCACGATCGCGATGGGCGGCGATCTGCTCGGCGAGCGGACCCAGCTCTGGACGCAGACCCGCAGCTGGCCTCTCCGCAGCGGCTCGTACGTCGACGCCTGGGTGGAGCGCGATCGCCGGGTGATGACCGAGGTGCTCAAGTCGGAGGGTCACGGCGCGCCGAAGATC
>Ga0105048_10018772_pt1 | contig 10617 bp, 10 predicted proteins | sample MAT05_FD_78382 | JGI IMG/M metagenome (GOLD analysis project Ga0105048, IMG submission 78382) | Freshwater microbial communities from Lake Fryxell liftoff mats and glacier meltwater in Antarctica - MAT-05 | ecosystem: Environmental > Aquatic > Freshwater > Ice > Liftoff microbial mat | place...
CCTGCACGTCGTGGTCTTCGGCCACACGGAGAGCTGTGTCGAGCGCCCGGGTGTGGGCGCCCATGTCCTCGTGCACCTTGAACCCGCACACCCCACCCTCGACGAGCGCCTCGATGAGTGGTGCCGGGTCGCTCGACGAGCCCCGCCCGAGGAAGCCGATGTTCACGGGCCACTGGTCGAAGGAGTTGAACGCATGGCGCAGCGCCCAGGGTGAGTTGACGCCCACACCCCAGACCGGCCCGAACTCCTGGCCGATGATGGTGGTGACGCCCGAGGCGAGCGAGGCCTCCATGATGCGCGGCGACAGCAGGTGCACGTGGGTGTCGATCGCACCAGCAGTGGCGATCAGGCCCTCACCGGAGACGATCGTGGTGCCGGTGCCCACCACGACGTCGACGTCGTCGAGCATGTCGGGGTTACCGGCGCGCCCGATGCCACTGATGCGGCCGCTGCGAATGCCGATCGACGCCTTGCCGATGCGGTGCATCGCGTCGATGATCACTACGTTCGAGATCACGAGGTCACAGGTCTCGCGTACGGCAGCCGCCTTGAGCAACAGCCCGTCGCGTGCGGTCTTGCCGAACCCGGCCAGGAACTCGTCACCGCGCCGCTGTGTGTCGTACTCGATGAGCACCACGAGCCGGGTGTCGCCGAGGCGCATCCGGTCACCGACAGTGGGACCGTGGATCGCGGCATAGTCGTTCGGCAGGATCTCGTCGGGGTGCTCGTGGCTGTGGGGCACGTGGCCCTCGTCGTGCGAGTGCTCGAACCCTCCATGTGAGTGCGGATGAGGATGAGGATGTGCGTGGTCGCCGCTCATGACGCTGCCCCCTTCGTGGCGCCGAGGTAACCCTGTGCCGCAGCGCGGGCGAGTGCGGACTCCTTCGCGCCCGGAGCGTCGAGCGGGCCGTCGACCAGACCGGCGAACCCGATCGCGATCCGGGCACCCCCGACGGGCACCAAGGGCGCCACCACATCGCGACCCGGATCGAACCGCAACGACGACCCTGCAGGGATCGCCAGTCGCATGCCGTAGGCGGCGGCACGGTCGAAGTCGAGTCGGTGGTTCACCTCGAAGAAGTGGAAGTGCGAGGTGATGCTGACCGGCACGTCGGAGGTGTTCACGACGACCAGACGGACCAAGCCCTCGGGGGCGACGGCCGAGCGCTCGGCGGTCATCATGGCACCCGGGGCATCATCGCCCAGCCCCTCGGCCCCGGCGCCGAACGGGTTGCGTACCACGACCATCCGGGTGCCGTCGTCGAACACGGCCTCCACCTTCACCTCCGCCACTATGTCCACCACGCCCGGCAGCACGTCGCCGTGTCCGAGGATCGAGGCGCCGGCCGCTGCCGCTTCGACGAGCCTCGCCCCGTCGCGGGCCGCCTCGCAGACGGTGTCGGCGATCAGCGCCGTCGCCTCGGGCACATTGAGCCGCAGGCCACGGGCGCGCCGGGTACGGGCGAGCTCGGCAACGGTGAAGATCAGCAACCGATCACGTTCGGTCGGGGTGAGACGCATGCGGCTCAGGGTATTCGTCGGCGGGCGATCATCCGGTGATCTCCGGTGTCAGGAGGTCATCCGGTGATCTCCGGTGTCAGGACGAGAGCACAGGCAACGGTGGTTCGTCGTTGCCGTGTGGGAACACCAGTTGCGCGGTGAGCCCGTGCGTCACGTCGGCGAACACCTTCGACAGCGCCACGATCAGGTCGTCGAGCGACACGAGCCCCACCACCTGATCACCGTCGACGACGGGCATCCGCCGCACGGCGTGGTGATGGAACGACGCGATCGCATCACGGATGTCGGCATGACGATCGACGGCGACCACATGGGTGGTCATCAGCGAATCGACCCGGTTGTCGGCAGGTACGTGCTCGGCGAGCCCGCGGACCACCAGATCTCGGTCGGTGACGATGCCGACCAGCCGGTCGTGATCGACCACGACCAGGCAGCCCACGCCGGCACGCGCCATCAGCGCTGCCGATTCGGCCACGGTGGCCTCGGGAGCAATCGTCACGGCGGGCCGAGCGGACAGATCGGCGACCTTCATGACGACACCTCCTGCTTCTTGGCCTGCTTCTTGGCCTGCTTCGTGGCCTGCTTCGTGGCCTGCTTCGTGGCCTGCTTCTTGGCCTGCTTCTTGACGGGGCCTGCCTCGTGGTGCAGGTCCCTGATCACGCAATCGCTGCCAGGGAACAGCAGCGACTCGTGGCCGCTGTCGTCCCATCGCACGAGGAACGGCGGCGCACCGCCCGGTCCTCGCACCTCCAACACCTCGCCTGTGCGGTCGGGTTCGCCGACATGGTGGCCCGTGATGATGATCTGAGATCCAGGTGCCGCATGCATGGTCGCTCCTCTTGTGGTCGTCATCTCCATTCATCGCGCTGTGGGCCGCCCGAGACGAGGGGCAAAGGTCCGAATGTCGGCGAACGTCGGCAACACGGCAACACCGGCCCGGCCTGACCCTCAGTTCACGTTGCGGTCGCGCCCCACCCAGAAGGGGGCGCGGAGCTCGCGCTTGAGTACCTTCATGGCCCCCGACAGCGGGAGGGGCTCGGCACGGAACGACACGCTCTTGGGAACCTTGTAGCCGGCGATCCACTCGCGGGCATGGGCGATCAACTCGATCTCGGTGGTTTCGATGCCCTCGCGCAGCACGACGATCGCGTGCACCTCCTCGCCCCACTGCTCGCTGGGGATGCCGATCACCGCCACCTGTAGCACCGCCGGGTGGCCGGCGATCGCGTTCTCGACCTCGCTGGAGTACACGTTCTCGCCCCCGGTGACGATCATGTCCTTCACCCGGTCGACGAGGAACAGGTACCCCTGTTCGTCGAGGTAGCCGGCATCACCGGTGTGGTACCAGCCGCCGCGGAACACCTCCTCGGTTGCCTCCGGCTTGTTCCAGTACTCGATCATGAAGTTGCCAGCCCGGGCGCACACCTCGCCCGTCTCACCCGCCGGCAGCTCGTTGCCGTCGTCGTCCTGGATCGACACCACGATGCCGGGCAGCGGCTTGCCGGCCGAACGCAGCAGGCCGCCGCTGCGGCGGTGTTCGTCGGGGCCGAGGAAGGTGAGCACGCTCGAGCTCTCGGTCATGCCGTAGCCCTGCCAGATGTTCATCTCCGGGTACATCGCCAGCAGCTTCTCGAGCAGCGCTTGTGGCATCGGCGATGCCCCGTACACCAGGTCGGTGAAGCTGGCGAGCCCTTCCGGACGGAACTCCGGGTGCGCCATCGTCATCCCGATCATCGTCGGCACCATCACCGTGGTGGTCGGCTGGTACGTCTCGACCGCCGTCATCACCGCCGCCGGGTCGAACATCGGCACGATCACCGTGTGTGCGCCCTGGGCCGGGCCCCCGAGCACGCCGAACATCGACGCGGCGTGGAACATCGGGGTCTGGACGAGGTTGACCACCGAGCTGTCGAACTGCAGCCGCATCATCACGTGGTAGGCGTTGAGGATCTCGGCGCGCTGATCGAGGAGCACGCCCTTCGGCAGGCCGGTGGTGCCACCGGTGTACATCAGCACCACCGGATCGTTCTCCTCACCCTCGTCGGGGATGACCGCGTCGCCGCTGGTGAGGTCGTTCCACGTGGTGGTGTGCGGCACGTCGCCGTGGCCGACGAGCACGACGTGCTCGAGACCAGCATCGGCCTTCACGGCATCGATCAGCGGCGCGAAGACCGCGTCGACGAAGCACACTTTCGTGTCCGAGTCACGCAATACGTAGGCCAGTTCCTTGGGAGCGAAGCGCAGGTTGAGCGGGTTCACCACGCCACCGCCGAGGAATGCGGCGTGGTACATCTGCAGGTACTCGGGCGAGTTGAGCGTCATCACTGCGAACCGGTCGCCGCGCCCGACGCCCAGACCCTGCAGCCCGCCGATGAGGCGCCCGACACCGTCCAGGTGCTGTGCATAGGTGACGCTCGCACCGGTGGCGGCGTTGGTGGCCATCGGCAGATCGGCGTGTCGCGAGACGGCCGGCAGCAGGAGACGGTGGTAGATCAGTTCTTTCATACTCGTGGCCATGGCTGGTTCCTTTCCGGTGAGCCGCGCTCGGGGCCCACGTGACGATGGGATCGGTCGAGGCAGAGTGTGACGGAGCGACGTGTCAATTGCGCGTCACCAGTGCATCGCCAGCGCGTGACCCGTGGTCGCAGCTGATCGATGGAACCCCGACGCGGGCCCGTCGGGGGGCCGGCGTCCCCCGGATCACCGATGCGGTGCAGCGCGCCGCCAGCACCGACGTCGTCGTCTCGACACCCATCGATACCCCGGGTGGTACCTGTAGGATCGCCGCCATGATTGCTGAGTTCGCTCGTTGGCCGATGCGGAAGTGGGTGGTCGCCCTGGGCGGCGCGGTGGCGACCGCACTGCTGGTGGGCCTGCCCACCGACGTGATTCCCAACCCGGTGTTCGGTCGCCCGGTGCCCGTCACCTGGTGGTCGTACCCCGTGCTCGTGGTGACGGCGGTGCTGGGCGGGCTGCTGCTGGCCACCTACGTGCGGGGGGTCGACGTCGAGGTCGATCGGCCCGCACGCTTCGGCGGCATCGGCGGTGCGCTGTCGTTCTTCGCCGTCGGGTGTCCGGTGTGCAACAAGGTGGTGGTCATCGCGCTGGGCACCGTCGGAGCCCGGCAGTGGTTCGAACCGATCCAGCCCCTGTTGGCGGCGGCGTCGGTGGTGCTGATGGCCGTCGCCCTGCGGGCCCGGCTGCGCAACGCCGACAGGTGTGCCCTGCCGCAGTCCCGTCAAGCGATCCCGGCCGACACCAACTCGCTGATCGATCACTCGCTGATCGATCACTCGTAGACGAGGCACCCGTCGTCGAGGTCGGCCGCCGGGAGGGCGTCCTTCTCGGTCCAGTAGTCCTGGGAGTGCTGCCACTCGGGTATGTCCCCGCGCTTGGGCAGTAGGTGCATGCTGCGCATCAGGTAGTTCGGGTTGAAGTTCTCGGGATCGATCCACGGCAGGATCGGCATCCCGGCATCCTCCGGGCGCAACTGCGGCGTCACGGTCGAGACGCCCATCTCGCGCATGTGGTTCAGCAGCCGGCAGGTGAAGTCGCCGATGAGGTCGGCACGCAGTGTCCAGCTGGCCCGGAAGTACCCGAACACCCAGAGCATGTTGGGGACGCCGGTGAACATCATCCCGCGGTAGGTGACGGTGTCGTGGAATGCGAGCGGTTCGCCGTCGATCGTGAAGCGAATGTCGCCGAGCACGCTCAGGTCGAACCCGGTGGCGGTCACGATGATGTCGGCCGTGAGTTCGTTGCCACTCTTCAGCAGGATGCCGTGCTCGGTGAAGGTATCGATCTCGTCGGTGACCATCTCGGCCGTGCCCGAGGCGAGCCCCTTGAAGAGGTCACCATCAGGGACGAACGCCAGGCGCTGCTGCCACGGCCGGTACGTCGGCGAGAAGTGCTCGTCGACCGGATAGTCGTCGGGGAGGAACTGCTTGATCCCGTTGATCAGCTCGTTGCGCAGGAACTCGGGCTCGTCGAACGAGAGCTTCGTGATCGCCTGTTGGTCGTGCAGCACCTTGCGGCGCACGATCTCGTGGATCCAGGTCTCGTCGATGTCGAGCTCGCGCAGGGTGTCGGCCAGTTCGTTCGCGTTGCGCCCGGTCCAGAAGTAGGTGGGCGATCGCTGCAGCACGGTGATGTGGTTCACCGCCGGCGCCATGGCCGGCACGAGGGTGGCAGCGGTGGCGCCCGAGCCGATGACGATGACGTCCTTGCCCCGATAGTCGAGGTCTTCCGGCCAGGTCTGTGGATGCACGATCGTGCCCTGGTACCGGTCGGTGCCCGGCCACTCGGGCGTATAGCCCTGGCTGTGGCGGTAGTAGCCCTGGCACATCCAGAGGAAGGTGCAGGTGAACGTGCGTTCGGCCCCGGTGGTGGTGTCGGTGGCGACCAGGGTCCAGAGCTTGTCGGCGCTCGACCAGGTGGCCGACGCGATGCGGTGGCGGTAGCGGATGTACCGCCCGAGATCGCCGTCGTCGATCACCTCGCCCATGTACTTCAGGATCTCGTTTGCGGTGGCGATGGGTGCGCTCGTCCATGGCTTGAACCGGTAGCCGAACGTGTACAGGTCGCTGTCGGAACGGATGCCCGGATAGCGATGCATCAGCCAGGTGCCGCCGAAGCTCTCGAGCCCCTCGAGCACGAGGAACCGGAGATCGGGGCATTGCTCCTGGAGGTGATGCGCAGCGCCGATGCCGGAGATACCGGCGCCGACGATCAGCACATCGACGTGCTCGGTGCCCTCGGTACCAGTGGCCTGCGCATCCTGCTGCACGTTCGGGTCGTGCGCAGCGGCGGCCGTCGTGATGCTCATCGGTCCCCTCCCGATCCTTCCCCGGGCGCGATCGGCGATGCCGGACTGCGCCAGGATGCACAGTGTCACGTCGGCGACCGCGAGCCGCCAGGGACCTTCGGCCCGTCACTGCGTGGGCGTCAGCAGTGGTGCCGCTCGGCGTCACCGAAGCATCACCCGGGTGTCACCCGGCGGGCGCGCCTCGATCACCCATTCGCTCACCCGGTCGGCGGGTCGATGTGCCGACCCAGCGAGCGGCGATCTCCCCCGAAGGGGGCCCTCGACGCCTGCGGATACCAGCACCGTCTTCGGGCGAACAGGAACGACGGTACGGTGGCGAGCATGTCCATCTGGTCCCGTCGCCGTCGCCGTCTGTTAGCGCTCACTCGCCTGACGCCGCCGGGACGACCATCGCAGCACCGCGCCCGGTGGGCCGCGATGGGTGCCGCCGTAGCGGTCTCCCTCGGCGCCGGCAGCGTGCTCGTCGCCTCCGCCGCCGTCACATCGGGCGTGCGATCGGTCTTCGTGCCGATCACCCCGTGCCGCTTGTTCGACTCTCGCCCTGGCGACATCAATGTCGGCCCACGGGCCACACCGCTCGGCGCCGGTGAGATCGCGCGCTTCCCGGCCCGGGGTATCGCCGGGCGTTGCACCATCCCCGCCGACGCAGTCGGCCTGCAGCTCAACGTCACGGTACTGAACGGCACTGCTGCCAGCTACCTGACCGTGTGGGCAGCGGGCGACACCCAACCGCTGGCGTCGAGCCTCAACTGGATGAGCGGGCAGGCCCCCACGCCGAATGCAGTCACCTCGGCCGTCTCGGCCAGCGGCGAGATCAGCCTGTTCAACCAGTCGGGCAGCGTCGACGTGCTCGCCGACGTGGTGGGCTACTACGCCGACCACAACTTCGACGACCGGTACTACACCCGCGAACAGGTGGACGCCATCCTGCTCGCTGCCGGCGGCAACGCCGGTCCCATCGGTCCAGTTGGTCCGCAGGGTCCGATCGGCCCACAGGGTGCGCCAGGTGCGCCCGGCGGCGCCGAGGTGCTGCTGTCCCCCTCGCAGCTCGCGCAGCTCCGCTGGGACCTCGATCCGGGTCGGCCGCTCACCATCCCGGTCGGCACAGCACCTCGGGGCGTCGCCTTCGACGGCACCAACATCTGGATCACGAACTCGGCGTCGAACAACGTCACCAAGGTCAATGCCACCACCGGCGCAGTCGTCGGGACCTACCCGGTGGGCCTCTACCCGTTCGGGGTGGCCTTCGACGGCACGAGCATCTGGGTGTCGAACCGTGACAGCCACTCGCTGACCAAGCTGCATGTGGCCACCGGGGCAATCGTGGGCACGGTGACCTTCGGCCCCGGTACCGACAACTACGGCCTGGTGTTCGACGGCACCCACCTGTGGACCAACGACAACTCGTTCGGCCTGTACCGGGTGAACCCTGCCACCGAAACCTTCACCTCCTACAGCCTCGGGGGCTCCGGCACGAGCTTCGGACTCGCCTTCGACGGTCGATATCTGTGGGTGCCGGGCTACAACGACGACGTCGTCTCGCGGGTCGACACGACCAATCCTGCCGCACCGCCCCTCGTGCTGATCGTCGGACATCAGCCCTACACCGCGGCGTTCGACGGCGAGAACGTGTGGGTCACGAACGGCGGATCGGACACCGTCTCGAAGATCACCAACATCTCGTCGGGCACGCCGACGGTGACCTCGCTCGCCGCCGGCAGCGCGCCCCGGGGCATCGTGTTCGACGGCGAGTCGATCTGGGTGGCGGACTACAGCAGCGGCGTGCTGTCGAAGTTCGACATCCGGCTGAACACCCGGGTCGACATCCCGAGCGGCACCACCACGATCCGCACGATGGCATTCGACGGCCACAGCCTGTGGTTGGTGAGCGGCGACGGCAACCATGTTCGCCGTTTGCGCAACTGACCGGGTGGTTCGCCGTGACGGGCCACAATGGACTCATGCCCGCCGACGATCACGAGCACGATCACGAGCACGAGCACGAGCACGAGCACGAGGATCATTCGGAGCTGAGCGCCATCGCGGCACGGGTGCGGGCATTGGAGAGCGTGTTGATCGACAAGGGCTATGTCGATCCGGGGGCGCTCGACGCGATCATCGAGACCTACCAGCACGAGATCGGCCCCCGCAACGGGGCCCGCGTGGTGGCCCGGGCCTGGACCGATCCCGACTACCTCGAGCGTCTTCGCTCCGACGCAACTGCGGCACTCGCCGAGCTGGGCTACGGGGGCCGGCAGGGCGAACACATGGTGGTGGTGGAGAACACCGACGACATCCACCATGTCGTGGTCTGCACCCTCTGCTCGTGTTACCCGTGGCCGGTGCTCGGCCTCCCACCGGTGTGGTACAAATCGCCCGCCTACCGCTCGCGTGTCGTGATCGATCCTCGGACCGTGTTGGCCGAGTTCGGTACCGAACTCGCCGACGACGTGCAGGTGAGAGTGTGGGACTCGACGGCTGAGCTGCGATACCTGGTGATCCCGCAGCGCCCGGCGGGCACCGATGGACTCACCGAGGATCAGCTCGCAGCACTGGTGACACGCAACTCGATGATCGGCACCGAGGTGCTCGCGCCGGCTGGCCCCGCAGAGACGGAGCCCTCGTGATCGGCCCACACGACGTCGGGGGCCAGAGGGGTTTCGGGGCGGTGGCGCCCGAACCGGAGCAGCGAGAGCCGCTGTTCCATGCCCCTTGGGAGGCTCGGATGCTGGCCCTCACGCTGGCTGCGGGCGCCCTGGGGCACTGGAACATCGATCGCAGCCGACACGCCCGCGAATCGCTGCCGCCGGCCATCTACTACGGCTCGTCGTACTACGAGATCTGGCGACGGGGGCTGGAGACGCTGCTCGCCGATGCAGGCCTGGTGAGCGCCGACGAACTCATGACCGGGCAGACCGTCGGGGCGCCGGCTCTCACGAATCGACCTGCGCTGCAGGCCGCTCACGTCGTACCGATGCTTGCCGCCGGTTCGCCGTACACGCGGGAACCACCCGCCCCGGCCCGCTTCGCTCAGGGCCAACGAGTGCGGGCGATCAACGACCATCCCACAGGCCACACCCGTCTGCCCCGCTATGCGCGCGGCCGTCTGGGCACGATCGCAGCCGTACGCGGCTGCTTCGTCTTCCCAGACACGAACGCGACCGGTGACCCCGATCCGCAGTGGTGTTACACGGTGGTGTTCGACGCCACCGAGCTGTGGGGTCGCGGCGCAGATCCGCGCTCGACCGTCAGCATCGACGCCTTCGAGCCGTACCTCGACCCGGCAGCATGAACGATCCGGCCGGCCTGCCGCTGGAACACGCCGAGCGGCCGACGTTCACCGAGCCATGGCAAGCCACTGCGTTCGCACTCGCCGTGCAGTTGCACGCCGGCGGCGCGTTCGCTTGGCCTGAACTCGCCGCCGAGCTCGGTACCCGCATCGCCAACGATCCCGGCGGCGAGTACTACGAGCAATGGCTCGCCGCCGTGGAGGCACTCGTCGTTCGGCACGGCATCGCTACAGGCGCCGAGATCGACGACACCACCGAGGCCTGGCACGCCGCTGCGGCACAGACCCCGCACGGCCGACCGATCCTGCTGCACGGCACCCGCGAGCGCTGACGCCAAGCGACAACACCGTTCGGCGACAACACCGTTCGGCGACAGCACCGAGCAACAGCTGGTGCAGCGGACCATGGCATCCGATCTTCAGTTGTCAAGGAGCGGGCGTGCCCGCATGCCGGTTGATGGCCGCAATGGCCGATCAGCGCCGGCAGAAGTGTCCGTCGAGCGGTATCACCGGACGGGCGAACCTGGGCACAGGCGCCTCAGCGCCACTGCTCGGCGGGTGGTCCCGTGGCCATGATCACCTCCCCGTTGCGTCGCACGACCAACGACCGGTCGGCGCGCAGCTCGAGGTGCCAACCCTCGTTGTGCAGGCGGCGATGATCGTGCGGGCACACCGGCAGCAGGAACCGCAGGTCGGTCGTGCCGCCGTGCTCCCAGAACACGACATGGTGGAACTGGGCGTCGCTGACGTGGCGGTCGCATCCCGGGATCGCACAACGGCGATACATCGCCCGCATGGCACGCCGCTGGTGCCGATCAGCGAATCGGCTCGACCGGCCCCGGTCGAGCTTCACCGGGCGCTCCAACGACCCACAGAGCTGCTCGAACGACGGCACCGGTCGGCCCTGCCGGATCACGACCCCGTTCGAGTCGAGTACCACCGGCACGAACCGCGCACGTCCAGCTGCTGCGATCTCGTGCAG
>Ga0105048_10018773_pt1 | contig 10617 bp, 9 predicted proteins | sample MAT05_FD_78382 | JGI IMG/M metagenome (GOLD analysis project Ga0105048, IMG submission 78382) | Freshwater microbial communities from Lake Fryxell liftoff mats and glacier meltwater in Antarctica - MAT-05 | ecosystem: Environmental > Aquatic > Freshwater > Ice > Liftoff microbial mat | place...
AAGACCAGTAAATTCTTAAGCCAGTGCGCTGGGCGTAGAGCAGACAAGTAGGAGACCCAGGTTCTTGCAGGATCGAAAAATACTTTATCCACCAATGCCACTTTTGCAACTGCTCTGCGGGTGGCTGCAGAAGGATTCACGAGTATGGCTTTCCGGGCAGCACTCCACACCACGAGATCGCCGCCTGCACCATCGGCTGCATAGTCGAAGCCATGGATGCCAAATTCTTTCACGAGTAAATTCCGCTTGTTCAAACCAACCAGATTCACGTTCAAGTCGCTGGTATAGACGTGGTCGAAGAGTTTCAGGTGATCGGCCAATTGCCGGGCAGCGGGGTTTCCGCTCCCGGTTGCCATCACTAGACATCGCCCCTGGATTCGTAACTCAGCGAGATATTCGATGAAGCCAATCCGCCAGGGAAGAGTTTGGGGCTGTAATTCCACACGGCTGAAGATTTCGTGCTTGAATCTGGCTTTTCCATGGATGAGCCATAGCGGAATCTTTAAGAGGCTGCTCGGCTGTCTTCCAATCAGCACAAGCAAAGATTCAATCAACAGATCGGATCTGAGTAGAGTGCCGTCAAGATCTACGACAAGCGGCTCTTGTACATCAGTTTTGAGGAACTCGTCGACTTGGGGAGATAGAATCGGGTTCATCAGTTGATGTATGAATGCATTTCAGCGGCCAGTCTGACGTTCAGATTCTTCTGAGCATCTTCCAAGTGGAAGCTGTCCATATTTGGTCAACCGGCGCCTGAAGGTCAGCCAGGCGATCGCATCAATCCGTCCTCGATCACCAACATCCTGTCTGCTGCATGAGCGAGGCGTTCGTCGTGCCTCTCCATCATAAAGGCGATGCCGGTCTCGCTGCTCATCTCACGCATTGGAAATCGGGGTTGCGGTAGGGACCATCATCGCTGATCGCCGCCCGCTGACACAACAAGTCGGTTCTTCCTCTTGCCAGTTGGCCAAGTTGACCGTGACTCGAATGGTCCGCCCCTACTTCTTAGGCACCAGCTTCATCACCTGCCCGTTATCCTCGCTATCCGTAATGAAGTAAAGCGCCCCTTCCGGCCCCTGCACCACATCGCGAATCCGCTCCTTCATATCCTCAAGCAACCGCTCCTCCCCAGTCACCCGCTCGCCATCAATCGTCAGACGCGCAATGTGCTTACCGCCCATCCCACCAACAAACAAACTCTTCTTCCATGCCGGAAACAAAGTACCCGTATAGAAAGCGATCCCACCCGGCGCAATCACAGGGTCCCAATAATAAACCGGCTGCTGCATCCCGGGCTTTGACGTCATCGCCGCTCCAATCGCTCCACCTGCATATTCAATGCCGTAGGTGATCGACGGCCAACCATAGTCCCTGCCCTTCAATGCAATGTTCAATTCATCCCCACCGCGCGGTCCATGCTCAATCGTCCAGAGTGCCCCCGTCTCTGGATGCAGCGTCGCACCTTGCACATTGCGATGTCCAAACGACCAGATCTCGGCCCGCGCATCCTGCCGTCCCACAAAAGGATTATCCGCAGGAATCTTCCCATCCGGAAGAATCCGCACCACCTTACCCAGCAGGCTATTCAACTGCTGCGACTGCATCCGCCCCTCCATCTCCGACCTCTCCCCCAGCGTCACAAACAGCGCCCCAGTCCGGTCAAACACCAGCCGGCTCCCGTAATGCAGCGTCGACTTCAGCGACGGCGCCTGATGAAAAATCACCTCTACCTGCTCCAGCTCCGGTGCCTCACCCAGCACCAGCTTCCCCCGTGCGACTGCCGTATTATTCGTGCCATCCTTCTGCAACTCGGCATAGCTCCAATACAACAGTTGATTCGTCGCATATCCAGGATCAAGCGCCAGCCCCAGCAATCCGCCCTGATCCCGTGCATCCACCTCCGGCAGGCCCATCACCGGCACAGACAACTTTCCATCCTTGCCAAGCACCCGCAACCGTCCCGGCTTTTCGGTGACCAACAATTCTCCGCCCGGCAAAAACGCCATGCCCCACGGCGATACCAGCCCCGAAGCCACTTTCACAACTTCAAACGCAACCCCAAGCTTCTCTTGCCCAATTCGGGTCTGCCCCTCAAAAGCAGGCCTGTAGCTCTCAGCATTCGGTGCGCGTTTCTCAACGCCGGCCGACTCCACCTTACTGGTAGCCCCACAACCGCTGAGCCCAAGCACAAGAGCGAGCGAGGAGACGCTATAGACAAGATCCGATTTGAAAATTCTCATACCCCTAAATTGTCCGAGATCAAGCTCCTTGCGGCAACTTGAACCTTTACCCGATCACCACCAATCGCATCAGCGATCCCCCAGCAACCGGCGCGTAGGTTAGGGAGATTGGGAGAGGTCGTCCCCAAATCATGAATGACCCTTTTTGCTTGAGCCTGCAACTGTGTCACCTCAAGAGATGGCAATGCGACCAACCTGCGAAGGGCAAATCGGGAATGGCGGCCACATGAGAAAAAAACGGATCGGCAATAGAAGCGCGTCCGATAACCCATTCTTAGGTCTTACGAGCCGAAACCATTTGTATCTCCTCGGCCCTGATTGTGCTGATATATCCAGGCCAAGGGACGCTGGATTGGACACACGCACGTACAAGAGGTGCGAGCCGTTGCGGAGTCGCAGGATGAAGCCGGAACAACACAACTCCAGAAAGTTTCGGCGGACTTTTGCGTTGAAGGGCAATCTGCCAGAAGTCCTTGTCGAGCGTTGACACAATACGCTCTTCAGCCTCTGCTAAATCCAATAAGTAGATGTCGCGTGCTCCAGACAGGTGCGTACGAGCCCAGAGAAAGTCGTGGCCCTCTGATCGAAGCGACTGAACCATTGACTTCGGAAAATTCTCGCCAGCCAGGAACTGCATTTATGCTGGTATCGGAAACGCCTTATATTCGTGCGCCAGATAGCTGGCGCAGGAAAGACAGGCAAGGATATCTTCCCTGGTAAGGCCAGGGTAGTTGGAGAGAAGTTCCTGCTCGGATTGGCCTGCGGCAAGTTGTTCGAGAATGAACTCGACATAGACGCATTCCGAAGATCATGGGTTTTCCAGCCAGAATCTCGGGGTCAACTGTAATGCGCTCGATGGGCGGTATTTCCTCAGTTTAGCGTGCAAAATTCAAATTGGGAATCAGTTCATATCCAGCAGTCCATTGTGAACTAGGAAGGACTCATCGTGTTGCGCTTGAAACTTCGATTTGGTTCGATGCCGGGCGGGCCGTTGCCGCCAACTCCGGCATAGCGCTAGTCGAGAACTTCCACTAGCCAGCCTTCAGGATTTCGTCTTCGGAACGAGGCGTCTCGCCACCGCCACGGGACAGAAACGCGAGCGCAGCCTCCCGGTCCCCCTGGCCGCGAAGCGCAGAGAAATAGGCTTCCGCCGTCTGGATCGCCGAGAGTTTTTCCGCCGCAGCCATCACCAGAAACTGGTTCATGCTCGTCCCGTCGGCGGCGGCCATCCGCTCCACCGCTGCCTTCAGCGAAATGGGTAAACGCAAAGAAAACGTCGATAATCTGGGTGTCATTTCCTTATCTCCCGTAATGCTTCCGCCGGCTTCCAAAGGTGAATTCCAAATCGCCGGGGCGCATCTTTATAGTCGGCATGGTTAAAGCTGACAATCGCATCAGCCTGGCCATTCACCGCTGTTTCTAAAACCATTTCGTCGCTGGCGTCTGACAATTGAGGCCGCCATTGGTAGTGAACCTCAACCGGCACGATAATGCCAAAAATAGAATTGAGCAGATTCCGCACATCCCCTTCGCTGGCACCGGCTGCCAATCGGTGGTCGGCCAACATGCAAATCGACTCGTATTCGAGCGCCATTGCTACGCTCAAAAGCCAAGTGCCTTTGCCCTCTAGCAAAAGCGTCAACAGAGGTACCGAAGCTCCGGTGGGACTTCGCATTGCAGCGACGACCACATCGGTATCAATGGTCAAGCTCATGCCGCCGTGAAATCACATCGCTGATGATGTCAGTCTCGCACAAGCGCTTAGTTAGCCAAAGGCATCAGATGTCACTTAATCTTGGTGGCGCTGGCCCAGTGTTGGTATGAGAAGGCGCGGGTGCCAGCTTGAAGTTGACCCGTCCCTTTGCGTTTTTTGGAAAATCTGGGCTGTTACAGATGGAGAGATGGACTGCACAAATCGCAATGCGATTCAGGCTTAAGTTGTTTTCTGTTAAGTAGTTGGCCGCTTAACAGCATAGCTGAGATGAAGAGACTCATTTTATCCGTTTGGCGGTTAGCTAGGAGAAAACCGCCAAAAAAGCCAATAAAACGCATAGTGACGCGTCAGGCTGGCGACAAACCAGAAACATCGAACCTGTTGAGGACCCGCCCCCAATCCAAACTCCAGAAGAATACGCAATTAGCAAAAACGAACCCCAGCTCAGCCAGTCAATCACCGAATAAATCTACAAGGAGTTTTGCTGCCGCATGGATTTACCACCTGTAGCACTGGAACTCCAATCAACTCCGTCCTCTAGCCATCCACGCCACAAAAAACGAGGTTCAAAGCCGAAAAGCTACCTCACTGGTCTTTGAAAATTAATTATGATCCCAATCCCCGCCAAGACACAAAGCCCCGGGTGTCTCCAGTGTCGGAGCGCCCGGCCCATGCGAGTGGGCGAGACAAAGCCAACGCCACAGGTCTCTCCTCGCGCGTTCTTACACTTCTTAACAATAAGAAAGTAACAAGTCCTCGCCAGAATGCATCGAACACTATTAATGCCCCTGCGCCCATTTTTTTTCGTAGTAACCCTATTTACAGCAACGCTATTCCCACAGAGTGCCACGCTCCGCCTCGTCCCGCGGGTGGAACTCCCCCCCGTCATCGACGGCAATTCCGCCGCCTTCTGGGCGGACGGCCAAATGTACCTCTTTCACTCAACCGGCGTCCCGCACATTTCCTCAGGCCCCGATCAATTCCAACTTTCGAATACCCGCAAAGTCGAATTCAACTCCAAAGAGAACAGTCCCGTCTGGTTTGAAGCCGCCTGGCGCGACAAAGACGGCACCCTCTTCCTCTTCTACCACCATGAACCCGAACAACGCTGCCCCGGCTCCAACCTTACCGCCCCAAAAATCGGTGCCGCCATCTCCCGCGATAACGGTGCCACCGTCAAAGACCTCGGCATCGTCCTCCAATCCGGCGACCCCATCGATTGCAACGCCAAAAACGGCTTCTTCTCCGGCGGCCACGGTGACGTAAGCGTCATCCTTGACAAAGACAGCAATTTTTTCTATTTCTTCTTCACCAACTACGCCGGCCCCACTTCTTCCCAAGGTGTCTCTGCCGCCCGCATGGCTTTTGAAGACCGCTTCGCTCCCGTCGGTAAGGTCAACAAACTCTACCTCGGCAAATTCGAAGAACCCGGCCTCGGCGGCCGCCTCTCCCCGATCTTCCCCGCCACCCGCTCCTGGCGAGCCGAAGACACCGATTCTCATTGGGGCCCCTCCATCCACTACAACACCCACCTCGATAAATACGTCATTCTGCTCAACCGTTCCTGCTGCAACCCCGGCTGGCCTCAAGCGGGCATCGACATTACCTTTAACGCCGACTTGAGCGACGCCTTCGCCTGGCGTCCGCTTCAACGTGTCCTCGGTCCAGGCGACATCGTACGCCAACCCGGCTACTACCCACAAGTCCTCGGCCTCGAACCCGACGGCACCGACAACAGGGCTGGCGAAACCGCTCGACTCTACCTCATGGGGATCTCAGACTTTGAAATCTCCTTCAGCCCCAACGATCCTGAACCCGCCGAAGAAGAAGACGGCCCCTGCGACAACCCCGACATCCCCTGCGTGATCAACAAACGCCCGCTTCCCAAGCCAGTCATCAAACGCTAACGCAACCCCGCTATGCTCTGAGGAGCATGATCCGGCCATTCCTCTTCCTTGCCCTCACCCTGGCAGCCCAATCCCCACTCCCCCAGCCACTCGAGCTCAAACATCCGCTTCGAGACAAAAACTTCTACTTCCTGGCCTTAGTGGAAGCAAACCCCACCCCCTTCCTCGCCCAACCCCAACTCAAAGAACTGGCCGAACACAAGCGCTCGGCGCTAGCCAAAGCCGCCGCCACCTGCAAGATGGACGTCCCCTGTCACACGGCCGCGTACCGTCTTACCAACGGTGAAATCGAATCTGCCGCCAAAGCCATCGCCAGCCTCACCCCCAATCTGAAACCCTTCCTCCAGCAAGCCCGCCAGTCCGGCGCGTTTATCCGCTACAACTCGATGGAAGACTCAGCCTTCCTCACAAAACTCTGGATCGAATCCGCCACCAACATCAACCGCTTCATCGACATCTACGCCGAAGGCAAGCCCCCGCGTTACCCCGCCATCGATTCCATTGCTCACGACATCAAATCCCAGCGCTTCGGCTTCCGTATCGACGTCGCCACCAACATGCTCGACGAAAGAAACGCCGAACTGCAACTCTTCCACCAGGCACCCCTCAACTTCGCCATCATGCTGCTTGAGATGAACTGGCGCGACGAAGCCGCCCGTCACGAACCTCTCCACTACACCGAAAACAAAACCGCTCAAATCGAAGCCGCCCGCACCGACTTCACCCGCTACCCCTACTCCGCTATCATCGTCCCCGGTGCCGGCGGCGACCGCCTAACCACCCCAATGGACCCCACCGCCAAATGGCGAGCCCAACTCGCCGCCGATCGCTACCGCCGCGGTCTCGCCCCCTTCATTCTGGTCTCCGGCGGATACGTACACCCCAACCAAACCCCTTGGAACGAAGCTGTCGAGATGCGCCGCGTCCTCATCAACGACTTCGGCATCCCCGCCTCAGCCATCTTCATCGATCCCCACGCCCGCCACACCACAACCAACATCCGCAACGCTGCCCGTATACTCTTCCGCGCCGCCATCCCACTCGACAAACCTGTCCTGATCACCACAGACCAGTACCAAAGCGCCGGCATTGAATCCCCCCAGGCTATGATCCGCTGCGAAAAAGAACTCGGCTACCGCCCAGTCCAGATCCTCAAACGCACCACCCGCTTCGACCTCGAAGCCAGACTCCTGATCGAATCCCTCCAACTCGACGCCATCGAACCGCTCGACCCATAAAAAAGGGGCCAGCCCTCATGAGGCTGGCCCCTTCATCTACTGCGCTACAAACCACTCACGAGCCAGACTACTCGCGTGGCAGACTGCCACTCAGCCAGATCCCCTGCCACTGCCCTGCTACGCCACCTCTCCGGCTACCCGGAACGGCACGCATCACACGGAAGGCCACGGCATCGCCCGGCTTCAGCGTCTGCTGGATCTTCTTCACCTCGTCCACGCTGCCCACAGGCATCCGGTTGATCGACACGATCACATCCCGCTCAGCCACACCGATTTCCTCGGCAAAGCTTCCCGGCACAATCCGTGTCACCTGCACACCACGTTTGTCCGTGATGCCCATCTTCTCGGCTTCCGCCTCAGGCACATTCGCGATCATGATCCCGAACTGCGCGCTCGATTGTCCTTGAGGCACAACGTCATCCGGACGCCGTCCACCACCCACAATCGGGTTATCGGCATACAGCTGAGCACGATCTGCGATCGCTACATCAAACTTTATCTTCTTGCCCTGACGATCCACCTCAAGCCCCGCCTTCGAGCCCACCGGCAAATCGCTCACCTTGGCAATCAGATCGTCGCCATTCTTTACAGGAGAACCATTCACACTCGTGATGATGTCTTCCGGCTTCAGGCCAGCCTTATCGGAAGGCCCACCCGGCTGCACGCTGGAAATAGGCACACCGCCATCAAGCTTAAACGCCTTCATCATCGTCGGGTCAACCGTCCGGTCAAACTGAACACCAATGCTGCCACGCGTCACCCGGCCTGCCGAGATCAACTGATTGTAAACTTTCACCGCCATGTTGATCGGCAGCGCAAAACCAATTCCTTCATAGCCGCCAGTGCGAGTCGCGATCATCGTGTTGACGCCAATCACCTCGCCAAGGGAATTCAGCAGCGGCCCGCCACTGTTGCCAGGATTGATCGCCGCATCGGTCTGGATAAATCGCTGAAACGCCTGCGCACCGGCAAAATCGCGGCCCTTCGCGCTAACGATACCCGCCGTCACGGTGGCCTCAAGGCCAAACGGCGAACCGATCGCCACAGCCCAGTCACCCACCTGCGTCGCATCGCTATTGCCGACCTTCAGCGGTGTCAGCGAATGATCGGCGCTGATCTTGATCACTGCCAGGTCAGTCTCTTTGTCGAAACCAATCACCCTGGCCTTGTAGTCATTCGTATCGCCATGAATCTTTACCGTGATCTTGTCGGCACCATCCACAACGTGGTGATTGGTGATGATGTAGCCTTTCGTATCGACGATAAAGCCACTGCCTGTCCCCATTTTCTTGGGCTGCGGGCCCATGCCCATCCCACCCTGACCCTGAGGGCCATTCCGGAAGAAACGTCGGAATAGATCCATCTGCCCGTCGTCTTCACCCTCTTCTTCTTCCAACTGCGGGCGACCGCGCTTCTGCGCCGTTACCGGTGATTTGCCTTCATCCACCGTATTGATGTGCACCACGGAATTCTCCGCGCGCTTGGCCAGCTTGGCAAACTCGTTCTGCATCTGCACCGGGCTCGCAACGACAAGCGGCGTCGCATCCGGCGCTACCTGTTCTCGTCCAGCCTTTACGCCCGTGGTCAGCAATGTGCCGATCAAAATACCGACGGACAAAGTGACTAGCAGCATGCTGAATCCCAGGAATCGCTGATCCCGTATTCTGCTCATGATATTCATTCTTGGTTTTCTCCTAATGACTACTTCTATCTACTACTATGCTCTCTATCCCCTCCCGGTTTCAATTCCGCGAGAAGAACTCCCAACAACACCAGCCCCGCACCCGCCCATCCACGACCTGTCAACCGCTCCCCCAGCCAATAAAAACTGGCCAGCCCGGCAAAAACCGGCTCCAAAGCGAAAATCAATGCCGCTCGTGTCGCCGTTGTATGCCGCTGCCCCCAGCTTTGCAGCATAAACGCTGCCACCGTCGCACCCAACACTGTAATTCCAAAGGCCCACCATAACCTCATCGTCCAATTCACGTAAGAACTTTCTAGCACCAACCCAAAACTGCTCACCACCGCCACCATCGTCACCTCCAACCAAACCAGCCAGGCCAATTCCCCCGCCACCCCAAACCGCGTCACCAGCACAATTTGAAACGAAAACAGAAGAGCCGCTACCAGTGTCATCAGGTCCCCCTGATTCACAGTCAAACTCGAAGGGTCGAAGCTCATCAATCCGATCCCAAGGCTCGCCACCACCACTGCGACTAATTCTCTCCATCCGGTTCTAAACCCATAGACGAGGGCACCGACAAAAGGTACCAGAGGAATGTACATCGAAGTCAAAAATCCTACATTCGACGCCGAGGTGAACTTCAGCCCCAAAGTCTGTAAAATCATCCCAAACCCAAGAAAAACTCCTGTCATCGCCCCACCCAGCAGCGTCCGGCGCGACGGCCACTTCCGCAACCAAAACACCAGGATCAACGACCCCATCCAGAACCGCAACGCAAGGTAAAGTACCGGGCTGATATCCACCAGCGCATCCTTCACCACCACAAATGTCGATCCCCAGATCATCGCTGCAACCGCGAGAGCAACTTCCGCCTTAAGCCTCATGCGCCGCGCAACAACTGGCACAGCGCCAGATAAATTCGACGCAAACCAATCTCTCGACCCTCCGGGTGATACCACTCGCCCTCGGTATGAGCTCCTCCTCCAGACCCGCCAGCCCCAATCGAAACCGCCTCAAGCCCCATCGACAAAGGAATATTCGCATCTGTCGACGCACAATCCAGCCGCGACTGGATCCCAAGATGCTCATCCACCGCCCGCATCGTCTCAAGCAAATGCGAATCCTTCGCCAGTTGCCCGCCTGGCCTCGACCCGATCTCGCGAATCTTCGCCGACATGCGTCCAGAACCCCGCATCGCAATCGCCCGTTCGTTCTCGCCCACCAGCGCCCGCTCCACACAATCAGTCAGCAACTCTGCCAGTTCATCGAGCACCTCAGTACTCTCACTCCGTAAATCCAGCTTCGCCCTCGCACTCCCAGGGATCGAATTGATACTCGTGCCGCCATCGATCAAACTGAAATTAGCCGTGCTCCGCCCATAGCGCGTATGCAAAAATCCCGCCCGCCGTCCGTGACAATCCAGAAAGTCTGCAATCGTCTTGGCCATCGCATGAACCGCATTCGGGTTCCCCGCGTCGCTCCAGCTATGCCCGCCAGGGCCTGAAAAAACAACCTCAAACCGGCGGCTCCCCAAGGCCTGTGTCGTCAGATGTTCTACCCCCGGCCCATCCAAAACCAGAAACGCCGCAATCTGCTCAGCCAGCGCACTCTGTCGACACAGATACCTCATCCCGCTCAGGTTCCCCTCACCCTCTTCACCCACATTGGCCACCAGAATCAGCCCCAACTTCTGCCCACGCAAACCCCGCAGAGCGTGCTGCCGGGCAATAGCAAGCAGCCCCGCCAGTCCCGCCCCGTTGTCTGCAACCCCGGGCCCAAGAAAGCGCCCATCCGGACCCAACCTGATGTCGTCCCCAGTCCGTGGCGAAAGCAC
>Ga0105048_10018774_pt1 | contig 10617 bp, 10 predicted proteins | sample MAT05_FD_78382 | JGI IMG/M metagenome (GOLD analysis project Ga0105048, IMG submission 78382) | Freshwater microbial communities from Lake Fryxell liftoff mats and glacier meltwater in Antarctica - MAT-05 | ecosystem: Environmental > Aquatic > Freshwater > Ice > Liftoff microbial mat | place...
GTCCAGGCTGTGGTACTTGGCTTTCAGCTCGTCGAAGGTCTTGCGCTGGTAGTTCTTGACCACGTCGCTGATGAACTGCTCGGCGTGCAGGTACAGCACACGGGCATCGGGGCGGTCCTTCAGCAATGCATTGCCCACCGCATGCACCAGGTGGGTCTTGCCCAGGCCGACGCCGCCATAGATGAACAGCGGGTTGTACATGGCGCCCGGCGCGCCGGCCACGTGCAGCGCTGCCGTACGGGCCATCTGGTTGGCACGGCCTGGCACCAGGGTGTCGAAGGTGAGTGCGGTGTTCAGGCGATGGGTGGTGGCCGCCGGGGCGTATGGGCGCGGGGCCGGGCGGGGGTTGGACGGGTCCGTGGGGCGGTCGGCAGGGCCTTCCCAAGGGGCGCCGCGGCCGTTCAGGCTGGTGTCTGCGCCTGGCGAATCCAGTGTCGCCAGATCCAGCGCGTCCAGGGCACTGACCGCCACGGCCGTCGCCGCCACGGCGTGGCTGCGGCGCAAAGGCATGGCGGGGGGTTCGGCCCTGTTGGGGGCCACCGACAGTTCCAGGCGCACTGGCCCGCCCGACAGTTCGCTCAACAGCGCTTCGATGCGGCCGGCATACTGTGCGCGTATCCAGTCCAGCTTGAAGCGGTTGGGCACACGCACCACCACGGTGGCGCCGGCACCGTCCAGGCCCTCGGCGACCGCGACCGAGCCTGCCAGAGGCCGGATCCAGGTGTTGAACTGTTGTTCGGGCAATTCGGCAGCCAGGCGTTCACACCCGCGCTGCCACAAGTCAAGGCTCATTTGTGGACATCTTCTTGTTGGAGCCGCCGGATCTTGCGTCCCTCGCAACCGGCGGACCGCAGTTATCCACACAAACGGAAGCAGCGTCAAGCCCCGCCAGATGTGGCGTCTTGTGGTGCAAGTGTTTGACCGCAAAGGCGATTTTTGCTGTAATCATGGGTTTCCCGGATTCAAGCTTGTTTGCAGCGCAGCGAAGAAACGTCGGCTGCGCAGCAAGCCAGCACCAAGGACGCACGCTCAACAAGCACGGACGCCCAACAAGCACGGGCCCTTTGCCTAGCGGCATGGCCCAAACCGGCCCCAAGCCACGGCTGCGTCCTGAATCACTTTTTTCCTAGCCCGGCCTTGATGGCCACAACGGTGACTGGCCAGCCATGAAGCGCACCTACCAACCTTCCAAGATCAAGCGCGCTCGCACGCACGGTTTCCTCGTGCGCATGAAGACGCGTGGCGGCCGTGCCGTGCTGAACGCCCGGCGCGCCAAGGGCCGCAAGCGCCTGGGCGTCTGAGACCAGGCGCCGGGCCTTCAACGCCCCGTTGTTGCCCTGCTTGCCGACAGACTGCCCCATGCTCGGCCGCCTTGTGCACAAGGCCGACTTCGAGCGCTTGCTGTCCACCCGGTCGCGGGTGCGGAGCACTCACTTCGCGCTTCACCACGTCAGCGGGGCCCCGCAGGGCCCGCCCACGTGGGTGTGCAAAGCGGGGGCTGCCGAGTTATCCACAACCCCTGCACCGGTTCTCCCACCGCCTGTGGATGACTCTCCTGCCGGGCACTGGGTAGGCTGTGTGGTGCCCAAGCGCCACGCGCGCCGGGCGGTGACACGTAACCTGCTCAAACGCCAGATTCGGGCCAGCTTTGATCGCCACGCGGCCAGCCTGCCCGGCGGTCTTTGGCTGGTGCGGCTGCGCGCCGGCTTTTCGACCGCCGAGTTTGTCTCTGCACGTTCTGTGGCCCTGGCCCAGGCGGCCAGGGCCGAGCTGGACGGTTTGCTGGCCCAGGCGGCCTGAAGCTGCCTGCTGCCCCCCAGGCCCGCCCGACCCCGTCCTGACCGTGCCCTGACCCCGTCCTGACCAGTCACCATGTCGATCTCACTGCAATCTCTGCCGCAACGTGCCCTGATGGGCCTGGTGCACGGCTACCGCCTGTTCTTCAAAGCCTGGCTGGGCAGTGCCTGCCGCTTCGAGCCCAGCTGTTCGGCCTATGCGCTGCAAGCCTTGCAGCAGCATGGCGCGGCCAAGGGTGCCATGCTCAGCGCAGGCCGGCTTTTGCGCTGCCACCCCTATTGCGCCGGGGGCTCAGACCCGGTGCCACAGAATTTCAAGAACCCTGCTGCAGGCCTGTTCGCCCGGCTCGGCCTTGTTTGTGACGACCTGACCACCGATACCCCAGCCGACAGGCCACCGATCCGGAATCTGCCATGACCGATATGCGCCGCACCCTGCTGTGGGTGGTTTTCACGATGTCTCTGGTCCTTTTGTGGGACGCCTGGAACAAACACACCGGGCAGCCGTCGATCTTTGGCGGCGGCTCAAGGCCAGCTGCCACGGCGCCAGCCCCGCCGCAGCCCACGGACGCTGGTCTGCCGACACCGGCGGCTCAATTACCCCAGACGCCCCAGAGCGCAGCAGTGCCAGGCGCGGTGCCTGCAGCCGTGGGCACGGCGGTCACTTCAGCCGCAGTGCCCTCGGCGCCGGCCGCCATCTCCGGCAGCGAACAGGTGGTGCTGACCACCGACCGCGTGAAGGCCACCTTCGACACCCAGGGCGGCTCGTTGGTGCGCCTGGAGTTGCTGGCGCACAAGGACGCGCAGGACCCCTCGCGCAATGTCGTGCTGCTGGAACAAAGCCCCAAGCGCCTGTATGTCGCGCAGACCGGACTCGTCTCGGCCCAGGGCGGTGCCCCGCTGCCCAACCACTTCACACAAATGTCGGTGCTGCAGGGTGAGCGCACACTCGCGCCAGGTGCCAATGAATTGAGCCTGCGGTTCGAGTCGCCTGTAGGCCCAGACGGCGTGAAGCTGGTCAAGACCTACACCATCAAGCGTGGCGAATACACGATGGCCGTCAAGCACGAGGTCATCAACCAGGGCACGACAACCATCAAGCCGCAGCTGTACCTGCAACTGGCGCGCGACGGCAACCCGCCAGAAGGTGAAAGCAGCTTCTACTTCACCTTCACCGGCCCGGCCATGTACACCGAGGCGCAGAAGTTTCAGAAGATCGACTTCAAGGATATCGCCAAGGGCAACACCAGCCACGAAAAAACCAGCACCGGCGGCTGGGTGGCGATGGTGCAGCACTACTTTGCCTCGGCCTGGTTGGTGCCGCAGGACGGCCCGCGCGAATTCCGCACCGCCAAGGTGGCCGACAACCACTACACCGTGGCCATGGTGCTGCCCATGGGCGACGTGGCGCCGGGTGCCACGCAAGCCTACGACGCCATCCTGTTTTCGGGCCCGCAAGAAGAAAACAAGCTGGCCGCCTTGGCGCCGGGCCTGGAGCTGGTCAAGGACTACGGCTGGTTGACGGTGCTCAGCAAGCCACTGTTCTGGCTGCTGGACAAGCTGCACGGCATGCTGGGCAACTGGGGCTGGGCCATCGTGGCGCTGGTGGTGCTGCTGAAGATTGCCTTCTATTGGCTGAATGCCAGCGCCTACCGCAGCATGGGCAAGATGAAGGCCGTGGCGCCCAGGGTCAACGAGCTGAAAGAGCGCTACAAGGACAAGCCGCAAGAGATGCAGCAGGCCATGATGCGCATCTACAAGGAAGAGAAGGTCAACCCGCTGGGCGGTTGTTTGCCCATCCTGGTGCAGATGCCGTTTTTCATTGCGCTGTACTGGGTGCTGCTGTCCAGCGTGGAGATGCGCAACGCGCCCTGGATCGGCTGGATCACCGACCTGGCCGCCAAGGACCCCTGGTTCATCCTGCCGGTGCTGATGACGCTGTCGTCGTTGCTGCAGGTGTGGCTCAACCCCAAGCCCACCGATCCGATGCAGGAAAAGCTGATGTGGTTCATGCCGCTGGCCTTCGGCTTCATGTTCTTCTTCTTCCCGGCCGGCCTGGTGCTGTACTGGTTGACGAACAACATCCTGTCCATCGCGCAGCAGTGGTTCATCAACAAGCAGCTGGGCGTGCTGGGCAGGTAGCACCCGCAAGGCCCGCAAGGCCGGCAAGGCCGGCAAGGCCCGCAAGTCAGGGCGCAACGTGCAGACCGCACGCGCTTCAGGGGGGTTTCCCCTGAAGGGGGGTTGAGTCGAAGGCCAGCGCAACCGAACATGCAGTCATGCGGGCGACCCGGCTTGATGAAAGCCGGCTCAGGAGATACGGCAAGTGGCCCCCAACAGCTGCTTGCCGCTCCACCCGCGCCATCCGCTGAGCCGTTTACCGCGCGATCTACAGCGCGATCCACCGCGCACCCCGGGCTGCCGCGCCAGAATCAACAGAACATGCGCGCAGCCCAGCCAGCAGACGCGGCCCCCGGCAAGCTGCCGGGCAGCCACCAAGACCCTATTGTCGCCATCGCCTCGGCCCCTGGCCGTGGTGCGGTGGGCATCGTGCGTGCGTCCGGGCCTGACCTGTCGCCACTGATCCAGGCCCTGTGCGGCCGCACGTTGCAGCCGCGACTGGCAACGTTGTTGCCTTTCAGGGGCGACAACGGCGAGGCGCTGGACCGCGGCCTGGCCATCCACTTTCCTGCGCCGCACAGCTACACCGGCGAAGACGTGCTGGAGCTGCAGGCGCACGGGGGCCCTGTGCTCTTGCAGCTGCTGCTGACGCGTTGCCTGCAGGCGGGCGCGGGCATGGGCCTGCGGCTGGCCGAGCCCGGCGAGTTCACCGAGCGCGCTTTCCTCAACGACAAGATCGACCTGGCACAAGCCGAAGCGGTGGCCGACCTCATCGAGGCCAGCACGGAAGCTGCCGCGCGGTCTGCCGCACGTTCGTTGTCGGGCGCGTTTTCATCCGAGGTCACGCAGCTGAGCGATCGCATCGTGCAGCTGCGCATGCTGGTCGAAGCGACGCTGGACTTTCCGGAAGAAGAAATCGACTTCCTGGAAAAAGCGCGCGCGCGTGACCAGCTGGACGCCATTGAAGTGCAGGTGGCCCAGGCGCTGGCCCGCGCGCGCCAGGGCGCGCTGCTGCGCGAAGGTCTGCGGGTGGTGCTGGCCGGGCAACCCAATGTCGGCAAGAGCAGCTTGCTCAATGCCCTGGCGGGTGCCGAACTGGCCATCGTCACGCCCATGCCCGGCACCACGCGCGACCGTGTCGCCGAAACCATCCAGATCGAAGGTGTGCCGCTGCACATCACCGACACCGCCGGCCTGCGCCACGACACCGAGGCGGCCGACGAGGTGGAGCGCATCGGCATCGGCCGCAGCTGGCAGGCCATCGCAGGCGCAGACGCCGTGGTCTTTCTGCATGACCTTTGCCGCATGGGCGAGCCCGCCTACGACGCGGCCGAGACCCTGATCGCCCAGCAGCTGCCCGCCGAAGTGAGCGTGCTGCATGTGGTCAACAAGGCCGATCTGGCGGCCGCCGACGCGCCCCCTGTGCTGCCAGCCGGCGCGCTGCTGCTGTCGGCCCGCACGGGCCAGGGCCTGGACGCGCTGCGCCAGGAGCTGCTGCAGCAGGCCGGCTGGCAAGCCGCGCCCGAAGGCTTGTTCATCGCCCGCACACGACACGTGGATGCGCTGCGCCGCACCCAAACCCACCTGCGCCTGGCCCAGGTCCATGCGGCGGTGCGAGATGCCGCACTGGACCTGCTGGCCGAAGAACTGCGTCTGGCGCACCGCGCCTTGGGCGAGATCACGGGTGCATTCAGCAACGAGGATTTGCTGGGGGAGATCTTCAGCCGCTTCTGCATAGGGAAATAGCTTGGCTTCCAACACGATCCACTGAAATCCGAGGATCACCTTCAAGTACTTGTCAGACAAGGGGGTTGCGTTTCTACGATGTGCGCTACACCGCTGACGTGCGGCGCACGCGGTTATGCATGACAGGCCAGACTGACCCCGATGTACTGGGCGGTCGATGTCGGCACCGTGATGCAATTCGTGCGCCAAGGCCTTGCCCACGTTCGGCGCCGCAGCCACCTGAAGCCGGCAGCCGTTGGTCCACCGTGACTCCTTTGCGTTTCAGATCGTCTGCGCGTCGATCGCGTCGTACTGCCTGTGCGTGCCGATGAAGCGGATGTACACCACGAGGTACGGGTAGTTGATCCACACAACCAGCCGGTACTTGTTGCCGCCGAGGTTGAACACCACCCGCCCGTCCTTCATCACGCTGGCGGTGCCGAACTGGGCCTTCACCGCTGGGGGAGCGGTCCAGTCGGCCTTCAACACGTCGCGGTACCAGGCCAGCGCCGGCTCCTGCGCGTCTTGATGCACCGGACGGTCAGCCCAGAACGCCTTCAGCGTCGCATCGGCGCGTGCCTGGCTGGAAGGCAGCACGGTGGGCGGGGTGGTGCTGCGCGGGATCGAAGATGCGAGCCCCAACCTCGGCAATGTGGCAACCAAGATCACGCAGGCCACCGTGATGACGGCCGGCGCGCTGCTGCAACTGCTGGTGGTCGCCTTTGGTGGCCTCTACCTTGCCGGCGACCCCCAGGTCTATCGCGCCGGACTCCTGAAGCTGATCCCTGAGGGGGCGCGCGATCAAGTCGCCGGCGTCATCGACACCAGCGCGCGCGCGCTGCGGCTGTGGCTCTTCGGCCAGCTGGTCACGATGGCGGCGGTGGGCCTGCTGACCGGTATCGGCCTGTGGCTGATCGGCGTGCCGGCGCCGCTGGCGCTCGGCCTCGTGGCGGCGCTGGCCGAGTTCGTGCCGTACGTCGGGCCGATCCTGGCGGCCATTCCCGGCCTGCTCATCGCGCTGTCGGTGGGGCCGGACACCATGTGGTGGGCGCTGCTCGTCTACGTGGTGGTGCAGCAGGTCGAGAGCAACGCCATCGTGCCTCTGATGGCGCGGCAGGTGCTGGCGTTGCCGCCGGCACTGGTGATCTTCTCGGTGGTCGCGCTGGGGCTGGTCCTGGGCCCACTCGGGCTCGTCTTCGCCACGCCGCTGACCGTGCTGCTGGTGGTGGCGGTGGGCAAGCTGTACGTGCGCGAGACGCTGGGAGAGCCGCTCGAGGTTCCCGGCGAAAGCAAGGGTCCTTTGGCTGCGCCGCCACGGCCGCCTTGATGACAGCAACTTCGCCGGCGACGTCAACAGGGCGTCAACGACGCAGCGACAAGCCCGGATCGGCTGGCGTCAGGCCGCCGCCGGTCCGCTCTGGGCAACCGCCTCCGGCCGCTCGCCCTGGTGGCTCGACGTTTCGAGCCGCGTCTGCGTCAGCGAGAGAAGGCGGGCCGTATTGACCAGCGCCATGTGGGAAAGCGCCTGCGGGAAGTTGCCGAGCATGGCCCGGCTCTCGGGCTCGATTTCCTCGGCGTACAGGCCGACGTCGTTGCCCAGCGCGAGCAGCCGTTCGAACAGCGCCTCGGCTTCGGCCCGCCGGCCGCAGACGGCGAGTGCATCGGCGAGCCAGAATGAGCAGGGCAGGAACGCTCCTTCGCCGGCCGGCAGGTTGTCGACACCGCTCTCGGTCCGATAGCGCATGACCAGATCGCCGATGACCAGATCGCGCTCGATCGCGCCGAGGGTCGCGAGGATGCGTGGGTCTTCGGGCGGAAGAAAGCCGACCAGTCCGATCAGCAGCAGGCTCGCGTCGAGCGCCTTGCTGCCGTAGTGCTGCACGAAACATCCGCGTTCGGGGTCGACGCCGTCGCGGCAGACCTCGGCATGGATGTCGTCGCGGCTGGCCCGCCAGGCGTCGACGGGCCCTTCCAGACCGAAGCGCTCGACCGCCTTGACGGCGCGGTCGAACGCCACCCAGGCCATGACCTTCGAATGCACGAAGTGCTGGCGCGGGCCGCGAATCTCCCAGATGCCCTCGTCGGGGTCGCGCCAGCAGCCGCCAAGGAAATCGAGCAGCGCCAGCTGGATCTCCCAGGCGCGCGGCTCGGGCGGCAGGCCGGCGGCGCGCGCCAGGTGCAGGGTGTCCATGACCTCGCCGTACACGTCGAGCTGGAACTGGCGCGCTGCGGCGTTGCCGGTGCGCACCGGCGCGGCGTTGCCGTAGCCCGGCAGCCAGGGCAGCTCGACTTCGTCCAGGCGTCGCTCGCCGGTGACGCTGTAGAGGATCTGCATGTCGCACGGTTTGCCGGCGACGGCGCGCAGCAGCCACTGCCGCCATTCGGTGGCCTCCTCGACGTAGCCGGCGAGCAGCAGCGCGTTGAGGGTGAAGGTGGCGTCGCGCAGCCAGCAGAAACGGTAGTCCCAGTTGCGAACCCCGCCGCGCTGCTCGGGCAGCGAAGTCGTCGGTGCGGCGACGATGCCGCCGCTGGGCTGGTAGGTCAGCGCCTTCAGGGTGATCAGCGAGCGCATGACCGGCTCGCGCCAGCGCCCCTGGTAGGTGCTGCGCTCGGACCATCTTCGCCAGTGGTCCTCGGTGTCCGCGACGGCCTGTTCGGCGTCGATGGCGGGCTGGATGTCGGTGTGTGAGGGTCGGTAGTTGATGACAAAAGGGACACGATCGCCGGCGCCGACCTCGAAGCGGGCCAGCGTCTTCATGTGCTCGCCGCGGGTCTGCACCGGCGTGTGCAGCTCAACGGTGTCCGGACCGGCCGTGGCGAGCAGGGTGTCGTCGACCCGGCGGACCCAGGGCACGATCGAGCCGTAGTCGAAGCGCAGCACCAGTTCCATGCGCATGGCGACCCGGCCGCGCAGACCCTGGACGATGCGCACGACGTCCCAGCGCTCGTTGGACAGCGGCATGCAGTCGATGATGCGAACGGCGCCGTCGTCGGTCTCGAAATCGGTCTCGAGGATCAGCGTGCCGGCGCGGTAGCGGCGCTCGGTCCGCCGCACGGCGGCGACCGGCGCCAGCAGCCAGCGACCGTGCTCGGGGCTGCCGAGCAAAGCGGCGAAGCAGGCGCCGGAGTCGAAGCGCGGCAGGCACAGCCAGTCGATGGAGCCGTCGCGGCCGACCAGCGCCGCGGTGTGGCAGTCGCCGATGAGGGCGTAGTCTTCGATCGGAAGGGGCATGGGTCCCGATTGTGCCGATGCACAGCTTGCGCCGACCGACGCGCGGGTTTTCGCCGGCCCGCCGCAAAAGGGTCAAAAGGGCGACTTGCCCGCCATCTTCAGCTCAACTCCTTCTTCGGCTCATCGACCACAGATTTTTCGACCGGCCCGGGCTGCTGCACCAGTTTCTTGCCCGCGTAGCGGCTGATCGCCGGGCCCATCAGGCAGGTGACCAGAATCACGATCACCACCGCGTCGACCACCACCTTGTCAAAGGCGCCGGCTTCGCTGGCGGTGACGGTCACTGCCAGCGTGGCGGCGGCCTGTGGCAGGGTCAGCCCGATCATCAGCGTTCGATCCCATTTCGAGTAGCCATAGAGCCAGCCTGTGAACCACGCCGCGGCCGATTTGCCGATGATCACGGCCGCGATCATCGCCCCTGCCATGGCCCAGACCCACGGCTGGCCGGTCAGCACCTCGAGTTCGATGCGCATGCCGGTGTCGATGAAGAAAAACGGAATGAAGAGCATGCGGCCAACGAAGCCCAGGTGTTCGTGCAGCTCGGGCCGTTCACGCAAGGGGCGGTTCAGGCACAGCCGGCCAGGAAGCCGCCCAGGATCGATTCGGTACCGGATAGGCCACCAGCGTGTGGGACGCCAGTGCAGTTCCCAGCAGCAGGGCGCCGGTCCAGGAGAACTGCAGCAGCAGCCCGGCGCCCAGCGCCAGCAAGAAGGTCAGTCCCAGGGTGGACAGCCCGAGAACACGGCGACTTCCCGCTTGTGCTCCTTGACAACCTGGAGGTTGATCTCCACACCCGCCAGGAACATGGTGTAGATGAGCCCGACCTCGCCCAGCAGTTCTGCCTTCGGCTCGCGGGGCAGAACGGCCAGCGCGCCCGGCCCCACCACGATGCCGATCAGGAGCAGGCCGATCAGCCCGGGCAGCTTCACGCGCTCCACCGTCAGCTGCACCAGCAGCGCCAGCGTGGCAAGCACGGTGAATTGCAGGACGGCATCCTGCAGCGGCAGTTCAAAGTTCATCGGCAGGGCGAAACAATGCGGCGTGCAGCCCAAATCTTAAACATTACCGGGCTGCCGTGGATCGCCGACAGCGCGGCGGTTCCAGCGTTCCAGAGTGAGCGATGTGCGCCCTGATCGCTTGACGACCGACTCGTACGTCGTCGGGCATTCGCACGGCGGACGCTGCCGGGCTGGTTCGGCCGCCCGTGGGCCACACCCAGTCGAGCGCCTGTCTGGCCAATCGCAGGCAGGTGCGGAAAGGCGCGGGCAGGTGCGGGCAGGCTCGGGCAGGCGCAGACAGGCGCAGGCAGGCTTCGCGCCGATCAGTGCCCTGCGAAATTCACCAGGGTGAACAGCGGCAAGCCCGCGTCGCGCAGCTTCTGGCTGCCTTGCAGCTCGGGCAAATCAACAATGGCGGCGCCCTCGATCACCTGTGCGCCCAGCCGCTCCAGCAGCTTCTTGCCCGCCATCATGGTGCCGCCAGTGGCAATGAGGTCGTCGATCAGCAGCACACGGTCGCCGGCCTTCACGGCGTCAGTGTGCATCTCCACCGTGGCGCTGCCGTACTCCAGCTCATAGGTTTCTTCCACCGTGGTGAAGGGCAGCTTGCCTTTTTTGCGGATGGGCACGAAGCCCACGCCCAGCTCGTAGGCGACCACGCTGCCGATGATGAAGCCGCGGGCGTCCAGGCCAGCGATGACATCGGGGCGCAGGTCGAAGTAGCGGTGCACAAACTGGTCGATCA
>Ga0105048_10018775_pt1 | contig 10617 bp, 9 predicted proteins | sample MAT05_FD_78382 | JGI IMG/M metagenome (GOLD analysis project Ga0105048, IMG submission 78382) | Freshwater microbial communities from Lake Fryxell liftoff mats and glacier meltwater in Antarctica - MAT-05 | ecosystem: Environmental > Aquatic > Freshwater > Ice > Liftoff microbial mat | place...
AAAATGGGGTGTCGAACCTGCGCAGATTGCCGATGTCCTGGCCCTGACCGGTGATACCGCGGACAACATTCCCGGCGTCCAGGGATTCGGCCCGAAGACCGCAGCCGGGCTGATCCGTGAGCACGGCAGCATTCTTAACCTGCTCGAAAACCTGAGCGCTGTGCAGAACGAAAAGTACCGCGAAAAACTCGCCGCCGCGAAAGATCAGATCCTACAAAACCTGGCCATGGTGCGTCTCGATCTCAATATTCCCCTGCCCCAAGCGCTCGATTCCATGCAGATCCAGCCGCAACCCCGCGAACTTCTCGACGCTCTCGCGCCCTGCGATTTCAAGGGCATCATGGAAGAAATCCGCAGCGAGCTGAAACCAGCGATGCTCGAGCAGTCCGAGCTTTTTTAACGCCCGACTCCAAAGCTCCCCCTTGCACGACGCACCGCGAACGTTCTAAATCGCCCTATGCCCAGCAGCGATTTTCACACCCAGCACTCCCCCTTCGGCGCTTTCGCAAGTTTTACCATCGGCCTTCATGGAGCACGGGGCGGCTTCGGACAGGCACTCGGAGGGCCTGCCAAACAAAACGTGTACGTCGGCTGGCGCACCGTGGGTGGTCCGTGGCAGATGCTTCCGTTCTTCGAACCGCCGCAGTCCAAGGCCGTGGATTACACCGGCACCGCGGAGGAATCGTCCAACGCGCTCTGGCGCGCTTTGCCCCCCGATGAATTCACACGCACACTCGGTTGGGCCAGCGACACGTGGAGCACCGGCGGCCTGCGTTTCGCCATCTACTCACCCTTCGATACCGTGCCCGATCCCACCAAACTTTCCCGTGAGGAACTGGCTTTTCTCCTCAGCCCGAGCCAGGCGGTGGAACTGAGTTTCGACAACAAGGCGCGCCAGGAAACCGTGGAAATCATGTTCGGCATCGGTGATCCTGACAACCCGCTGCGCCCCGTTGCGGACGAGGACCCGCAACTCGCCGGATTCGCCATGGGCGGTGCATGGGGTTTCGCAGCAAAAGCCGGGGACATCACGCGTTCCGTTCAGGGTTTCTCCGTGTTCGATTCAAAATTCGGCGATGAAAAAGGACTCCATCGCATCGCCTCGGACGGCGCGATTATTTTCACCGTCCCTGCCGGGACCGAGAAACACTTCGCGCTAACCCTCGGATTTTACGCGGGCGGCACAGTGACCACCGGAATCGAAGCGGGCTATTATTACACCAAGAAATTCGACCGCCTCATCTACGTCCTGCAACACGGTCTCGAACACCACGCGCAATACGCTGCGCTCGCCGAATTGCGCGACGCGGAACTCGCCGCCTCGGGCCTGAATGCCGACCAGCAGTTCCTCCTCGCCCAAGCCACGCACAGTTACCTCGGCAGCACGGAGCTTCTCGAACGCGAGGGCGACCCGCTCTGGGTGGCCAACGAAGGCGAGTACCGCATGATGAATACGTTCGATCTCACCGTGGATCATCTTTTTCACGAGCTGAAATGGCATCCGTGGACGATCTCCCGTACGCTCGATCTTTTCCTTCAGCGCTACAGCTATCGCGATACAGTCCACTCGCCAGGAGGACGTCGCGAGGAAGGCGGCATCAGCTTTACCCACGACATGGGCGTGAATAATCAGTTCTCCCCTCCCGGCCGCTCCAGCTACGAATGCACAGGCCTCGACGGCTGTTTCAGCCACATGACAGCCGAGCAACTTGTCAACTGGGTCCTATGCGCCTGCACCTACGGTCTCCACACCAAAGACTCCGCATGGCTCACAAAACACGAGGAGACCCTCCGCGACTGCGCGTCCAGTCTGCATCACCGCGACCATCCCGATCCGCGCCTGCGCACCGGCATTATCGCATGGGACAGCGACCGCTGCGGCCACGGATCGGAGATTACCACCTACGACAGCCTCGACGTCAGCCTCGGCCAGTCGCGCAACAATATTTACCTCGCGACCAAGACCTGGGCGGCCTGGTTGCTCTTGGAAAAAGTCTTTCGCCTGAGCGGTCTGCACGGCGACGCAGCGGATGCGGCCAGCACCGCAGATTCGTGCGCCCGTGCCATCTGCAGCAAATTCGAAGAAGCGGAGGGAATGTTTCCGGCCGTGTTCGAAGGGGGCAACCAATCACGCATCATTCCCGCAGTAGAAGGCCTCGTGTTCCCGCTTTTTCTCGAAATGCGCGAGGCGTTTGCCCGCAAGGGCCGCTTCGGCGACCTCATGAGCAAGCTGGAAAAACATCTCTGGAACATCCTGCGACGCGGCGTGTGCCTCGACGAAAAGACGGGCGCATGGAAACTCAGCAGCACCAGCACCAACACCTGGATGAGCAAAATCGCGCTCTGCCAGCATGTGGTGCGCGAAGTTTTCCCCAGCGCAATGAACGAAGACGCCGAGGCCGCTGACGCCGTACATGCTCAATGGGAGAGCACTCCCGGCTGCGGCGCGTGGGCCATGTGCGATCAGATCGAAAGCGACACCGGCAAAGCCATCGGCAGTAAATACTATCCGCGCATGGTCACCATGGCGCTTTGGCTGAAAAAGTAGGCCGCTACTTCCTTACGAAACGCAACTGCTGCACCCGACGACCGTCAGTCTGCGTGATCGTCACTTCGTAATCCTCGATCTCCGTCTGTTCGCCCTGACGCGGCAGATGCCCAAGCAGATGCGTGACGTAACCGCCGATCGTGCTGACTTCCGTGCTTTCCAGCTCCAGTCCGGCCAATTCCTTGAGCTCATAAAGCCCCAGCGTGCCGTCCACATGAAACTCGTTGTCGCTCACGCGCCGGTATTCCTGATTTTCCGCATCAAACTCGTCCTGAATATCGCCCACAAGCTCTTCCAAAACGTTGTCCAGCGTCACAATGCCCACCGTGCCGCCATACTCATCCACCACCAACGCAAGGTGCGCGTGGCGGTTGAGAAAAAAGGTGAGCAGCTTCTCCAACGGCATCATTTCAGGCACTGGCGGGCATTCCCTCTTGATCGTCCGTAAATCCGGCGCACCAGTCCGCACCAGACTCAGCACGTCCTTGATGTGCACCAGCCCCACCGTGTGATCCAGATGTCCTTCGCACAGCGGAAAACGTGTATGCCGCGAGGAAACCGCAGTGTTCAGATTAGTATCAAAACTCTCTTCCAGATCAAAAAATACCACCTGACCGCGAGGCGTCATGATGTCGCGCACCACGCGGCGGCGCATGTCGAGCGCGTTAATAAGAATTTCCTTGCCCAGCGAGGTCACCTCACGCGACTTCTCGCTCTCAGTTAAAATCAAACGCAGCTCCTCCTCGCTATGCGCCAACTCCGTCCCGCCCACAGGATCAATCCGGAAGAAATGCTTGAGGATGAAATTCGCAGCACCATTGAGAAGCCAGATGGCCGGTCGAAAGAGGATGTAAAAAAAGTGAAGCCCCTTGCTGACCCACAACGTCGTGGGAACAGGCTTGCGAATCGCAAGGCTCTTCGGGGTCAACTCACCAAGCACGATGTGCAAAAAGGTGATGATTCCAAACGCGATGGCGAAGGAAAAACCATGAATGACCGCAGGCGTCGTGATCCCTAACTTGAAGAACAGGGGCTCAAACATATGCGCCAGAAACGGTTCTCCCAACCAACCAAGCGCGAGACTAGTCAGCGTGATGCCAAGTTGAGTAGCAGAAAGGTAGGCATCCAGATGCTCGGTTTCTTTCCTTGCAAGCGTCGCACGCTTGTCTCCCCCATCGATGATGGCGTCCAACTGACTTCCCCGCACCTTGACTAGAGCAAATTCCGACGCGACGAAGAACCCGTTCAGAAAAACGAGAAACAAAATCGACGCAATTTGAACGACAGCCAATCCCAATGCAGGGAACTCAGTCGCAAATGCAGTCTCAGCCGCCCCGGCGGCAAGAACGAAAAATGGGAGGGTCATCTTAACCTGAAACCCTGGAGATTGCCGCCGACACCCTGAAATAAGTGAGGCCACGGCAGGGAATCCCGCCGCGCCCTGGTAGAACTATCAGCGGATTACCAACTGGCCTTGGTGACGCCGGGGATCATTCCGCGGGTCGCCAACTCGCGAAACGCGATGCGGCTCAGCTTGAAACGGCCAATATAAGCGCGCCGCCGTCCGCTCAGTTGGCAGCGGTTAACTAAACGCACAGGGCTGGCATTCCGGGGAAGCTGGGCAAGACCCACATAATCACCTTTTGCTTTCAACTCCGCACGAATAGCCGCGTATTTAGCTACGACTTTACGTTTCTTCTTTTCTTTTTCAATCCAGCTCGTTTTTGCCATAAGAGGACGGTTAGAAAACCATAGTTTCGCAAAGATGCAACGAAAAAGTTGCGGAATTTTCAATCCCCGACCCTTCCTCTACGATCCACTACGATCCACAATCCGCAATCCGCAATCGAATAGGTTCTATTCCCCCTTCTCCAGGCGCCGCTCCCGAAAAAACGATTTCAACATCTGCGAACATTCCTCCAAACGCACCCCGCTCGAAAGCTCCGCCCGATGGTTCAATGACGGGTTCTGCAAAATGTTGAGCAACCCGCCCGCTCCACCTCCCTTGGGATCGGGACACCCAAAAATCACACGCCGGATCCGTGCATGCACAATCGCTCCGGCGCACATCGGACAAGGCTCCTTGGTCACGTAAAGATCGCAATCCGTCAGTCGCCACCCGTCCAACACGCTCTCCGCTTGCGTGATCGCCAGCATCTCCGCGTGCGCCGTCGCATCCTTCAACATCTCGACCTGATTGCTCGCCCGCGCTATGATCCGGTTGTTCTGCACAATCACCGCCCCGATGGGAACTTCCTCCGCGTCATAAGCCTTCCTCGCCTGGCGCAGGGCTTCGCCCATAAAAAAATAGTCGCCTGAAAGTTCGATCAACAGCGCGGTTTCGTTGTCCTCAGACGAGAAAGATGGATTTTCCATGAAAAAAAAGTTGCACTCGGCGACAGGCTCGTTACATGTAGCACCCCTTTTTTACCACACCAAGAACCTAGGCAAGATATGAGCACATTGATCCAGAAAATCGAGCAAGAACAAATGCAAACCAAGCACACCGCATTCAAGGTGGGCGATAATGTGCGGGTTCACACCAAGGTCGTCGAAGGCGACAAGGAACGCATCCAGGTCTATGCAGGTGTGGTCATCGCCCGCGGCGGAACCGGCATCAATGCAAGCTTCACAGTCCGTCGTATCTCCTACAACGAAGGTGTTGAACGCGTGTTCCCGCTTTATTCCCCCCGCATCGCCAAAATCGAGGTGGATTCCGTGAAACATGTGCGCCGCGCAAAACTTTACTACCTGCGCAATCGCAAGGGCAAAGCCGCCATGCAGGTCGGCATCTAAGACAACCAATTTCTCAAACTCTCTGTTTGTGTGAGAAGGCGCGGATTTTTTCCGCGCCTTCTTTTTTTACCCCGCAATCTTCACGCCTTTCCCTAGACAGATCACGGCGTTCAGCTACTTTGCGCCCCACTTGTCTCATGAAGCGTCTTTTGTTGCTGCTCCTTGTCCTCATCGCCTGTCAACCGGCGACTCACGCAGATGTCCGTCTAAATACCTTGCGACGCAGTCTCGTCCGGGTCTCTGTCACCGCCCAGGAACCGAACTACCGCGTTCCGTGGAATCCCGGTAGTGTCGGCAGCGGTGTGGGCGCGGGTTTTGTCATTTCCGGTCAACGCATCATGACCAACGCCCATGTCGTCAGTAACGGACGCTTCCTCACCATCGAGCGCGAGAACGATGCTAAAAAATACCTCGCCCGCGTCATCCACGTCGCCCACGACTGCGACCTCGCCGTGTTGCAACTCGAGGACCCTTCGTTTTTTAAAAACACCGCCGCACTGGATCTGGGCGGACTTCCCGAGATCGAAAGCACCGTTTCAGTCTATGGCTACCCGATCGGCGGCGACCGGCTCTCCGTGACACGCGGCGTCGTCTCCCGCATCGATTTCCAACTCTACAGTCATAGCGGCGCAGATTCTCACCTCGCCATCCAGATCGACGCAGCAATCAATCCGGGCAACAGCGGCGGGCCTGTCATGCAGGACGGCAAGGTCGTCGGCGTGGCGTTCCAGGGATACAGCGGGGCAGTCGCACAAAATGTCGGCTACATGATCCCCACACCGGTCATCCGCCGGTTTTTGAAAGACATCGAAGACGGCACCTACGACCGCTACGTCGATCTTTCCGTCCAAACCTTCCCGCTTCAAAACCCCGCAATGCGCAAGGCCCTCGGACTCGAGGACAACGACCACGGCATTTTGATCAGCGAGGTGATGAGCGCCGGTTGCGCTCACGGCATTCTTCAAAAAGGCGATGTTCTCATGAAAATCGACGGCATGACCGTCGCCAGCGATGGCTTCGTGGAACTCGACGGTTCGCGCATCGAAATGCCGGAAATCGTTGAACGAAAATTCAAGGGCGAGATAGTGAAACTCAGCGTCATCCGCGCCAGCAAACCGCTTGAACTCGAAGTGAAACTCGACGGCATCTGGCCCTACCTCATGCAGGCCAACAGCTACGATACCAAGCCGCGCTTCATCCTGTTTGCAGGCCTGCTTTTTCAACCGCTCTCACGCGAATTCATCGACGCCTGGGATCCTGACGATCTTCGACTGCGCTTCTTTTTCGACTCGTTTATCTCCGATTCGATTTATGAAAAGTTCCCCGAGGTTGTGGTGCTCAGCGCGCTGCTTCCGGATCCGGTGAACACCTACCTCGGCGATTTCCGAAACGGCATCCTCGAGGAAGTGAACGGCGAAAAAATCAAGTCGCTCAAGGACGCCGCTGCCGCTTTCGCAAAACCCGCCGAACGCTACGTGCTGAAATTCCTGGGCAATGGCCGCCCTCTCGTGCTCGAAAGCAGCACCCTCGAAACCGCACGCGAACGCATCCTCCAGCGTTACAACGTGAAAGAGGAGGAAAGACTGTGAACATGAAATTCGTCCACCTGCTCCTGCTCTGCCTTGTCCTGCTGGGATCATCCTTCCTCAGCCGCGCTGCGGATCCCGCGCCGGGCAGCGTCGTCCGTGTGAGCGTCACGAATCAGCCCTACGATTTCTTCCAGCCCTGGATGAAAAAGCAGCCGTTCTCGCGACGCGCCCTCGGCACGGTGCTTCCCGGCGGAAAAGTCCTCGTCACTGGCGAACTTGTGGCTAACGCGACCTTCGTCGAAATCGAAAAACCGCTGTCCGGCGAAAAAACGCCCGCCACCATCGAGTGCGTCGATTACGAGGCGAACCTGGCCCTGCTCAAACCCGCGGACGAAAATTTTCTCGCCGATTTCAAAGCCCTCGAGTTCGGCGAAGGTCAGGTCGGAGATCGCGCGGATGTTTTACAATTGGAGAACACTGGCGAATTGCTCGTCACCAGCGCCAACCTCGCCACCGTGGAGGTCGGACGCTACCCGCTCGATGACACCTCGCTTCTGCTCTATCGGTTCTCTATGCCGCTGCAATACCGCGATAGCAGCTTCACCATTCCCGTCGTCAAAAATGGCAGACTCCTCGCGATGCTCCAGCGCTATGACAACCGTTCGCAGACCGGCGACGGTATTCCCGCCGTCATTATCGCCAAATTCGTCAAGGACGCAGCCGACGGCACCTACGATGGATTCCCCCGCGCAGGACTCGGTTTTTCCAGCACGCGCGATCCGCAACTCCGCCGTTACATCGGCCTCAACGCCACGGGCGGCGTGTTCATTACCGAAATGCAAAAGGATGGCTCAGCAGAAAAAGCCGGACTCCAAAAAGGCGACGTCATCACGAGCATCGCGGGCAAGCCCATCGATCAGGACGGTAATTACAAGGACACCGTGCATGGCAAGATCGCCCTGCAACATCTCGTCTCCGGCGTGCATTCCGTCGGCGAAAAACTCAAGGTCGAATACATCCGCGACGGCAAGCCCGCCACCGCCACGTTGGAGCTTTCCCGCCGTCCGCCCGACGCTTCCGTCATTCCGCCCTACCTCATCGACAAAGCCCCGCGCTATTACATCCTCGGCGGACTCGTGATGCAGGAACTCTCCCGCCAATACCTGCGCGAATGGGGCGACATCAAAAAAGCTCCGCAGCGCCTAGCCTACTACGATCGTTTCCAAGCCGACCTTTTCGAGGGCAAAACAAAACGCGTGGTGTTCCTAAGTCAGGTCCTGCCCAGTCCGGCCACGGTGGGTTACGAACAACTCAGTTATCTCGTGATCACCAGGATCAACGACACGCAAATCCAAAGTCTCGACGACGTCGCCTCCGCCGTGAACAAGCCGGTTAATGGATTTCACAAAATCGAATTCGACGAAAACCCCGGCGTCATTTACCTGGACGCAGCGCAGGTTAAGGAACTCGAACCCGCTCTTATGCAAAACTACGGCATCCGCTCCATGAACCGCCTCACCCCATGAACGCAGACTGGGGAGCCATTTTCGATTGGGACGGCGTGATCGTGCAGTCCGAGGCCGCACACGAGGAAAGCTGGATTCGTCTCGGCAAAGAGCTCGGACTTGATTCGCCCGAAGGCCATTTTCGCATCGGATTCGGACGAAAAAACGAATACATCATCCCGAACATCCTCCACTGGTCGCACGATCCCGACGAAATCCTACGCATCTCCCTGCGCAAGGAAGCCCTGTATCGTGAGATCGTCGCGGAACGCGGCGTGGAAGCGCTCCCCGGCGTCATCACATGGCTCCAATGCCTTGCCGACGCCGGCGTGCCGTGCGTCATTGGTTCATCAACTCATCGGGCGAATATCGATCAGCTCCTCGGCCTCACTGGCATCGGGCACTTCTTCCAGGGCATCATCAGCGCCGAAAATGTGACTGAAGGAAAACCCCATCCCGACGTGTTTCTCAAATGCGCCGCCCTGATCGGTCGCGCGCCGTCGCGTTGCGTCGTCCACGAGGACGCTTTCGTCGGCATCGAAGCGGCCCACCGCGGCGGAATGAAAGCCATAGGCGTCGCAACCACCCACCCGCTTGCCGAACTCGGCGGGGCCGACCACGCAGTGACCAGACTGGACGAACTCACCACCGATTTCGTGCGCGCCCTTTTGACTTCATCTCCCACCAGAACCGTGGGTTGAACAGATTTGGCGTGATTTTAGCCGCGCATCCACTTAAACAAACTGACTGTGTTTGGTTACGCAACGCTTCCTCCTAAGCTGACAGTCCAGTATGGAGCGGCACGCGTGATGCTTGACGAGGATGATTTATGAAGCTGCTGCTGATCGAGGATAACCTCAGCCACAAGGCGATGATGGAGGAGATGCTGGCCAAGGCCAGGGGACTCAGCTTCACCCTCACTCATGCCAACACGCTGGGCAAAGGCCTCGACATTCTCCGCACCGCAAACTTCGACATTGTCCTCCTCGACCTCGAACTACCGGACAGCACCGGGTTCGACACTTTTGCAAAAGCCTTCGCAGCCGCCGGTCCCACGCCCATCATCGTCCTTAGCGGAGTGGACGACGAAGAACTCGCCGTTGAAACCGTGAAAGTCGGCGCACAAGATTACCTAGTCAAAAGCCAGATCAACCACCACTGGCTCATCCGCTCCATCCGCTACGCCTTCGAACGCGCCCACGTGGAGCAGGAACTCAAAGCCACCCAGATCGAACTCGAACGCCGCGTCGGCGAACGCACCGTCTCGCTGCGAGAGGCCAACGAACGCCTCAAAAAGGAAATCATCGATCGCGAACGCGTCGAAACCCTTCTCAAAGACTCCAACCGCCAACTCGCCGGAGCTCTCGAAAAAATGCGTCCCCGCAGCGGCGGCATTGGCGCAGCGTCCGCCAGCGCCATCGACCCGCAATTCATCCACGACCTGCGCAACGCCCTCACACCCGTCATGGGCTTCACCGATTTCCTGCTCATGAGCCCGGATCACCTCGATGATTCGAAAACCGCCCGGCGTTATCTGGAAAAAATCCAGACCGCAGCCCGCGAAGCCGTTTCCCTGCTCGGCAAAAAATCACCGGCCTCAGAAACCGATCCGACACACGAGCAACCCCCATCCAACGAACAATCTATGGACTCGATTCAACCCAAAGCCAAAGGTTCACGCCTCCTCGTCGTCGAAGACGATCACCTCGTGCGCGACATCATCGGGATTTATCTCCGGGAAGATGGCCACCAGGTAACCTTCGCGGAAGACGGATTGGACGGACTCGATAAATTCAAGGACGGCACCTTCGACGCCGTGCTCACCGACCGTTCCATGCCCGGCATCAACGGCGACCAGCTCGCCCAGGAAATCAAAGCCATCGCACCGGAAATGAAAATCGTCCTGCTTACCGGCTACGGCGAAATGATGGCAGCCGCCAATGAACGCCCCGCCGGCATCGATCTCGTCGTCGGAAAACCCTTCTCCGTCCACGACCTCCGCAAAGCAATCCAATCCGTCGTCGGCTGAATTCCCCATCCTGGCCGGACGCTTCGAGCCAAGGCTTCACCCTGCGGGCCAGGAACCCCTCCGGCGTAAGCCGGGGAGAGGCAAAAGGGGTCAGGAGAGGCAAAAGGTACCAGTCCGGAATGGCACTAAGATAAGGCCGGTTTGGGACGTTTTTTCTGCCGGGCTTTTTCCGGGATTTCGGGGGCGCGGAGGATGAGATTTTGGGTGATT
>Ga0105048_10018776_pt1 | contig 10617 bp, 10 predicted proteins | sample MAT05_FD_78382 | JGI IMG/M metagenome (GOLD analysis project Ga0105048, IMG submission 78382) | Freshwater microbial communities from Lake Fryxell liftoff mats and glacier meltwater in Antarctica - MAT-05 | ecosystem: Environmental > Aquatic > Freshwater > Ice > Liftoff microbial mat | place...
CACTGCCTGCCGACTTTGCAATCCTCTTTATCCATGATCGTCTATAGACAAACTCCGCCCACACTCTTTTCTGACTACTGACTACTGACTACTGACTACTGACTACTGACTACTGACTACTGACTACTTCTTTCCTACGGCCCTGTCTTTGCCAATGCATCGCGCATGATCGAGCCGTCGGGATTGAGCACACGCACTTTGAACACCCAGTCGCCGCTGTTCTGATCGACCTTGACCAGCAGCAAATTGCGGCCTTTTTTGAGCTGAATCGGCGGTAAATCCAGGTCGCGCAGATCGTCCACCTCGCCCGGCTTCGGCACATACCGGCTCACTTTGTTGCGCCAAATCTCCTTGCCGTTGAGCCACACCGCGATGCCGTCGTCGCTCAGCAGGCCCAGCAACCCCGTGCGATCCTCCGGCACGTCGATCCAGGTGAGCGCATAGGCCATCGTGCCACTGTTGGGCGAAATGTAATCGGCAAAGCTCACCCGCCAGCCGGCGCTATGCACCAACTGTGCGTGCGGGTCGCGGCGCGGATCGCTGTAGGTGGTCTCACCAATTGCATCCTGGTTGAGGTCGCGGTAGGGGAAGCCGCCGATCAACCACCACGAGCGAATGTAGCCATCGCTGGCCGGCGCATACACGCGCGCCTGTTGCGCTCGCACGTCGCCGCGCGAATCCTGCACGGCATAAATCACCTCTACATAGCCGTTTTCGCTCAGACCAGCCGGCATCGTAAACACGCTGGTTGCGCCGGTTGCGTTCAACAGGGTTTGCCGGCGGCCACGGTCGTTCAGCGTCACGCGCCAGGTTTGCAGGGTCAGGGTGCTGGTATTGGTATTGGTATTAGTGTTGAACACCGTGCTGCGCAATGTCACGGCGGTATTGGGCAGCACCACATCGCCATCGGTGGGTGTTGCAATCAAGCGGGTGGGGCCGCTGGATGAGGCCGCAACGGGTGCCAATGCCGAGGCTTCATTGGGTTGATACACAATGCGTTGCAATCCCTTGGAGTAAATCGAGAGCACATACAACGCGCCGTCCGGCCCAAATTGAATATCGACCGGCTCACCCACGCCCTCGGCAAATGGCTCTACCTTCATCACATCGCCCTGTGCATTCACAATGGCGCGGCGCAAAAATTGCAGCGCGTAGTCGCCAAAGATATAGCTGCCGCGCATCTCGGCTGGGAAATTCTGGCCCACCACAAAGGCACCGCCAGTGATCGAGGCGTTGTTGCCGGCGTGGGCATACGCCACTTCATAGCGTTTGGCGGTCAGGGTGTTGATGTCTTTGCACGCCGGCGCCGCTTGAAACTCGGGCCGATTCATGGCCGACTCGGTGCACGGCCAGCCAAAGTTTGCGCCGGCGCTGGCGCGATACAGGGCCTCGTAGCTCACCCAACCCACATTGCCCACATAGGGGATATCCGTCTCGGGTTGCACCCCAAATCGAAACGGCATGCGAAAGCCCAGCGCCCAGATGCGCGAGCGCGCGCTGCGCGGGTTCTTCACATCATAGAACGGGTTGCCGGCAAAACCGCTGCCATCGGCGTTGAGCCGCAACAGCTTGCCCTCCAGCGCATCCAGACTTTGCGCCCGTAGCGACAGGTCGCTCGGCACCGCGCTCAACGCGCCATCACCCAGCGACACAAACAGCGAGCCATCGCCGGCAAAGCGCACGGTGCCGACCGAGTGGTTCTGCGCATCGCTCCGAAAATCGCTCAGCAACACCGTGGCACTGTTGCGGCGTGCGGCTGTGCCCCAGCCCGCAGCAGCGCCACTGCCGTCCAGAGCCCGCTCCATCGTGTAGCGCACCAGCCGGCCGGTGCGCGGTGCCTCGGTGTCTTTGGCCTGCCCCGGCGGATCATAGCTATACAGCAGATAAATGTAGCCGTTGCGCACAAAGTTGGGATCGACCGCCAGACCGATCAGGCCGCGATCGACAAAGTGATTCACTTTGTCGCGCAGGTCGAGCACGGGCCGGCTATACACCACGGCCCCAGTTGCACTGGTTTCGAGCAGTTTCAAAAGCCCTGTTTTCTCGGCAATCAGAATGCGTTGCGCCTGTCCCGCGACTGGGGGCAAAAAGGCAAATGCGGTGGGTTGGTCCAGCCCATCGGCCTTGTCGGCCACCTTGCTAAGTGCGAAACCGGCCGGCAGGTTGAACGGTGTCTCGGCCTGGAACACAGTCGAGGCCGCATGTGTGGGCGTGCTCGGCGGCATGAGCAACGATAGCAACAATAGCACTATGACACTGGCAAACACGCGGTGAAATAACATCGAACTTGTCATCATGAAGGCGCTTGATAGATCAGTGCGGCATCGTCGGGCCAGGGCGTGCCATCGGGTTTGAAGGCGGGCAACCGGGCACCTGTGTCTGCATCGTACCAGCCAATGACCATCCGGCTCACCCGCGCCAACTCAATCGACCGCGTCTCGTCGATCGTATCCCCAGCATCCCACAACCCGGTCGGGTAGCCACTGCCGAGTGGCTGTTCGTCGCTCTGCCAGATCAAATTGCCCTGCGCATCGAACGCGTGAATAAACAGGGTGTAGTTGCGATCCGGCGGTTTGAGCGCGCGCCATTGCCAGGTGCGATTTTCGAGATCCAGTTGGTTCAGCGCGATGCTGTCACCGAAGGTGACAATCGGTGTAATCGGTGTTGCGCCAGCCTGGGTCTGTGCAACCGGCACGTCGATCTTGACTTTGCCGAGGTCCAACGTGGTGCTGTCGGTGCCATCCATTTTGAGCAGCCCAGGTTGGGGATATTGGGCAAACACGCTCACCCGCACGGTGGCCGGCCCACGCCTCGCATCGGCGGGTATGGGCAATTCATACACATCCTCGAAGAATTGGCCGACGGGCCAGCGTTGGGTGTTGAAGCGGCCCTCGAATGGAATGGCTCGCTTTTCGCTGATGAGGCTGCCGTCCAGGTCGGTGGCATCGAGCACGATCCGCAGGCTTTGCGGAATGGGCTGTGCCGCGCCCCACACCAGCCGCACTCGCACCGACTGGCCCGGCTTCACCCGCGTCGCGCTGTCAATCACCTCGCCTTTCAATACCTGCACCTGACCCGCAAAGGTGAGTGGGTTGGCATTTGTCAACGCGGCTTGTTGTGCCTGGCTCAAATAAACGGGCTCGGCAAAGGCTGGCCGGATGATCCAGAATGGCGTGGCCACTGACAGTGTAAACAAGCCGGCAACCACGCTCCCTGCCAGGGGCCGATGCAAGTTTGCTCGCCAGCGCGCCGGCACCTGTGCGGCCAGGGCTTTCCAGCCCGCCACCACGGCCAATGCCACGGGCGCAACCCCCGGCAAAATAAGCCGGCCATTTTCGGTGCCGACATAGCCGCGCAGCCACACCACAAACAGCGCCAGCAACGCAAGCTCCCAGATGATGAGGATGAGCCAGATTAGTGGCTGGTTATTGGTGGCTGGTGGCTGGCGGCTGGCTCGGACGACGGCGATGATGATGCCGACCACGGCCGCGATCAGCAGCGCGGCAAAGATCACATTGACCCAGGCCGGGTAGTCCAGTTCGATGGCGACGGTGCCCCAATAGGTCTCGAGCACGCGCGGGATGCGCGCCAGAATTTCGGGCAGCGTGAGCGGCGGCACGCGCAACAGGGCCGCATTGGCCAGCTGCACCTGCTCCCACGCCAGCGGGTTGCCGTATTGAAAAGTGTTATAGGCGAACCACACGCCTGCCGTCAGTGCGTAACCGGCTGCAAACGTTAGCGCAGGCCGAATGAGTCCCGCGCCGCGAAAACGCAGCCATAGGCACACCGCTGCCGGTGCCAGCAACCCGATGCCGCTGAGTTTGCACAGCACCGCCGCGCCGCACAACAGGCCCAGCACAAAGCCGAAGCGTAGCGCGTGGTTGTGAGCGGTCTCGCGCACTGGCCCGGCGAGTTCCCGCACCATCCACCAACACGCCGCGGTGGCGGCCAGGGTGACGGCGATATCGTTGCTGACGATGCTGCTGACGTGGATGAATTTGGGATTGAACGCGACCAGGGCCGTGACCAGCAGATTGGTCAGCGGCGCATGACCGTTCATATGAGCCGCGATGCCGTAGACCAGGATGATGGTGAGCACACCCAGCAGCGAGGACACCAGTCGGCCCGCGTGCACCGCCCACACCACGCTTTGCCACGGCCAGACCTCGGCCGGCGTGTGCACATGCAGGTTCTTCACGTTCTTGTAATCGGCGTTCAGACTGCGATCAAACCAGTCTGGATTGAGCTTATTGATCTGATCGAGATCGCTTCGGTCGAACGGCGAGATGGCCAGCGCGACCAGTGCGTAATACAACACCGGCTGCGTCACTTCGTGCGAGGGCAGATCGCGGGCCAGATTGGGCAGCTGCCGCTCGGCCGCCAGATAGTCGGCGTAGCGAAAGTGCGAGGCCTCATCGCTGGCCTCGAACACTGGCAACGTGATGTTGTAGAGCAGACACAGGATGAGGAAAGGCAAAAGGAGAAAGGCAAAAGGCAAAAGGGACGCGCCCTCCTTTTTGTTTTCTGCCTTTTGCCTTTTTATTTCTGTGTAAGCCATCCAAAGAGGTTGCGTGCGAATACACGGTTGCTGGCCTGGTCGAGATCGGTGCCAGGGCCGGGGCCATTGTGGAAGGGGTTGCGGTCGCACACACCGGCCAGCCGGCCACCCTGTGCATTCTCGCGAGTGAAGACGCAGGCCACCACATCACCGGGCTTTACTTTGGCGCGGTCGCCCTCGGGCAGGATGCAGCCGGGTCGGTCGGACGGCGTGCAAGCCAGCAGGATTTTGTTGTCGAGCAGCGAGTCGGCTCGCACAATAAACTGGCTGATGCCCTCACCCTGGATCGAAGTCACCCCGCTCAAAATTGGCGACTCCGAGATGCGCTCGCCGGCAATGGCCGAGATCTCGACGGTGGGTTGGAAGTTGTCGGGCAGCACCTCGATGCCGAAGGGATTCAGAAAACGATTGTCGCTGGCCCAGTTGGTGGGGCCGAATTGAAAATCGGCGTAGATCAAAATGGAGCCGCCGGCGTTGTAATAATTTGTGAGCGCCTTGACCTCGTCTGCGCCGAGCACACGCGCGTTGGAGCCGAGGACCACGGCCGTATAGGATGCCAGCAAGCTCGGCGAGATCACCGTGTTTGCCGTGAGAATCCACTCATCGGCGCTGAATTTCAGATCACTCTCGATCACCTCACGGCGCAAGCGCGTGAAGCTCTCGGGTTTGGTGCCGTTGTCGGTGATGCGCGAGTGCGGGTAGCCATTGTCGGGCGTGTGATCGCCATTGATGAAGAGCACGCGTGGCGTGGGCAGCGGCGCTGCCTGCAAGGCCGGCAACGACACCGTGTAGACCGCAGGTGTGGGTGTGGATGATGGTGGAGTCCGTGCCGGGGTCTGTGCGGGTGCCAGTGGGCCGGCTGCAGCCGGTGGCATCGCGCACGCCGCCAGGAACAGGCAGAGCCCCAATCCCATCATAGAAATGCAAGTCGTGAATCGCAGTTTCATGGTTCGGCTACTTTACTTGATATTGTGTCTGACAACTGAACAATTCGTGCACGTGCACGTCGAACGTGTCACGTGCACGGTCTTTCACCTGCCTCACCGCATAACTGATTGGCATACGCAACACGGTGCGCCCTCACTCGTACAATTCTCCCGCCATGAATCAAATTTCCATCGGCATGAACGCGCGCATGTTCCCCAACAACTGGCGGCCAGCGCTACAGGAGATCGCGTTTGCGCAGGTCCAGGGCTTTGCCGCCATGCAGTTCTCAACCCGTGATAAACCCATTGACGAGGGCATGGTGGGTGACCCGTTTGCGGTCGTTGGCCGCGCATTGGCCAGCGCCGGCCTGGTGCCGACCATGGAGATCATGGTGCATCTGGATGTGCCCGATCCCACGCCGATGGAGGTCTTGCAGGCCAACCTGCCCGCCATCTTAGGCCTGGGGTGCCGCTGTGTGCACTGGCATCCGGTGGCCCATACGGTGATCCATGAGCCGGCCACCGTAGCCCAGCTCGAACGCGAATTGCTGCTGCACCTGTCCCGTGCCGTCGAACTTGCAGCACATCACGGCTTCAAATTTGGCCTGGAGCACAACGAGGGCGGCTATCCCATCTTCTGTAAACCCGAGGTGTGCCGGGCCACGCTCGACGCGGTGCCGGGGTTGCATTTTGTGTGGGACATGAACCACACTGCGCCGGATGAACTGGCGGCGTTCAAGCAACTGATCCCGCGCATGAGCCTGTTGCATGTGTCGGACACGCCGCTGCCCGAGGTGAACCATCACCTGCCGCTGGGGCTGGGTAATATCGACTTTGCCGATTACTGCCGCGCCCTGCTTGATGGGGGCTTTGACGGCCCCGCCATTCTCGAGATCGGCGGCCTGCCCAAATCTGGCGGCTATGGCCGCGATACTGATGCAGCTCTGATCGATTCGTTGCGGCTGCTCCTACTCATTCTTAAACGCTGATTCTGTCTAAAATTTGTTCACTCTCATGGATGAAACTTTGCTTACTCTTCCCGTTGTGGTGCGGCTTGCGTTAGGCGCGGCGTTGCTGTTGGTGGGGCGTCGGCTGTATTGGCTGTTTGTGGCTGCGGCCGGCTTCATGCTGGGGCTGTTGATTGCCGACCAATTGATTGGCACTCAGGATGCCCTGCTCCGGCTGGCCATCGGGTTGGGGCTCGGCCTGCTGGGGGCCGTGCTGGCCAATGTGTTCCAGCGCGCCGTCATTGGGTTGGCCGGCTTTGTGCTGGCGGCCAGTGCCACCCTGCTGTTGTTGCCGATATTGGGCATCGACGTTGGCGACTACGGCTGGCTGGTGGCGATTGTGGCCGGCATCGTCGGCGTGGTGCTGGTGCAGGTGGTGTTCGATTGGGCGCTGATTGTGCTCTCGGCCTATGCCGGAGCCAATCTATTGGTGTCCAGCCTGCAACCCATGCTGAGTCTGGACACGACGCTGAGCACGGTCGCGCTCCTGCTGTTGCTGCTGATCGGCATCGGCGTTCAGGCCGGCGCGCGCAAGCCTTGAGGGGCCAGCCACCAGCCGCTAATTGCTAGCTGCTGGCTGTTGGCGGCTGGCAACGGTTTCCAAGATATGGCGTAGCTCGATGACGTTGCGCACGATGTGGTTGGGCCACTCTTCGCTATTGGCCGGCATCCCTTCGCCCTTCAAATCCACCCAGATGCCGGTCATGCCCAGGCGCTGCGGCGGCAGCACATCCCAGCGCAGTTTGTCGCCGATCATCCAGGTGTCCTGAGGCTGCACCTGGAGCTGTGCCAGCATGTGCCAATACACCCGCTCATCGGGCTTGCCGGCCCCAAACTCTTCCTCCACCAAAATGTAATCAAAGTGCCGGGCCAGTTGGAACTGCTCGATCTTGCGGCGCTGGCGCACGGCGCTGCCGTTGGTGATCATGCCGAGTTTGATGCCCTGACCGCGCAAGTGCTCCAGAATGTCAATCGCGCCGGGGAACAGTTGGAGCAATTCAAACAGCACTTCGTCGAACTGCTGCGCGTAGAGCGCGGGCACATGCGGCGCATCAATCTTGAGCTGTTCGAGCGCGATCCTGACCATTTCTTCCAACGCCACCACCTGGTTGAGCCGGCCGCGCTGATGGCGGTTTGCGTCATCCCAATACCAGCGGCGGGCGGTCTCGATGGCGTTGAGCAGAACATCCGCATCCACATGCAGCTCGGCCGCGTGCCGCTGGGTCAGCACCTGCCACACTTTGGTGGAGTTGGCACCGAGTTCGAGCAGAGTGTCGTCGAGGTCAAAGAGGATGGCTTTGGGCGTGTTCATGTTTAGTGTTGCGTAGGCTTTCGGATTCGTCGACGTCGACGTCGACGATTGTGTTCACCCACGCGAATCTCATCGGCTCAGCACCAAGCCCGCTGCAAACAAAATCGCGAACCACAGATTGAACTGTGCGGTGCGGCCCAAAATGGGATTGAGGGCGGGGCTGCGCGGCGTGCGCCACATATCCTGAGCCAGCTTATACGCCACCGGTGCAACCAGAATCGGCAACACCAGCGGCCACGCCGAATACACCACCGCCATGGCCATCGGCACCAGAAAGGCCAGCACCAGCGAGATCGTGTATTCCAGCCGTGTGTTGCGGTCGCCGATGCGCACGGCCAGAGTGCGTTTGTTGGCCGCTCGGTCGGTATCGATGTCGCGCAGATTATTGACGATGATGATGTTCATCACCAATAAAGCGGTGGGCAGCGAGGCCAGCAACGAGAAGCCGGTGAACTGGTGCGCTTGAATCCAGAAGGTTCCATTCACCGCGACGATGCCGAAAAACAAAAACGCAAACACATCGCCCAGGCCGTTGTAGGCCAACGGGAACGGCCCAGCGGTGTAGGCCACGGCAAACAAAATCGCCAGCAACCCTGTCGCCAGAATCACCCAGCCGCCGACGATGACGAGATAGATCCCGATCAGCGTCGCCAACCCAAACACAATGCTGGTCGCGATCAGCATTTGGCGCGGCGTCGCCAGCCCACTCTGGGTCACGCGCGTGGGGCCGACGCGGCCCTTGTCAGCGCCCTTCAAAAAATCGAAGACGTCGTTACTGTAGTTCGCACCAATTTGCAGCAGCACGGCCGCGGCCAGTGTCGCCAAAAACGGCCACAGCGAAAAAGAACCAGCGCGCACGGCCAACGCGGTGCCGATGAGCACGGGTGCAATGGAGGCTGGCAATGTGCGCAGCCGGGCCGCGAGCAGCCAGGGATTGGGTTTGGTGGCAGTCATGGGGAACAACGAACGCTGACGCTAAAACAAGCTTAATTGCGACTCGCCACCGTTGTCGGCACCGTTATCGGCACTGTCATCCTGCGAGGGTGCCTTCTTGCTGGCCGGCCCTTGCGAGACTGCCTTGGAAGCCAGTGTGGAAGCCGCACTCTGATTGACCTCGGCAATAATCTGCTTGAGCTTGCGAAAGTCGTCCTCGATGGACTGGCGCAGGGCGGGCTGGTGCAGGGCGGCGGCCGGGTGAAACATCGGCACCACCGCGCGGCCGTTCATCAGCTTGGCCTGGCCGTGAATGGCGCTGATTTTGGCACCGGGGAAGAACTTGGACATGCTGAAGCGGCCAAGCGTGACGATGATCTTGGGGTTGATCAGGAGCATCTGTCGCTCTAGATATTCCGAGCACGCTTCGATCTCGTTGGGTTGTGGATCGCGGTTGCCCGGCGGCCGGCACTTGACCACGTTGGTGATAAACACCTCTTCACGCTTATAACCGGCTGCGGCCAGCAGTTCGTTCAGAAAATTGCCGGATGCGCCCACAAAGGGCCGGCCCTGTTTATCCTCGTTGAAGCCAGGGCCTTCGCCGATGAGCATGACTTCGGCGTTGGCAGGGCCTTCGCCGGGCACCGCTTTGATGCGGGTGGCCGCCAGTGGGCATTTCTGGCACACGCGGACTTCACTCGCGACTTGGTTCAAATCATCCATGGTTTATTTTTGGCAACTTTTATCACGCGTTAGGAGCCGCAAAATTATAGATGTTGTTTGTGGCCGAATGTGGGGGATTGACTCTCAGGTGGGGGTGAGGGTGCATGATGGGTGTGAATAAGCGTAAGCACAAGATTTCGTCGACGACGACATCGACCTCGACGTCGTCGTCGACGAATCCGCCGCGTAAAACCAACAACCAACCATGACAAACCAAACCCTCTTCCAACTGAGCAACCTGCTCGTCGTCCCATTTTGGCTGCTGATGATCGCTCTGCCACGCTGGCCCTGGGCCGTGCGCGTGATTCGCTCGCCGTGGATCGCGGCCCCGCCCGCGCTCATCTACGTGGTCGTGATCGCTCAGACGCTGATGCAGCTGGGGCCGGGTCTGTTTAGCGCGTTTGGGTCGCTGGCCGGCGTGATGGGCTTGCTGTCCTCGCCGCAAGGCGCATTGGCCGGCTGGGCGCACTTTCTGGCCTTCGATCTATTCACCGGCCGCTGGGCCTACCTCGACGCCATCGAGCGCAAAATGCCAGCGCTGCTGATGGTGCCGGTGTTGTTCATGATCTTCATGCTCGGCCCTGTGGGCTTGCTGCTGTATCTCCTGCTGCGCCTGATCTTCGGCGCGCGCATGACCAGTCAATCGAACTGATTGACACAAGGTTATTCTGCGTCTGCGGAATGGAGGCTTTAGCCGACTCCGGTTTACAGAGTCGGCTAAAGCCTCCATTCCACTCCGGGAACAAAATCTTATCTCGCTAACCAGGCTGAAACGCCACTGGCAACGTGCCCGACATGGGCGCGCTGCCGCGCAGGGCATTGGCCACGGCCGCAAACTGGGTGATGCCGTAGATCGCGACCACGGTCGGCGCGTTTTGCAGGTAGAGCGCGTCGTAGGGTGAGCGCGCCGCGACCACCACCACCGGCACACCCGCCGCCAGTAACGCATCCACCAGATCGGCCTGGGTCTGGTTGATGGCGACGTCATAGGTGCCGACCACGACGAATTTGCCGCTGGCCGCGGCCACCGCATACTCGATCTCGAACGAGTCCGGTTGCTCGCTCACCTGCACGACTGGCGCATCCAGGGCCGCGGCCAGGCCGATCGCGTAGGGCGTTTCGATCACCAGCACGTTGGTGATGCCGGCCGGGATCGGC
>Ga0105048_10018778_pt1 | contig 10615 bp, 9 predicted proteins | sample MAT05_FD_78382 | JGI IMG/M metagenome (GOLD analysis project Ga0105048, IMG submission 78382) | Freshwater microbial communities from Lake Fryxell liftoff mats and glacier meltwater in Antarctica - MAT-05 | ecosystem: Environmental > Aquatic > Freshwater > Ice > Liftoff microbial mat | place...
AAGAGTGTGAATTGTACAGGCTCACTCAGCGCACCGAGCACTGATTCAACACTTTGAAAGCCATAGACCACCTTTTTGATCGCGCTTGTTAGGTCATATTCCAGGTTGCGCAAGCGCACGTCAATCGTGCCGTCGCTGTTGGGCGTAATCTCGATCAGATCTTGAAAGTTAATCACCACATCTTGATCGCCATAGCGCACCAAAATGTCAAAGTACGAATTGATCACCGATGCGCCATAGCGGTCGGTAATCTGGAAAGGAAATGGTTGAATGCCATAGGTCTGGTTGGCCTCGGCCTCTAGATCGGGATCTGATATGGGATCGATCACTTCTGCCGTGACTTGGCCATTGCCATTGATCGCATATTCGCGCAGTAGATCTTCGATCTGCGGCCGCAACGGATTGAGCAGGGGATGGCTCTTTTCGCTGACATAGCCACGGATCAGCAGTGGCTCGCTGAGATTGTTCAACAGATCCTTGGTGGTCGCCGACAAGCTGTACTGTTGCTGTGCCGTGAGATCCAAACGCATGCCATGCAGCGGTGAGATCCACACATTGAGCAGGATCAAGTTGACCGCGGCCAGGGTGCTAAAGAACGAAGCGTTGCGGCGATAGGCCAGCGTGCGTTGGCCGTGGCTCCAGCGTTTGCGATCCAGCGTCAACGTATTTAATACCAAGAAAACGGCAGCCAGCGAGAGATAGTAGATCAGGTCGCGTAAATCAATGACGCCGCGCTGAATGCTCTCAAAGCGGCTGCCTGTGCCAATGCCATTGAGAATTGTAGACCAGGGATTGCCAAAATAATCGACCAGCGCAGGTGTGCCAACCAAATAAAAAAGGCCACCCAGCATACCAGTCAAAATAAGGGCGACGATCTGGTTGTCGGTCAGCGACGAGATAAAGAGACCGATGGCTGTGTAGGCCGCGGCCAAAAGCAGCGCCGCCAGATAGCCACCAATTACCGGCCCCCAGTCGAGCGGTCCCAGCATGGCAACACTGATGGCGATGGGTAGGGTGAGGGCCAACGCCAATGTCACCAGGGTCATCACCGCCAAAAACTTACCGACGACCAATTGCCAGGGTTTTACCGGCAGCGTCAACAACATTTCCAGGGTGCCCGCGCGCTGTTCTTCGCTCCATTGGCGCATGGTAAGGGCCGCCACCAAAAAGATGAGGAGCAGCGGCATCCACTTAAACAGGGGGCGAATATCGGCAATGCCACGGGCGAAGAAGGTCTCTACCCAGAAAAAGGTAAATAACGTCACCGCCAAAAAGGTTGCCAAAAAAATCAGCGCCATCGGCGAGCCAAAATAACTATCCAGTTCTTTACGTGTGATCGAAAATATTTGTCGCATAGTCAAACTCCATCGTGACGCGTGCTTGATATGACGGATTGCCACGCGCACCAGCCTTGGTGCGCCAATCCATCGCTCGGGGATTGGGTTCCACGCAATGCTTTCATCCAGTTGCTAATTTGCTGAAGACGCTCTCCAAGGTTTGGCGATCACTGCGCAACTCGCGCAGGGGCCACTGGTGTTGGTTTGCCAATTGGTAAATGGCAGGGCAGAGGTCGGCATCTTCTTGGCCGCTGATGCGATAGCTGATATGGCCATGGGCAGCGGGCTGTTGTTGCACTTGGCTGACACCCGCCAAGCCCTTGAGCGCACCCAGGGCGTTATCCACCTGCTTGTCGAGCACCAAAATTGCATCGGTGCTGCTCGCCAGTTCGTTGAGGCGCGCATCGGCGCGAATTTCGCCGTTCATCAGAATAATGGCGCGATCACAGAGAGCTTCGACTTCGGTCAAAATATGGGTTGAGAAAAGAATCGTGCTATGTTCCGAGAGGCGACGGATGAGACTGCGAATTTCCACAATTTGGTTGGGGTCCAGGCCAACCGTCGGCTCGTCCAAAATCAGCAGGCGGGGCCGGTGTAAAATAGCCTGAGCCAGACCAACCCGCTGGCGGAAGCCCTTACTGAGCTGGCCAATGGGTTGGGTCAAACGGTCGGCCAGGCCGGTAGCGTGGATCGCTTCCGAGAGTCGCGCCCGCTGTTCCGCCGCGGGAATCTGGCGGAGGTCGGCCATGAGCTTGAGATAAGCTTGTACCGACAGTTCTGGATAAATAGGCGCGTTTTCCGGCAGATACCCAATGCGCGCCTGTGCCGCTTGGGTTTGGGTCAACACATCTAGGCCATCGACCTCGACGCTGCCTTCGTCTGGCTGTAAATAGCCAGTGAGAATTTTGATAATCGTGGTCTTGCCGGCACCATTCGGCCCAAGGAGGCCGACGATCTCGCCATCGGCGACAGTAAAACTGACGTCATTCAATGCCTGAATGTGCCCGTACGCTTTGATCAACTCGCGCACTTCAATCATACTAGTTTCTCCCGTATCAGGTTGCGTTGGGGACGTAGCACAGCCCCCTACGCTATGCGCATTGCGAGGGCTGCTCGTGTTCCTTCACAAAATTGCAGTACTACCAAACTTCCGCCGTTTGCAAGCGTCCATGTTCTGTTGCATTCCCTGGATAGCCGCAAACGAGCACGGTAACGTGCAAGCGTTACCAATATACTCTACAAAGTTGTAATTGTACTCCTCCTATTTGCCGAGCGCGAAATTTTGTGATTGCCGAATCCAAACTGTGGCAATCTTACAATGCTCCATTGTCGGCTTGGAAGATTAGATGAAAATTAGGAAAGTGTTAGCGATTCGTTATACAAACTCCTGATTACAAAATAAATAGGAGCACACCAACCAGGATCGAAATCGTGCCTGCAATCGCTTTCCAAGTAAGTGTTTCGTGTAAAAACAGGACAGACAACACAACCACCAGCGCCACACTCGACTTGTCGATGGGCGCAACATAGGCGGCTTTGCCAATCTGCAGCGCCTTAAAATAAAAGAGCCAGGAAAGGCCCGTTGCTCCGGCGGAAAGCAGCAACGTCAGCCAGGCACCGCGTGGCACGCTGGTCAGCCCGCGTACTTCGCCCGTATAAAAGACAATACTCCATACCAATACCAAGATGACTGCCGTACGAATCGCCGTTGCCAGATTCGAGTTGATCTGATCAACGCCCAATTTGGCAAAGATTGTGGTAAGGGCGGCAAAGAACGCGGAGAGCAATGCGTATATCCACCAGTTATTCATTCAGATGTTCCTTTTTGGATAAATGCTACGTAACGCGAAATCAAATAGAACGCACAATGCTTCTACGCTACAGTAACTTCCGGTACCGGCGTAGGTCCGGTGCTGGTGGTAAGATAGAAGGCCAGGAAGATGAAGCCTGCGCCAATCAGCAGGCTGGTGGTCAACGCATCTTGTAGGAGCAGCAGCCCGATCAACGAACCGACGACGGGCTGCACAAAAAGCGAGATCGCACTCAACCCTGCGCCAATCTGGCTGGCAATGCTAAACCAAACAAAGTAACAAAAAACCGAGGCGACCACACCCAGGTAGATGATCCCAAAAATAGCGGACCAACTCAGGGTAAGCGCGAGATCGCCGGCCCAGAAATGCCATCCCAACAGGGGTAACCAGATGAGCAAACTCCCTGTATAGGCATAGGTCAGTACCGTGAATGGGGGATATTTGCGCGCCAGATCTGTCCCCAACACCGTATAAACCGCTTGGATCAGGAGGGCGACCAGGATCAAGAGATCGCCAATTGCACGTGCCATCCCGCTGCCGCTGCCCGGTTGTGTCACATGCCCTAGCACGATAATCGCCACGCCCAGCGCGCCTAACCCAATCCCCGCCAGCCGCCACTTGGTCAAGCTTTCTTTGAGCCACCACGCCGCCAGCAGGGCAGTAAACATGACTTCGCCAATAATCATCAGCGAGGCATCGGTGGCGGTGGTCAAGTTGATGCCAATATAATCGATGACGAAGGCGAGGCCAACCCCCAAAACGCCCAACCCAGCCAAGCGTATTTTGTCATGTATGGGCATGGGTGGCACTTTGGGGGCAGCCGTTTGCTTGCGGCGCACATAGGCCAACCCGCCTTGGATCAACCAAAGCACCATTGTTGCCAGCAGTACACGATAACAGGCTAATAAGGTAGGGGGCAGTGTGGTCATTGCCACTTTGGCAACCGCATAACTAGATCCCCACAAGGCATTCACAAACACCAACAGTAGAATGGCCAATCTGGTATTCAAGCGTCTCCTCGCGTCTAGGTCTGTTTTTTGATAGGATTCAACCGCCAAATGGCCAAAGCGTGGCGAGCTATTGGCCCACGGCCATTAATTCCGATACGGTGACAAAGCGATAGCCTTGGGCCTGCAATTCATCGATCACCCGGGGGACAGCCTGGCGCGAGGGCAGCCAGCCAGCATTTTCCGGGTGCAGCAGGATGATCGAGCCGGGCTTGGTCCGTTCGACCACATGCGTCACCATCTTTTCGGCATCGTTGCCCACATCCACATAGGTTTCTGGCTCCACATCAAACAAAATATTCGCCTTACCAATTTGACTAAGATAGAGCGGCAGTAACACCAACTTTTTGCCATAGGGTGAGCGGAAATGGATCGTCTCTGTGTAGCCCATGTCGCGGATGAGTTGGTCTGTCTGCTTAATCTCGTGACGAATAAAATCCCAAGATTTCAACACCATCCGTGGATGGGAATAGGAGTGATTACCCACTTCATGCCCGCCCGCCAGGATCGCCGCCGCGGCTGCGGGCTGCTGCTCGATATTTTGGCCAATGAGAAAAAAGGTGGCTTTGATCTCTTTTTCCGCAAGGATCGATAAAATCTCCGCTGTATAAGACGACGGCCCATCATCGAAGGTAAGCGCTACCAGTGGTTGTGTCGTGTTGACTGCCGGGATGATGGTGCCAAAGAGTTGAAACGTACGCGCATTCATGAGCATATAGCTCAACGCGGCGACGAGTACAACATCGATCACGCCTAGCACAACAACGCGGCCTAGCAACCCGCGGCGTGTGCCGGGGCGCCCCGCCAACAAGCGCCAAATAAAGAGACCCCCGCTTACCAGGAGCAGAAGAAAAAGCAATAACAGTCCAGCTTCAAGCATTGTCTGTCCCCTTTGGGTGCGCCGCGCGGCGCACCGGCATTTGTTTTTCGCATTATATGCTAGGGATTTGCTATGTTGAAAATATATCCACTGCCACTGCCTGTCGCTGGCACAGAAAGCACCAAGAAAATTCGCGCACGCTTGCTGATTTGGATTTGACAAGCTTTCGTATATCGTATACGGTATACGAAACAACTGTGTTTGCAAAAAGTGAGTTCGCGTGATGAGTTTAGCCAATTTTCTAAATCAGCCCAATCCACCTGCACTGCGCCTGAATCGTAGCTCGCTCAAAACAAAATCAACCGAGTTGCTGCGCAGCCAAATTATCAACGGGCGTATTCCCCAAGGAACACGCATGGTGGAGCAGGAACTGGCCGACTTGATGGGGATTAGCCGGATGCCGGCGCGTGATGCGCTGATCGATCTGGAGCATGAGGGGCTGATTGTGAGCAAGCCCAATGGCCGCTATGTCATTGAATTGGGCGAAACTGATATCCAGAATCTTTTTCAGGTGCGGCTGGTGCTAGAGCGCTTGGCTGTTGGACAAGCCGCCCAGCATCGTTCGACCGCGTATAATCAAATGCTCAGCCGTAACCTGGTACAGATGAGCGAGGCCATTGCGCGTAATGATCGGGACGCCTATACGCAAAGTGATTTGGAAGCGCACCAGATCATCTGGCAACAAGCCGAGAATCCCTATTTACTCAAAATGCTCAATTCGATCATTGGCCCGATTTTTATGTTTATCGCCAGCCACACCGAATTTCAGCTTAACTGGCATGAAACCTTGCAGATGCACCAGGAGTTGGCGGAAGCACTCTGCGCTGGCAATGCAACGGCGGCCATCGAGAGTATTGAAAGTCAACTCAACAATTCGCGCGAACTCTCGCAACAAGTCTTTGAAAAGCTTCGCAATCAGCCACGGCAATAGGACCCAACTCGGCGCTTGATGGGTACCTGTGTTCGTGATTTTCCTCTTTACTAACCGTACTTTGTGCGGGCTGTTGTCCACTTTGTCCTCAATGACTGAGTGCCAACCCACCAGTACTGTCGGAGTTGTTCATGACTGAAACGCTCTTTGCCTTTACCGACGATGATCCGGGGATGCAACAGCCGGAACTCTTTGTCGAACTATTAGATTTTTTGGATGAACAGCAAGTTCCCGGCACCTTTTTTGTTGTGCCCTATGCCGACCAGCAACCGTTAGATGCCAAACCGGCATGGATGATGCTTCTGCAACGGGCACTGGCCAGCGGACACGAATTGGCCCATCACGGCTATACCCACGAAACGCCATTTGAGTTTGGCGTGCCCCCCGCCTTTATGCTCGATATCATTCCCGATGCCAAAGCGCGCTGGCAAACCAATCCCGCGTCGGTAGCTCCGCTGCACACCCGCGAAGTCCTGGCTGCCAAGCTTCAGCAGGGGCAGGCGATCTTTCAGCGTACGCTGGGTTTCACGCCGACAGGTTTTCGTTCGCCCTGTCTGGGCATGTGCGACACCACCTATACGACGCTGGCCGCCATGGGATTCGGCTGGAGTTCCAACCAAGTGATCAACCCCATGGGCTGGCGCTATATCAGCCGCGACTACACGGCCGGCGAACCGTGGACACCCGGTCTGCCACCCCATCCGTTTCGTCACCCAGCCGGGCTAATCGAAATTCCCATGCATTCGGAATACACCTGGTATCTGGAAACCAACGATGTTGACCAGCACTTTGCGCTGGCGCGTGATGATTTCGACCGCGCTCGCCACAACGGCGAACCTTTCGTCGCACTCTCCCACTACTATGCGATGACCGGCCAATGGGCGACTGGTTTGCGTGTCTATGAACGACTTTTTGACTATGCCCGTGCACAGGGCAATGTGCGGTTCGTCACCCTCAGCCAATTGACCAACGCAAGCAGCACTAGCTGACCAGACGGATTGACCAGACGAGTTGACCAGACGGGTTTGGCTAGTGCCAAACGACAGACAAAAGAGGACAAAAACGATATGCAACCAATCAAAGTCGGGCTTGTGGGCGCAGGGGGTAATGCGGTGGGCGATGGCCGCGGCCTGAGCCATGCCCGCCACTTGGATGCGCTCAACGCCGGTAAAATTGTGGCCGTCTGTGATATTGTGCCCGCCGCCGCCGAACGGGTCGGCGCGCGACTGGATGCCACGCCCTACAGCGATTTCGAAAAGTTTCTCCGCCACGGTCTCGATGTGATTATTCTGGCCACGCCAGATACCCTGCATGCCCAACAGGCTGCCATTGCCCTGACACATGGCGTTGGTGTGATCTCGGAAGTGCCAGGCGCCACCAAGCTTGAGGATGGTCGCCAACTGGTACAAGCCTATAAGCAACATGGTGGCTTTTACATGCTCATGGAGAACTACGGCTACCGCGACGAGATCGAACTGATGCGGCGGTTGGTACAGGCCGGTAAATTTGGCGATATCTATTTTGGCGAGGGCGAATATCTGCATGACTGCCGCGGTCTCAACCGCTTTGCTGATGGCTCGCTCACCTGGCGCGGGCGTGACTTCTCTGGCTATGTTTACATCTGGCACAGCTTGCGCCCCCTACTGCATATTCTCGACGACCGCACAACGCGCGTGACCGCCATGGCCACCATGCAACCAGGGCGGCTCGAAGCGGCGATCAACATCCCCGATAATGTTGTCAGCCTCTTTCAGACTGCGGCTGGGCGTATGCTGAAAATTCGCGTCGATATTGTCTCGCCGCGGCCCCACCTGATGGATTACTACGCGCTGCAAGGCACCCACGGCTCTTTTGAAGGAACGCGTGGCTTTGGCGATCCACCGCGCATCTGGCTGGAAGAGTTGGAACCGGCGGCGCGGCCGGGCAAATCTGGTCCTGGTGTTCACTGGCGCAACCTGGCCGACTTTGAAGCCGAATACATTCCCGATCGTGTGGCCGCGCGTGCGGATGCTGCCAAAGCGGGTCACGGTGGCTCTGATTATTGGACCATGAAAGCCTTTGTTGATGCGTTCCGGCGGGGCGATTCCTCGCCAGTCGATGTCTATCGGGCATTGGATTGTTCACTACCCGGTGTGCTGGCCCTCGAATCGGCCCGGCAGGGCGGCATGCCAATCGAGGTTCCCGACCCGCGTTTATTCTAAATTGCTCGTTTCACGCGCCGCGTAGTATGACCAGTCGGACGCGGAGCGTCCACACTTTGTTCCCACGCCGAGCGATGGGAACCAGCAAAAAAGAGAGGTTACCATGCAAAACATTCATGCCCACGCCTGGGATCCCGAAAAGCATATTGCCCCCGCCACCCGCGCCGAAGCCGATCGCGCACGCGGCCGCCCGATGGATCTCTCGACTCCCTTCGATAAATTTATGGCCGATGCTGCCCCCTTTGAGAAGACTGTCGTCTTTGGTCTGAAGGCACGGCGCACCGGCTACTGGGTCCCCGATGCCTATGTGGCGGATTTTGTGGGGCGCGCGCCCGATAAGTTGCTCGGCTTTGCCTGCTGTGATCCAACTCAGGAAAACGCGCTGGCCGACCTACGCCACGGCATCGAAGAGTTGGGCTTGGTCGGCGTAAAGATGGTGCCCATGTATGCCGGCTTTGACCCGCGCGACGTGCGCTGCCAAGCGATCTACGCCTATTGTCAGGAGAATGGCCTGCCGATTCTCTTTCACAGCGGCACGACCTTTAACCAGGATGCGCCGCTCGAATTTACCCGCCCCTGGCTCTTTGATGAAGTGGGCTTTCGTTACCCCGAACTGCGCATGGTGCTCGCCCACGTGGGTCATCCCTTTTGCGAAGAATGTCTGGTGGTCATCCGCAAGCACCCCCACATTTATGCCGACATCTCGGCGCTCTACTATCGCCCTTGGCAATTTTATAACATGCTCATCGCGGCCCAGGAGTACAACGTAACCAACAAATTGCTGCCGGGCACCGACTACCCCTTTGCTGGTGGCGTCGAGTCGATCGAGGGATTGCGCAACAGCAATGCTATCATCGGTAATAGTGGTCTACCACAGGTGACCGCGGCCACCATCGAGGGTATCTTGCACCGCGATGCGCTGACCTTGCTGGGGATCAAGGCATGAAAGCGCTTGTGTTGGAGGGGCTCAACCGCGTGATCTGCGCCGACGTGCCACAGCCAACGATTGGCGAGCATGAATTGCTGATCCGCACGGCTGTCAGCACGCTCTGTACCTCCGATCTGCATGACATTGCGGCCAACCCTTTTGGTGCCACGCTGCCACTCACTTTGGGGCACGAGGGGGCTGGCACGGTGGCACAGGTGGGGGCCCAGGTGACCGGCTTCCAGGTTGGCGACCGGGTGGTGACCCATCCTGTGCATCCATGTGGCGCCTGCCGCGCTTGCCGCACGGGCATGGCCCATCTTTGCGAAGCAATGGCGCACTTTGGGCTGAATATGCCGGGTACTTTTGCCGAATATTATCGTGTCCGTGCCGACCGTGCGCGCCACTTGGCAGACGCCGTCCCCTTTGCCGTGGCTGCACTCTTTGAACCGATCTGTGTCTGTTTGGAAGCGTTGGCCCAGGCCAAGCTCACAGCCAATGATCGATTGCTGATCATCGGTGACGGCCCATTTGGCTTACTGATGGCGCACTTGGCAGAAGGCAAGATGCACCGCCGTGTCATACTGGCCGGCCACACCCCGTTTCGTCTGAAGCATGCTGGGCCGGCACAAATGCTGAATACCGCCAATGTGCCGAATGTAGTTGCCGCCTTGCTCGCCGCCAATGACGGACTGGAATACGACGCGATCATCCTGGCGACCGAGAGCAAAGCCGCCGTAGCTGATGCGTTGGTTGCCTTGCGCCGCAAGGGGCGGCTGGTCATCTTTGCCTCGCTTCTGGGCCAGACGCCGGTTGATCTGATGATCGTCCAGACAAAAGAACTGGAGATTGTCGGCGCGTGTAACGACGAAGAACGGCTTGATGATGCATTGGCCTATCTAACGGCAGCACACGCAACGTTGGCCCCACTGCTCACCCATACCTTGCCACTGGAACGTTATCAAGAAGCGCTCGATCTGGCCGCTAGCGGGCAAGATCGGGCGATCAAGGTGGCGCTGCAAATTGGCTAACTATACTCAATGGAAACGCGATTATGAAAATTACTGATGTAGAAGCGATGGTGCTCGACACGGGCAAAGATTATTCTGATCCCAACGAGGCGGCAGAGTCCCATGGTGTGCGTTTTGTGGCGCTGCTCAAGATCACAACCGATGAAGGCATTGTGGGCTGGTCGGATATCGAGACGCAGCCCCATGTGGGCAAGCAGATCGTGGATGCACCTTCCGGTGGTGCCATCGGCTTTGAATCGATCAAGGCGGCACTGATCGGTGAAGATCCGTTGGAACGCGAACGGCTCTGGCAAAAGATGACGCGTTACCTTGCCTACTATGGTCGCCAAGGGGCGGGCATGCAGATGATCTCCGGCGCGGATATTGCGCTGTGGGACATTGCCGGGAAAGCCTTTAACCAACCAATTTCCAAATTGCTTGGCGCCCAATATCGAGACAAGGTCAAAGCCTATGCCTCCACCCTCTTTCGGCCCACGCCCGACGCCATGAAGG